>Ga0209025_1000328_pt1 | contig 105594 bp, 79 predicted proteins | sample AraplaMF_Col_mLB_FD_184256 | JGI IMG/M metagenome (GOLD analysis project Ga0209025, IMG submission 184256) | Arabidopsis root microbial communities from the University of North Carolina, USA - plate scrape MF_Col_mLB (SPAdes) (version 2) | ecosystem: Host-associated > Plants > Roots >... | reverse complement strand
ACCCCGATCTGCTGCAGCGCGAGGCTGCGGCAGTGAGCGTGGATGTCGAGATCGAAGTCCGTGTCTATTTTCATAGAACGTATCATGAACGATATCGAACCGAGCGCGCAATGAACATTGCGTTAACAACGCGTCCTGGCCGGCACGAGCGGCGCCTCGACCGTCGAAAAAATTGCCGGACGATGGTCAGGAGGGATCGCTGCCGGCCTGAGATGACGCGAGGGTGCCCCGGTCCGGCAGACGCCGCCTCACATAGGCCTGAGGGCTGCACCCCATGTCGGTCCGGAAGGCGTAGACGAAGGCGGAGGCCGAGCCGTAGCCGAGCTCCATCGCCGTCTGCGTCACCCCCGAGCCGCCGCCCAGCAGCTCGATCGCCTTGAACAGCCGCAGGCGCCGCCGCCAGGAGCGCAGGCTCATGCCCAACCCCGCCTCGAAGCGCCGGGCCAGCGTCCGCGCCGACATTCCGAGGTCCCGGCCCCACTCCTCCGGGCCGCGCGGATCGGCCGGGTCGGCATAGAGAGCCTCGCAGATCGTCGCCAGGGCACCGCCGCGCGGCCAGGGCAGCGCACCCGGCAGGGGCCGGGCGCGCCGGAGCTGATCGAGGATCAGCCCGGCGATACGGCCCGCATAGCCGTCCGGATCGTCCTGTCCCTCGATATCGGTGGCCTCGACGATGAGGGCCTGCAGCAGGGACGAGACGCCGAAGACCGTGGGGGTCTCCGGCAGGCCGGCCCCGGCCTCGTCGGCGATCCACAGGCTGCGGAACTCCGCCCCCAGCAAGGATCCGACCCGATGCGGCGTGCCGGTCGGCAGCCACACCGCCTGCTCCGGCGAGATCGCGAAGGAGCGGCCGGTCACGGCCACCGTCAGCACCCCGGAGATGGCGTAGACCACCTGGTTCCAGCGGTGCTCATGCTCCGGGAAGTAGCGGCGCGCCGGGATCGCCTGCGCCCGGACCGTGATCGGCCTCGGCGGCGCCGCGTCCGGCGGCGTCGCGATCGTCTCCCAGCTCATGGCCGGCCTCTCGCAGTTTGTCCGATAGTCTATAGAGATTGTCAGCCCATCGAAAGACGGCCATGGCGGGACCGGATAGTCTCGCCGCCGGACGGCACCGGTCGGCTGCCGTCCCGCAACGCCCGAGGACCCCATGTCACACGCCGATGCCGGCATCGCGGCCGGACTGCCGCCCGCAATGCCTTACGAACACGAGCGCGGCAATGTCCTCAGGCTGGCCGTGGCGCAGGCGCTGGCCGGGGCGAACTCGACGGTCGTCTATGCGACGGGCGCCGTCATCGGCAACATGCTCGCCCCCGACAAGGCGCTGGCGACCCTGCCGATCTCGATCTTCGTCGTGGGGATGGCCGCCTGCACCCTGCCCGCCGGCATCGTCGCCCAGCGTCACGGCCGGCGGGCCGCCTTCCTGGCGGGGACGGCCTGCGGCGTGCTGGTCGGCCTGCTGGCGGCCCTGGCGGTGGTGCTGGGATCCTTCTGGCTGTTCTGCCTGGCGACGTTCTTCGGCGGGGCCTATGCGGCCGTGGTGCTGTCCTTCCGCTTCGCCGCCGCCGACTGCGCGCCGGCGCAGCGGCGCCCGCGGGCGCTGTCCGCCGTGATGGCCGGCGGGGTGGCCGCCGGGGTGATCGGCCCGCAGCTGGTCACCCACACCATGACCCTGTGGCCGCCGCATCTGTTCGCCGCCACCTACCTGGCGCAGGCGGTCGTGGCCGCGGTGTCCGCCCTGATCCTGCTCGGCGTCCGGCTGCCGATGCCGACGGCGACGGCGGCGGCGGCAGGACAAGCCGGCGGCCGCCCGCTCGGCACCATCGCGCGCCAGCCACGCTTCATCATCGCCGTGATCTGCGGGGTCGTCTCCTACCTGCTGATGAACTTCCTGATGACGGCGGCCCCCCTGGCCATGCAGATGTGCGGCCTGTCCCAGGAGGCGTCCAATCTGGGCCTGCAATGGCATGTGATCGCGATGTATGCGCCCAGCTTCTTTACCGGACGGCTGATCACGCGTTTCGGCGCGCCGCGCGTGGTGGCGGCAGGGCTGGCCTTGACCGCCGCCTCCGCCGCGGTCGGGCTGACGGGCGTGGATGTCGCGCATTTCTGGCTGACGCTGGTCCTGCTCGGCCTCGGCTGGAACTTCGGCTTCGTCGGCGCCTCGGCCATGGTGCTCGACTGCCACGCCCCGGAGGAACGGGCGCGGGTGCAGTCGCTCAACGATTTCCTCGTGTTCGGGACCATGGCTTTCGGGTCCTTCCTGTCCGGCGGCCTGCTGACCGCCTATGGCTGGACCACGGTGCTCTGGCTGTCCTTCGCCCCTCTCGCCGCGGCCGCCGTCGCGGTCGCCGCCGCCGTCTTCCGGCCCGCCCCGCTGGACCGCACCGGCTTAGGCCGGCCCGGCTGAGCCGGTGCCCGGGGGAAACGCTTACGATCGGGTCGGTCGGTAGAAAACCGCATAAAGCTGTATCGCAGCCATCCTTGCCCGGAATTCGGACGGCGCGCATACAGCGGACGGATCGGATGAGGTTTGAGCCGGCGGGTCTATGGCTTCTATCCTCCCCCCTCCCCTTGCGGGATGGGGGCAGGGGGAGGACGAAAACATCTATGTCCAAAGAGGCGGCGACTCAGCTCCCCTTTACTTGAAGGTGACCACCACGGCATCGCCGCCGAGGCTGAGCATCAGGCCGGTGCGCTTGGTCTTGAGGCGCATCACCACGCCCTTGTCGTTCTTCAGCCACAGCGCGCCGCCGCTCTCCTCGCCGAGAGCGAAGCCGTAGCGGCCCTGGACATAGGCGCCTTCGAAGTCGTCGGCCTTCGCCAGGTCGTAGACCTCGCCGGTGGCCTCGACCGTCGACACGCCGATGCCGCCCACGCCCAGCCCGGAGACCGTGAACGCATAGGATCTGCCCCGGAATCGGAGGGTGCCGTCGCCGGTGGCGCCGCTGCCGATGAAGGCGGCCTGGATCTGGTGCATCTCGACGGTGCCGGACGGAGTCTGGTTCTTGACCGTCTCAGTGGCGGTCCCGCTGCCGCCGCCCTGGTTCGAGCACGCGGCCAGCGCCAGAAGTGCCGCAGCGAGGACGATCCGGCCGCGATGGGCCCTGAAGAAACCGAGTGCCATATCTTTCCCCCTCTTCTATATCGTGTTCTGAATTCTCGGCCTGGCGCCGCTTGCGGCCCGACGAGCCGAAACTTCTTGCGATCTGCCGGTATTCTGGGCAGAAAAATACAGAATGTTCAATGACTTTGAGGCGACGGCCACCGGATCCCGCCCATACAATATTATGGAGCCGGAATTGTTGCGGAGCAGCATCGAAATCATTCTGGTAGAATGCAATCGTCATCATAGCTCCCCCTGGCAACGCGTTGATGACATTGGGGGAACGGACAGCCATGATGCTCGGGGAATAATTCCGGGACAGGATCTTGGCGCCGAGTGGATCTGAGCTGAACACTGCTGGCCGATCCGGTCCCATGCCGGTCGATCATCCGGGCGCGCCGCGCCTGATGGAATGCCATGAATGCGGCCTGGGCCACGCCGTGCCGGTGCTGCCGGACGGCACCGCCGCCCGCTGCGTCCGCTGCGGCGCCACCCTGCACAAGTTCCGCTCCACCTCGCTGGACCATGCCTTCGCCTATGCCTGCGCCGGGCTGTTGCTGATGCTGATGGCGAACTTCCTGCCCTTCATCTCGATGGAGATCTCGGGCCGGACGCAGACCGCCAGCCTCGTGACCGGCATCTTCGCCCTCTACCAGCAGGGTCTGTGGGAGCTGGCGGCGGTGGTGGCGCTGACCATGTTCGTCGCCCCTGCCCTGCGGCTGGGCACGCTGTTCCTGGTGCTGGCGGGGCTGCGCCTCAGGCGCCCGCCGCGCTGGCTGCCGCTTCTGTACCGCTGGGCCGACCTGCTGGGTCCGTGGGCGATGATCGAGGTCTACATGCTCGGCGTCTTCGTCGCCTATGTGAAGCTGATCGACCTCGCCACCATCGTGGTCGGGCCCGGCCTGTATTCGGTCGGCGGGCTGATGCTGGCGATCATCGCCGCCGGCACCAGCCTGGACACCGAGACGGTGTGGCGGCAGTTCGAGCGCCGCGGCCTGGTGCCGACCCCGCCGCCGGCCGATCCGCGCCGCCCCACCGCCCTGTGCCATGGCTGCGGCCTGGTCTCCAACCTGCCGCCCGGCGGGCATGGGGAGTGCCCGCGCTGCGGCGCCGCGCTGCACCGCCGCCGGCCGGAGAGCCTGACCCGGACCTGGGCGCTCGTCGTGACCGCGATCATCCTCTACATCCCCGCCAACCTGCTGCCGGTGATGACGGTGATCTCGCTGGGCAGCGGCGCACCGGACACGATCATGAGCGGCGTGATCGAGCTGGCCGATTCCGGCATGTGGCCGCTGGCCGCGCTGGTGTTCTTCGCCTCGATCACCGTGCCGGTGCTGAAGCTGGCCGGGCTGATCTACCTGCTGGTCACGACCCAGCGCGGCAAGACCGGGCAGCTGCGCAACCGCACCGTGATCTACCGCATCGTCGAGGCGGTCGGCCGCTGGTCGATGATCGACATCTTCATGATCTCGATCCTGGTGGCGCTGGTTCAGCTCGGCGAGCTGGCGACCATCGAGCCCGGGGCCGGCGCCGTGTGCTTCGCCGCGGTGGTGATCATCACCATGATCGCGGCGATGAGCTTCGATCCGCGCCTGATCTGGGACGCGGCGGGAGAGAACCATGGTTGAAGCCCTGCGCGACACCACTGCGCCGGCCGCGCCGCGCATCGACCGCAGGCGCCGGTTCTCGCCGATCTGGCTGGTGCCGATCGTGGCGGCGCTGGTCGGGGTCTACCTCGCCTGGGTTACCTTTTCCGAGAAGGGGCCGACCATCACCATCAGCTTCCAGACGGCGGACGGGCTGGAGGCCGGCAAGACCCTGATCAAGCACAAGGAGGTGGTGTTCGGCACGGTCAAGAGCCTCGCCTTGTCCGAGGATCTGAGCCATGTCGAGGTCACGGCCGAGATGACCAAGGAGGCGGCGCCGCATCTGCGCCAGGGCACGCGGTTCTGGGTGGTGCGGCCGCGCCTGTCGGCCTCGGGCGGGCTGACCGGCTTCTCCACCATCGTCTCCGGCGCCTACATCGAGCTCGACCCCGGCCAGGGCGCCAGCGAGCGGAGCTACACCGGGCTGGAGGACCCGCCGGTGGTGCGGGCCGACATGCCCGGCACCGAATTCCTGCTCACCGCCGACCGGATCGGCTCGATCGGTGCCGGGTCGCCGATCTATTTCCGCGACGTCCAGGTCGGCCAGGTCATGGGCTTCGACTCCTCGAACCTGCAGGCCGGGGTGAAGATCCACGCCTTCATCCGCGCGCCCTATGACCGGCAGGTCTATCCCGGCACCCGGTTCTGGAACGCGGCCGGCATCTCGCTGACCACCGGGCCGCAGGGCTTCCGGCTGCAGATCGAGTCATTGCAGGCGGTGCTGGCCGGCGGCATCGCCTTCGACACCCCGGCCACCGCCCGGACCGGGGAGCCGGCGAAGACCGGCAGCAGCTTCGCCCTCTACAAGGACCAGACCAGCATGCAGGAATCGGAATACACGATCCGCCTGCCCTATCTGGTCTATTTCGATGGCTCGGTCGGCGGCCTGACGGCGGGCGCCCCGGTCGAATGGCAAGGCATCAAGATCGGCCAGGTCACCGATGTCCGGCTGCAATACGATGTCGCCGCGGGCCGGGCCCGGATCCCGGTCACGATCGAGGTGGAGCCGCAGCGGATCGAGGTGGTCGGCACCGACCCGACCTTCGCCACCGGCGCCAATGTGGCGGCGCTGGTCCGGCGCGGGCTGCGGGCGCAGCTGAAGACCGGCAACCTGCTGACCGGCGCGATGGTGGTGTCCTTCGAGATGGATCCCGACGCGCCGCCGGCGGAGCTGGGCACGGGCGACCGCTATCCGGTACTCCCGAGCGTGCCGGGCCAGCTCGACAGCGCCATGCGCTCGGTCAACGGCATTCTCGACAAGGTCTCGGCGCTGCCGCTGAACCAGCTGATCGAGCAGGCCAACGCCACGCTGAAATCCTTCGAGAGCCTCGCGGCCGCGCCGGAGATCACGGACTCGCTGCGCTCGCTGGCCGGCGCCCTGTCGTCGACCCAGCAACTGCTGGGCCAGGCCAACACCGATCTCGGCCCGGTGATCCAGAAGCTGCCGCCGCTGCTCACCACGGCCCAGCAGGCGGTGCAGCGGCTGAGCGGCACGCTCGGCTCGATCAACCAGGGCTATGGCGCGGATTCGACCTTCAAGCGCGACCTGACCCGGCTGATGAGCCAGGTCGACGACACGCTGCGCTCGGTCCGCGTCCTCACCGACTATCTCGAGCAGCATCCGGAGTCGCTGATCCGGGGCAAGACACAAGGGCTGAACTGATGATGCTGTCCCGCCGCGCCGCCCTCACCGCCCTGCTGGCCGGGACGGCGCTCGCCGCCTGCTCCTCGACGCCGCCCAAGGTCTACACCCTGGTGACGGTGCCGGGTGCCTCCGTCGGGGGCCGACCGGTGACGGCCTCGGTGGCGCTGGTCGACATCCCGAAATATCTCGACCGGCCGCAGATCGTCCGCCGCTCCGGCGCGGTCCAGCTCGGCGTCGACGAGTTCGAGCGCTGGGGCGAGCCCCTGGCCAACATGGTGCAGCGGGTGCTGGCCGACGACTTGGCGGCGCGGCTGCCGAGCGGGTCGGTCGTCACCACCAGCCGAACGCTGTCCGGCGACGAGGCCATGACGGTCGAGCTGGCGCTGAACCGCTTCGACCCGGATGCCGACGGCACCGTGGTGCTGGAGGCGCAGTGGCGGCTGCGGCGCAAATCCGGCGGCCGGGCCAAGACCGAGACGGCCCGCATCACCCGCCGCCCGGCCGACGACACCGCCGCGACCGAGGTCCGGGCGATGAGCGACGCGCTGGGCGAGCTCGCCGACCGCATCGCCCAGGGGATGCGGTAGCGAGCCGACTTCGGAGGTCCCAACACCGTCATTGCGAGCGCAGCGAAGCAATCCATGCAGCAGCTCGTGCGGGACGATGGATTGCTTCGTCGGCTTCGCCTCCTCGCAATGACGGGAGGGCGAGCGCTTTGAGAAAGTCCCGCAAACGGGAAGCGCTCGACGTCTGCTCAGCGCCCCACCAGCCGCTGCAGATGCTCCGGGTAGCGGGCGCCCTGCACGGCGATGCCGGAGAGGGCATCGTCGATGTCGCGCAGCTCCTCGGCCGTCAGCTCGACCGCCGCCGCGCCGACATTCTCCTCCAGCCGGTGCGGCTTGGTGGTACCGGGGATCGGCACGATCCACGGCTTCTGCGCCAAGAGCCAGGCGAGCGCGATCTGGGCCGAGGTCACCCGCTTGCGGGCGGCGATGGCGCCCAGCAGCTCGACCACCGCCTGGTTCGCCTTGCGCGCCTCGGCCGAGAAGCGCGGCACGATGTTGCGGAAGTCGCCGCTGTCGAAGGTCGTGCTGTCGCTGATCGCGCCGGTCAGGAAGCCCTTGCCCAGCGGACTGAAGGGAACCAGGCCGATGCCGAGCTCCTCGAGCGTCGGCAGTACCTCCGCCTCCGGCTCGCGCCACCACAGCGAGTATTCGCTCTGCAGCGCCGCGACCGGCTGCACCGTATGGGCACGCCGGATGGTCTGGGCGCCGGCCTCGGACAGGCCGAAATGCCGGACCTTGCCCTCGCGGATCAGATCCTTGACCGCGCCAGCGACATCCTCGATCGGCACATTCGGGTCGACGCGGTGCTGGTAGAACAGGTCGATGACGTCGGTATGGAGCCGCTTGAGCGAGGCCTCGGCGACCGCCCGGATCCGCTCCGGCCGGCTGTCCGGGCCCGCCGGAGCGCTGCCGTCCTTGAAGCCGAATTTGGTGGCGATCACCACCTGGTCGCGGACCGGAGCCAGGGCCTCGCCGACCAGCTCCTCATTGGCGAAGGGCCCGTAGGCCTCGGCGGTGTCGAAGAAGGTGACGCCGAGATCGACCGCCTTGCGGATCAGTGCGATCCCCGCCTGCTGCTCGACCGCCGGGCCGTAGCCGAAGCTGAGCCCCATGCAGCCGAGGCCGAGGGCCGAGACTTCGAGGTCGCCCAGTTTGCGCTTCTGCATGTCTTTCTCCATTGGGATGCCCTGGGGCAACTGCGGTCAGATCTCCTGCCGGGTCGGCCGGAACAGGATCTCGTTGATGTCGACGTCGTCCGGCTGGCTCATGGCGAAGGCCACCATGCTGGCGAAGGAGTCGGCGGGGATGGCGGTGCTCTCGTAGAACGAGCGAATGCCCTCGGCGACGTCCGGCTCGGTGATGCTGTCGGTCAGCTCGGAGGCGACCGCGCCCGGCGAGATCACGGTGGTCCGGATGTCGTAGGGTTTGACCTCCTGGCGCAGCCCTTCCGAGATCACCCGCACCGCCGTCTTGGTCGCGGCATAGACGGCGCTGCCGGGGCGCACCTTGTGGCCGGCGACCGACGAGACATTGATGATGTGCCCGCTGCGCCGGGCCTTCATATGCGGCAGCGCGGCGGCGATGCCGTAGAGCACCCCCTTGAGGTTCACATCGATCATGCGCTCCCAGTCCTGCACCTTGCCGCGCTCGAGCGGCGAGTGCGGCATCAGCCCGGCGTTGTTGACGATGACGTCGATCCGCCCGTGCAGTTGCACCGCCCGGTCGACGAGATGCTGGACCTGCTCGAACCTGGTGACGTCGGTCTGCACGGCGGCGTCGCGGCCCAGCGCAAGCTCCTCCGCCAGCGCCTGCAGCCTGTCCAGGCGCCGCGCGCCCAGCACCAGCCTGGCGCCGTCACGGGCGAGGCGGCGGGCCGTCGCTTCCCCCAGCCCGCTGCTGGCCCCGGTGATGACGACCACCTTGCCTGCGATGCCTTCTGCCATCGGTCTCTCTCCAGTGCTTCGAGAGGCAGATCAGTCGAGGTTCTTCTGGTCGAGGAACGTCGACATCTGGTCTGCGATTTCGAGATTGTTCAGGTCCGAGAACGGGAAATGCGTGTTGCCGCGGATGCCGATCTCGGGCAGGTGCACCACGGTCACGTCGCCGCCGTGGCGATTGACGGCATCCCGCCACAGCCGCGCCATCTCCAAGCGCACGCGCCACTGATCCTGCCCCGGCTCGGCCACGGGCGTCTCGGGGATGTTGTCGCCGTAGAAGACGATGATCGGGATCTTCGTCAGCCGCTGGAACTCCGGCAGGGAGATGCTCTCCGCCTGCAGCGGACCGTTGGCGCTTGGCATCGGCGGCGGCGCTTCGCCATCCGGGAAGACGAAGCCGCTGCCCGGTTCGTAGGCCACGATCGCCCGCACATTCCTGTTCTTGATCGCGGTGCGCCAGCCCGGCCCGCCGGCCTGCGAGTGGGTGACGAGGATGCCCGGTCCGATCCTGTCGAACAGGGCCGCGGTCGCGTCCGAGACCACCTCGCCGTCGAACGGACCCGTGTTCGGGGTCATCTGGCGGAAATACTGGTTCAGCGACTCCGGATCGCGCGGGAACTGGACGCCGGGAAAGAGGTTTGGCCACACGCCGACGCGAAAGATGTCGAACCATCTCTGCTCGTCCGGCGTGGGGGTGATCGTGACCGGCTGGGTGCTGCGCCCGGCATCGCCGCGCCGGGGCTGGTCGATCACATAGACGCCGAAGCCGCGGCGCAGGAAGATGGTCTGGTAGCCCTCGCGACCGTCCGGCGTGGTCTCCCAGGTCTTCGAGAACTGGCCGGCGCCGTGCCAGAGCACGAGAGGGAGCGGCCGCGCATCGACCGGGACTTGATAGAACACATAGGCGTGGTCGCCGTGAAACGTCTGCCCGGCAGGCGATGGCTTGTACGGATCATAGGTGCCGGGAGCGCTGATCATCGTCCCGCCGACGGCGAAGCTGCCCTGCTCCTGAAGGACGATGGGCGCGGGCTTCTCGGCCGCGCGAGCCTCGGCACTCAGCGGCGGAATGATGCCGATGGAGACGGACAGGAGTGCGGCGAACCAGATCTGAGGCTTCGATGTCATAGGCTGATTGCCCTCCCATCCCGCGGATTGCGGTCGATCGCAAATCTGGGAAGCGCAACGGCATGCGATTAGATGGTATAATCCGCATGAACCTATGAAGGCCCCTCATGAATGCCGCGCGAGAACCTGAATGACCTCATCGCCTTCCTCGCGGTCGCGCGCGAGCGCAGCTTCACCCGGGCCGCGGCGCAGCTTGGGGTCTCCCAGTCGGCGCTGAGCCACACCATCCGTGGGCTGGAAGAGCGGCTGGGCCTGCGGCTCCTGACCCGCAGCACGCGCAGCGTCGCCCCGACCGAGGCGGGCGAGCGCCTGGTCCTGAGCCTCGGCCCACGCTTCGAGGAGATCGAGGCCGAGCTGGCGGCGGTGAGTGCGCTGCGCGACAAGCCGGCCGGCACCGTGCGCATCACCGCGGGCGAGCACGCGGCCAACGCCATGCTGTGGCCGGCGGTGGCGAAGCTGCTGCCGGAGTATCCGGACATCCGGGTCGAGATCAACGTCGATTACGGGCTGACCGACATCGTGGCGGAGCGCTACGACGCCGGCGTTCGTCTCGGCGAACAGGTGGCGAAGGACATGATCGCGGTGCGCATCGGCCCGGACATGCGCATGGCGGTGGTCGGGTCGCCGGACTATTTCGCGCGCCGGCCGGCGCCGCGGACGCCGCAGGAGCTGACGGCCCACAGCTGCATCACCATCCGCCTGCCGACCTATGGCGGGCTGTATGCCTGGGAGTTCGAGCGCGACGGGCAAGAGCTGAAGGTGCGGGTCGAGGGCCAACTGGTGTTCAACACCATCGCCCTGCGGCTGAGCGCGGCGCTGGGCGGGCTCGGCTTGGCCTACATGCCGGAGGACCAGGTGCAGGACCATATCGCGAGAGGGCGGCTGGTGCGCGTGCTGGAGGATTGGTGCGCCCCCTTCCCCGGCTATCACCTGTACTACACCAGCCGCCGGCAGTGCTCGCCGGCCCTGTCACTGCTGATCGACACGCTGCGCTACCGCGGAGACCGGCGCCCGCATTGATGAGCCCGATCGATAGCTCCATGCGTCCCTGGGGCTCTAATTGCCCGATGCCGCCCGGCCCATCTCCCGAACTCCCCGACGACGGACGACGGAGAGTGACCGATGAAGCTGCCCGCCACCCTGCTCGCCATGGCCTCCCTGGCCGCATCGGCCCAGGCGGATGAGCGGAGACCCGCGGCCCCGCGGGTGGCCCCGCCCGATGTCCGGACGGTGGCGCCGGCGCTGGCCGACTATACCGACGAAGTGCTGTTCGCGGATGTCTGGGCCAGGCCCGACCTGTCGCCGCGGGACCGCAGCCTGGTGACGATCACGGCCCTGATCGCGACGGGCCAGACCGCGCAGCTGACGGGCCATCTGAACCGGGGGCTCGACAACGGCTTGACCCGGGCGCAGTTGTCTGAGGTCATCACCCATCTCGCCTTCTATGCCGGCTGGCCCAGGGCGATGTCCGCGATCCCGGTCGCCAAATCGGTGTTCGAGGCGCGCGGGCTATCGCAGAGCGAGGCCGCCGGTTCCGAGACGCAAGGGAGCACGACATTGGACATCGTTCGCCACGGCGCGACACCCGCCCAGCCCGGACCGGCGGAGTACTTCACCGGCACGGTCCGGATCGCCTCGCGCTTCCAGCGCACCGATCCGGCGCGGGTCGGCGGCGCCATCGTCAGCTTCGAGCCCGGCGCCCGCACCGCCTGGCACACCCATCCGCTGGGCCAGACGCTGATCGTCACCACCGGCCAGGGCTGGATCCAGCGCGACGGCGGCCCGGTCGAGGAGATCCGCCCCGGCGACGTGGTCTGGATCCCGCCGGGCGAGAAGCACTGGCACGGCGCCACGGCGACCACGGCCATGACCCATGTCGCCATCTCGGAATCGCTGGACGGCCGCAGCGTCGACTGGCTGGAGCACGTGACCGACGCGCAGTACGGGGGCCGCTGATCACAAGGGCGGCGGCCCCGCCGACCCTGCGCTCATTGCAACGGCCTTTGAGATCTTCTTCCCGACCCTTCCTCGTCATGGCGAGGAGCGGAGCGACGTGGCCATCCAGAGGGCGGCGCCACTGGATGGCCACGCCCCTTCGGGGCTCGCCATGACGGGTTATTATTTCGGGCCGCTGGTATAACCCCAGGAAAGCCACCGGTCTCACACCGCTCAGGGAGTGGGCGCCTTGTCGCATCCCGCTCCCTTTACCCTTCCGAAAAGACAGGAACTGCTGCGACGCGACTCTCGTTCACCACGACAGAAGCCAACTGTCGGGAGGGTGGACAATGCCCGTACAGGCCCTTCGGTCGCGCCGCCAAAACCAGAGCAGCCAGCCCGGACCGCGACACCCGCCGCGACACCTTTATTCCATCCCGGCCGGGCCCGAGGCGATCCCGCCGCAATTCCTGAGCACCATCCTGCCGCATGTCGCGCGGATGGGGTTCGGCCACGTCATGATCGCGGCCTCGCCGGAATCCTGGGGCTCATCTGGGCTGGACGCCGTGGTCGCGGCCTGCCGCGGCCATGGGCTGGGCGTCGTCCTCGACCTGGCGGGCCGGATCCTGCCTGCGGGTGCGGGGGTGCCAACGCCGGGCGATGAGCCGCCGGATCCGCGCCGGGTACCGGACCGGGGGCCCGTCGCGCTGCGCAAGGACGCCGGGCTGGCGCGCGCGCTCGCGGCCCTGGCGAAGGCGGGCATCGGCGGCTTCGTCTGCGGCGTCGCCGATGCGGCCGAGACCCGGGCATGGGCGGGCGTCATCGCCGGGACCCGCCAGGAGGCCGCCGAGATCTGGTTCGGCGCCTGGGCCGATCCCGCGGTAGACCAGACCCTGCTGCGGGACAGCGGCTTCGACGCCACCCTTTCCACCGCCGGATTGCTCGACAGCTGGAAGCGGTCACCGCCCGAACTGGCGGCGCCGGCGTTGCCGGCGATCACCACCCCCGAGCCGGCCGCAGGGCCGCGCCTGGCGGCCGTCGTCCGACATCCGGCCCTGCTGCGCCGGGCCTATCGGCGATCGCTGCGGCTGGCCGCCGCCGCGGGCGACGGGCTGCTGCTGCCGATGGGCTTCGAGCTCGCCGCCCGCGAGACCCCGATCGGCCCGGCCGAGGCCGATCTGCGCTGGGCGCGCGAGACGGCGCCCTTCGACCTGAGCGAGGAGATCGCGACCACGATCACGGCACTGGGCCAGACGAACCGCAAGGCCGCCGCGTTGCGCCGGCTGACCGGCCCCGAGGCCACGGTGGTCGCCCTGCTGCGCACCGAGGCCGGCACGGCGCCGCAGCGGGCCGAGCTGATCCTCGCCAACACCGACCTGCACCGTCCGGCGACGCTGGAGCCCGGGCCGGTGCTGCGCGGCATCGGCGGAGACTTCGGGCCGTTCACGGACAAGCTGGGCGGTACGGCGGCCGGGCTGGACGGCCCGGTCACGCTCGACCCCGGCGAGACCCGGGTGCTGGAGGCGCCGCGCGCCGCGCCGGTCGCCGCCGCCCCGTCGCGCATCGCCGAATTGGACCTGGCCCGCGCGGTCCGCGCGCCGCGGGTGGCGATCGAGGCGGTCTCCCCCTCCCCCGGCCATGCCCGCTTCCCGGTCCGGCGCACCGCCGGCGAGAGCGTCCGGGTCGAGGCCGACGTGATCACCGACGGGCACGAGATCACCGCCGTCGCCCTGCTGTGGCGGCCGGAGGATGAGCGGGCCTGGCGCGAGCAGCGCATGGCGCCGGCCGGCAACGACCGCTGGGCGGGGGAGTTCCCGCTGGAGCGGGTGGGCCGCTATCTCTTCGCCGTCGAGGCCTGGCGGGACGTGTTCGGCACCTTCCTGTCCGACCTGCGCAAGAAGCAGCTGGCCGGGCTGGACCTGACCGTCGAGATCGAGGAGGGCCGGCTGCTGGTCGAGCGGGCGCGGGACCCCGCCCGCGGCAAGATCCGGGCCGAGCTGGACGCGCTGCTGGCCGGCTTCGCCGAGGCGGCGCCGGCGGAGCGGCTGGCGCGGCTGCAGGCGCCGGAGACGGCGGCGCTGATGGCCAGGGCCGACCGGCGGCCCTTCGCCATCCGCCAGGACCCGCCGCAGGCGGTGGATGCCGAGCGCCGCGCCGCCGGCTTCGCCAGCTGGTACGAGCTGTTCCCGCGGTCGCAGAGCGGCGACCCGAACCGGCACGGCACCTTCGACGACGTGATCCCGCGGCTGCCGGCGATCCGCGCCATGGGCTTCGACGTGCTGTACCTGCTGCCGATCCACCCGATCGGCCGGAAGAACCGCAAGGGCCGCAACAACAGCCTGACCCCGGGGCCGGACGATCCCGGCAGCCCCTACGCCATCGGCTCGGACGAAGGGGGGCATGACGCGATCCACCCCGAGCTCGGCACCATCGAGGATTTCCGCCGGCTGCGCGACGCGGCGGCGGAGCACGGGCTGGAGCTGGCGCTGGACTTCGCCATCCAATGCTCCCCCGACCATCCCTGGCTGCGCGAGCATCCCGGCTGGTTCGGCTGGCGGCCGGACGGGACCATCCGCTACGCCGAGAATCCGCCGAAGAAGTACGAGGACATCGTCAATGTCGAGTTCTATGCCGAGGCGGCGCTGCCCGACATGTGGCGGGCGCTGCGCGACATCGTCGCCTTCTGGGTCGGCGAGGGCGTGCGGCTGTTTCGGGTCGACAACCCGCACACCAAGCCCTTCCCGTTCTGGGAGTGGCTGATCGCCGACATCCGCAGCCGCGACCCGGGCGTGGTGTTCCTGGCCGAGGCCTTCACCCGGCCGAAGGTGATGTACCGGCTGGCCAAGATCGGCTTCTCGCAGAGCTACACCTACTTCACCTGGCGCAACAGCAAGGCCGACCTGACCAGCTATCTGACCGAGCTGACCACCACGGCGCCGAAGGACTTCTTCCGGCCGCATTTCTTCGTCAACACGCCGGACATCAACCCGCAGTTCCTGCAGACCAGCGGCCGCCCGGGCTTCCTGATCCGTGCCGCCCTGGCGACAACCCTGTCCGGGCTGTGGGGCATGTATAACGGCTTCGAGCTGTGCGAGGCCCAGGCGGTCCCGGGCAAGGAAGAGTATCTCGACAGCGAGAAGTACCAGCTGCGCATCTGGGACCTTGACCGGCCCGGCAACATCGTCGCCGAGATCACCCGGCTGAACCGGATCCGCCACGCCAACCCGGCGCTGCACAGCCATCTGGGCCTGACCTTCTACAACGCCTTCAACGACAGCATCCTCTACTACGGCAAGGCGACGCCCGACCGCGGCAACGTCCTGCTGGTCGCGGTCAATCTCGACCCGCACCGGCCGCAGGAGGCCGATCTCGAGATCCCCCTGTGGGAATGGGGCCTGCCGGACCACGGCGCCCTGGCGGCCGAGAACCTGATGACCGGCGAGGCGTTCACCTGGCACGGCAAGATCCAGCACATCCGCCTCGACCCCGCCCTTCCCTTCGCGATCTGGCGCGTCCGTCCGGCGCAGGAGGTGTGACATGCTCAAGCGTTCCCCCGCCCCCGGCTTCGAAGACACGTCCTGGTACAAGGACGCGGTCATCTACCAGCTGCATGTGAAGTCGTTCTTCGATGCCAACGATGACGGCATCGGCGACTTCAAGGGGCTGATCTCGAAGCTGGACTACATCGCCAGCCTGGGCGTCGACACGCTGTGGCTGCTGCCCTTCTACCCGTCGCCGCGGCGCGACGACGGCTACGACATCGCCGCCTACACCGAGGTGCATCCGGATTACGGCACCCTGGCCGATGCGCGCCGCTTCATCGCCGAGGCGCACCGCCGCGGCCTGCGCGTGATCACCGAGGTGGTGATCAACCACACCTCCGACCAGCATCCCTGGTTCCAGCGGGCGCGGCGGGCCAAGCCGGGCTCCGCGGCGCGGAACTTCTACGTCTGGTCCGACACCGACCAGGCCTATACCGGCACCCGGGTGATCTTCTGCGACACCGAGACGTCGAACTGGACCTGGGACCCGGTGGCCGGCGCCTATTTCTGGCACCGCTTCTACTCGCACCAGCCGGACCTGAACTTCGACAATCCGCGGGTGCTGGCGTCGGTGCTGCGGGTGATGCGGTTCTGGCTCGACCTCGGCGTCGACGGGCTGCGCCTCGACGCCATCCCCTATCTGGTCGAGCGCGAGGGCACCTCGAACGAGAACCTGCCCGAGACCCACGCGGTGCTGAAGCAGATCCGGGCCTATCTCGACGCGCGCTATCCTGGCCGCATGCTGCTGGCCGAGGCCAATCAATGGCCGGAGGACACGCAGGAGTATTTCGGCCGCGGCGACGAATGCCACATGGCGTTCCACTTCCCGCTGATGCCGCGGATGTACATGGCGATCGCGCGAGAGGACCGGTTCCCGATCAGCGACATCATGCGCCAGACGCCGGAGATCCCGGAGAATTGCCAATGGGCGATCTTCCTGCGCAACCATGACGAGCTGACGCTCGAAATGGTGACCGACAGCGAGCGCGACTATCTGTGGGAGACCTACGCCGCCGACCGGCGCGCCCGGATCAATCTCGGCATCCGTCGCCGCCTGGCGCCGCTGCTGGAGCGCGACCGCCGGCGCGTGGAGCTGATGAACAGCCTGCTGCTGTCGATGCCGGGAACGCCCGTCCTCTACTACGGCGACGAGATCGGCATGGGCGACAACATCCATCTCGGCGACCGCGACGGGGTGCGCACGCCGATGCAGTGGTCGCCCGACCGCAATGGCGGCTTCTCCCGCGCCGATCCGGAGAAGCTGGTGCTGCCGGCGATCATGGACGCGCTGTACGGCTTCCCGGCCGTGAACGTCGAATCCCAGGGGCGGGATCCGCATTCGCTCTTGAACTGGACCCGCCGGATGCTGGCGCTGCGCCGCCGGCACCGCGCCTTCGGCCGCGGCACGCTGCGCTTCCTGTATCCCGGCAACCGCAAGATCCTGGCCTATCTGCGCAGCTTCGAGGACGAGACCATCCTGTGCGTCGCCAACCTGTCGCGGGCGCCGCAGGCGGTGGAGCTGGACCTCGCCGATTTCGAGGGCCGCTCGCCGGTCGAGATGACCGGCGACACGGTGTTCCCGCCGATCGGCCAGCTGACCTATCTGCTGACCCTGCCGCCCTACGGCTTCTACTGGTTCCACCTGCACGCCGACGCCACGGCGCCGCGCTGGCACCAGGAGCCGCCGGAGCAGATGCCGGAATTCGTCACGCTGGTGCTGCGCGACGGGCTGGCGGATGTGCTGGCCTCGGCGTCGCGGCAGATCCTGGAAGGCGAGAGCCTGCCGGCCTATCTGCCGAAGCGCCGCTGGTTCGCGGCCAAGGACAAGCCGATCGACGAGGTGCGCATCGCCCGGGCGACGCCGCTGCCCGGCACCGACCTGATTCTGGCCCAGGTGGAGACGACCGCCGGGGGCACGACGGATTGCTACCAGATCCCGCTCGGCATCGCCTGGGAGGACGGCGGCCTGGCGGCGCTGCAGCAGCAGTTGGCCATCGCCCGGGTCCGGCGCGGCCGCCGCGTCGGCTTCCTGACCGACGCCTTCTCGCTGCGCGACCTGCCGCTCGCTTTCATCGAGGGGTTGCGGACCGGCCGCACCCTGCCCACCGACGATGGCGAGATCCGGTTCCGGCCGACCACCCGCATGGAAGGGTTCGACCTGCCGGCGGATATCGAGATCCGCTGGCTGTCGGCGGAGCAGTCGAACAGCTCGCTGATCCTCGGCGACCAGCTGGTGTTCAAGGTGATCCGGCGCATCCGCCCCGGCATCCATCCCGAAGCCGAGATGGGGCGCTACTTGACCGAGCACGGCGCCGGCAACATCGCCCCGCTGTTCGGCGAGGTGGTGCGGATCGGCGCCGATGGCGAGCCGCGGACGCTGGCGATCGTCCAGGGCTTCGTCCGCAACCAGGGCGACGGCTGGAGCTGGAGCCTGGACACCCTGCGCCGGACCGTGGACGAGATGACCCTGACCGACGGCGCGGCGGACGGCGACGGCTTCGCCGACGAGGCCGGCTTCGCCGCCGCGATCGGAAGGCGGCTGGCCGAGATCCACACCGTGCTGGCCCAACCCTCCGACGACCCGGCCTTCGCGCCCGAGCCGGTGGATGCGGACGCGGTGCGCGGCTGGATCGAGGAGGCGCGGGTCGAGATCGATGGTGCGATCGCCACGGTCGCGGCGATGCGCGACTGGCCGGACGCGGCGACGGAGGCGGCTGCGAAGCGCCTGCTGGCCGGGCAGGACCGGCTGCCGCGGCTGGTCGAGCGCCTGGCAGCTGCCGGGCGGGGGTCGCTGCAGACACGGGTCCATGGCGACTTCCATCTCGGCCAGGTGCTGGTGGCGCAGGGCGACGCCTATCTGATCGATTTCGAGGGCGAGCCGACCCGGCCGATCGCCGAGCGCCGGCACAAATCGAGCCCGCTGCGCGACGTCGCCGGCCTGCTGCGGTCGATCGACTACGCCGCGGCCACCGCCGACGACGCCACCCACGATACCATCCCCGAGGCGATGCGGGAGCAGCGGACCGCTTTGCTGCGGCGGTACCGGGACGAGGCATCCAAGGCTTTCCTCGACGCCTATCGCGGCGTCGCCCGGGCCGCGCCGCATCCCTGGGCCACGCCGGAGGCGGAGGCGGCGCTGATCGCGCTGTTCTCGTTGCAGAAGGCCGCCTACGAGATCCGCTACGAGGCGGCGAACCGCCCGAGCTGGATCGGCCTGCCGATCCGCGGCCTGGCCGCCCTGCTGGACCAGCTCACCGCCGAAGCGAAGGTTCTGACCCATGCCTGATGTCGCGCTGCCGACCGGCCTCGATCCCGCCGCCCTGGACGCGATCGCGGCGGGGCGCCACGGCGATCCCTTCGCGGTGCTCGGCCCCCATCCGACCGGGGACGGCACCGCCGTCCGCGCCTGCCTACCCAAAGCCGACCGGGTCGAGGTGGTGGCGCGGGCGGGCGGCCGCCGCCTGGCGAAGCTGAAACCGGTCCACCCGGCCGGAGTGTTCGCCGGCGTGCTGGACCAGGACGAGCCCTACCTCCTGCGCATCACCTGGCCCGGCGGCGCGGTGCAGGAGACCGAGGACCCCTATGGCTTCGGGGTCCTGCTGAGCGATGCCGATTTGAACGGCCTGGCCGCTGGCGACCCCGAGGCGGTGCGGCGCTGCCTGGGTGCCCGGGTGGTGACGATCGACGGGGTGGAGGGCACCCGCTTCGCGGTCTGGGCGCCGAATGCCAGCCGCGCCTCGGTGGTCGGCGAATTCAACAGCTGGGACGGACGGCGCCACCCGATGCGGCTGCGCCATCACGGCGGGGTGTGGGAGATGTTCATCCCGCGCGTCGCCGATGGCGATCTCTACAAGTTCGAGCTGGTGGACCGGCACGGCCATGCGCTGTCGCAGCGCGCCGACCCGCTGGCCCGCGAGACCGAGGCGCCGCCGCGCACCGCCTCGGTGGTGCCGCTGCCCCTGCCCTTCCGCTGGACCGACGCGGCGTGGATGCAGGGCCGGGCCGAGCGGCAGGCGGCCTCGGCCCCGATCTCGATCTACGAGCTGCATGCCGGGTCCTGGCTGCATGGCGAGGACGGAAAGCCGCTGGGCTGGGACGGGCTGGCGGAGCGGCTGGTGCCCTATGTCGCCGGCATGGGCTTCACCCATCTCGAGCTGATGCCGGTCACCGAGCATCCGTTCACCGGCAGCTGGGGCTACCAGCCGCTCGGCCTGTTCGCCCCGACCGCCCGGTTCGGGCTGCCGGAAGCCTTCGCCCGCTTCGTCGATGCCTGCCACCGGGCCGGCATCGGCGTGCTGCTGGACTGGGTGCCGGCGCATTTCCCCGGCGATGCCCACGGGCTGCACCGCTTCGACGGCACCGCCCTCTACGAGCACGAGGATGAGCGCGAGGGCTTCCACCGCGACTGGAACACCTGGATCTACAATCTCGGCCGGGCCGAGGTGGCCGGGTTCCTGCTGGCCAGCGCGCTGGAATGGCTGGATCGCTACCATCTCGACGGGCTGCGGGTGGATGCCGTGGCCTCGCTGCTGTACCGCGACTACAGCCGCAACCCGGGCGAATGGATCCCCAACGCCCATGGCGGCCGCGAGAACCTGGAGGCGATCGCCTTCCTGCGCCGGCTGAACGCGCTGGTGGCCGAGCGCCACCCCGGCGCCGTGGTGATCGCCGAGGAATCGACCGCCTGGCCCGGCGTCACCGCGCCGGCGTCTGAGGGCGGCCTCGGCTTCTCGTTCAAATGGAACATGGGCTGGATGCACGACACGCTCGGCTATGTGGCGCACGACCCGATCCATCGCAAATACCACCACAACGCGATGACCTTCGGCCTGCTCTATGCCTTCAGCGAGCGCTTCGTGCTGCCGCTGTCGCATGATGAGGTGGTGTATGGCAAAGGCTCGCTGCTGGGCCGCATGCCGGGCGACACCTGGCAGCGCTTCGCCAATCTGCGCGCCTATTTCGGCTTCATGTGGAGCTCGCCGGGCAAGAAGCTGCTGTTCATGGGCGGAGAGTTCGGCCAGGAGCGGGAGTGGAACCACGATTCCCAGCTGGACTGGCACCTGCTGGACGACCCGCTGCATCGCGGGGTGCAGCGGCTGGTGCGCGACCTGAACCGGATCTACCGGGCCGAGCCGGCGCTGCACCGCCGCGACGCCGAATCCTCCGGCTTCGCCTGGAACGTGGCCGACGACGCCGAGGCCAGCGTCTTCTCCTATCTGCGGCAGGCCGCGGCGGGCGACCCGCCGATCCTGGTCGTGTGCAACTTCACCCCGGTGGCGCGGCCGGATTACGGCATCCGGGTGCCGCAGGGCCGGCAGTGGCGGGAGATCCTCAACAGCGACGCCCGGGTCTATGGCGGCGGCGGCATCGCCGCTGAGCGCCCCCCCGTGACGATCCGCGAGGCGGAGGGCCGCGACCGGCTGGTGCTCTCCCTGCCGCCGCTCTCGACCACGGTGCTGCGCGGGGAGTGAGTCAGAGCGCGAAATCCGCCGCCGTGAGCGGGTGGTCGGAGACGATGTTGACGGCGAAGTCGGAGACCTTGTCGCCGTTGACGTCGACATAGGCTACCCGCAGCTCGCCGGCCTGGCCGGTGAAGCCGCCGGTGCCGAAGGTGAAGGCGGTGTCGCCATTGCCCGCATTGCCGTCGGCATCGATCGCCGACAGGTCGATGCGGTCGCCGGTCGAGAAGTCGGTGATGGTATCCTTGCCGAGGCCGGAAATCGCGCTGTCGGACAGGGCGGTGTAGACGAAGCGGTCATTGCAGGCCTCGCCCTTCAGCGCGTCGCCACCGGCGCCTCCTGTGTTTGCCGGATCGAAGCAGGCCGGATCGCCGGTCGTCCCGGCGGCCCGGCCGCTGTCGACATCGCCTCAGAAGTGATAGGCGAAGCGGGCGCTGGCGGACTGGCTCAGGTAGGAGCCGCCGATATCCGCCGTGTACTCACCCTTCAGCTCGTAGCCGCCGGCCCGGAACAGCTGCACCCCGACATCGATCCGGCCCAGCACGTCCGGCGAGTCGATGTGGTCGCTGAAGGTGCCGTCCGCCGAGGACGCCCCGACGAAGCTGGAATGGATCGTCCGCGTGCTGTCGGGCTGGTAGCTCAGGCCGAACGCCGCATAGGCCCGCAGCGTCGACTGCGCGTCCAGGTCCAGCCGACCGCCGAACTCCACCATCGGCGACAGCGCCACGCTGGTCTTGCTGCTGCCGCGGACGTCGAGCGCGTAGAGGTCGTCGCCCTTCTCCTTGAAGCCGGGCAGATCGGTGTAGACCACGTCGAGGTCGCCATAGGGCCGGATGTACCAGTCCTGGAAGGCGAACTCATAGGCGGCGCGCAGCCGGCCGCCGGCCAGGAAGATGCTGGGGTCGCTCTTCAGCGTCTCGTCGGCGATGCCGGGGATCACGACCCGCCGGTTGGCCTCGAACGAACCGCCGGCGAAGGCCATCGACCCTGCGAACTGCCACGGCCCCATGACCCGCTTCACCGTGACCGACCCGTCATAGGTGTCGCCGTTGCCGGAGGAGCCGCCATCCATCGTCGCCCAACTCTGGCCGAAGCCGAAGGAGGCGCCGAGATACCAGTCCGGGGCGATCTCGTGCTGAGCGCCGATCCGGTAGGTGGTGCCCGAGACGTAGTAGCCCTGGGTGTCGTGGGTGGTGGACTGGTCGGTCCAGCGCCCGCTGACCTTGGCCCAGACGCAGTTGTCCTCGCCCAGCAGCACGGTGTCGTCGATGAAGACCGGGCAGCTCATCCCCGCGCCCAGGATCGTGCCGGCCGAATTGGCCAGGGCGATGGACTGGGCATGGGCCGCCTTGCTGGACCACGCGTCGAGCGCCGCCTTGTAGTCGCTGTGGTCGTTCATCCGCGACAGCTGGGCGAAGCGGGTGGCGAAGGCGCTGTCGGCGTTGTCCCAGGCCCGGCCGTAATAGCCGGCCAGCGAGGCCTGGCTGTCGTTCAGGACCACGCTACCGGGCTTGAAGTCCGAGCGCGGCGCCAGCGTCAGGGTGTTGCCGGACTGCGCCGTGTCCCAATGGAACAAGAGCGAGTCCAGCCCGTCGGCCGTGGAGACGAGATGCCCCGCGCTCACCACCGGCAGCGCCCCGGGCAGCAGCGTGATCGCCGTCGGCACGATCTTGCCGTCGAGCGTCGCCGTGCCGTCGACCTGGAGATGGCCGGCGGTCTTGTTGAGGGAGTCGACGGTCACGCCCAGCCGGCCCTCGCCGGTCTGGGTGAAGTCGCCGGTGACATGGGTGCTGCGCAGCTCTCCCGGCACGCCGAGATTGACGGTGCCGTGGTTGACGACGTCGCCCTGGACGTCGGGGCCGGCGTTGTAGACGCCGCCACCGGTATTGGTGAGCGTGCCGCCGTTACCCAGATAGGTCGAGCCGGTGACGGTGCCGTCATTGGTGAGGTTGGTGGTCCCGCTCCCCACCTGCACGATCGCGGTGCCGCTGGTGCCTGACATGGTGGTGAGCGAGCCGCCGGAGTTCACGGTCACGACGTTGCCGCCACTGGCGCTGTCGATCTCGATGGCACTGGCGCCGAGTTGGGTGGAGTTGCCGGACTGATCGGACATGGCGGGCTGGCCGCTGCCGCCCACCACGCTGCCTCCCACGGCAACGCTGACCGGGGATGAACCGTAACCCGAGCTTTGCGCAAAGATACCGATCCCGCCCGCGCCGGTGGCCGACACGGAGCCGGTCGTCATTATGGTGACGGTGCCGCCCTGGCCGGAGCCTGTATCGACGTTGGGGGAGCCGGCATAGATCGAATTGCCGTTGATGACGAGGGCGCCGCCGCCGCCGAGGCTTTGGGCGAGAATGCCGACCGCGCCCGCGCCGCTGACGCTGACGCTGCCGTCGACTTCGACGTTGACGGTCCCGCCCTCCCCTTCGGAATTACCGGGGGCTGACAGGCCCGGCGGCGGCGACGTGCTGAGCATCGGGCTGTCCCCGGTGAGGTTGACGAGGCGGATGATGCCGCCGCCGCCGCCGATCGATTGCGCCACGATGCCGTGCGCCCCGATGCCCGTCGTGGAGATTGTGCCCTGGCTGCCCAGCGTGACGCTGACGGCGCCGCCGACATTCGACTGGTCGCTCGTGGCACCGCCGATCGTCAGGGTGGAGCCACCGGGAGCCGAAGAACTCTGCTGGCTTGTCACGAGGCCGCCGCCGCCGCCGATCGACTGCGCCAGGATGCCGAAGGAATCGTTGCCGGTCGTTGAGATGATCAAGGGGGTATCGCCGGTCGAAGAGGGTGCGAAAGTCACCGCACCACCCGAGCCGCTGGCAGCCTGGCCGCCACCCGCCGAGAGCGTCAGTGTTTTCGACAGCTGCCAATTGCCGACACCGGTGCCGACGAAGAGGCTGCTGCCGGCGCCCGCGATGCCGCCGCCGCCGCCGATCGATTGCAGGTCCACGCCGTCGGCCGCATCGCCGGTGGTGGCGATGCTGGTGGCAACCGGGTCCGGGTTGTAGTAGCTGAGGGCGACCGCGCCGCCGTTGCCGGCCGCGCCGCCCGAACTATTGAGTACGGCCCCGACCGAGAGCGTGCCCGTCGAGCTGTCGGAGCCGTCGGCGCCGATGCCGCCGCCGCCGCCGATGCTTTGGGCGATCACGGCGGTGGCGCCGAACCCGGCCGTGCGGATGCTCGTATCGTTGCCGGAGGATCCCCCCTGGTTGCCCTGGTCCAGTTCGACCGTGACCGAGCCGCCGTCACCGCCGACCCCTCCCGTCCCGCCGATGGCCAGGTCGTGGTTTACGGTGATATAGGACAGCCCGCCCGTACCGCTCGAGACGGCGACGCCGCCCTTGCCGCCGCCACCGCCGATGCTCTGGGCGACGATGCCGTTGGCCCAATCCCCGGCCGTCGTGATCGGAGCATAGAGGAGCGTCTCAACGGTGCCGCCGTTGCCGCCGGTCCCCCCCGTGCCTCCGATGGAGAGCTCGAGGTTGCCGGCGAACGAGCCGCCCGATTCACCTTTGAGAAAATCCCCCCAGTTGCTCACCGCCTGGCGGGCATTCAGCCCTTGCAGTACCGGGTTGTCCGCCGAAGCGTCGGCTCCGGCCGATCCGCCGAGCCCGCCGCCGCCGCCGATCGACTGCGCGACGATACCGGTCGCGTCAGCGCCATGTGTCGTGATGGGCCCCATTGCGGACACCGTAACGTCGCCGCCCGTGTTGCCCTTGCCCCCCGTGGCGCCCAGATTGAGGGTCATTCCGACCGAATAGTTTGTGGGTTGCCCGGTTGTGCCGTCCGTTGCTGAGAAAGCCTCCCCCACGTTGACGGAGCCGCCCTGGGATGTGCCGCCGCCGCCGCCGATCGACTGCGCCATCAGGCCGACCGCCCCGGAGCCAAAGGTTGTGACGCTGTTTCCGGCATACTGGTCAAGCCGCACGCTGCCGCCTGTTCCGCCAGTGCCGCCTTGCGAACCCAAGACCACGCTGATCGACGTGTTGGTGCCGGTGCCGAAGGCCTGGGAGTTGCTGCTGCCGAACCCTGCATTGCCGCCGCCACCGCCGATCGATTGCGCGATGACGCCGTCGGCGAAGTCGCCATAGGTCGTGATCGAAGTGGGGGCTGAACCGGAGGGGTCCTGCTGAACATTGCAACCGCCGGTGCTACCGCTGCTCGGGCAATCGGCCAGCGTGCCGCTGAGCACGACGTTGACATTGCCGCCGTCACCGCCTGCACCGCCATTGCCGCCCATTGTGACCGTCCCGACCGCGGATACGGACTCGGTGTCCTCGGGCATCGCATCGAAATATCCCACCACCACCGCGAGCGCCGAGGAGTCGCCGCCTGCGCCGCCGCCGCCGCCGATGCTCTGTGCCAGGACACCCGTCGAACCCTGGCCGCTGGTGAGGATCTTGCCGCCGTTCGACAACCCGAAGCTCGCAGCCCCGCCATCGCCGCCAGCGCCACCCGCCCCGCCCACGGCCGCCGATACGGCTATGGCGAGCTGAACCCCGGGTGTCGGAGGCTCGACCGCAAGAGACTGAGCAGACGCCGACCCGCCGAGCCCGCCGCCGCCGCCGATGCTCTGGACCAGGACGCCGTAACTGTCGACCGGCAAGGGGGCGCATGGCAGCCCCGTAACGCCACCACTGCTGGCGCAGGTCGGCGCCCCGCTGGTCAGCAGCGAATTCTGGCCCGTCGCGATGGTGCCTGCCGTCACCTGGGCCTGGGCCGGACCGCCGTCGCCTGCCGTTCCGCCGGCGCCGCCGACCGCCCACGAGGCGGAGAAGCCGACCCCGATCGAGCCGGCGAAAGCGTTGCCGCCGGTGCCGCCGCCGCCGCCGATCGACTGCACCACGAGGCCGGGCGACTTCGTCCCGACGGTGGTGATCATGGGGCTGAGGGGGGTGGTCGTGGAGCTTGCGATGTCGAAGCTGGCCGAACCGCCGGCGCCGCCGGTGCCGCCATTGCCTCCGATGGCGAGCGTCGCAACGGGTCCATCGCTTTCGGCATTGCCGCCATTGCCGCCGCCGCCGCCGATCGACTGCAGGACGAAGGCGGGCGAGAAATCCCCCTTTGTGGTGATGACCGTGCCCTGGTTGCTCGTGCTGGACACGGCCCCGCCCGCTCCGCCGGCCCCCTCTGCTGTGCCGCCGATGCTGACAAAGACACCCGTCGAGCCGCCGCCATCGCCGCCGCCGCCGCCGATCGATTGTCCGAGGACCCCGATTGCGGACGTGCCGGACGTCGTGACGTCGCCGTAATAGGTGCTGATATTGACGGTGCCGCCAGCGGCGGTGAGAGGGTTGGTGTCGGCGTCGCCGCCGACCGCGACGAAGCCGGCGCCGGCCCCGCCGGCGCCGCCCGAGCCGCCGATGGACTGCGCCAGGATGCCGTCCGCGTTGGCTCCGATGGTGGTGATCGATCCCGTGTGCTGCACCGTCACCGTGCCGGCCGTGCCGCTCGACGCACCTGTGCCGGCGCTGCCGTAGAAGCCGGCCCCCGTGAATCCCCCCCCTCCGCCGGTGCCCGACATCGACTGCGCGAGGATGCCGCGGGCCGACGCGCCCTGCGTGCTGATATAGCCGGAGTTGTTGACCGTCACATCGCCCGCATTGCCGCCGGCGCCGCCATTGCCCCCCGTGGTGACCAGACCGGTAGCCCCCATGGCATTGCCACCGCCGCCGCTGAGGCTCAGGGCCACGATGCCCGAAGAATCGGTGGCCGCGGTGCTGATCGAAGAGGTATTGTCCAGCGTGACCGTCACGTCGCCCGCGTTGCCGCCGGCCCCGCCGTTGCCGCCGAAGCCGCTGGCGATGCCTGTACTGCCGAGGCCTCCCTGACCGCCCGTGCCGCCCTCAGACACGGCGACAATCCCTGGCGAAGGGGTGGCCTTCGTCGTCGACGAACCCGTCGTGATCACGTCGGTGCCCGACGTCGTGATCGAGGTGGAAACCAGGGATATGCTGATGTCGTTGCCCGATCCCCCGTTGCCGCCAGCGCCGCCATGGGCGTTGTCGACGTCCTTGTTGGTATCGCCGCCTTCGCCGCCGGCGCCGCCGGCACTGAGGACCGCGATCCCAGGCGAGCTGTTGCCCGAGGTCGTCAGATTGATGGGGTATTGGGCCGTGCCGGTGAGCTGAATCTGGACGGGTGCCGTGACGTCGCCACCGGCCCCACCATAGCCGCCGGTGTTGCCGGAAACAGGATTCGCAAATCCGCCAAACCCGCCGGCTCCGCCCTGGACAAGCGCCGCGACGGCCGGCGCATCGGTGCCGTTCGTCGATATCGTGACCGGCGCCGTGACAGTCGTGACCTGAATGAACCCGGCATTGGTATTGCCGGTTTGGCTCGGGTCGACATCCCCGCCGGTGCCGCCGTTCCGGTTGGACTCACAAGTATGGTCCGCGCAGTCGGTGGGGTCATCGCCACCCTGTCCGCCTGCGCCGCCTCGTTCGTAGAGCAGGAGGCCGGGCAGCGAATCCCCCGAGGTCGTGACATTCGCGTCCGTGACCGCGATCGACGCATAGCTGGCATATCCAGCATTGCCGGCGCTGGTGCCCTGGCCGCACAAGGCGCCGCAATCTTGCAGGCTTCCTCCGTCGCCGCCAACGATCGCCGCCGAGACGCCGGCGCTGGGACTCAGGAAAGACGACGACGTCGGGGCAGTGCCCTGCGCCGAGACGCTGACGTCGGCGCCCGCGGTGAGAGTGACCGTTGCGAGAGATCCGAAGCCACCGGCCCCGCCATCGTCACCGTCCGTGGCGTCGCCACCATCGTTGCCCGCCGACTGCGCCAGGACGCCGTGCACTCCCGAATTGGAGCTGCTGGAACCGGAGTTCCAGGTGAGGGTGACGCTGACGGGAGCCGAGCTGGTGACCGTGGCGCTTTGGCTGTTGCCGCCGTTGCCGCCGGCCGCGTCGTCATCGGTCGACCCGGCGCCGCCGATCGCGAGCGCCTCGATCCCGCCATACCCATTGGCGGTGACGGTCGCGTCGATTGTACCGCTGTTGGCGATGGCCACGCCGCCGGAAGACCCACCCGGAGTGCCTAGATCTTGCACGGCGTCGCCGCCTTGCGCCAGCCCGTAGAGGGCGCTTCCGCCCGATGACTCGACGCCCTGCAGGATGATGGCGCCGGTATTGGTGATGATCAACGGCTGCTGAAGCGGCTGACCACTCGAATAGGTGTTGCCGCTCTGGCCACCAATCATCGCCGCGGACAACCCATAGATCGCATTGGGACTCTGCCCCGACGTCACCGTCAGGGATCCCGTGTTGGTGACCTCCATGCCCGCGGTGTTGAAACCACCAATGACCGGCGTGGGGGCCGAGACTCCCAGCGCAGAATTTTGGGAAGATGACGCCGCGGAGGTGATGTCGCCCGCAGCCGTCACGGATATGGGCAAGACAAATGGGAAGAATGGGTTGCTGGTGTCGAGGGGTGCGGCGAACGATATTCCGGAAGAATACTGCCCGGTGGGGAGGTTGCAGGTATAGACGTCGCCCTGAATCGTGCAGCTTTGCGCCGTTGCCAGGGTTGGCGCCGCGAGCCAGACGGCGCATCCCAGAAGCCCGGCGAGGAGACTTCGCGAGGCGGGGGTTGACCAGTCCCGCATCGCCACCCGCCCGGTCTGCGGTGTCGCGGGCCGGGCCCATGCCTCGGCCGCGGGAATCTCAGCGACCGGGACACCGGTAGGCCGTGCTGCGGTCGAGCGGACACACGAGAGAGACCGTCTTGTCATCATCTACCCCCAAGGCCGGCCACCGCGTCCGGGGCCATTTTTCGACAGTGCGGAAAAGGTCGAAATCTATGGGGCGGTCTCAATATTCGTAAGAAAATCGATTGGCCGAGACGGGCGTCCCCCACTCGGCATCTACATAACATTCTATTCGTAATCTTCGAAACCTACAAGGAAAAACCGCGAACTCAGTGACTGGACGCTCAATTCTTCCGCTGGCGTCCGGGCAACGCGGGCGGGTGAGCCGGTTGATCTTGTAGACTATTCAGGCCCAAGAGGACGATCCGCCGATCGGGCCGCGGGGAAGCCCGCCGCAGCCCGATTGTTGCCTCCGGGATCGTCCTTGCCGCCAGACGGCGCATCCGAGAAGCCCTGCCGGATCGTGGTGTGCCCCCTTGCATCGGAACTCCTCTTCCAGGAATCGGCTTCGAATGGCGGCGCGGACCACCCGCACCCGCCGGGTGGAGTCGATCCGGCCGCATCGCCACGATAGGACGGCAGACCCCGCGATCCCGTCACCGATCCATCACCGATCCATCACCGATTGCCCGGCTATGCAAATTTTCCGATGATCCGGTGCTGCCCGGAGAACCGGGGGGCGGAACGCCTTGTCACAGGAGCCTGACATGCAGGCATTGGGCCGGCGCGACGACACCCGCGAGCTGGACGCCCCGACCGTGCCGTCGGCCGCGGGACTGGTCCTGCGCACCCGCCTGTTCGAGCGGCTGGAGCAGGCGCCGCCCCGGGCCCTGCTGTGGGTCTCGGCCGCGCCCGGGGCCGGCAAGACCGCCCTGGCCGCCACCTGGGCCGAGTCGCGCTGGCGCCGGGCCGGCGACGCCGCGGTGCTGTGGTACGCCGTCGAAGAGGCCGACGCCGACCCGCTGCGCCTGTTCGCCACGCTGGGCGGCTTCCTCGGCCTGCCGCACGGCTTCGGCACCAACATCCCGCCCGACCCGACGCCCCGGGCGGTCGCCGAGATCGCCGAGGCGGCACGGCGCTGGTTCGCCGCGGCGCCGATGGACCAGAAGGCCGGCCCCCGGCTGATCGTTTTCGACGACGTGCACCAGGCGCCGCCCGAGGCGGTGATGGCCGCGCTGCTGCCCGTCCTCGCCGCGGCGCTGCGGCCGGAGGACCGGGTTCTCTGCCTGTCGCGCCTCGATCCGCCCGGCCTCGCATCCGGGCCGCCGCCGACGCTGGTGACCGACCTGCACGTCACCGAGGGCGAGTACCCGGACTTCGCGCGCGATCTGCCGGGCGGCCGTGCCCTGACGCGGGATCTGTTCTTGGCCGGCCTGCGCCGGGCCGGCGGCTGGCTGCCCGGCGTCCTGGCCGCGCTGTCGCCCGCCTTGCTGCAGGCCGGCACCGCCGGTCCCGGCGCCGACGGCGCAGCGGACCGGCGGGCGCTGCTGGCCACGGCCTTCCTGCAGACCGGCAGCGCCGCGGACTGGGCCGGGCTGGGCGGGGCCGACGCCCCGGCGGTGGTCGACCGCCTGGCCGGCGCCGGCGGCCTGGTCTCGCGCCTGCCGGACGGGCGCCTGCGCAAGCAGGACGCCTTCCAGGCGGCACTGGAGCGGGCGGCGGAGGCGGAGCTGCCGCCGCCGGCGCTGGACCGCGCCCGGACGGGCGCCGCGCGGCATCTCGGCGAGCAGGGCGAGACGCTGGCCGCAGCCCGCCTGCTGCTCGCCGCCGGCGCCGGGGACGAGGCGCTGCGCCTGGTGCTGGACCAGGCGCCGGAGCTGTGGCTGGCCGGCCGCACCCGCGAGCTGTGCGACGCGATCGAGCTGTTCCCGGCCGAGGTCGCGACCCGGCCGCTGCCGCGGATCTGGCTGACCTATACCCGGATTCCCCAGGAGCCGCGGGAGGCGCAGCGGACCCTGGCCGAGATCCGCCGGTCGCTGGAACCAGAGACGGCGCCGCTGGAATACGCCCTGGCGCTCAGCGGCGAGGTACGGGCGGTGTTGTGGGACTCCTTCGACTTCCACGAGCTGCGGCTGCTGATCGAGCAGATCGACGCCGTCCTGCCGCGGTTGGAGGCGCTGCCGTCCGCGCCCCGCCAGACCCTGATCGCCACCCGCTGCATAGCGATCCTGATGGGCTGGCCGGACCATCCCGGGGCGGCGGAGGCGCGGCGCTGGATCGAGGGCGCCCTGCCCTTCCTGCCGGCGACGGTGCAGCTGATGCTGGGCAGCGTGCTGGCCATCCACCTGATCTGGTTGCGCGGCGAACTCGCCGCCGCCCGTCCCTTCGTAGCCCGGCTGGAGGGGCTGGCGCGGCAGCGCGGCCCGACACCCATGTCGGTCATGGCCTGGTACTATGCCGCCTTGGCCCAGGCCCATTTCGACGGCGACGACGCAGGGCTGGGCCGGCTGGCGGACGAGGTCGTGGCCTATGCCGGCGATCGCCGCGTCTCGCACCGCCTGACCAATGCCTTCTGGGTGATCGTCCAGGCGAAGGCGACGGCGGGCGACCGCGCCGCGGCGGAGTCCATGCTGCAGCGCTATGCCGCCTGCGCCCAGCAGCGGTGGCGGCGCACCGATTTCATCGGGCTGCACCACCTGCGCGCCTTCCTGGCGTTGTGCGCCGGCGACACGGCGGCCGCGATCACCGAGGCCGGGCAGGCGCTGGACTATGCCCGGCGCTATGCCGGGCCGCACCAGATCGCGGTCCAGAGCCTGCTGCTGGCGACCGCGCATGCCATGACCGGGGACGAGGCGGCGCGGCCGTATATCGGGACGCTGCGCGAGGTGGCGGGGCGGACCGGCAACGCCACCTTCCTGCTGCATGCCGATCTGGCCGAGGCCTTCCTGGCCGCGGCCACGAACGGCGATGTCGCCGATCCCTGGAGCCGCGTCGCCGAGGCTGCCGGGCGCCTCGGCTTCCGCCGGATCACCGCGATGAACCGCCCGGCCCTGGCCCGGCTGGCCGACCGGGCGCTGGCCGCCGGCGCCGAGGCCGAGGCGACACGGCGGGTGATCGCGCTGTGGGAGCTGCTGCCGCCGGAGGGGGCGCATGAGCTGTGGCCCTTCCCGGTCGAGATCCGTGCCCTGGGCGGCTTCGCGGTGGAGGTCGACGGCGCCCGCGTTGCCATGGGCACCAGCAAGGCGCAGCGCAAGCCGATGGAGCTGCTGTGGTGCCTGATCGCCGGGCCGGCCGAGGGCTGGGCCCAGGAGGACCTGGCCGACCAGCTGTGGCCGGAGCTGGACGGCGACCGCGCCATCCCGGCGCTGCGCAGTGCGATCTACCGGCTGCGCAAGCTGATCGGGGCGCGGGCGATCCGGCACGAGGACGACCGTCTCGGCCTCGCGCCCGGCCAGGTGCGGACCGATGTGGTGCGGCTGCGTGCCGCCCTGTCGGCGCTGCAGGACCCGGCGGCGGACATGGCGGCCCGGCTGGCCGCCTTCGACCTGGCGACCGGCCGGATCCGCGGCCCGCTGCTGCCCGGAATCCGGCTGCCGCCGGTGGCCGAGGCGCGCGACCAGCTGCACGCGCTGCTGGCCGCGGCGGGGGCCGAGCTGCTGCTGGCGCAGGATCCCGCCGACCCGGCCACGGCGCTGCGGGCCGGCCGGCTGTGCGCCGCGGTGTCGGGCCTGCGCCTGCCGCCGCCGCTGGCCGGGTTGGTGCCGGAATGACGACGATCGCCGCCTCCGGACCCGTCGACGCCAGGCGGCCCCGGCTGCTGCTGGTCCTGGCCGGCCTCTACCTCGCCCAGGCGATCCCGGCCTCGCTGTTCCTGACCGCCATGCCGCCGATCCTGCGGCAGGAGGGGGTGACCCGCACCGCCCTGGGTTACCTTGGCCTGCTTGCGATCCCCGGGGTGCTGAAGTTCCTGTGGGCGCCACTGGTCGACCGGATGCGCCCGATCGCGCGGGCGCACCGGGCCGGCTGGATCGTGCTGACCCAGATCGGCGTCGTGCTGACGGTGCTGGCGCTGCTGCTGATCCGCCCCGGCGACATCCTCGGCTTCATTCCGATCGCATTCGCCATCGCCATGCTGGTCTCGACCCAGGACATCGCCACCGACGGCTATGCCACGCTGGCGCTGCCGCCCGGGCGGCGGGCGGCGGGCAATGCGGTGCAGAGCGGCGCCGCGGCGGCCGGGGTGGTGCTGGGCGGCAGCCTCGGCCTGCTGCTGTACCATCAGCTCGGCTGGTCCGGGATGGTGCTGGGCATGGCCGGGCTGTGCCTGCTGCCGCTGGCGGCGGTGCCGGCGATGCGGGAAAACTCGGGCGGGGACGCCTCGGCACTGCGGCCGCGGCCCAGGGTGATGGCCTTCCTGCGGCGGCCGGAGGCGCGGCGCATCCTGTGGATCGCCCTCTTGTTCCGGGCCGGCGAAGGGCTGGTGAAGCCGATGGAGTCGCCGTATCTGGTCGACGCCCGGGTCGGGCTCGACGCCATCGCCGCCCTGGCCGGCGCCTCGGCCGCGATTGCCGGCGTGGCCGGGACCGCGCTGCTGGCCTGGCTGCTGCAGCGGCGCGGCCCGGCGGTCGCGCTCGGCCTGATCGGCACGCTCAGGGTGCTGGCCTGCCTGGTCTTCGCGCTGCATGCCGCCGGCCTGCTGCCCGGGCTGCCGCTGCTGTTCGGCGCTGCGGCGCTGCAGACCCTGATCCGCTATTCCGAGCTGGTGGTGCTGTTCAGCCTGTTCATGGCCGTGGCCTCGCCGACCCAGCCGGGCACCGACTTCACCATCCTGGCCTGCGCCCAGTACGCGGCCTATCTGCTGGGATCGGTGCTGTCCGGCACCCTTGCGGACAGCTTCGGCTACGTCTGGCTGTTCGGCCTGGGGACGGCCCTGTCCGCGGTCGTGCTGGCCGGATCGCTGACGCTGGTCCCCCGGACGGGTCCGGCGGACCGCCCGTGAGGCGGGCCGAAGCAAAAGCCCCGCCTTTGGGGGCGGGGCTTCGTGTCGGATCGCAGCGTAGCGAGATCGGCTATTCCTTCTTGGCCGCGCCCGGCTGCGGCAGCGACAGGGTCGCGTCCGAGCCGCCCAGCAGCCCGGTCTTGAAGTAGACCGCCAGCTTCTCCCGCGTGTCGGCGATGTCCATGTTGCGCATGGTCAGCTGCCCGATCCGGTCGGCCGGGGTGAAGGCCCCGGCGCCGCTTTCCATCGTCAGCCGCTCGGGGTCGTAGGTCAGGTTCGGGCTGGTGGTGTCGAGCAGGGAATAGTCGTTGCCGCGGCGCAGCTCGAGCGTCACCTCGCCGGTCACCGCGCGGGCGATCCAGCGATGGGCGGATTCGCGCAGCATCAGGGCCTGCGGGTCGAACCAGCGGCCCTGATACAGCAGGCGGCCGAGGCGGCGGCCGTTGCTGCGGTACTGCTCGATCGTGTCCTCGTTGTGGATGCCGGTCACCAGCCGCTCATAGGCGATGTGCAGCAGCGCCATGCCCGGCGCTTCGTAGATGCCGCGGCTCTTCGCCTCGATGATGCGGTTCTCGATCTGGTCGCACATGCCGAGGCCGTGCCGGCCGCCGATCACATTGGCTTCGGTGAACAGGGCCAGCGCATCGGCGAAGCTCTGCCCGTTGAGGGCGACCGGCCGGCCTTCCTCGAACCGCACCGACACCGTCTCGGCCTTCACCGCCACGTCGTCTCGCCAGAACGCCACGCCCATGATCGGCTTGACGATGTTGATCCCGGTGTTCAGGAACTCCAGGTCCTTCGCCTCATGGGTGGCGCCCAGAATGTTGCTGTCGGTCGAGTAGGCCTTTTCGACGGAGGCTTTGTACTCGAACCCCGCCGCCGCCATGTACTCGCTCATCTCCTTGCGGCCGCCGAGCTCGTCGATGAAGCGCTGGTCGAGCCACGGCTTGTAGACCTGCAGGTTCGGATTGACGAGCAGCCCGTAGCGGTAGAACCGCTCGATATCGTTGCCCTTGTAGGTGCTGCCGTCGCCCCAGATGTCGACCCCGTCCTCGCGCATCGCCTCGACCAGCAGGGTGCCGGTCACCGCGCGCCCAAGCGGCGTGGTGTTGAAATAGGTCGCGCCGGCCGTGCTGATGTGGAAGGCGCCGCACTGGATGGCGGCGATGCCTTCGGCCACCAGCTGCGCCCGGCAGTCGATCAGCCGCGCCGTCTCGGCGCCGTAAGCGAGGGCCTTGCGCGGAATGTCGTCGTAGTCGCTCTCGTCGGGCTGGCCGAGATTGGCGGTGTAGGCGCAGGGGCGCGCGCCCTTGGAGCGCATCCAGTGCACGGCGGCGCTGGTGTCCAGACCACCCGAGAATGCAATGCCGACGCGCTTGCCGACGGGAAGTTCATGGAGAATGTTCGCAACCACCGCTCGCTCCGGAATTCTGCCTGGGCCCTGCCTGGCCGCCGGCAAGCTATCCCGGTTGCCGGCGAATGTTAAGGGTTGCCTGGAATACGGCTGTCAGCCGCCGGTGCCCGACGTGACGGCCCGCGCCATCGATCTGCGCCGGCCGGGCCGGAAGGGAGCATTGCACTCCTGGACTTTCCATACATGAAATTAGGATATCAAATTTCACATTCATCGAGATCCCTCATGCCATTCCATCGCTTCCGGCATGTCGCATGGCCGCGGCCATCGCCTGGTACCTGGTACTGCTTTCCTCGACAGCTGGATCATCGCAATTGACTCTTTTTTCAGGAATGTGAAAGCTACCCGGAGATTTCACGGCGTTGCCCGCCATGACGGCCTTTTCTTCATCCCTGCCGACGCCCCCTCCCACCAGCCGGCCCTGGCTGTTTCCTCTCGGCATGCTGCTGCCGGGCGGGCTGGCGACCTGCGTGCTGGTGCTGTTCGCGCTGGCGATCGTCCTGATGCTCGGCTTCCGCATCAATGATGGCTCGTTGCTGGGGGCCGGCTTCACCCTGTCCAACCTGAGCACCGCCGCCTCCGACCCGCTCTACGCGCTGGTCCTGCTTCGCTCCCTGGCGATCGCCGGGCTGGTGACGCTCGCCACCGTGGTGACGGCCTACCCCGTGGCCTACTACCTGGCCTTCCACGCCGGTCCCCGGCGCGGCCTGCTGCTGTTCCTGGTCACCCTGCCGTTCTGGACCAGCTATCTGCTGCGCGTCTTCGCCTGGAAGATCGTGCTCGCCTATAACGGCGTGCTGAACTCGGCCCTGCTGGGCACCGGCCTCACCTCCGAGCCGATCCTCGCCTTCCTCAACACCCCGGCGGCGGTGGTGGTGACGCTGGCGCATGCCTATGCCGCCTTCGCCATCCTGCCGATCTACGTCGCGCTCGAGACCATCCCGCGCTCGCTGCTCGAGGCGGCGTCCGATCTCGGCGCTCGCCCCTTCGCCCGCTTCCGCCGCGTCGTGCTGCCGCTGTCGATGCCGGGCGTGCTGTCCGCCGCCCTGGTCGTCTTCGTGCCGACCGTCGGCGACTACGTCACCCCTGCCCTGGTCGGCGGCCCGTCCAGCACCATGATCGGGTCGATCATCCAGGCCCAGTTCGGCAAGGCCAATGACTGGCCGTTCGGCGCCGCGGTCTCCACCCTGGTCATGCTGGTGATCGCGGCGGTGATCCTGCTGGTCGCCCTGGCCAGCCGCCGCTTCGGGGGCCGGCGATGAGCACGGCCGGGCCGGAGCGCGACAGCCGCTGGCTGGGGGGCTATGTCGGCGTCTATCTGGTCTTCCTCTATCTGCCGATCGTCCTGATCCCGCTGTTCTCGTTCAACGATTCGATCCAGATCGCCTTTCCGATCAAGGGCCTCACCTTGTCCTGGTACCGCAGCCTGCTCGACAACGAGGCGCTGCACGGGGCGGTCGGCACCAGCCTGATCGTCGGGCTGAGCGCGGCCGCCCTGGCGACATTCCTCGGCGTCACCATCGCCTATATGGAGATCACCGGCCGGGGACGGGTCGCGGCGGCGATCTCGGTGCTGGCGCGCCTGCCGATCCTGATCCCCGGCGTGATCATCGGCATCGCCCTGCTGATCCTGGTCAATCTGGCCGGCCTCGGCCCGTCGCGGGCGGCCATGATCCTCGGCCACACCCTGGTGGCGCTGCCGACGACCGTGGTGGTGATGCGGAGCCGCTTCTCCGTCCTGCCGCGCAGCCTCGGCGAGGCGGCGATGGATCTCGGCGCCCATGAATGGACCACCTTCCGCCGGGTGATGCTGCCGCTCAGCGCGCCGGCGATCGCGTCGGCCTTCATGCTCTCCTTCCTGACCTCCTTCGACGAGTTCGTCGTCGCCTTCTTCCTGGCCGGGACCGAGCCCACCCTGCCGGTCTTCATCTGGTCCCAGCTCCGGTTTCCCAAGGCCCTGCCCGGCGTCATGGCGCTGGGCACCGTCATCCTCGCCGTCTCCGTCGTCCTGGCGACGGCGGCCGAGCTTTTCCGCCGCCGCGGACTGGGTGGAAAAATGGCAATGCCGGCCAGCGCAGTCGGTCCGCTCTCAACAACCTAGAAGGTCAAACAGGGGATTCGCCATGCAGACGAAGACGCCATCGGCCCGGACCCGCAGCCTTGCCAACGGGCTCGCGCTGCTCGCCCTGGCCGCCGCCGCCGCGATCACCGCCCCGGCCGCGCGGGCCGAAGACAAGCTCAGCTATTTCACCTGGTCGGGCTATGAGCTGCCCGATTTCAACCGCAGCTTCCTTGCTGCCCATCCCGACGGCGTCGACGCCTCGATGTTCGGGGACGACGACGATGCCTTCACCAAGGTCAAGGCCGGCTTCAGCCCGGACATCGCCCATCCCTGCTACGACAAGGTCTCGCGCTGGCAGAAGGCGGGCCTGATCCAGCCGATCGATACCAAGCGGATCAAGAACTGGGACACGATCTTCCCGGTGTTCCGCACCCTGCCCGACCTCCAGGCCGGCGACGGCAAGGTCTGGATGGTGCCGTGGGACTGGGGCAACACCTCGATCCTCTATCGCACCGACCTGGTCAAGGATCCGGAGCAGAGCTGGAACCTGCTCTGGGACAAGCAGTATGCCGGCCGCATCGCCACCATCGACGCGGTGCACGACACCCCCGTCGTCGCCGCCCTGCTGGCCGGCGTCAATCCGTTCGACATGACCCCCGAGCAGATGGACAAGGTCGCCGACAAGCTCAGGGAGCAGCGGCCCCTGCTGCGCAGCTACACCACCGACATGACCTCGGTGGAGCAGTCGCTGGCGAGCGGCGAGCTGATCGCCGCGATGACCTGGAACGCCTCCGCCACCACCCTGAAGAAGCAGGGGGTGGCGGTGGAGTTCATGAAGCCCAAGGAAGGCATGCTGACCTGGGCCTGCGGCATCGTGCTCCTGAAGGATGCCAAGCATGTCGACCTGGCCTACGACTTCATCAACAGCCGTCTCGAGGCCGAATCCGGCAAGGAGCTGATCACCCAGTACGGCTATGGCAGCGCGTCGAGCGCCGCCTTCGCCCTGGTGCCGAAGGACGAGCTCGACCGGCTGCAGTTGCCCGCCGATCCGGAGGTGGCGCTGAAGACCACCGTCTTCACCGGGCCGATGCAGCAGAACGAGGACCTCGCCAAGATGTTCGAGAAGATCAAGGCCGGCGGCTGACGGACCGGATGCCGCCATGCCGCGTCCCGCGGCGTGGCGGCTCCGCAGGGGAGACGATGGTGAGTTCGGAAGACATCAACGACACGCTCGACCCCGTGGCGTCGCGGGCTGCCGGCGACGTCACCGAGGCGGATATCCGCGTCGGACGCCGGCTCCGGGCGCTGCGGCTCGAACGCGATCTCGGGCTGGCCGATGTGGCGCAGCGGGCCGGCATCTCCGTCGGCGCCCTCAGCCAGATCGAGCGCGGCCTGACCTCGCTCCGCGTCCGCGTGCTGTGGCCGCTGGCGGCGGCGCTGGACGTCGAGCCGCACAGCCTGCTGATCGAGGGCGGCGACCAGGACATCGATCTCTACTGCGTCCGGGCGGGCAACCGGCGGCAGGTGCCGGTGTGGTCGGAAGGCATCCGCAAGGACCTGCTGTCGCCGCCGGGCGCCGCCCTGACCGGCCTCCTGGTCTATATCGAGCCGGGCGGCGGCACCGCCGAGGCCTATGCCCATGCCGGCCATGAATTCGGCCTGGTGCGGACCGGCGAGGTGGAGCTGACGATCGACAACATCCTCTACACCCTCAAGGCCGGCGACAGCTTCGCCTTCAAGAGCACGCTGCGCCATTCCTTCCGCAACACCGGGTCGCAGCCCTGCGAGATCGTCTGGGTCAACACGGTGAAGCCGTCGGAGGTGCGCAATGGCGCCTGATCCGCTGCTGCGGCTGGAGGCGGTCTCGAAGGTCTTCCCGGGCGGCATCGTCGGCCTCGACGCCGTCGATCTCGACATCGGCCAGGGCGAGTTCCTCAGCCTGCTCGGCCCCTCCGGCTGCGGCAAGACCACGAGCCTGCGCGTGGTCGCCGGCTTCGAGCAGCCCAGTTCCGGCCGCGTGCTGCTGGACGGCCGGGACATCACCGGCCTGCGCCCCTACGACCGGCCGGTGAACACCGTGTTCCAGGACTACGCGCTGTTCCCGCACATGGACGTGGCGGAGAATGTCGGCTTCGGCCTGTCGCTGCGCGGCCTGGGATCCGCCGAGACCGGCCGCAAGGTCAGGGCAGCGCTCGACCTGGTCGGGCTGGCCGACAAGGTCGACGCCCGGGTCTCCGCCCTGTCCGGCGGGCAGCGCCAGCGCGTCGCCCTGGCGCGCGCCATCGTCTGCGAGCCGCGGGTGCTGCTGCTCGACGAGCCGCTCTCCGCCCTCGACGCCCATCTGCGCGAGCAGATGCAGGTCGAGCTCAAGCGGCTGCAGGCGCAGCTCGGCACCACCTTCATCATGGTCACCCACGACCAGACTGAGGCGCTGTCGATCTCCGACCGCATCGTGGTCATGAACCGGGGCCGGATCGAGCAGATCGCCTCGCCGGCCGTCCTCTACGACGCCCCGGCGACGCGGTTCGTCGCCGGCTTCATCGGCACCATGAACGTGCTGGACTGCCGGCTGGTCGAACGCCGGCTCGCCTCCGTCGTCGTGGCCGCCGGACCGCTGACCTTCGAGGCCGTGGCGGCGGACGGCGCGCCCGGCGGCAGCGGCGCCATCGTCGGCATCAGGCCGGAAGACGTCCTGATCGAGCCCGACGGCGTGCCGGCCCGGGTGGTCGGCACTGTGTTCCACGGACGCACGCTGCGGCTGCATGCCGAGCTGCCCGACGGCACCGCCCTGACGGTCGACGCCCCGCGCAGCGATCTCGCCGCGAACCACGGTCCCGGCGAGGCCATCCATCTGCGCATCCGCCCCGGTGCGGCCCGCATGCTGCGCCCGGACTGATCTTTCCATCCTGGGGAGCCCCGACATGTCCCATCATCTGCAGTTCTACATCGACGGCGCCTGGATGGACCCGATGGTGCCGGCCCGGCTCGACGTCATCGATCCGGCGCAGGAGGAGGCCTACACCGCCATCTCGGTCGGCTCACGGGCGGATGTCGACCGCGCGGTCGCCGCCGCCAAGGCCGCCTTCCCCGCTTTCGCCCGGACCACCAAGGCGGAGCGCCTGGCCCTGCTGCGTCGCGTGCTGGAGATCTACAACGCGCGCTTCGAGGACATCGCCGAGGCGGTGTCGCGGGAGATGGGCGCGCCGCTGAGCTTCGCCCGCGCGGCCCAGGCCTGGGCCGGCCGCGGCCATCTCGAGAGCACGATCGCGGCGCTGGAGGACTATGCGTTCGAGCACCAGCGCGGCAGCACGCGGGTGGTCAAGGAGCCGGTGGGCGTCTGCGCCCTGATCACGCCCTGGAACTGGCCGCTGAACCAGATCGTCTGCAAGGTGGCGCCGGCCATCGCCGCCGGCTGCACCATGGTGCTGAAGCCGAGCGAGATCGCCCCGATCAGCGGCCTGATCTTCGCCGAGATCATGGATGCCGCCGGCACGCCCAAGGGCGTGTTCAACCTGGTCAACGGCACCGGCCCCGATGTCGGCCAGGTCATGGCCGGGCACCCGGATGTCGACATGGTGTCCTTCACCGGCTCGACCCGGGCCGGCATCATCGTCGCCAAGACGGCGGCCGACACGGTCAAGCGCGTGGCGCAGGAGCTGGGCGGCAAGTCGGCCAACATCATCCTGCCGGATGCCGATTTCACCACCGCTGTCACCAAGGGCGTCGAAGGCTGCTTCGGCAACAGCGGCCAATCCTGCGACGCGCCGACCCGCATGCTGGTGCCGCTGGACCGGCATGACGAGGCGCTGGCTATCGCCAAGGCGGCGGCCGAGCGCCACAAGGTCGGCGATCCGCGCAGCGAGGACACCGTGCTGGGCCCGGTGGTCAGCCAGCTGCAATACGACAAGATCCAGCGCCTGATCCGCACGGGCATCGACGAGGGCGCGACCCTCGTCACCGGCGGCCCGGACCGGCCGGACGGGCTCAACCGCGGCTACTATGTCCGTCCGACCGTCTTCGGCGGCGTGACGCCGGACATGACCATCGCCCGCGAGGAGATCTTCGGCCCAGTCCTCTCGGTGATGCCCTATGAGGGCGAGGAGCAGGCGATCGCGATCGCCAACGACACGGTCTACGGCCTCGCCGCCTATGTGCAGTCGGCCGACATCGACCATGCGCGGCGGGTGGCCGCCAGGATGCGCGCCGGCTCGGTCTATCTCAACTATCCGGAGTGGGACACCTTCGCGCCGTTCGGCGGCTACAAGCAGTCCGGCAATGGCCGCGAATACGCCGATTTCGGCATCCACGACTTCCTCGAAATCAAGGGCGTCGTCGGCTACGGCACGCCGTAGCGGCGCAACCGGCGAGGCGTGACCGCCCGGTCATGCCTCGCCGTGCTCGGTCCGTCCGAGGGTTGACGGCGGCGTCGATCCGCGCCACCATGAAATTCTGTTCAGTCAGTGTAAAAAATTACAGACCTGAGCAATGGGCTGGATCGACGGGATGGATGAGCAGGTCAGCCTGGCCACGCGCGCCGCGTGGCTGTCCTATGTGCGCCGCCTGACCCAGGGCGAGATCGCCGAGCGGCTCGGCGTGTCGCGGGTCAAGGTGCACCGGCTGATCTCGCTGGCCGAGGAGTTGGGGCTGGTCAGCGTCCACATCGCCGGCCGCCCGGCCGAATGCCTGAAGCTGGAGGACGGGCTGATCGACCGCTACGGCCTCGGCTTCTGCCGCGTCGTCCCGGCGATCGACGACGAGGACCAGCCCTTCGAGGCGCTCGGCGCCGAGGGCGCGGCCTACCTGTCCCGCTACCTCGAGACCGATGGCGACAAGGTGATCGGCGTCAGCCACGGCCGCACCCTGGCGGCGCTGGTCAACCGGCTGCCGCGGGTCGCCGCGCCCGAGGCCAAGTTCGTGTCGCTGCTGGGCAGCCTGACCCGCAAATCCTCCGCCAACCCGTTCGACGTGGTGCAGCGCCTGGCCGACAAGACCGGCGGCGAGGGCTATTTCATGCCCGTGCCGATGGCCGCGGACAGCCTGGGCGACAAGGCGGTGATGCTGTCGCAGAAGAGCGTCCAGGCGGTGCTGGCCCTGGCCCATCGGGCGACGCTGTGCCTGGTCGGAATCGGCGAGCTGGGGCCGCAGGCGCATATGCTGCAGACCGGCGTGCTGACCCGCGAGGAATATGACGACCTGCGGGCCAAGGGCGCGGTCGGCGACCTGGTCGGCCAGTTCCTCGACGCCGAGGGCCGGCGCGTCGCCTCCGAGGTCAACGACCGGGCGCTGAGCGTCGGCCTGGCCGACCTGAAGGGCCGCCGCGTCGTCGCCATCGCCGGCGGCGCGGTCAAGGCCGACGCCATCACCGCGGCGCTGGCGAGCGGCATGGTGACCGACCTGATCATCGACGAATCCGCGGCGCTGGCCATGGCCGCGCGCCGGGGTGCCCGGCCGCCGCCGCGGCGGCAGCGTGAGACCAGCTGACAATCACAAATCCTGGGAGGACCACCGATGAAGCGCACCACCGACATCTTCGACCGCCATCTCGCCGGAGGGCTGTCGCGCCGGGAGCTGATGACCGGCGCCGCCAAGCTGGGCCTCGGCGGTGCCGCGGCCGGCTTCCTGCTGAACCAGGCCGGCACCCGGGCCCTGGCCGCGACCGGGCCTGACTTCAAGAAGTTCTCCGGCAAGAAGATCAGCCTGCTGCTGAACAAGCATCCCTACACGGATGCGATGATCGCCAATCTCGACAACTTCAAGGCCCTGACCGGCCTCGACGTCAGCTACGACGTGTTCCCGGAGGACGTCTACTTCGACAAGGTCACCGCCACCCTGTCGAGCAAGTCGCCGCAATATGACGTGTTCATGACCGGCGCCTACCAGACCTGGCAGTACGGCCCGGCCGGCTGGCTGGCCGACATCAACGAATACATCAAGAACCCGGAGCTGACGGCCGCCGCCTACAACTGGGACGACGTGCTGCCGGGACTGCGCTCCTCCACCGCCTGGTCGGGCGTGCCGGGCCAGCCGCTGGGCGGCGACGGCGCCAAGCAATGGGCGGTGCCCTGGGGCTTCGAGCTGAACAGCGTCGCCTACAACAAGCGGATCTTCGACGCCGCCGGCATGAAGCCGCCGAAGGACCTGCCGGAGATGGTCGACCAGGCCGGCAAGCTGAGCGCGCTGAACCAGGGCTTCTACGGCGTCGGCGTGCGCGGCAGCCGCAGCTGGGCGACGATCCATCCCGGCTACCTGTCGGGGCTGACCAATTATGGCGGCAAGGATTTCGAGGTCACCGACGGCAAGCTGAAGGCGGCGATGAACAGCGCCGAGTCCAAGGAGTTCACCAAGCTCTGGATCGAGATGATCCAGAAGGGCGGCCCGAAGAACTGGACCACCTACACCTGGTACGAGGTCGGCAACGACCTGGGCGCCGGGGCCTCGGCCATGATCTTCGACGCTGACATCCTGGGCTATTTCCAGAACAAGGGCACCAAGGAGGCCGGCAACCTGGCCTATCACCCGTTCAGCGCCAAGCCGGGCGCCGCGGCGCCGACGCCCAATGTCTGGATCTGGTCGCTGGCGATGAGCGCCTTCTCCCAAGCGCCCGAGGCCGGCTGGTACTTCGTGCAATGGGCCAGCGGAACCGAGCACACCACCTTCGGCGCCACCAAGGCCGACCTGGTCAACCCGGTGCGCCAGTCGGTCTGGGACAATGGCGACTTCCACAAGCGGCTGGAGAGCTATCCGGGCTATCTCGACCAGTACAAGGCCTCGGCCGCCGGGTCGAAGATCTACTTCACGCCCCAGCCGCTGTTCTTCAACCTGACCACGGAATGGGCGGCCAGCCTGCAGAAGATGTACGCCAAGGAGATCCCGGTCGATGAGGGGCTGGACCAGCTGGCCGAGTTCATCGACCAGCAGCTGAAGGACGCCGGCCTGGCCGACTGACGCCGTCCCGCGCGGACCGGCCTTCGCCCCGCCGGTCCGCGCGGCAGCCCCGCTCCCGCCGTTTCTCTCCCCCGGCGGGGGCGGGGCTCAGCGACCGTCTCCAAGAGGACCTTGCCCCGTGGCAACCATTGCCGCCGACACCGCGCCCCGAACGCGCCGCAGCACCGGCCCCGGCCTGCTGCCCTATCTGCTGAGCCTGCCGGCACTGCTGGTGACGATCGGGATCCTGATCCCCTTCGCCACCGCGGTGTACTACTCGCTGCAGCGCTACAACCTGGCCTTCCCGGCCGGGCGCAAGATCATCTGGCTGGACAATTTCGTGGCCCTGTTCTCGGACGGGCGCTTCTGGGGCACGATCCAGGCGTCGCTGACCTACACCGTGCTGACCGTCGGCGTGCAGTTGCTGCTCGGCCTCGGCATCGCGCTGCTGCTGGTGCGGCGCAGCCTGATCAACAACCTGATGAGCGTGCTCTTGATCCTGCCGCTGATGGTGGCGCCGGCGATCGCCAGCCTGATGTGGAAGCTGATGACCAACCCGAATTTCGGGATCCTCAGCTATTTCGTGACCAGCCTCGGCTTCACCGATTTCCGCTGGGCGTCGGACCCGGCCTCGGCGATGTTCACCGTGGTGCTGGTCGACACCTGGGTGTACACGCCCTTCATCGCCATCCTGCTGCTGGCGGGCCTGCGGGCCCTGCCCCGCCAGCCCTTCGAGGCGGCGGAGCTTGACGGCGTGCCGCGCAGCTTCGTGTTCTTCCGCATCACCCTGCCGATGCTGCTGCCCTATATCCTGACCGCCAGCCTGTTCCGGATGCTGGACAGCATCCAGCAGTTCGACATCGTCTACGCCATGACCCAGGGCGGCCCGGGCGACCGGCTGATGCTGTTCCAGATCCGCGCCTATCTCGAGGCCTTCACCTTCACCAATATCGGCCGGTCGGCCGCGATCCTGATGGTGCTGTGGGCGATCACCTTCGCGCTCAGCAACGTCTTCATCAAGCAATGGCTCCGCCTGCGCGCCCGCGCGCATGGCCGGGCGTGACGGGAGGGACGCGATGAGCTTCGGCCGGATCCTCCACGGCGTGCTGCTGACCCTGGTGGCGCTGTTCTTCCTGTTCCCGCTGGTCTGGGTGGCGCTGATGTCGTTCATGACCAATGCCGACATCCTGCGCAGCCCGCCCAGCGTCGTCTTCACCCCGACCTTGGAGAACTACGCCGCGCTGATCGCCGGCGAGCTCTCCACCAATGTCGGCGCCCTGAAGATCGACTACATGCAGAACCTGCTGAACAGCCTGATCCTCAGCGCCTGCTCGGTGCTGCTGTCGCTGCTGCTCGGCGTGCCGGCGGCCTATGCCTTCGCCCGCTTCAAGTTCCGGCTGGGCGAGAACATGGCCTTCACCATGCTGTCCTTCCGCTTCGCCCCGCCGCTGCTGGTGCTGCTGCCGCTGCAGCTGTACTTCCAGGACCTCGGCCTCAGCGACACCTATGTCGGGCTGATCTGGGTGTACCAGCTGATCACCCTGCCGCTGATCCTGTGGATCGTGCGCGGCTATTTCGAGGATATCAGCGAGGATATCGAGAACGCCTACCGCCTGGACGGCCATTCCTGGCTGCGCACCTTCCTGAAGATCGCGGTGCCGCTGGCCCGGCCGGGCATCGCCGCCGCCGCCCTGCTGGCCTTCATCTTCGCCTGGAACAACTTCATCTTCGCGCTGATCCTGGGGTCGAGCTCGATCCAGCCTGTGACGGTCGGGGCGCTGGCCTTCATCACCGCGTCCGGCATCAATTACGGCCAGATCGCAGCGGCGTTGGTGCTGTCGATCCTGCCGACCCTGGCCCTCGCCCTCTACGCCCAGCGCTACCTGGTCGAGGGGCTCAGCCTCGGCGCCGTGAAGGGGTGACGACCATGGCCTTCCTCGACATCGCCGGAATCGGCAAGAGCTTCGGCAGGGCGCAGATCCTCGACGGCCTCGACCTGCAGGTCGAGAAGGGCGAGTTCGTGGTGGTGTTCGGCCCGTCCGGCGCCGGCAAGACGGTGCTGCTGCGCCTGATCGCCGGCATCCTGCAGCCGGAGGCGGGCGACATCCGCATCGGCGGATCCTCGATCCTCGGCCAGGGGCCGGAGGCGCGGGATGTCGGCATGGCGTTCCAGAACTTCGCCCTGTACCCGCATCTGCCGGCCTTCGAGAACATCGCCAGCCCGCTGCGGGCGCGGCGGACCGGCGAGGCCGAGATCCGGAAGCGGGTCCAGGACGTGGCGGAGCTGCTGCGCATCGGCCATGTGCTGGACCACCTGCCGAAGCAGCTTTCGAACGGGCAGAAGCAGCGCACCGCTTTGGCTCGCAGCCTGGTGTGCTCGCCCTCCGTCCTGCTGCTCGACGACCCGCTGCGCAATGTCGACGCCAAGATCCGCTACGAGATGCGGCAAGAGCTGCCGCGCCTGCTGCGCGCGGTCGGCGCCACCGTCCTCTATGTCACCCAGGACTACAAGGAGGCGATGGCGCTGGGCGACCGGGTCGGCGTGCTGCTGGACGGCCGCTTCCGCCAGGTCGACACCCCCGCCGGCATCTATGGCAAGCCGCAGGACACGCGGATCGCGCGGCTGTTCGGCGACCCGCCGATCAACCTGATCGAGACCGCGGCGCAGGACGGCCGCATCAGCATCGCCGGCACCGAATTTCCGGCGCCAGCCGCAGTGCCCGCCGGCAAGCCCTGCCTGGTCGGGCTGCGGCCGGAGGATGTCGAGGTGCGGTTCGAGCCGGCCGAGGATGCCGTGCCGGTCGACCTGGAGGCGGTGACGCCGCTGAATGTCCGCACCGTGATGCTGCTGCGCGCCGCCGACGGCACCGAGATCCTGGCCAGCCGGCCGGAGGATCAGGGCGACGACCTGGGCCGCGGCCGGCGCCGCGCCTGGGCCCGGCCGGACCTGGCCCGCGCGCTGTGCTTCGACCGCGAGACCGGCGCCCGCCTGCCGGCCGCGACGGCCTGAGGAACATCGATGGCAACCCTGACGCTCGACGCCGTCTCCAAGATCTACGGGCCGCGGCTGTCCCACCCGATCCGCGCAGTGGACACCGTGTCGCTGGCGCTGCGCGACGGCGAGCTGGTCGGCCTGCTCGGCTCCTCCGGCTGCGGCAAGACCTCGACCCTGCGCATGATCGCCGGCTTCGAGAGCGTGTCGGAAGGCACCATCCGGATCGGCGACCGCGTGATCAACGATCTGCGCCCGGCCGACCGCAACGTCGCCATGGCCTTCGAGGGCTATGCCCTGTACCCGCCGCTGACCGTGCGCGACAATATCGGCTTCAGCCTGCTGCGCGACCGCATCCCGAAGGCCGAGGTGCAGCAGCGCGTGGCCCATGTCGCGGCGCTGCTGGAGATCGGCGACATCCTGGACCGCTATCCGCAGGCGATCTCCGGCGGCCAGCAGCAGCGGGTCAGCCTGGCCCGGGCCCTGGTGCGGCGGGCCCAGCTGTCCCTGCTCGACGAGCCGATGTCCCAACTGGAACCGCAGCTGCGCGCCGTGCTACGGGCGCGCATCAAGGACTATCTGATCGAGCACAGGATGACGACGGTCTTCGTGACCCATGACCAGACCGAGGCGCTGGCCCTGGCCGACCGCATCGCGGTGATGGAGGGCGGGCGGCTGCAGCAATTCGCCTCGCCCACCGAGCTGAAGAAGCGCCCGGCCAACCTGTTCGTCGCCGGCTTCATCGGGGAGCCGCCGATGAACCTGTTCCCGGCCCGGGTGGTGCGGGAGAATGGCGGCTTGGCGGTCGAGGTGCAGGGCGACGCCGGAGGCTTCCGGCTGCCGCATGCCGGGCACGGCCTGGCCGAGGGCGGAAAGGTTCATCTCGGCATCCGCGGGCATGAGATCCGGGTCGGCGTGGCCCGTGCGGGCGAGACGGCGCTGCAGGGCACGGTGATCGCGAACCAGTGGCTGGGTGACCAGAGCCACATCGCGCTGGACGTCGACGGCGTGCGGCTGACCATCGTCACCGATCGGGCGCTGGAGGCCGCGGCCGACACCAGGCTGGCGCTGGCCCTGCCGGAATCGGCGCTGCACCTGTTCGACAGCGACAGCGAGATGGCGATCGCCCATGGCGGCCGCCCTGCGGTGGCGGCGGCGGCATGAGCATGGTGTCCACTATTCGACGACCGCCCCCAAACGAGTCCCCCCTCCCCTCGCGGGAGGGGGCTAGGGGGAGGGGGTTCTCGCGGCCCGAACCGATCCCGGACCACCGCAGACCGGCTTCCACGGAGAGGTTGATCCAAGGCTTTTCGCGCGCGGACGCGCGCAGACCCCTCCCCCTCCCCCCCTCCCGCAGGGGGAGGGGGGACAAGAATAAAACTGCAGGAAAGGCAACGCACGGCCGCTCGGCATCAGGAAGCCTCGCATGACCAGGGACGTCCTGATCGGCCTTGATTCCGGCACCTCGGTGGTCAAGGCGGTGGCCTTCGACCTGGACGGCGCGCCGGTCGAGCATGCGGCACGGCCGAACACGACCATCCCGGTCGACGGCAGCGGCATGGAGCAGGAATTCGGCCGCAGCTGGGACGACGCCGCGGCGGTGCTGCGCGAGCTGGCGGCCAAGCTGGAGGCGCGCGGCCTGCGCGTGGCCGGCATCGCCGTGACCGGCCAGGGCGACGGCACCTGGCTGATCGACCGCGACGGCGAGCCGGTCGGCCGGGCCATGCTGTGGCATGACGGACGGTCGGGCCCGATCGTGGCCGAGCTGCACAAGAGCGGCACGGCCAAGGCGGTGCAGCGCTTCACCGGCACCATGCTGAACATGTCGAACCAGTCCGGCCAGTTGCTGTGGCTGAAGCGGCACCGGCCGGAAGAGCTGGCCCGGGCCGCCACCGCCTTCCATTGCAAGGACTGGCTGTATTTCCGGATGACCGGCGAGCGGGTCACCGACGTCTCGGAAGGCACCTTCACCTTCGGCGACTACCGCAGCCGGGAATACGCGCCGGAGGTGCTGGAGCTGTTCGATCTGCAGGACGAGGCCCGGCTGCTGCCGCCGATGGTCGATGGCGCCCGCCAGAACTCGGCCCTGACGCCCCAGGCCGCGATCGCGACCGGACTGCCCGCCGGCACGCCGGTGGTGCTGGCCCCGGTCGACCTGCTGTGCGGCGCGCTCGGCTCCGGCCTCTACGACCCCGAGGGCCGCGCCGGCTTCACCGTGCTGGGCTCGACCGGCGCGCATATGCGCCTCGTGTTCGGGGCCGACCGGGTGACGCTGGGCGAGGAGGTCGGCTACACCATGCCGTTCATCGTCCCGGGCAGCTACGTCTCCATGGTCTCGAACATGGCGGCGACGCTGAACATCGACTGGCTGTGCGGCGTGGTCGAGGAGGTGGCGGAGGCCGCCGGGGCGACGCTGCCGAAGCGGTCCGAGCTGATCCGGCTGCTCGACGCCAAGGCCGCGGCGGCGAAGCCGGGGCGGCTGCTGTACCACCCCTTCATCGCCGAGGCGGGGGAGCGCGGACCCTTCGTCGACAGCGCCGCCCGCGCCTCGGTCATCGGCCTGTCCGGCACCGCCGGCGCCGGCGACCTGATGCGCGCAATCTATGAGAGCCTCGGCTTCGCCAGCCGCGACTGCTACGAGGCGGTCGGCGGCACGCCGGCGGAGATCCGCCTGGCCGGCGGCGCCGCGCGCAGCGCCACCGTCCGCGGCATCCTGGCCGCCGCCACCAACGCGCCGGTCCGGCTGGTCAAGCGCGAGGAGGTCGGCGCCGCCGGGGCGGCCATGGTGGCCGCCCTGTCGCTGGGCATCCTGCCCAACATCGACGCCGCCTGCGCCCGCTGGGTGACGCCGCTGCTGGCCGAGGCCGAGGCGCCCGACCCGGCGCTGGTCGCGCAGTACGACCGCCTGTTCCCGCAGTACCGCGCCAGCTATCGGGCGTTGCGCCCCATCTGGCGCGCATTGGACGATCTGAGGACCGAAGGATGACCCGACGCATCGCCGTGATCGGCGACCGCTTCATGCTGCCCAGCCTGTTCGTGGAAGCGCTGGAGAAGATTCCGGCCGCGCTCGACATCCGGACGCTGGAGCAGCCCTGGCCGGACGAGCCGATGGTGCATGGCTATGCCGGCACCGGGCTGGACGGGCTGAAGGAGTTCATGGGCGATCCGGACGAGATCGTCGACTTCATCGGCGACGCCGAGATCCTGGTCACCCACCTCGCCCCGATCTCGGCCGGGATGCTGGAGCGGCTGCCGGACCTCAAGCTGATCGGCGTCAGCCGCGGGGGGCCGGTGAATATCGACATGAAGGCGGCCAAGGCGCGCGGCGTGAAGGTGGTCAACGCCCCCGGCCGCAACGCCAGCGCCGTGGCCGAGTTCACCATCGGCGCCATCCTAGCCGAGACCCGGCTGATCACCCGCGGCCACACCGCGCTGTCGCAAGGGAATTGGCGCGGCGACCTGTACCGCGCCGACCTGACCGGCCGCGAGCTGTCCGAGATGACGGTCGGCGTCATCGGCTACGGCCATGTCGGAACCAAGGTGGTGCGCCTGCTGAAGGCCTTCGGCTGCCGCATCCTGGTGACCGACCCCTATGTCCAGCTCGACCCCGCCGACAGCGCCGACGGCGTGCAGCAGGTGGCGCTGGAGACACTGCTGGCCGAAAGCGACGTGGTGACGCTGCACCCGCGCGTGACCGCCGAGACCACCGGCATGATCGGCGCCGGGGCCTTCGCGGCCATGAAGGACGGGGCGGTGTTCGTCAACACCGCGCGCGGCCCGCTGGTCGATTACGACGCGCTCTACGATGCGCTGGTCTCGGGCAAGCTGCGCGGCGCCATGCTGGAGACCTTCGCGGTCGAGCCGCCGCCGGAGGACTGGCCGCTGCTCAAGCTGCCCAACGTCACCCTGACCCCGCACATCGCCGGCGCCTCGGTGAAGACCGTCACCTATGCCGCCGGCCAGATCGCCGAGGACGTCCGGCGCTACCTGGCCGGCGAGCCCCTGCTCCGCCTCTGCTGACCCCTAGGAACCAGCCATGACCACCGAGATCGAACTCCGCACCAGGATCGTCGAAGCCTGCCGGCAGATGAACGCCAACGGGCTGAACCAGGGCACCTCCGGCAACATCAGCGCCCGCTGGGGCGACGGCATCCTGGTGACCCCGACCGGCGTGCCCTATGACGAGATGACGCCGGACGACATCGTCGCCATGACGATGGACGGCAGCTGGGAGCATGGCGACCACCGCCCCTCCTCCGAATGGCGCTTCCACCTCGACATCCACCGAAGCAAGCCGGAGGTGAACGCCATCGTCCACTGCCACCCGATGTATTCGACCATCCTGGCGATCCGGCACCAGGAGATCCCGGCGCTGCACTACATGATCGCCTGCGGCGGCGGCAATTCGATCCCCTGCGCGCCCTACGCCACCTACGGCACGCCGGAGCTGTCGGAGCATGCCATCGCGGCGCTGCAGGGCCGCACCGCTTGCCTGCTGGCCAATCACGGGCTGATCGCCACCGGCTCGGCGCTGGGCAAGGCGATGTGGCTGGCGGTCGAGGTCGAAACCCTGGCCAAGCAATATGTCTACACGCTGATGCTGGGCGGCCCGAAATGCCTGCCGGATGACGAGATCGACCGGGTGATCGAGAAGTTCAAGGATTACGGCCCGCGCCCGAAGCAGGCGGCCTGAGGACAGATGCCAGGGACAGAACACGGAGCGGAGCAAGGGAACGGAGCCGTCGTCGACCTGCTGGTGGTCGGCGGCGGCGTCAACGGCGCCGGCATTGCCCGCGACGCGGTTGGGCGCGGCCTGTCGGTGCTGCTGTGCGAGAAGGGCGACCTGGCCGAGGGCACGTCGAGCCGCAGCGGCAAGCTGGTGCATGGCGGCTTGCGCTATCTCGAATATTACGAGTTCCGGCTGGTGCGCGAGGCGCTGATCGAGCGCGAGGTACTGCTGGCAGCGGCGCCGCACATCATCTGGCCGATGCGCTTCGTGCTGCCGCATGACAGCTTCCTGCGCCCGGCCTGGCTGCTGCGGCTCGGGCTATACCTGTACGACCATCTCGGCGGCCGCAAGAAGCTGCCAGCCAGCCGCGGCCTGGACCTGCACCGCGCCCCCGAGGGCAAGCCGCTGCAGGACCGCTTCCGCCGCGGCTTCGAATATTCCGACTGCTGGGTCGACGATTCCCGGCTGGTGGTGCTGAACGCGATCGGCGCGGCCGAGCGCGGCGCCGAGATCCTGACTCGCACCGAATGCGTGTCGCTGCGGCGGCGCGACGGGCTGTGGCATGCGGTGCTGCGCCCGGCCGGCGGGGGACCGGAGCGACAGGTCGTCGCCCGCGCCGTCGCCAATGCCGCCGGCCCCTGGGTCGACAAGGTGCTGACCGGCGCCGCGGGCCTCAAATCCGGCAAGAAGATCCGGCTGGTGCGCGGCAGCCATATCGTGGTGCCGAAATTCTATGACGGGCCACAGGCCTATCTGGTGCAGAACACCGACAAGCGGGTGATCTTCATCAACCCCTATGAGCACGGCTACCTGCTGATCGGCACCACCGACATCCCGCAGACCGGCGACCCGGACACGGTGGCGGTCGACCCGGCGGAGATCGAGTATCTCTGCGGCGTGCTGAACCGGGCGTTCCAGCGCCAGATCGGGCCGCAGGACGTCGTGCATTCCTTCGCCGGGGTGCGGCCGCTGTTCGACGACGACGCCGCCAACCCCTCGGCTGTCACCCGCGACTATGTGTTCGACGTCGATGACGAGGGCGGCCGGGCGCCGATCCTGTCGGTGTTCGGCGGCAAGATCACCACCTTCCGCAAGCTGGCCGAGCATGCGCTGGACCGCCTGCGGCCGTTCTTCCCGGCGATGGGCCCGGCCTGGACCGCGGCCGCGGCGCTGCCGGGAGGCGACATGCCGGGCGCCGATTTCGAGCGCTGGCTGACGGAGTTCCGCCGGCGGCATCCGTGGCTGCCGGAGGATCTGGCCCTGCACTATGGCCGGCTCTACGGCACCCGGGCCGACATGCTGCTGGACGGCGCCCAGTCCCTGGCCGATCTCGGCCGGCATTTCGGCGGCCTGCTGTATGAGCGTGAGGTCGCCTGGCTGCGGACGCAGGAATGGGCAGAGGACGCCGAAGACATCCTATGGCGCCGCACCAAGCACGGGCTGCATTTATCGCCGGCAGAGACCGGAGCGTTCGTCCAATGGCTCGAGGCGGCCCCGGCCCCAGCCGCACAGGCGGCGGGGCGGTGATGGTTGCCACGGCCTCGCAGCTATCCCCTTCTAGTCCCCCCTCCCCTCGCGGGAGGGGGGCAGGGGGAGGGGGTTCGCGCCGCACGACCAATGCCCAATGGGCGAGGACAGCCCATCCGCTCCAACAATCAGGCTGCGGCACCCTTCGATCGACAACCCCCTCCCCCTACCCCCCTCCCGCAGGGGGAGGGGGGACTGACTTTGGCCTGAGCCAGAGATGGGCCGGGCCGCACTCTCCCCGAGGCCCCCGCCCATGACCCTCAACCCGTCGACCGATCCCGATCTCCGCGCCCTGCGCGCCCTCTCCGCCCGGCTCGGCCGCGACCCGGACCGGGTGCAGGCGGCCGGCGGCAACACCTCGCTGAAGCGCGATGGCACGATGTGGATCAAGGCCTCCGGCACCTGGCTGGCCCGGGCCGAGGAGGAGGAGATCCTGGTGCCGGTGCGGCTGGACCCGCTGCTGCAGGCGATGCGCAACGGCGACCCCGCCGCCGAGACCGCCCGCGACTTCGTGGTGGCCGAGCACAATCCCCGCGGACTGCGGCCGTCGATCGAGACCACGGTGCATGCGGTGCTGCCCTTCACCGTGGTGCTGCACGTCCATTGCGTCTCGACCATCGCCCTTGCGATCCGCACCGATGCCGAAACCCGCCTGGCCGAGCGCCTGGACGGGCTGGCCGGCGTCGGCTGGGCCTTCGTGCCCTATTGCAAGCCCGGCCTGACCCTGTCGCAGGCGATCGCGGCGCGGCTCAAGCCCGCCACCAATGTCGTGGTGCTGGGCAATCACGGGCTGGTGGTGGCGGCGGACGGCGTTGCCGAGGCGGGCGAATTGCTGGACCGGGTCTGCGCCGCCCTGGCCATGCCCCGCCGCCCCTCCCCCGCGGCGCAGCCGGACGCCCTGACAGAGTTCGTTCGCGGCACGCCCTACCGGCTGCCGCACGATCCGGTGGCGCATGACGCGGCGATCGATCCCGCCAGCCTGGCGCTGGCCACCGCCGGCGCCTTCTATCCCGATCATGTGATCTTCCTGGGCGCAGCCCTCGCCACCGCCCGCACGCCGGCCGAGCTGGCGGCGCTGGGCGAAGGGCCGCGTGCCCCGGCGATCATCGGCGTGCCGGGCCGTGGCGTATTGCTGCATCAAGGCGTGCTGCGCGGCGCGGACGAGATGGCGCGCTGCCTGGCCGATGTCGCCGGTCGGGTGCCGGCGGGCACCGCGGTCCGGGCCTTCACCCAGGCTCAGATCGACGAACTTACCCAGTGGGACGCGGAGCAGTACCGGCAGTCGCTGAGCCGGCGGGAGGCGTGACCATGACCGCGCGCACGATCGGCATCGATGTCGGCACCTCCGGCGTCCGGGCGGTGGCGGTGGACGCCGCCGGCCGCTTGGTCGGCCGCGGCACCATGGCGACCGACGGCCCGGGGCTGGACCCGCGCGACCCGGAGATGTGGTGGCTGGCCACCGTCGCGGCGCTGCGCCGGCTGGCGGCGGAGGCCGACCTGTCCGGGGTCGGCGCCCTGTCAGTCGATGGCACCTCCGGCACGGTATTGGTGACCGATGCGGCAGGCCGGCCGGTCGGGACCGCGCTGATGTACAACGATCCCTGCCCGGACGAGGCGGTGGTCGCGCGGATCGACGCCGTGGCGCCGGCCGGCAGCGCCGCCCGCGGCCGCAGCTCGGCCCTCGCCCGCGCTTTGGTGCTGCTGCGCCGGCCGGGGGCGATCAGGGTTCTGCACCAGGCCGACTGGATCGCCGGCCGCCTGTCCGGCCGCTTCGACGTCACCGACGAGAACAACGCGCTGAAGACCGGCTACGACCCGGTGGCCCGGCGCTGGCCGGACTGGATTTTTGGGCTCGGCATCGATCCCGCCGCCCTGCCGAAGGCGGTGGCGCCGGGCACGCCGACTGGCTTGGTGGACGCAGCGGCCGTCGCGCTCGGCCTGCCCGCCGGCGCGCTGGTGGTCGCCGGCACCACCGACGGCTGCGCCTCCTTCCTCGCCACCGGGGCGGATGCGGTGGGCGACGCGGTCACGGCCCTGGGGTCGACGCTGGTGATCAAATTATTGTCCGATCGCCCGGTCGATTCTCCACAGCACGGCGTCTACAGCCACCGCATGGGCGACCGCTGGCTGGTCGGCGGCGCCTCGAACAGCGGCGGGGCGGTGATCGCCCAGCTGTTCGGCCGCGACCGGCTGCCGGCGCTGACCGCGGCATTGAAGCCGGACCGGCCGACCGGCCTGTCCTATTACCCCCTGCCCCGCCCGGGCGAGCGCTTTCCGGTGGCCGATCCCGCGCTGGCGCCGGTGCTGGAACCGCGGCCGGAGGACGAGGCCGTGTTCTTCCAGGGCGTGCTGGAGGGTATCGCCGGGATCGAGGGTCGTGCCTACCGCCTGCTGGCGGATCTCGGCGCCCCGGCGGTGACCTCGCTGCGCAGCGTCGGCGGCGGCGCCGCCAATGCCGGCTGGACCGAGATCCGCCGCCGGCAGCTGGGTGTGCCGTTCCTGCCGGCCTTGTCGGAGGACGCGGCAGAGGGTACAGCCCGGCTGGCCCTGGCCGGACTTGGAGCGTCTTGATGCCGATGATCGAGCAGGTGGATGGGATCGGCGGCCTCGTCGACCGCTTCGGCACCTTCTTCGTCGACCAGTACGGCGTGCTGCATGACGGCCGCCATCCCTATCCCGGCGCGATCGAGGCGCTGCGCCGGCTGAAGGATGCCGGCCGGCACATCGTGTTGTTGTCCAACTCCGGCCGCTCCGCCGCCTACAACGCGCGACGGATGGAGACGCTGGGCTTCGCCCGCGACAGCTACGACCATTTCGTCACCTCCGGCGACGTCGCCCTGGCGCTGCTGCAGAGCGGCACGCTGCCGGTGTCGCCCGGCAGCGGCGCCCGGTGCCTCGTCATCTCCAGCGGCGAGGACCGCGGCTTCGCCGAGACGCTGGGCTTCGCCGAGGCCGAGACCGGCGACGCCGCCGACCTGGTGCTGATCGCCGGCAGCCGCGGGCACCTGATCCCGCTGGACAGCTACCGCGACCTGCTGGCCCCGGCGGCGGCGCGCGGCGTGCCGGCGCTGTGCACCAATCCGGACAAGATCATGCTGACCCCGCTGGGCCCCGCCTTCGGCGCCGGACGCATCGCCGAGATGTACGAGGCGCTGGGCGGCACCGTCACCTGGGTCGGCAAGCCGCATCCGCTGATGTACCGCCACGCCGCCGCCACCGCCGGGGTGGAGCAGCCCGGCGACGTGGTCTGCGTCGGCGACAGCGTCGAGCACGACGTCGCCGGTGCCCGCGGCTACGGCGCCGCCGCCGCGCTGGTGCGCACCGGCATCCATGCCGGCATGGAGGAGGACGAGATGGCGCGGGAATTCGCCATCGTCGGCTGCAGCCCGGACATCCTGCTGCCCTCGTTCCGCTGGTAGTCACGCCGCCCCGACAGGGCCCGTGGAACAATCCGGGCCTTGTTTCGTTTCTGGAACGATATTTTCCAGGGGCAGGACGATTTTCTCACACATCATGCCGGACGAACGCACCCTCAGCGACCTGATCGGCCGGGCCTATGACGCCGCCGTCGGGGACGAGGACTGGACCACGCTGGTCACTGGGATGGCACAGGCCGTCGGCGGCACCTCCGCGGTGCTGCGCTGGCTCGCCCGGCCGGCGGAGACGGCGGTCACGGTCAATCTCGACCTCGCCGCCCATCAGGCCTATGACGCCTACTACCACACCATCGACCCGGTCTGGCCGAAGCTGTTCGAGCTGCCGCCGGGCACGGCCGTCGACGATTGCGCCCTGGTGCCGGAGCCGGCGCTGGAACGGACCGAGATCTACAACGACCTCTACCGCCACAACCATCTCTGGTTCTGCCTGTCCTGGTACACGGTGGACATCGCGGCGCAGCCGGTCTGCCTGGCGATCTACCGGCCCCGCGAGTGGCCGACCTACACGGCCGAGGAGCTACGGTTGCTGCAAGCCGTGACGCCGCATCTCGACCGGGCGGTGCAGATCGAGGGGCGCATCGCCGCCGCCGCGGACCGGCGCAGGGCGGCCCAGCTGGTGCAGGCCGGGCCCGAGCTGACGGGGCGCGAGCGCGACTGCCTGGCGCGGATCGCCCAGGGCGCGTCGAGCAAGGGCATCGCCCGCCAGCTGGCGCTGTCGGTCCACACCGTCAACGAATACATCGCCTCGGCGATGCGCAAGCTGCAGGCCTCCAGCCGGTCGGAGGCCGTGGCCACCGCCATCGCCCTCGGCCTGCTGGGTCCCTGAGCGACGCCCGCATCCATGGGGGGCCCCCATCCATGGGGTGACATCCGGCGCCGGAGGTCGCACCCTGCCCGCTCCGCACGAAGCACCCGCCGGGGCGGGAGGAGACGGACGATGGATCTGGGACTGGCGGGCCGCAAGGCCCTGGTGTGCGCCGCGAGCAAGGGCCTCGGCAAGGGCTGCGCCCTGGCGCTGGCGCGCGAAGGCGTCGATCTCGTTATCACCGCCCGCGGCGCCGAGGCGCTGGAGGCGACGGCCGAGGCGATCCGCCGCGCCACCGGCGCCAAGATCGTGACCGTCGCCGGCGACATCACCACCGAGGCGGGCCGCGAGGCCGCCCTGGCCGCCTGCCCCGAGCCCGACATCCTGGTCAACAATGCCGGCGGCCCGCCGCCCGGCGATTTCCGCGACTGGGACCGCGACGCCTGGATCAAGGCGATCGACGCCAACATGCTGACCCCGATCTTCCTGACCAAGGCGGTGGTCGACGGCATGGCGGCCCGCGGCTTCGGCCGCATCGTCAACATCACCTCGAGCGCGGTGAAGGCGCCGATCGCCGAGCTGGGCCTGTCGAACGGCGCCCGGTCCGGCCTGACCGGCTTCATCGCCGGGGTCGCACGGCAGATGGCCGGCAAAGGCGTCACCATCAACGGCCTCTTGCCCGGCGCCTTCGACACCGACCGGCTGCGCGGCGGCATCAATGCGGCGGCCCAGCGCTCGGGCCAGGACGCCGAGGCCATCGCCGACCGGCGGCGCGCCGCGATCCCGGCCGGCCGCTTCGGCCAGCCGGACGAGTTCGGCGCGGCCTGCGCCTTCCTGTGCAGCGTCCATGCCGGCTACATCACCGGCCAGAACATCCTGATCGACGGCGGCGCCTTCCCCGGCACGCTGTGACCGGGGTCAGGCCCCCGGGCCGCCGCGCCGGCGCACGATCGGGTTTTCGCCGTCATCCAGCACGAAGTCGGGCCGGCTGCGCAGGAACTCGTCGGTGGCCGTGCGGCAGCCGGCGAAGGCGTGATAGTCGTCCATGATGACCATCCCGCCCGGCGACAGCCGCGGCCCGAGATATTCGAGGCAGAGCTTGACCGGGTCGTACCAGTCGCAGTCGACATGGGCCAGCGCGACCTGCTGTACCGTCGCATGGGGCAGCGTGTCCTCGAACAGCCCCTTGTGCAGGGTCACGGTCTTGCCGTCGACGGGGACGCCGTGGCCCGCCATCGCCTTGCAGACATCGCCGTAGAGGTCGTTGCGGTAGCCGTAGTAGCTGTCCCCGTCGATGCCGACCGAGGCCCCGCTGACGATCGTCTCGTAGCGGGACTTGGCGTCGGCCTCGTCATTGTCGGAGGGCGGCGGGATCATGCCGAACACGTCGAAGCCGTGAAACTGCCGGCCGCCCTTCTTCGCGAAATCGGCGAGGATGATGGCACTGCCGCCGAGGGCGACGCCGAATTCCAGGATGTCGCCGGGGATCCGCTTTTCGACCACGGCGGAACCAGCCGATTCCAGCCGCGCCAGCTTCGGCGGCGTGAGATAGGTCAGCTTCTGCTTCACCACCCCGCGGGTCAGCGACGACAGCCGTGCCGACGCGATCATGCTTTCGGCGCGCCGGACCACGCGGCCTATGACTGAGTTGCTCACCCGCCTACCCCCATTCTGATCAGGCCGGCATGCTGCCGCGCAGCACTGCACCGGACAAGGGGAATTCCGGGCCGGCCGCCAACCAGGCTTGACGCGGAGACCCGCCGCCCTTAAAGTTAACTTATTGGTTAAGCTTTTGCCTCACCACTGCCGGCGGGGCGGGTTGCCGAAAAATTCGTGACGGCCGCGGTCGAGATCGGACCAGCCCGCTCGATCATCTCGAGAGGTAATTCGCCCGACCACCCGAACCCTGGAGGACCCCATGCAACCCACCCGGATCGCATCCCGCGAGGACTGGCTGTCCGAGCGCAAGGCGCTGCTGGCCGAGGAGAAGGCCCTGACCCGCGCCCGCGACGAGATCAGCCGCAAGCGCCGCGCCCTGCCCTGGGTGCGGATCGACAAGCCCTATGTCTTCGACGGGCCGCAGGGCCGGGAGACGCTGGCAGACCTGTTCGCCACGCGCAGCCAGCTGATCATCTACCATTTCATGCTGGCGCCGGGCTGGGAGCATGGCTGCCCGAGCTGCTCGTTCCTGGCAGACACCATCGACGGCACGCTGGTGCATCTGGCCGCCCGCGACGTCACCTTCACGGCGGTGTCGCGCGCGCCGCTGGCCGAGATCCTGCGGTTCCAGCAGCGCATGGGCTGGCGCTTCAAATGGGTGTCGTCATACGGCACCGACTTCAACCATGATTTCGGCGTCTCCTTCACGCCCGAGCAGATCGCCGGCGGCACCACGCCGTACAATTACGGCGAATTCCCCTTCCCCGCCGAGGAGCTGCCCGGCACCAGCGTCTTCGCCAAGGACGACGCCGGCGCCGTGTATCACACCTATTCCTCCTACGGCCGCGGCGGCGACCTGCAACTGACCACCTACAACTATCTCGACCTGGTGCCGAAGGGCCGCGACGAGGATGGGCTGGCCTTCACCATGTCCTGGGTGCGCCATCACGACCGCTACGAGACCGGCCCGGTGCTGGACCCGGCCGCGACCTACCAGCCGCCGAAGCAGGTGGACTCTTGCTGCGGCCCGGCCGAGGCCAAGGTCGACGCCCAGACCTTCGCTTGAGGCGGCGTCGTGGAGGTGCTGGCTCAGCCCTCGATCCCGGCCAGGTCGTGCCGCATGATCGGCCGGGCCGGGATGCGGCGGGCGACGGTCCGGAAGCCGAGGCGGGCGAAGGTCGAGGCGTAGCCGCAGCCCGAGGCGCTGGGCGAGACCGCGGCGTCGAAGGGATAGGCCTCGAGCGCCGGCGCCCCGGCCCGCTTCGCCGCCCGCAGCGCCGCCTCGATCAAGGCCGCGCTGACCCCGCGCCGGCGCCAGCCCTTGCGGATATAGAAGCAGGACAGCGCCCAGACCGGGACATCGTCGACAGCCCTGAGGCGCCAGTTGCGGTCGAGCTCCGGCAACGCCGCGCGCGGCGTCAGTTGGCACCAGCCGACCGCCAGGTCGCCCGAGAAGGCGAGCAGCCCGGGCGGCGGCCCCTGCTGCACCACCGCGCGGAAATCGGCCTTGTTCCGCGCCCGCGGCCGGCGGCGATAGGCGGCGCCGATCCGGCCATGCATGCACCAGCAGCCATTGACCGCGCCGGCCGGCCCGAACAGGTCCTCCAGCGCCGGCCACAGCTCCGGCGTCAGCGGATGGATGGCGAAGCCCATGCCGGTCCTCCCTGTCCCGATCAACACCCGGGCGGCCGGTCCGGCTCCGGAAACCCCTTCCGGACTCTCGCGGGGATGGTGCAGTCTCCCGGCCATGAGCGAGACATCCCGCATCCTCTACGGCCGCGAGCAGGACCTGGACGTCGCCGAGTTCCGGCGCGTGCTGGTCGAGTCCGGCCTAGGCCGCATCCGCCCGGTCGACGACGAACCGCGGCTGCAGGCGATGATCGACGGCGCCAACCTGATCGTGACCGCACGGCTGGACCGGCCCGGGCGGCCGCTGGTCGGGGTCGGGCGCGCGGTCACCGATTCGGTCTGGTGCTGCTATCTCTCCGACCTCGCCGTCTCGCCCTCGGCCCAGGGGCTCGGCGTCGGCAAGGGGCTGCTGGACGAGGCGCGCCGGCAGCTCGGACCGCAGGTGAGCCTCTACCTGGCCTCGGTGCCGGATGCGGTCGGCTTCTACGAGCGGGCGGGGATGACGCGGATCGCCGATGCCTTCTCGTACAAGCGCGAGCGCTGACATCATGACCGACCTGCCAGCCCATCCGTTCCACGGCCGCGACGGCGTCCAACTCGCCTATCGCGAGCTCGGCGAGGGCCGGCCGCTGGTGCTGATCCACGGCTTCTTCTCGACCGCCACGGTCAACTGGCTGCGCTACGGCCATGCCGCGGCGATCGCGGCACGGGGCTATCGCGTGATCATGCCGGACCTGCGTGGCCATGGCGACAGCGCCCGGCCGCACGACCCCGCCGCCTATCCGCCCGACATCCTGGCCGATGACGGGCTGGCGCTGGTCGAGCAGCTCGGCCTCGCCGACTACGATCTCGGCGGCTATTCATTGGGCGGGCGGACAGTGGTACGGATGCTGGTGCGCGGCGCCACGCCGGGGCGTGCCATCGTCGCCGGGATGGGCCTCGACGGCATCGTCAGCGCCGGCGGGCGCAACGCCTATTTCCGCCATATCCTCAGCAATCTCGGCAGCTTCCAGCGCGGCACGCCGGAATGGATGGCCGAGGCCTTCCTGAAGACCGTCGGCGGCGACCCGGAGGCGCTGCTGCAGGTTCTCGGCACCTCGGTCGACACGCCGCGTGCGGCGCTGGCGGGGATCCCGGTGCCGACCCTGGTGACGGCGGGCGCCGAGGATGACGACAACGGCTCCGCCGCGGATCTCGCCGCTGCCCTGCCACAAGGCCGCCACGTCGAGATCCCCGGCAACCATATGAGCGCGGTGGCGAAGCCGGAGCTGGGCCTCGCCATCGCCGACTTCCTGGGGAATGCGCCGCGGAGCTGACCTCAAGCCTTGGTGACGACGATCTCGAGGTATTCGCTGGGCACGACCACGGTGCCATCGCCGCTGCGGTTGAACCGGGCGATCAGGGCCATGACATCGGCCTGCAGCGCCGCCTGCCCCGTCGGCGGCAGGGCCGCGAAGGCCTTCAGCAGCGGGCCGTAATAACCCTTGAAGACCTCCAGCCAATGCACCGGTGAGCGGTAGCGGAAGACGAAGTGCCGCTGCGCCGAGGCGATCGACGCGGCCTCGGGCGCGAACAGCTCCGCCAGCCGCTCGCGCGTGCCCCACAGCGCCGGGGACCGGAGGCCGGCCGGCGGCGGCAGGTGCCGGCCGATGGTCTTGAACAGCTGGCCGATGAAGCCGTCCGGCGTCCAGTTGGCGAGGCCGATCTTGCCGCCGCGCCGGCACACCCGCAACAGCTCGGCCGCGGCGCGGTCCTGGTCCGGGGTGAACATCACGCCGAAGGTCGACACGACGACATCGAAGCTCTCGTCGTCGAACGGCAGGGCCTCGGCGTCGGCCTCCTGGAACCGGATCGCCAGCCGTTCGGCCCCGGCGCGCTCGCGGGCGCGGTCCAGCAGCGCCGGCACGTAGTCGGTGGCGGTCACGTCGCACCAGCGCCGGGCGGCGGCCAGGGCGACATTGCCGTTGCCGGCGGCGACGTCGAGCACCGTCTGGCCGGCGCGGAGGTCGAGCGCCTCGCACAGCTCCTCGCCGACGATCTGCAGGGTGGTGCCGACGACGGCGTAGTCGCCGGAAGACCAGGCCCCCTGCTGGCGTGCCTTCACAGCCGAGAGGTCAGGTTGAGCGGCAGGCGGGTTCTGAGTCATGCTTTCGCCGGGCGTGGCCATGATCGTTCTCCGTTGGGTGACGGCAGTCGGCCTCATGTCGCGCGGGCCTCTGCCATGCCGAGGAGCGTAGCCGCCGCCCGTGGAGGCGAGCGTGGGTGGCGGCGTGGAAATTCCCGAGGAATCCGCAGGAGCGGCCCGAGACGGCCCGCCGGTCGAGCTGCGGCTGCTGGGGCCGCTGGCGGTGCGCAGGCACGGCACCGCCGTCGCGCTGCCGGCCTCGCGCAAGGTGCGCGCCCTCCTGGCCTATCTGGCCCTGGCGCCCCATCCGGTCGGGCGCAGCCAGCTGTGCGAGCTGCTGTGGGACGGCCCCAGCGACCCGCGGGGCGAGTTGCGCTGGTGCCTCAGCAAGATCCGCGGCCTGGTCGACGGGCCCGGCCGGCCCCGGCTGGAGACCTCGGGCGACACCGTCCGGCTCGACCTTGCGGACGGTTTCGTCGACGCCGCCGAGGTCGCCCTGGCGACGCAGCAGGGCCTCACGGCGATCGCGCCGGAGCGGCTGCAGGCGCTGGCCGCCCTGTTCGCCGGGGAATTCCTCGAGGGGCTGGAGATCGAACGCAGCCCGGCCTTCACCGGCTGGCTGACGGCGCAGCGCCGCCGCTTCCGCGGCTGCCGCATCGCCCTCTCGGAGCATCTCGCCACCAGCGCCCCGGACGCGCAGCGGCTCGGTTCTCTGGAGTCCTGGCTGGAGTTGACGCCCTTCGATCCGCGCGTGAACGGGCTGGTGCTGGAGGAACTCGCCCGCACTGGCCGCATCCGCGAAGGCGAAGCCCATCTGGCGGCGGCGATCCGGCAGTTCGAGGCCGAGGGCCTGGACGGTGCCACGCTGCGCCAGGCCTGGCAGGCCGCTCGGTCGCATGGCGACGCCACCATCCGCTCACCGCCCGCCGCTGCCACCTCCGGCGACGGCTCCGACGACGTCGCCGTCCCGCGCCGCGCCTCGATCGCGGTCATGCCCTTTGCCGATCCCGCGGCCGCCGGCTCCCACAACGGCGTGGCCGACGCTCTCGCGCACGACGTCACCACCCGCCTGGCCAAGCTGCGCAGCCTGTTCGTCATCGCCCAGGGCACCGTGTTCGCCCTGCGCGACCGGCGCATCGGGGCCGAGGACGCCGGGCGGATGCTGAATGTCGACTATGTCGTTAGCGGCTTCGCCCAGCGGCAAGACCGGCGCCTGACCGTGACGGTCGAGCTGACCGAGGCCCGCAGCGCCCGGATCGTCTGGGCGGAGATGTTCAACCAGACGCTGGACGACGCGTTCCTGGTGCTCGACGAGATCGGCAACCGGATCGTCGCGGCGGTCGACAGCGAGATCGAGACGATCGAACGCAACCGCGCCATCCTGCGGCCGCCGAATTCCCTGGATGCCTGGGAGGCGCATCACCGCGGCCTGTGGCACATGTACCGTTTCACCCGGGGCGACAACGAGCAGGCCCGGCACTTCTTCGAGACCGCGCTGCGCCAGGATCCGAGCTTCGCCCGGGCCCATGCCGGCCTGTCCTTCACCCATTTCCAGAGCGCCTTCCAGGGCTGGGCTGCGCGCGGAGCTGAGGTCGACCGGGCCTTCGAAGCGGCGGGACAGAGCCTGATCGCCGACGACCGCGACCCCACCGCGCATTGGGCGATGGGCCGGGCACTGTGGCTGCGCGGCGATCACGACCAGTCCATCGCCGAGCTGGAGCAGGCGGTCGAGCTGAGCCCGAACTTCGCCCAGGGCCACTACACCCTCGCTTTCGTCCACTCCCAGAGCGGCGATCCGGGCGCCGCGATCGCCGCCTCCGAACGATCGCGGCGGCTCAGCCCGTTCGACCCGATGCTGTTCGGCTTCCTCGGCGCCCGCGCCATGGCGCTGGTGCGGCTCGGCCGGTTCGACGAGGCGGCCGACTGGGGGACGAAGGCCGCCGCCCGCCCGAACGCGCATGCGCATATCCGGGCGATCGCGGCCTTCTCCCTGGCGCTCGCCGGCCGCCCGGACGAGGCGCGCGGCCATGCCGCCGCGATCCGCCGGGCGCTGCCGCACTACCGCGTCGACGACTTCCTCACCGCCATGCAGTTCGCGCCCGGGGACCAGCGCCTGTTCCGGGAGGCGGCAAGGCGGATCGGGCTCGACTGACCCTGGCGCCCGCCGCACCGGCAGGACGACCGCCGAGGGCTACGGCGGCGTCATCGGCCATGGCCGTCGGCAGGATGAGGAAGGCGCCGCTCAGCCGGCGGCGCCTTCCGAGGGGCTCAGAGCACGAAATCCGACGCGGTGAGGGCGTGGTCGGAGATCACGTTGATGGCGAAGTCCGGCTGCTTGTCGCCGGTCGCGTCGACATAGACCACCTGGATCGCCCCGGACGTCACCACCCGCAGCTCGCCGGCCGTGCCGGTGAAGGCGCCGGTGCCGAAGGTGAAGGCGGTGTCGCCGTTGCCCGAATTGCCGTCGGCGTCGATCAGCGACAGGTCAATGTGGTCGCCGGTCGAGAAGTCAGTGATGACGTCCTTGCCGGCGCCCGAGACCGTGCTGTCGGACAGGGCGGTGTAGACGAAGCTGTCGTTGCCGGGGCCGCCCTTCAGCAGGTCGGCACCACCACCGCCGACGAGCACGTCGTCGCCGCCCATGCCCCACAGCGTGTTGGCATTGGCGTCGCCCGTCAGCGTGTCGGCGAAACCCGAGCCAATCACCTGCTCGATGCTGCTGAACGTGTCGCCCGCGGCGTCGCCGCCCGAGGCCGAACCGGTCGCCAGGTTCACCGTCACACCGGCGGCGGAGCTTGCATAGCTGGCGGTGTCGATGCCGGTGCCGCCGATCAGCGCATCGGCCCCCGCCGCCCCTTCGAGCGTGTCGTTGCCGTCGCCACCGTCGAGGCTGTCGGCGCCGGTGCCGCCATAGAGCACGTCATTCCCGGCCTCGCCGAAGACCTGATCGTTCTCGCTGCCGGCATCGACGGAGTCATTGTCGTTGCCGCCGTGGATGGTGTCGACCCCCGCGCCGCCGACGAGGCGGTCGGCGCCGTCGCCGCCGCTGAGGTCGTCGTTTCCGCCCTCGCCGGAGAGCGCGTCGTCGCCGCCATTGCCGACGATGGTATCGTTGCCGAGCTCGCCGCCGATGATGTTGCGCGCGTTGTTGCCGGTGAGCTGGTCGTCCTGGCTCGACCCGTACAGGTTCTCGATGCTGGTCAGCGTGTCACCCGCCGCGTCGCCGCCCGAGGCGGTGCCGGCCAAAAGGTTGACCACGACCCCCGCGGTCGAGCCCTGATAATTGGCATAGTCCGAGCCGTTGCCGCCATTGAGGACATCGCCCCCCGCCCCGCCGCGGAGCGTGTCGTCGCCATCACCGCCGGTCAGCACGTTGACGCTGGCGTCGCCATACAGGTGGTCCGCCTGGGCCGAGCCGGTCAGGTTCTCGATGCCGGTCAGCGTGTCGCCCTGGGCGTCGCCGCCGACACCGTTGCCGAGCCCCAGATCGACCGTCACCCCGGCGGCGGAAGCCGAGTAGTCCGCCGTGTCGGTGCCCGCGGCGCCGGAGATCTGGTCCGCCCCGGCGCCCCCGGTGAGCACGTCGTTGCCGAAGCCGCCGAGGAGGATGTCGTCGCCGGCCAGCCCGTCGATGGCGTCGTTGCCGTCGGAGCCGATCATCCGGTCCGCCCCGGCCCCGGCCACCAGCGAGACCTGGAACACGTCGAAGCCGGTGCCGTTGCCTTCGGCGCCGACGCCGGTGTCGGTCGCCTGGGTCTGGAAGGTGACGTAGTGCCCGTCGGCCGAGATCGAGGGCGTGTTCGAGAGGTCGTTCAGCTCGGTCCCGTCCATGGCGACGGACAGGCGCGTCACATTCCCGGTCACCATATCCTTCAGGAAGATGTCGCGGAGGCCGTTGGTGTCGCCCTGCACCAGGTTGCTGGCGAGGCTGAAGAAGACGACGTAGCGCCCGTCGGCCGAGATCACCGCCTGGCCGGACAGCTCGTTGCTCTGACTGCCGTCGGTGGCGGTGGAGACGCGGGTGGTGGTGTTGGTCTGCAGATCGCGGACGAAGATGTCGGTGGCGCCGTTGGTGTCGCCGGCGACCAGGTTGGTCGCGTCGCTCTGGAACACGACGTAGCGGCCGTTGCCGGAGATCGAGGCGCCGGAGGAGCCGGCGTCGCCCGACCCGCCGCCGATGGCGACGGAGGCGAGAACGGTTGTGCCGGCGGCGATGTCGCGGACGAAGATGTCGGTGACGGCGCCGTTGGTGTCGTTCGCGGTCAGGTTGCTGGCGGTGCTGACGAAGGACACCCGGTTGCCGTCGTCGGACAGCCGGGCCACCAGGGAGTTGCCGTTGGCCTGCGACTCGTCATCCGCCACCGAGACGCGGGTGACGGCGCCGGTCGACAGGTTCTTGACGAAGACGTCGCTGAAGCCGTTGCTGTCGCTGGCGACCAGGTTGGTCGCGGTGCTCTGGAAGCCGATGAAAGCGCCGTTGCCGGTGACGTCGACATTCTGGCTGGCGCCGTTGGCCTGGCTGCCGTCGGACAGGGTCGAGACCCGGGTGGTGATGCCGGTCTGCGTGTCCCGCATGAAGACGTCGAGCACGGCATTGCTGTCGCCGGAGACCAGGTTGGTCGCGGTGCTGTTGAAGAACACGTAGCGGCCGTCATCGGTGATCGCAGCCACGCTGGAGACGTTGTTGCCCTGCGTCCCGCCGGTCGCGGTCGAGAGCAGCGTGGTGGTGCCGGTCTGCGTGTCGCGCAGGAAGACGTCGAAGAAGCCGTTGACGTCGCCACCGACCAGGTTGGTCGCGGTGCTCTGGAACACGACATAGCGGCCATCGGCCGACATCACGCCGCCGGTGGCGACGTTGTTGGCGCTGGTTTCGCTGGTGTCGACCGAGATTCGCGTCAGCGAGCTGGCATTGACGGTCATACGGAAAGCCTCCCCATCGATTCTGCTGGCGATGACGGCCCTTGCCGGGGAAAACGCCACCGGGAAATTCAGAAGGGAAACAGAGTTATACGAACGACATTTATACGAATAATGGACGTGGGTTCACACGCTGGACCCCAGGGTTCTACACGCCCCGACCCGCTTCGGCAATCGCGCAGCACTTATCTCAAAGCCGACATATCCGGTGATACCGCCCGGCGAGGAGGCGCAGCCGGGCTGCGCCTCCCGCGGATTTTACCCCGTCGGGCCAAGCGGACTTAGAGTACGAAATCCGCCTCGGTCAGGGCGTGGTCGGACAGGACGACGATGATCGAGTCGGGGTTCTTGTCGCCATCGGTGTCGAGATAGACGCCCTGGTAGCCGGTGCCGAAATCCACCACCCGCAGCTCTCCGGCCGCGCCGGTGAAGCCGCCGGTGCCGAAGCTGAAGGCGGTGTCGCCCGCCCCGGCGCCGTTGGCGTCGATCGCCGACAGGTCGATCTTGTCGCCGGTGGCGAAGTCGTTGATCGTGTCCCGGCCGGCTGCCGCCACGGTGCTGTCGCCCGTGCTGGCATAGACGAAGCTGTCATTGCCGGCACCGCCCTTCAGGGTATCGGCGCCGGCGCCGCCGGTGATCACATCGTCGCCGTTGCCGCCCCACAGGGCGTTGGCCCCGGCATCGCCGGTCAGCTGGTCGCCCTGGTTCGAGCCCAGCACCTGCTCGATACTGTTGAACGTGTCGCCCGCGGCGTCGCCGCCTGAGACCGCGCCGGTGGCCAGGTTGATCGTCACCCCGGCGGCCGAGCCCGCATAGCTCGCCGTGTCGATGCCGTTGCCGCCTTTCAGCGCGTCAGCGCCGGCGCCGCCGGCGAGGATGTCGTCGCCAGCCTGTCCCGACAGTTCGTTGGCGCCGGCGTCCCCGGTCAGCTTGTCGGCATAGGCCGAGCCCGACAACCGTTCGACGCTGCTGAAGGTGTCGCCCTGGGCGTCGCCGCCCGCGGCAAGGCCCGTGGCGAGGTTCACCGTCACCGCGGCAGCTGAGCCGGTATAGCTCGCCATATCGTCGCCGGCCCCGCCGATCAGCACGTCGGCCCCGGCGCCGCCGTCGAGAAAGTCGTTGCCGTCGCCGCCGTCGAGCTGGTCGTCGCCGGTGTTGCCGCCGAGGCTGTCGACGCCAGCCTCGCCGAAGACGATGTCGTTCCCGTCGCCGCCGTCGACACTGTCATTGTCGTTGCCGCCATGGATGGTGTCGACCCCGTCGAGACCGACGAGCGAGTCATTGCCGTCGCCGCCGTCGAGGGTGTCGTTGCCGGCCTCCCCGACCAGCGTATCGAAGCCGCCATTGCCGACGAGCGTGTCGTTGCCGAGATCGCCGCGGAGGGTATTGCCGACATTGTTGCCGGTCAGGTGGTCGTCGAAGGCCGACCCGTACAGGACCTCGATGCCGACCAGCGTGTCGCCCTCGGCATCGCCGCCCGAGCCGGTGCCGGCCAGCAGGTCGACCGTAACCGCCTTGGCCGACAGCTGGTAGCCGGCGTTGTCCGAACCGGCGCCGCCGTCCAGGATGTCGGCGCCGGCCCCGCCCCAGAGCGTGTCGTTGCCCGCCCCGCCGGTCAGCCGATTGGCGCCGGCGTCGCCATACAGCTGGTCCGCCAGGGCCGAGCCGGTCACGTTCTCGATCGAGATCAGCGTGTCGCCCTGGGCGTCGCCGCCGGTGGTGGCGCCGCTCTTCAGGCTCACCAGCACTCCCGCGGCCGAGCCCGAGTAATCCGCCGTGTCGGAACCGTCGCCGCCGTACAGCCGGTCCGCCCCGGCCCCGCCGGCCAGCGTATCGTCGCCGGAGGCTCCGGTGAGGATGTCGTCGCCCGCCAGCCCGTCGAGGGTGTCGTTGCCGTCGGAGCCGATCCTGTGGTCGACCCCGGCCGTGGCGCGAAGCGAGACCCGGAAGCCGTCGATGGCATTGTTCGTGTCGGGGCCGATGTCCAGATTGGTCGCGAAGGAGCGGAACACGACGGTGCTGCCGTCAGACGAGATCCTCGCCTGGGCGGAGTCGCCATTGGCCGCCGAGCCGTCGGGCGCCACGGACAGGCGCGTCACCGTGCCGGTCTGCATGTCCTTGACGAAGATGTCGTACGTCCCGGCGACGTCGCCCGCCACCAGGTTCGACGCCTGGCTCGTGAAGACGATGTAGCGGCCGTCGGACGAGATGTCGCCGCCATTCGACGCTCCATTGGCCTCGGTCCCTGATCCGGACACGGAGACGCGGGTCGTGGTGTCGGTCTGCAGGTCACGCACGAAGATATCGGTGACACCGTTGGTGTCGCCCGCAACCAGGTTGGTGGCGTTGCTGGTGAACACGACGTAGCGCCCGTTGCCGGACATCGCTGCCCCATCGGAATAGTCGTTCGCCTGGGTTCCGTCGGTGGCGACGGAGACGCGCTCGGTGGTCCCGGCCGCCAAGTCGCGGACAAAGATGTCGTCGTCGCTGTTGGTGTCGCCGGCGACGAGGTTGTAGGCACTGCTGATGAAGGCGACGCGCTGGCCGTCATCGGAGACCTTGGCGTCGAGCGACATGGCGTTGCCTTGTGCTTCATCGTCGCCGACCGAGACACGGGTCGTGGTTCCCGCCTGCATGTCGCGGATGTAGATGTCCACCAGGCCATTGGTGTCGCTGGCATCGAAATTGGTCGCCCAGCTGTTGAACACGACGTAGCGCCCGTCGCCCGACATGTCCGAGTTGCCGGAGCCCCCGTTGCCCTGCACTCCTCCCGCGGCGAGCGAGACGATGGAGGTGGTGCCGGTCTGGACATCCCGCATGAACACGTCCACGGCGCCGTTGGCGTCGCCGGCGACGAGGTCGGTCGCCGAGCTGTGGAAGATGATGTAGCGCCCGTCATCCGAGACCACCGACGACGACGCCAGGGCGTTGCTGTCGCCGCCGGCGGTGTCCACTGAGATCCGCGTCGTCGTGCCCGTCAGGGTGTCGCGCAGGAAGACGTCCGGCTGACCGTTGCCGTCGCCGGCAACCATGTTGGTCGCATAGCTGTCGAACACCACATAGCGGCCGTCCCCCGAGACCACGATGCTCTGGGTCCTGCCATTGCCCTGGATATCGCCGGTTCCGACTGAAACTCGCGTCATGACCTGAACTCCCCGTGAAATCGCCAAAGAAGACGGCTCGGCTTTCCGAATCTTCTTCGGTCGTTGAAATAAAAATACAAATCAATACTATCCCTCCGAGCCATGTGCTTTGTACACGCGACCCCGGTTTCCAGCAATCGATTGCAGTTTCGTTTCGGCCGGGCGGCCCCGGCCGGCGCTACCGCACCAGGATGGCGCGGAAGTCGTTGACGTTGGTCAGGGTCGGCCCGGTCACCACCAGCCGGTCGAGCGCCACGAAATAGCTGTAGCCGTCGTTGTCGGCCAGGAAGTCGGCCGCCGCGAGCCCCTGCGCCTTGCCCTGGGCCAGGACGGCCGGATCGATCCAGGCGCCGGCATTGTCCTCCGACCCGTCGATGCCGTCGGTGTCGCAGGCGATGGCGGAGATGCCGGGGCGGCCCTGCAGCTGGAGCGCCAGGGCCAGCAGGAACTCGACGTTGCGGCCGCCCCGTCCCTGCCCCTTCACCGTCACCGTGGTCTCGCCGCCGGACAGGAGAACGCAGGGCCGCGCCGCCGGCTGGCCGTGCCGCAGCGCCTGCTCGGCGATGCCGGCCAGGACGCGGCCGACCTCGCGCGCCTCGCCCTCCAGCGCGTCGCCCAGGATCACCGGCGCCAGGCCGAGCTCCCGCGCCTTCGCCGCCGCCGCCTCCAGCGCCATCTGCGGCGTCGCCAGCATGTGCAGATCGGCGGCCGGCAGCGCGGCCGGCGCGACATTGGCGCGGATCGCCCGCTCGACCGTCCCCGGCACCGCGATCTCGTAGCGCCGCAGGATCGCCAGCGCCGTCTCAGGGTCGGCGCCGCCGGCGACGGTGGGGCCGGAGCCGATCACGCCCGGCTCGTCGCCCGGCACGTCGGAGATCAGATAGGTGACGACCCGCGCCGGCGCCGCGGCGGCGGCCAGGCGCCCGCCCTTGATCGCGGACATCGCCTTGCGCACCGCGTTCATCTCCTGGATCGGCGCGCCGGAGCGCAGCAGCGCCTTGTTCACGGCCTGCTTGTCCTCGAGGGTCAGCCCCTCCGCCGGCAGCGACAGCAGGGCCGAGGCGCCGCCCGAGACCAGGCACACCACCAGGTCGTCCGGCCCGGCGGCATGGGCGAGGTCGAGGATGCGCTGGGCGGCGGCGCGGCCGGCGGCGTCCGGCACCGGATGTGCGGCCTCGACCACCTCGATCCGCTCGGTCGGCGTGCCGTGGCCGTAGCGGGTGACCACCAGGCCTTCGCAGGAGTGCGGCCACAGCGTCTCGAAGGCCCGCGCCATCCGCGCCGCGCCCTTGCCGGCGCCGAGCACGATGGTGCGGCCCGTCGGCGGCTCCGGCAGCAGATGCTGCATCCGCGTCTCCGGATAGGCGGCGCTGAGCGCGGCCTGGAACAGGGCCTCGAGGACGGCGCGATCTGACGCGGACATGGATGCAGCTTCCCTACGACATCGGCCCGGCCATCGAAGGCGAGGACCGGCCGCGGTTCAAGCGCGAATCGCAGGCGGAGGGCCGGGGCCGTTCCACCCTGCGAGAAAACTACAGCCCGATGCGTTCCGCCTCGAAGGGCAGCGTCAGGGCCGGGCCGCCGGCGATGCGCAGGTCGAGGCCGGCGGTGCCATGAGCGATCGCCTCGACCCGGCCCCAGCCCGGTTCGGCCGGCACCGCCCCGAAGGCGTAGGCGATCTCGACCCGGCCCGCGGGGTCCAGCGCGATCGCGGTCGGGTAGCCCTCGGCGGTCAGCGGGTTCGGTTGCATCGAGGCGCGGTGGCCGAGATGCAGGTACATGCAGCCCTCCTCGATCCCCAGCACCTGGCGGTGCCGGCCGGAGAAGGGCGGGTAGTCGCGGCCGCCATTGCTCATCCACAGCATGGTGAAAGGCAGGCGGCGCGGATCCTTCAGGCCGAAGAACAGGTAGCCCTCGCGGGCCGCCAGCGCCGCCGACCAGCCGAGCGGCGAGCCCGGCGCTTCGGCCAGCAGCACGATGTCCTCATGGTCCTCAGCGAAGGGATAGCGCGAGGCGTCGACGGTCCGGCCGTCGGCCAGGCGTACGGCGTCGAGCCCGGCGATGCGCTGCGGGTAGGACAGCACCGAGCGCCCGCGCGTGGCATCGGGTTCGACCGGGGTCGGCGGAGTGGTGCCGAAAGCCTTGGGCGAGAAGCTGAGCGCCGCCCCGCCGGGCGCCCGGATCATGGCGTGATGCGCCATCGGCAGCGCCCCGGCGCCGCCCTCGAAGACGTGGCGCTGATAGACGATCGGCTGGCCCCGGCGCAGCGTCACCGCCTTGCGCACGGTGGCGCCGAACACCTGTTCCTGCAGGGTGAAGCGCGCGGTGACGCCGCCGGCGTCCTCGTCGATGCCGTCGAGGTCCCAATGGCCGTTGGCGGTCCAGCCATGGCCGGGCGCGCCGTCCAGGTCGCTGTCGGCGAAAGGGGCGCAGAAGAAGTCACCGGCCAGGTTGCGCAGACCGAGCGGGATCTCCTCCGGCAGCGCCTCGCCGCTGTCGATCCAGGGGGCGCGGTGCAGCGGCCGGATCTCCTGCCCGTTCCAGCGTATCACGACATCGTGCAGATGCCCGCCATCCGGGTTGAACACGACCTGCACCGTATCGACACCGAACTCGATCATCGCTCTCACCCGATTGATGCCGAAGCCTCTTAACCCGTATTTCCCATTCCGCCTATGGCCTCGTCGCGCGGCGCCGGCTCGCTTCACGACAGCCGCCCGGAGCGCATGCCAGCCCTTCCGGCTTTCGCCACCCGTTTTCCGCCGGCAGGCGTATGTCTGACTTACGGGGCAGAGCGGGCAGCCTGCCGCCCCGGAGGGGATCGAAACGACCATGCGACTCTGGCGGCGCGGCGACGAGACTGTCCCGATGGCCCCTGTGCGTGCGCCGACGGCGCCCCCTGCCCCCGCGGCCGCCTCCGGCGCCGAGACGCCGCTGCTCGGCGTGCTGTGCTCGCTGCTCGCCAACCTGATGTTTGCCTCCAGCGACGCGCTGGTGAAGGGGCTGACGGCGAGCTATTCGATCTTCCAGATCATCCCGATGCAGGTCGCCTTCGCCTGCATCCCGATCCTGATCATGCTGCGCCGCGACGGCGGGCTCGGCCGGATGCGGGCAGCGCATCCGCGGCTGATCGTGCTGCGCGGCTTCCTGGCCGGGATCGGCACGATCTTCGGCTTCTACGCCTTCTCCGCCCTGCCCCTGGCCGATGTCTACGCCATCGCCTTCTGCACCCCGATGGTGGTGACGATCCTGTCGATCCCGATCCTGGGCGAGCAGGTGCGCGCCCATCGCTGGGCCGCGGTGGTGGTCGGCTTCCTGGGCATCCTGGTGATGGTGCGGCCGGGCTTCGAGTCGCTGACGCTGGGCCATCTCTCGGCCCTGGGCTCGGTCTTCACCGGCGCCGGGGTGGTGCTGATCATGCGCAAGATCAGCCGCGACGAGCAGCGCGCCGTGATGGTCACGGCGGTGATGCTGGGGCTGCTGGTGACCAGCCTGCCGGTCGCGCTGTTCGTGTTCAAGCTGCCGGGCTGGTTCGACCTGCTGCGGGTCGGCGCCGCCGGCCTGCTGATGGGATCGGCCCAGTTCCTGGTGGTGCGGGCGCTGTCGCTGGCGCCGGCCAGCACCATCGCGCCGATGCAGTACACCATGATCGTCTGGGCCTTGGCTTATGGCAGCCTGTTCTTTGGCAACGAAGTCGAGCCCTTCGTCGTGCTCGGCGCCGGCATCGTCATCGCCTCCAGCCTCTACATCATGCACCGCGAGCGCATCCGCGGCCGCACCCTGCGGGCGCATGTGAAATAGCTTTCGGAATATTGCCCGGGTGCTAGAATAATATTTGTCTGATTCCCTAATTTTATTATTAATTCGAGGAATTGATCATGCCCAATCCGATCGCTGCGGCTGATCCCGCGAGCATCAGCCTGCTGCAGCTGTGCCAGATCTCCTATCTCAACCCTTCCGCCATCCCTGCCGCCTTCCCGCTGGGCTGGCCGGTGCCCGGCGGCGGCAGCTGGTCGCTGGCCTGGGGGCCGGCGCAGGATCCGTCCCAGGCCAACCTGGCCTATGTCGCGGTCCGCACCGGCGGTGGCCAGACCCAGTCCGTGGCCGTCGTCGTGCGCGGCACGGACTGGGACGGGTCGTTCCTGGGGCTGTGGAACGAGATCGTCGAGGATCTCGGCGCCGACAGCCAGCAGGCGCCGCCCTGGGCCGCCCCGAGCGACGTGCTGATTTCCTCCGGCACGGCCGCCGCGCTGACCCGGGTCATCGGCATGACCTCGGGCGGGAAATCCCTGATCGATTTCCTGGCCGGCTTCTACGGCAATGCCGCCAACCGGCAGGTGCCACTGCTTGTGACCGGGCACAGCCTGGGCGCCTGCATCACCACCGTGCTGGCGCCCTGGCTGCAGGCGCAGCTGGGGCGGCGGGGCCTGTCCCCCGCCATCGTGCCGACCACCTATGCGGGACCGACCGCCGGCAACCAGGCCTTCGCCGATGCTTTCCGCAGCGCCTTCCCGACGGCGGCCTGCTACCGCAACACGCTGGACGTCGTGCCCAAGGCGATGGCGGATCTGCTGGAGATCCCGCTGATCTACCTCGATGTCGGCCCGGACATCCTGCCGCCGGTCGTCATCACCAGCGCGGTCGTCGGCTATGACGGCTGGCTGGACTGGTGCGGCGTTTCCTATGCCGACATTCCGGACAGCGTCGCGCTGCCGGGCGGCTGGCTGACGCCCGATGACAGCGACCCGCTCGGCCCCTGGGCCGACGAGGCGCTGCAGCAGCACCACACCACGACCTATATGAGCCTGCTCGGCGGCACCTCGGTGGCCGAGGGCGAAGTGACGATGATGCAAGGAAGGCTGGCGACGGCGCGGCGGCGGCCGCTGACCGCGCGCACAGTGTCGAACAATCCGGCCTATGCCGCACGGCTGAAGGCGTTCCTGGCCGCCCGTCGGGTTGGCGGCACGCGCTGACCGCGTAAAAAAGCCCGGCCGGGGGAGAGCACCGGCCGGGCGGAGTCAGGCAAACAACGGCCGGGGGCTCGCAACCATCCCGGCCGCGCCATCCCCGCTGGCGCGGGGATTGCGGGACGGCTCAGGCCTGGCCCGGCCGCGGATCGTAAGTCGGGTGGCCGGTGTCGCGGTCGGCGCCCTCCAGCGCCTGCAGGATCCGGATGATGCGCTCGTCGCGCCAGCGCTCGATCTTCTTGATCGGCCAGCCGCCGGCCTGCTCCTGCGTGCCTTCGACCATGCGGTCGATCAGGGTGTCGGTCAGCTTCGGCGCCACCAGCTTGGTCCAGGGCAGCTCCAGCGCCGGGCCGAACTGTTCCAGCATATGCCGCATGCCGCCCTCGCCGCCGGCGAGGTGATAGGTCAGGTTGGTGCCCATGAAGGCCCAGCGGATGCCGGCGCCGAAGCAGATCGCCTCGTCGATCTCCTTGGTCGTGGCGATGCCGTCGGCGACCAGGTGCAGCGCCTCGCGCCACAGCGCCTCCAGCAGGCGGTCGGCGATATAGCCGTCGATCTCGTTGCGGACATGCAGCGGCTTCATGCCGAGCGAGGCGTAGAAGGCCGAGGCCGCCTTGATGGTCTCCGGCGCCGTCTGCTTCCCGCCCACCACCTCGACCAGCGGCAGCAGATAGACCGGGTTGAACGGGTGGCCGATGACGATCCGCTCCGGGTGCCGCGCGCCCTCCTGGATCTCGCTGGGCAGCAGGCCGGAGGAGGAGGAGCCGAGGATCACGTCGGCTGGCGCCGCCTCCGCCATGCCGTGGTGCAGCTTGCGCTTCAGCTCGATCCGCTCTGGCGCGCTCTCCTGCACGAAATCGGATTCGGCCGCGACCGCCTCGGCCGAGCCGAGCATCCGCAGCCGCTCCGGGTCAGCGCCCGGGGCCAGGCCGATCCGGGTCAGCGCCGGCCAGGCATTGGTGACGGCGTCCCGCAAGGCCATCTCGCCGTTCGGGGAGGGGTCCCAGGCGGCCACATCCAGACCGCAGGCCAGCGCCCTTGCGGCCCAGCCGCTGCCGATGACGCCGCCGCCGACGATGCCGAAGATCTGGATCTCACGCGGCATGGGCCTGCCCCTTCAGCTTGAGGCCGAGATGGCTGCGCGCCTCGGCCGGAGTCATCACCTTGGATCCCATCGCCTCGATGATGGTCCGCGCCCGCTCGACCAGGCTGCCGTTCGAGGCGTAGACGCCCTTGTCGAGATAGAGGTTGTCCTCGAGCCCGACCCGGACATGGCCGCCCAGCAGCACCGCCTGGGCGACGAAGGGCAGCTGCAGCCGGCCGATGGCGAAACCGGCCCAGACCGCGCCGTCCGGCAGCATGTCGCGCATCGCCAGCATCATCCGCGGGTCGGGCGGCGTGCCCCAGGGAATGCCGAGGCAGAGCTGGAACAGGGGCGGCGCGTCGAGCAGCCCCTCCTCCACCATCTTCCGCGCGAACCACAGGTTGCCGGTGTCGAAAACCTCGAGCTCCGGCTTCACGCCGAGCTCCTGGATCCGCTTGGCCTGCTTGCGCAGGATGTCCGGGGTGGAGACATAGACCAGCGAGCCGTCGCCGAAGTTCAGCGAGCCGCAGTCGAGGGTGCAGATCTCCGGCAGCAGCTGCTCGACATGCGGCAACCGGTCGATGCCGCCGACCAGGTCGGTGTCCGCGCCGAACTTCGTCGGGTCATCCTGCGGCCCGATCACCAGGTCGCCGCCCATGCCGGCGGTCAGGTTGATGATGATGTCGACGCCGGAGGAGCGGATGCGGTCCACCACCTCGCGATACAGCGCCGGGTCGCGGCTGGGCTTGCCGGTCTCGGGGTTGCGGACATGGATATGGGCGACGGTGGCGCCGGCCTTCGCCGCCTCCAGCGCCGCGTCGGCGATCTGCTGCGGCGTCACCGGGATCGCCGGATGCTTGCCCACCGTGTCGCCGGCGCCGGTGACGGCGCAGGTCACGATCACGCGCCGGTTGATGTCAGTCTGCAGGGCCATTACCCACCGCCTCCCCGTATTGCCGGCGCACCGGCCGCTGGGACGAGGCTACGCCTGGGCCACTGGCCGGCTCTTGATCGCGAGCGACAGCGGCTTGACGCTTTCCGCTAGGCTGCGGAGGCGCGACGGTCGCGGCTGGGCGGCACGCCGAATTCGCGGCGGTAGCAGCGGCAGAAATGCTCGTAGCTGCCGAAGCCGCAGGCCACTGCCACCTCCAGCAGCGGGTCGTCGGAATATTGCACCATCGACCGCGCCCGCTGCAGCCGCAGCGACTGGTAGAAGCCCTGCGGGCCCTTGCCGAGATGATGGGCGAACAGCCGCTCGACCTGGCGCGGCGACATGTCGACAGTGCGGGCCAGCGCGGTGACCGCGATCGGGCTGGCGACGTTGCGCTCCATGATCTCGACCATCCGCGCCAGGCGGCTGTCGCGGATGTCGAGCTGCCGCGGGACCGACAGGCGCTGCCGGTCCTCGGCATGGCGCAGGGTGTTGTAGATGAACTGCTCCGACACCGCGGCCGCCAGCTTGGCGCCGTGATCGGTGCGGATGATCTGCAGCATCAGATCCAGCGCCGCGGTGCCGCCGGCGCAGGTCAGGCGGCGGCGGTCGGCCTCGAACAGGCAGGCACGCGCCTCGACCCGCGGGAACTGCTCGGCGAACCCGTCCAGCGCCTCCCAATGCGCGGTGGCACGGTAGCCGTCGAGCAGCCCGGCGGCGGCCAGCGCGAATCCGCCGGTGTCGATGCCGCCCAGCACGGCGCCGGCCCGGTCGAGCCGGCGGAACCAGCGGATCAGCGCCGGGGTCACCGCGGCCAGCGGCTCGAAGGCGGCGCAGACGATCAGCATCGGCAGGTCATCGGCGCTGCCGGCCACGGCGTCGGCCGGCAGCGCCAGCTGATTGGACGCCGGCACCGGCGCCCCGTCGGAAGAGAAGATGGTCCAGCGATAGACCTCGCGCCGCGACAGCCGGTTGGCGACGCGCAGCGGCTCCAGCGCCGAGGCGAAGGCCATCATCGAGAACTGCGGCAGCAGCAGGAAGCCGATGCGGCGGGGGGCGTCGGTCATGGCGGGCCCGATCGGAAGCGTCGCCTTTCATCAAGCCGGCGGGGCTGGGCGTCAAGTCCGATCACTCTCGGCGCACCGCACCGCCACCGGCGCGACATCGTCCCGCCATCTTCCGGGTGCCCACTCTCCGTTCGGCCGGTATGGGGCGCGGGACGGTCATGGCGATACAGGCTGAGCACAGGATCCCGTCGCGCTGGGGCGCGCTGGTCTTCGGCGCCAAGGCGGCGCTGCTGCGCGGCCGCCGGGCCCTGCGCGAGATCAACGGCCGGCCGCCGCGCCACCCGCGCGCGGACGGGCTGCGCGATGCCGCCGTGGTGGCCGAAATCCGCTCGCCGCTGTGGTCCGGGCCGGGCGGGGCCGCCGAGCACGACCTGACCGCCGGCAAGATCCACAATCTGCGCCTGGCGCTGCGCGCCCTCGACGGCATCGAGGTGCCGGCCGGGGTCGTGTTCAGCTTCTGGCGCCAGGTCGGCCGCGCCTCGCGCCGGCGCGGCTTCGTCGCCGGGCGCGAGCTGCGCGAGGGCTGCCTGATCGCCAGCGCCGGCGGCGGGCTGTGCCAGCTGTCGAACGGCCTGTACGAGGCGGCGCTGGCCGCCGGCTTCGAGATCGTCGAGCGCCACGCCCACAGCCGGCTGGTGCCGGGATCGCGCGCCGCCGCCGGGCGCGACGCCACCGTGTTCTGGAACTATGTCGACCTGCGCTTCCGCAGCCCGGCCGCCTTCCGCATCGAGGCGCGGCTGACCGGCGCGGAGCTGGAGATCCGATTCCGCAGCGCCGCCGCCGCGGCGTCCGGCGTCGTGGTCGCCTTCCCGGCCCTGCGCGAGGCCGCCAATGACTGCGTCGGCTGCGCCCGTGAAGACTGCAGCCAGCACCTGCCGAAGGGGGCCGAGATCACGCGGCGGCCGACCGCCTGGCTGGTCGACGGCGCCTGGCCGGAATTCGCGGCGCTGCTGCGGGCCCAGGCCGGGCCGGAGGACAAGCTGCTGCTGCCGATGCGCTGGCGGTCGCGCTACGCCTGGCCGGAGCTGGCCGGCGGCGAGAGCCGCGCCACCCTGGTCGCGCTGGCCCGCGCCCGGGCGCTGCGCCGCCTGCCGGCGGCGGGCGGCGCCCTGCCGCGGGCGATGCTGGACTTCGACCGGCGGCTGGCCGAGGCCTATGCCCGCCGGCTGCCCTATCGCCACTCCCATCTGGTGGTCGGCCAGGGGCTGCTGCCGCATCTCTGGCGCCTCGGCTGCCTGCAGGGCCGCAGCTTCGACGTGCTGATGGAGCGCTGGCCACTGGCGGCGCTGCAGGCCCGGCTGGACCGGGCGCTGGCCCGCTATCCCGAGAGCCCGACGCTGGGCGACTTCCGGGCGCCGGACGAGATCGTCGCGGCCGAGGCCGAGGCGCTGGCCGCGGCGTCCCGCCTGTACACCCCGCATGGCGGCATCGCGGCGCGCTTCGCAGACCGGGCGGTGCATCTGGACTGGGCGCTGCCGCAGGTCGCCGCGGCGCCGCGGCCCGCGGTCGGCGGCCGCACCATCCTGTTCCCGGCCTCGGCGCTCGGCCGCAAGGGCGCCTATGCCCTGCGCGACGCGGTCGAGGGGCTGGACACCGACCTCGTCGTCACCGGCCGGGCGCGCGAGCAGGCCGGCCCGTTCTGGCGCAGCGTCGCGGCGCGGCTCCTGCCCGCCGGCCCTTGGCCCGACCCGGTCGCGGCGGTGGTGCTGCCGGCGATCGTCGAGCACCAGCCCCGGGCGCTGCTGCGGGCCATGGCGCTGGGCATCCCGGTGATCGCCACCGCCGCCTGCGGCATCGACGCCGGGCCGGGCGTCACCCTGGTGCCGGAGGACGACGCCGCCGCCCTGCGCGAAGCCCTGCTGCAGGCGCTGGGCGACGTGCCGCAGCGGATTCAGACTTCCGCCAGGAACTCCGCATAGGTGCCGGCGATCGCCGCCACCGCCGCGTCGTAGAACTGCTTGCCATGCTCCGGCGTCGCCAGGCCGGGGTTGGAGCCGATGCGGCCGTCCGGGAAACGGCGGCGATAGTCGGCGGCGTCGTAGAACCGGCCCGAGGGCGCGATCGGCGGGTCCAGCTCGGCCGACTTGATGTGGTCGGGGAACAGGTGCTGGGTGACCGCCACCTCGCTGGCCGTGGCATGGCTGCCCTCGGCCACGCCGTACAGCTCCTTCGACAGGCGCTGCACCCCGGCATTGTCCCACCAGTTGACCAGGCGGCAGCGGATCGACGGGCTGCCGAGCGCCCGCCGCTCGGAATAGATCTCGTAGAAGGCGGCCTGGATGGTGGCGATGTTGCCGCCATGGCCGTTGACGAACAGGAAGTGGTCGAAGCCGTGCTCGGCCAGCGCCATGACGTAGTCGCGGATCACCAGCACCAGGGTCGACGGCTTCAGCGTCATGCTGCCCGGGAAGGTCATGTGGTGATGCGCCATGCCGACGCCGATGGTCGGGCCGACCACCGCCCCGGTCTTGTCGCCAACGCCGCGGGCGATGCCCTCGGCGCACAGCGCATCGGTGCCGATCAGCCCGTTGGGGCCGTGCTGCTCGGTCGACCCGATCGGCATGATGGCGCCGCGCGAGGTCTCGAGATAGGCCTCGATCTCCGGCCAGGAGCTGAGCTGAAGCTGCACGATGGGTCCTCCGTTTCCTGGGCTCGCCTTGTCCAATCCGGCAACGGCCCAGGAGTTCCTCTGAAATGTGGCCGGACGCCCCAGCCCCTCCACTGTCATTGCCGGGCTTGACCCGGCAATCCAGAGAATGTCGACGCTCTCTGGATGCCCGGGTCAAGCCCGGGCATGACAGTATGGATCTCAGATCCCCAGCGCGCAGCCGTCCTTGCGGGGGTCGGAGCCGGCGACCAGCACGCCGCGCTCATGGTCGATCAGGATCGCCTGGCCGCCGCCCAACGGCTCGTCCCGGAGCGCGACCCTGTGGCCGCGGCCGGCGAGGTCCGCCGCCACCGCCTCGCCGACCCGCGGCTCGAGCTGCAGCTCGCCGTCGAAGGCGAAGCTGCGCGGCAGGTCCAGCGCCGCCTGCGGGTCGAGGCCGCGGTCGATGATCGAGGACACGAACTGCGCCTGGCCGGCCGCCTGATAATGCCCGCCCATCACCCCGAAGACGCCGGCGGTGCGGCCATCGCGGCGCAGCAGGCCGGGGATGATGGTGTGCATCGGCCGCTTGCCCGGCCCGATCGCGTTCGGGTGCCCGGGCTCGACCCGGAACGACCGGCCGCGGCTGTGCAGCAGCACGCCGGTCTCGGTGTCGAGCAGGCCGCTGCCGAAGCTGTCGAAGATCGAGTTGATGAAGGAGATCGCGTTGCCGTCGCGGTCGACGACGCAGAGATAGATGGTGTCGCGATGCTCCGGCTCGGTCCACAGCGCCGGCCGGCCGGCGCGCTTCGGGTCGATCCGCCGGCGCAGCGTGCCCAGCACCTCGTCCGACAGCAGGGTGCGCGGGTGGTGCGGCATGTGCTCGGGGTCGCCGATCAGCGCGTCGCGGTGGTGATAGGCGATCTTGGTCGCCTCGGCATGCAGGTGGATGCGATCGGCCTCCGGCATCTCCCCCGCCAGGTCGTGGCCGGAGAGCAGGCCGAGGATCATCAGCGCCGCCAGGCCCTGGCCGTTCGGCGGGCACTCCACCACCTCGGTGCCGTGATAGTCGAGCCGGATCGGGTCGACCCAGTTGGCGACCTCGCGGCCGGCGGCGAAATCGTCGAGCGTGTGCAGCCCGCCCTGGGCCTGCAGGAGACGGACCAGCGATTCCGCCACCGCGCCCTCGTAGAAGGCGGCGGCGCCATGGGCGGCGATGTCGCGCAGCCGGGCGCCCAGCTTCGGCTGGGCATGGCGGTCGCCGACCGCCGGGATCCGGCCGCCGGGCAGGAACACGGCGCGGCAGCCGGCGTCGCCGGCCAGGAAGCCGGCATCCTCGGCCCAGTCCCAGGCGACGCGCGGCGCCACCGGATAGCCCTGCTCGGCGTAGAGGATGGCGCGGGCGAACAGCCGGTCGAGCGGCAGCGACCCGTGCTCCTCATGCAGCCGGCACCAGGCCGAGATCGCGCCGGGCACGGTCACGGCATGCGGGCTGCGCTGCGGGATCGCGCTCAGGCCCTGCGCCGCCAGCGCCTCCGCCGAGGCCGCGCGCGGGGCGCGGCCGCTGCCGTTCAGCGCCAGCGCGTCCTGCCCGGCCGGAGCATAGAGCACGAAGCAGTCACCGCCGATGCCGGTCATATGCGCCTCGACCACGCATTGCACCGCGACCGCGGTCAGCGCCGCGTCGACCGCGTTGCCGCCATCCATCAGCACCTCGAGCCCGGCGGCCGAGGCCAGCGGGTGGGAGGTCGCGATCGCCGCTTCGCCCGCGATCAGCGCCGAGCGCCCCGGCTGGCCGAAATCCCGCTGCATGCCCCGTGTCCTTTCGGTTCGATTCCCTGGTTGATATCGGCCATGCGGGCCGTTGGCAACCGCACCCGGCGGCCCTCGCCCGCACCACCGGCCCCGACCAACTTCCTGAGGCCCACCCCCGGACAGCGTTCCTGCATGGCGATTTTATGAAATTTGCCGACAATCCACCGTTTTGCCGTGCCCGGTGATTGATTTTAAAATTTACCGCTTTGTATAAGCCTCGCCGTGACAGAGGGGGACGGCGTTTCGACAACGAAACCGCGCGTCCGACACACGAGGGGAAGTAAAATGCGGAAGTTTTTGTTGCTCGGGGTGTGCCTTGCGGCCGCCGCGGGAGGGACGAGTATTGCCCAGGCCGCGGATGCCCCGGTCACCTCGGGCCTGTCGCTGAAGATCAACGGCTGGATCGGCTTCATGGCCGGCCTGTCGCTCAGCAACACGGAAGACGACACCTTCGACCGCGACTATGACTTCATCTCCAATGCGCGGCTGCAGTTCGACATCAAGAACGTCACCGATTCCGGCCTGGAATACGGCGCCCGCATCCGCATGAACAACGTCGATCGCCGCAACAACGTCACCATCGACCGCACCTATCTCTACCTGAAGGGCGCGTTCGGCACCGTCACCCTCGGCGACGCGCCCTATGCCATCGCCGATTTCGGCTACGTCTATGCCCATGACACGCTGAACGGCAAGCTGGGCCTCGGCGCCGGCTGGGGCGACGGGTTGGACGGCAAGTTCAACCTGTTCGGCGGCTCCGACACCTTCTACGCCGTGGATCCGAGCTACGGCATCGGCGGGCTGAACGGCAAGGACACCAAGGTCAAGTACACCTCGCCGAGCTTCTCCGGCTTCTCCTTCGGCGTCGACTTCACGCCGCTGGCCGGCGGCAACGGCCATGCCGGCAATGGCGGCCGCAACGACCTGTTCAACGACAGCAGCGCCCGCTACGAGAACATCGTCACCGCCGGCGTCCAGTACGCCAACACCTTCGACGGGACGACGGTGACGGTGCGCGGATCGGCCGGCACCGGCAACGGCGTCAGCGGCAACGAGGATTACGAGGCCTACAGCCTCGGCGGCCAGGTCATCCATTCCAGCGGCTTCGGCGGCAGCGTCAACTGGGTGCATTTCGCCAGCACCTTCCGCGCCGACAAGGCAATCGATTCGATCGTCGGCGACCTGTCCTACTATGGCGGCCCCTATGTCGTCTCGATCGGCTACGCCTACACCACGGCGGAGAAGAACAACGGCCTGAACTCGTCCTTCACCGATGGCGAGGACCTGAAGACCAATCACAGCGTCATCGGCTCGTTCCTGTACAACTTCGCGCCGGGCCTCAGCAGCTTCACCGAGCTGTCCTACGAGCTGAACGAGTTCCGCACCGGCCAGGACTACGAGGCGACCGCCCTGACCACGGGCGTGGTGCTCGCCTTCTGATCGAAGACCACTTCCTGACAGACCGAGCGAGGGAGAGGGCGGCGCCAGGGGCCGCCCTCTCTCTTTTTGGGCACCGCCCCGCCGCCCATGGCGTTGCCTCAGCGGAGGAGCGCGATGGGCGGCAAGGCCGGACAGGTGCGGATCGGGATCTCGGGCTGGACCTACCGGCCCTGGCGCGGCGTGTTCTATCCGAAGGGCCTGCCGCAGAAGCGCGAGCTGGCCTTCGCCGCCGGAACCTTCCCGACCATCGAGATCAACGGCACCTTCTACGGCAGCCAGCGGCCGGAGAGCTATGCCCGCTGGGCCGAAGAGACCCCGGAGGACTTCGTGTTCGCGGTCAAGGGGCCACGCTTCATCACCCATCTGCGCCGGCTGCGCGAGGTGGAGACGCCGCTGGCCAACTTCCTCGCCTCGGGCGTGCTGCGCCTGGGGCCGAAGCTGGGGCCGATCCTGTGGCAGGTCCCGCCCAGCTTCCGCTTCGACCCGGAACGGATCGAGGCGTTCCTGGCGCTGCTGCCGAAGGACACCGAGGCCGCCGCCGACCTGGCCCGCCGCCATGACGAGCGCTTCGCCGGCCGGGCCTGGACCAGGACCGACCGCAAGCGCCCGCTGCGGCACGCCCTGGAGATCCGCCACGACAGCTTCCTCGACCCCGCCTTCATCCGGCTGCTGCGCCGATACAAGGTGGCGCTGGTCTGCGCCGACACGGTGGACTGGCCCAGGCGCATGGATCTGACCGCCGACTTCGTCTATTGCCGCCTGCACGGGTCAGAGCAGCTGTATGTCAGCGGCTATGGCGACGCGGCGCTCGACAGCTGGGCCGACCGCGTCGCCGCCTGGGCCGCCGGGCGCGAGCCGAAGGATGCCGAGCGGGTGATCGACAGCCCCGGGCCGAAGCGGGCCAGGCGCGACGTCTATGTCTATTTCGACAATGACGCCAAGGTGCGCGCGCCGGCCGACGCCAAGGGGCTGATTCGCCGGGTCGATCACCGGCTCGGCCGCTGACCCCGCGGCACCATCAGGATGCCGCCCTGCGGCGCGGCTCCGTCGCGTCGGTGGACCGGCGACCGCTGTCGACCGCCGCCAGCGCCGCCGCCGCGATCTCGGTGCGCAGCCAGCTGTGGTCCGGGTCGCGATGGCGCCGCTCGTGCCAGATCAGCGCCACCTCATAGGGCGGCAGCTCCAAGGGCGGCTCGACCACCGCCAGCGGCAGCATGGCGGCGACCCGGGTGGCGACGCGGTGCGGCACGGTCAGCACCAGGTCGGTCTCGGCGATCATCGCCGGCGCCGTCAGCATGTTCGGGACCAGCATCGGGTCGCGATCCGGCAGGTCCAGCTTGGCCAGCCCGTCATAGACCTGGCCGAAGCCGTCCTCGGAGCCCGAGGCGATCACGGCATGGCGCAGGGTCGCGAAGCGCTCGATCGTCCAGTCCTGCGCCAGGGCCGGGTGGTCCTGCCGCAGCAGGCAGGCGAAGCGGTCGGAATAGAGGCTGCGCCGCAGATAGCCGGGCGGGGTCTCGCCGATCTGGCCGACGGCGAGGTCGATGTCGCCCTGCTCGAGCCGCCGCAGCGCGCCGGCCAGCAGCGGGTCGGTGACGATGTCGAGCTGGGGGGCGCGCTCGCGCAGCCGCGGCAGCAGGCGCGGCAGCAGCACCAGCGCCTGGTGGTCGGGCATCGCCATCGTCACCTTCGACCGCCACTCCTCCGGGGCGAAGCTGCGGCTCGACACGATCTCGCGGATCGCCCCCAGCACCGATGGCAGCATCTCGGCGAGGCGCTCGCCCCGCGGTGTCGGTGCCAGGCCGGTCGAGGTGCGGACCAGGATGTCGTCGTTGAACATGCCGCGCAGCCTGGCCAGGGCCCGGCTCATCGCCGGCTGGCTCTGGCCGACATGCTGGGCGGCATGGGTGACGTTGCGGTGCTCCAGCAGCGCGGCCAGCGCCACGAGCAGATTGAGGTCGACCGAGGCCAGGTTCATCGCCGGCCGCTGCGGCGCCGGATGACGGCCGCCGGTGACCCGGGCCTGCGGCGCCTGTGGCGCTGCAGGCGCCGGCGTGAAAGCACAGTCAAGCATGCATTCTTCCCTCTTCCAGGCAGGGATCGGGCGAAGGACCCGGGCGGGCTTCTCTCTCTCGCTCGGCGGGAAACGCCGGAAATCATCAGGACTTCCGGATGAGGCGGGGCCGTGGAATCGGACCTCTCATTCGGCAGGGCGAACATGATCTTATGCTCATTTTGTGAACAGAAGCTCAGTCGAGATCGGGCAGGAGTCAAGCGCGGAGGTGAGCCTGCGCGTCGCCAGCCCATCGGGATTTGTCCGATAATTCTCAAGCGGTTGCGGGCTGCATGCGGGGCGGCTGCGGGCCGCAACCCCAGCGGGCCGGCCGAACCCGGCGATGGGATCGCCGCCTGGCCGCCGGCTTGCCCCCGCGCCTCGGGATCGGGTTCCCGCATCATGCTATCCACTATTGATATGGTTGCGGCCGGCGCGGTCGGCCGGCGGGTCGCTGCCCGGGCACGCCGCGACCCTGCCCTGCCCCATCGGGTTGCCCCCGGCCCGCCCGGTCGTGATAGACCATGCCCGCCCCGCCGACCCCGGGGGGAGTGCGCGGAGGGGTGATGACGGTCCAAATCGACATCGGAACGCTGTCCGACGGGGCATCGGCCATGATCGATCTCGAGGAATTGCTGGCGACGCGGCTGCTGGTGCAGGGCAATTCCGGCTCCGGCAAGTCGCATCTGCTGCGCCGCCTGCTGGAGCAGAGCGCGGCCTGGGTGCAGCAGGTGGTGGTCGACCCCGAGGGCGACTTCGTCAGCCTGGCCGACCGCTTCGGCCATATCGTGGTCGACGGCGACCGGTCGGACGAGGACCTGTACCGCATCGCCGGCCGGGTGCGGCAGCACCGCACCTCCGCCGTGCTGAACCTGGAGCGCTGCGACATCGATTCGCAGATGCGCGCCGCCGCCGCCTTCCTGAACGGGCTGTTCGACGCCGAGCGCGACCTCTGGTACCCGATCCTGGTGGTGGTGGACGAGGCCCAGCTGTTCGCCCCGGCCGCGGCCGGCGACGTGTCGGAGGAGGCGCGCAAGGCGACGCTGGGCGCCATGGCCAATCTGATGAGCCGCGGCCGCAAGCGCGGCCTGGCCGGGGTGATCGCCACCCAGCGCCTGGCCAAGCTGGCCAAGAACGTCGCGGCCGAGGCCTCGAACTTCCTGATGGGCCGCACCTTCCTCGACATCGACATGGCCCGCGCCGCCGACCTCTTGGGGCTGGAGCGGCGCCAGGCCGAGATGTTCCGCGACCTCGGCCGCGGCCGCTTCGTCGCCCTTGGCCCGGCCCTGTCGCGCCGGCCGATCGAGATCCGCATCGGCGCGGTCGAGACCGGCGCGCGCTCGACCAGCCCGAAGCTGCTGCCGATGCCCGAGACGCCGCCCGAGGATGTGCACGAGCTGATCTTCAAGGCGGCCGAGTCCGAGCCGCCGATGCCCCGCCCGGCGCGGCCGCCGCCGCAGCAGCAGCCGTCGACGGCGGAGCTGCTGGCCCAGCTGATCCGCAGCCGGCCCGACACCGCCCCGGTTGCAGAGGAGGAGCCGGACGCGATGACCCAGGCCGAGCGCGACGCCGCGATCGACGCGGTGCTGCGCGACCTGGTGGCGGCGGAGGATTCGGCGTTCCGCCCGATCGCGGTGCTGTACCAGGACTTCCTGGTGCGCTGCCGGATCCAGCGGGTCGGCAGCCGCAGCGCCCCGGCGCTGGACCTCGCCGGCTTCCGCGGGCGGCTGGCCGTCGCCCGCGCCGGGGTCGACACCGACACGGCGGAAAGCCCGGCCTGGCAGCACGCGACCGGGCTGTCGCGCGAGCTGCCGGAGGACATGCAGGGCATCTTCCTGCTGCTGGTGAAGGCGGCGATGGCCGGCGCCCCCTGCCCGTCCGACGCCACCATCGCCCGCGCCTACGGCACCCAGTCGGTCGGCCGCACCCGGCGCCTCTTGTCCTATATGGAGCAGCGCAGCTTCATCGTCTGCCGCACCGCCGGCCGCGGCGGCCATCGCATCGTGGCGCTGCCGGACCTGGGCCTGGAGACCGCGCCGGGCGACCCGAATGCGCCGGAGGAGATCCGGGTCCCGGGCGATCGCGAGGCCGCGGCCGGCGACGAGACGGCCGAGGAGACCGAAGCGGCCCCGCCCCTCTCCTGAGACGCACGGGCTGCGGCCCCCGACGCCGCGATGGCGGCCGAATCGGAGATGCGCCCGGCGAGGCCGCCTGACGGCGGCCTCGGGGCGTCTGGTGCTCAATGCTTCCTGTCCGCCGCGCTGCGGCTTTCGCTTCCGCCGCCGGCCTGCTTATGCCGGCGCTTGTCCAGGCGCTCCCTCAGGGCGGGCGGCATGATCAGCGTGATGCCGTACTGCCTGGCATAATCGGCCTGGCGCAGGAATTCGGCCTCCTCCGGATCGAGCGGCGGCGGCCGGGGATCCGGCGCGGGCGGCGCGGTGGCGGATGGCGGCCCGGTTCCGGCGGGTGGCCGGTCGCCCACGGGCAGCCGTTTGACGACCTCGTCGGTTCCGCCCAGGAAGACCTCGCCGGTGTCGGGGTTGAGCATGTAGATGTGGCCTTCCGGCAGGCCGAGATCGGCCGCCGGGATGGGTTCGAAACGCCCGAAGGCGGTGGGGCGATCGTGGCTGTCCGGCGGGGCCGCGGCGGGACCCGGGCCTGCTTTCGCCGACGTGGCGGCCGGGCCGGCCGCCGTCATCCCGTCGGGGTCGAGGGCGGCGGCGAGGGCGCGGCGGGAGAGGCCGATCTCGCGGCAGAGGCGTCGGATCAGGGCCTCGATCGGCAGGGCGGTGTCGGCGAGGTCGGCGTCGATGCGCTCGTCCTCGGTGAGCCGTTCCCAGAGGTCGGTCGTCAGCCTTTCCCTGGCCTCGGGCTTCCCGGCGGCGATGCCGCGGGAGACGCCCTCGGCGACGGCCTCGCGCCGGTCGTCCTTCTCGTCCTGCCGACGGTCGCGGTCGGCCCCGGCCTCGCGCTCAGCCTTCTCGTGCTGCTTCCGCAACTTCATCTTGAGGGCGATGGCGCGGCGGATGCCGAGGAAGAGGCTGCTGAAGCGGGTCTCGGCCTCCCCGGCCCGGCCGAGATCGTCGGCCTCGAGGGCGGCGATGCCCCGGGCCTGGAAGCCCGTGGCCAGCGCTTCGGCGAGATGGGCCATGCGGGACAGCATCGCAGCCTCGTCCGTGGCCGGCGAAGCGGCGGAGGGAGTCCCGGCATTGATCGCATCATCGACCATCCCTGTATTAGAACAAATCAGGAACATGAAATCAAGCGGAACCGGCCGCTGCGCGAACATCACCGGGATCGACCTCGATGATCCTGTTCTGGCCGTGGTCCCGCCATCGCACTCGCCGTCTCCGATTCAGCGGCTAGACTGGCGGCGTGCGCATGCGCGGACATTTCCCATAGCCGGGCCGGAGCGGTGCCGTGACAGCCCGGAGGGACAGGCTTCGACGAGGAGACGGGACGTTGGACACACGAGCGATCGCCTATGACTGCGACGGAACCAGGCTGACCGGCTATGCCGCCGACGGCGCGCCGCACCGGAAAAAGCCGGGGATCCTGGTCGCGCATGAGGCCTTCGGGATGAATGATCATATCCGGGCGCGGACGAGGCGGCTGGCCGAGCTCGGCTATGCCGCCTTCGCCCTCGACATGTATGGCGCCGAGGGATTGTCGCTGCCGGAGGCGGTGAGCCGCCATGTCGCGCTGATGTCCGCGCCGGGATTGATGCTGGCCCGGGCGAGCGCCGCGCTCGGCGTCCTGACGGCCCTGCCCGGGGTGGACCCGGAGCGGACGGCCGCGATCGGCTTCTGCCAGGGCGGGATCACCGCTCTCGAGCTGGCGCGCGGCGGGGCGCCCGTGCGCTGCGCCGTCGGCTTCCATCCGGGCCTGATGCGGCCCGCGGGCAGTCCGGACCGGCCGATCCGGGCGAAGGTTCTGATGATGATCGGCGACCAGGACCCCGACGTGCCGCCGGAGGACAGGGCCGCCTTCGCGGCGGAGATGCAGAGCAAGACGGTGGACTGGCAGCTGCATCTCTTCGGCGGGGTCGGCCATGCCTACACCAATCCCGACATCGACCGATTGAACCGGCCCGGCTACGGCTACAATGCCGCTGCGGACAGGCGGTCATGGACGATGATGCTCGCGCTGTTCGAGGAGGTGTTCGAAGCGTCCGCGACCGGCGAAGGCGAGGAAAATTACTCAGAGCGCCCAGTTTGGTGACGATGGAGGCTCGCCTGAACCCGGGCACGGCTAGGCGCGACGGGCGTCGTTCGACGGGGGGCGCCAGGGATGGCCTCGTCCGCAGAGAAACAGAGCGTACCGAAGCTGGCAGAGGTACACCATATGCGGTCATCGCGCCTACGGCCTGACACCGGACGTCGCCGGAATCGGCAGGATTCGCCCCTCTCGGTTGCTCTAGATGACAAAGGCGTCTCAAGACCGGCCATTGCTGCAGGCTCCGATAGCGGACATGCGGCACGGGACGCTGGATTCCCTACACTTCCCTCCGAGACCAGTGCCCGGACGGAAAATTCGACGAACAGCACCATATCCTCCCAATCGCCGTTGCATAAAAATTATTTTTCTTCAATATGTTAGAAGTATGGTGGACTACTTTATCGAAGTGCCGTTGAAAACTCGCCCACTTCCGCGTAGGCTATCGTTCGAACGATCGGACGAGCCATGTCAACGAAGACACTCAATATCGAGGCTGACTTCTTCCATCTTGCCCGGCTGGCGCTTACCGGCCGCGGCCAGGATGTGCAGCTTCTTCTCCATCGCGTGATCAAGCGCTACCGCGCCACGCATCCCGGGCTCACGGATGAGCTCGTGCAGCTGCTCCGCGAAGCGCCAACACGCGAATCGCCCTTGCGGCGGCAGTCCGAATTGCCCCTTCCCGTCGACAGCGACACTCGGTTGAAACTTTTGCGGGTCGAGGAAAATCCTGCGATCGATCATCCGCCGATCTTCGCGGGCAAACTCGGCGAGAAGCTGGCGCAGCTTGTGGCGGAGCGCCAGAACCCCACTGCATTAATCGAAGCCGGGTTGCACCCCAGCAAAACCGCACTCTTTGTAGGGCCGCCCGGCGTCGGCAAGACTTTGGCCGCGCGCTGGCTCGCTAAATCACTTGGTCGGCCTTTGCTGATCCTGGATCTCGCCGCGGTCATGAGCAGTTATCTCGGCAGGACGGGCGGGAATCTCCGTCATGTACTCGATTATGCTAAAGAGATCGAATGCCTACTTCTGCTAGATGAGCTCGATGCCATTGCAAAGCGCCGCGACGATTCCAGCGAGATCGGCGAACTTAAGCGCTTGGTTACTGTACTGATACAGGAGATAGATGACTGGCCGCCCTCTGGTCTACTTGTCGCGGCAACAAACCATCCTGATCTGCTCGACCCAGCAATATGGCGACGATTTGAGATGGTTTTGCCTTTTCCCCTTCCAGACACCTCGTCACTTTCTGCCTTTATCTCGGACATGCTCGAAAGTCGCGTCGAGCAACCCGGCAAGTGGGGCCGCATTCTGGCGCTTTCCCTGGGAGGCCGATCGTTCAGTGATGTCGAACGCGAGCTTGTCGCAGTCCGTCGCGCAGCAGCGCTAGAGGGGCGGAGCCTAGAAGACGCACTGATCCATTTGCTCCGCTCGATGCCCGACGGCAAGGCTGAGCGAATCGAGCTAGCCTCATTACTTGTCGAGGAGGGGATCATGTCGCAGCGGCAGGCAAGTGATATTACTGGGATCGCGCGTGATACGATCCGCAGACACGGATCCACTTCCAACAGTGAGGTGGATTCATGACTAAGCGCAACTTCCTTCTTGGCCACGGCGAGCGCCTTACATCTAGCGTCGTGATCAAAAGCGGCGGCACGACGAAAGTGCCGCCCTACAGCGTCGGCGAGGCGAAGACGCGCTTGGTGCCAATGATCAGGGAAGCGGTCAGGCAGCTTGATGCAATCCCGCAGTCCGCTGCACCCAGAGACAAGGTCGTCGCGACACTAACGCTCAATCCTGAATACATCGCTAAATCCTATTTTCCTTCCGAGCTCCTGAGAGCAGTAGGGCTAGAGGCAGTAGGTAGCCGGCCAAAGGTCGTTAGACCAGAAAAGAGGAGCCGCGATCGAGAGCCAGAGGACGCAGTTACCACTCAGTTATTCGTAGCGGGATCGCGCGCTGCCTTTCGCGATTGGGCCGGTAGCGTGGCAAATTGGGATGAGGGATCGCGCGCTGCCCAAGAACTGGTTGCGATCGAGGAAGTCCATGCTCCGACCGCTATGGAAAAAATAAAAGGCAGCGTTCCCGAGCACGGCAAAGTGGTTTTCGAGGTCGTGCTGCACGCCGACGAACTTATGGGTGAGGTCGCGGGCATCCCCGCCTTCGCCGTCTATCTTAAGTCGATCGGCATCGAAGCCCGGCTCGAGCGCCGGTTCTATGCTGGCGGCCTCTGTTTTCTCGAGATTGAAGCACCGGCGGAGAAGACCGAGCAAATCGCCACCTACAGCATTGTTCGCGCTCTTCGCGAAATGCCGCGGCTGCGGATGCTGCGTCCGACGATCCGCGCATCGGCTATCCCCGCACCCCAGATTGTGTTGCCAACAACCGGACCGGTGGATCCGAAGGTTCGTGCAGCAATTTTCGACGGCGGCTTACCGGAAGGCCATGCCATTACTCAATGGGCCAAGCCTATCGACGCGACCGGAATCGCCGCGCCGCACCGCGAATATGTGGCGCACGGGTTGTGGGTAACCTCCGCCTTCCTCTTCGGTCATATCGATCCAAAGACACCGCTCCCATCGCCCTATTGCAATGTTGACCATTACCGCGTGCTCGACGCCGCGCCCGGTCAGGACCCGCGTGAACTTTTCGAGGTATTGGATCGCATCCAGTCGGTGCTCTCGCAGCGGAGCTATCATCTCGTAAATCTCAGCCTCGGTCCCATATTGCCGGTGGACGATGACGAGGTGCACGCCTGGACGGCGGTGCTTGATGATTTACTCGCGACTCGTGACACACTGGTCACTATCGCCGTTGGCAATACCGGCGAAAATGACGAGGCGGCCGGGCTCAATCGTATCCAGGTACCTTCCGATTGTGTAAATGCCCTAGCTATCGGCGCCTGCGACACGCCCGATGCCGGCTGGCAGCGCGCCACGTATAGCTCAGTGGGACCAGGCCGAAGCCCAGGCTTGGTCAAGCCGGATTTCGTCGCCTTTGGAGGATCCCTAGCGCGGCCATTCCTCGTTATCGGCGAAGGCGACCCGCCGACACTCGAGCCGATTGGAGGCACCTCATTCGCTGCACCAAGTGCCCTACGCATGGGAGCGGGTGTCCGGGCGCACTTCGGTGACACACTCGACATGCTCGCGATCCGCGCGCTCTTGGTCCACGGAACGCAACCGACCGACCTGCCCAAGCGCGAAGTCGGGCGTGGTCGTTGCGCCGCAGATCTCGAAAGCCTAGTTCTGTGCGACGATGACGTGATCCGTGTCGTCTATCAGGGAACAATCTCGGCCGCGAAGTATATTCGCGCGCCCATACCGGTACCCGGGGAAGGCCTTTCCGGCAAGGTGATCATTAGCGCGACATTGTGCTATACTACCAATGTTGACCCACATCACCCGGGGAATTATACCCGCGCTGGTCTCGAAGCGACGTTTCGACCGCATTCTGGACGCTACACCAAAGCCGATCAGTCACAGCCCGACAGCAAACCTTTCTTCGGCAAGGCGCAAAAGGGGCTGACTGAGGAAGAACTGCGTCGCGATGCATGGAAGTGGGAAAACACGCTGCACGCCCAGGTCGGGTTCCTGGGTTCGAGTCTCCTCAATCCAGCGTTCGACATCCACTACAATAGTCGTCTTGAAGGGCATAATCACAATCCCGGGCAGCAGCTTCGGTACGCTTTAGTGATCACCGTAAAGGCAAGTCGGGAGATGGATCTCTACGATCGGGTTGTACGGCGCTATGCTACTCAGCTCGAACCGCTCAAGCCCGTCATCGATATTCCGGTTCGCCTATGAGGTGCGGATAAACGTACTGCGCCTATCCGACGTCTGCTGCCAGATCGCACGTTGACATTTTAGCTGGCCGCCGCCTCAGTTGGATCTCGCTCCGAAAAAACCCTCACCTTACGAGCCACCTGCGCGCTAGTGACCAATATCGCCTCCCGGGAAATTCAGTGGAAATTCGGCAACAATGCACTTAACGAATTCGGCGACGGTGTGATTATATCAAAATTGCGCACTGTCACCGCAATTTCACCAAGGAGATATTCTATGAATTTCGCTGAAGAGCTTGTGTACTGGTACCTACGCTTCAACGGCTTTTTCCCGCTAACGAATTTCGTCCTGCATCACAGCAACGATCATCGAACCAGCGATGCCGACATTCTGGCGGTACGCTTTCCTTATGTCAGTGAAGCAATAGGCGGCAACCCCGATGATTGGGATCCGCAATTTCGAAATAGGTGGGATATCGACTTGACCACCGAGACGATCGGCCTGATCACGGAAGTGAAGTCCGGTAGCTGGGATCCGGCAGATCTTAATGACCAAGCTCCCACCTGGAGGGTGCGCGAGGGCCTGAAACGTATCGGGATGCTTCCGGAAGGCGATCTGCTTGAGGAAGCGACGCGGAATCTACGAAGCACTGCGAAAACGCGGGTGGGAAGTTTTACTCTGGCAAAGCTGTTCGTGGCGAACGGGGAAGTCCCGGGCGAGACACCATGGCTTCATTTGGAGCTCAACAACGTGGAAGCCTTCGTGCAAGAGCGCATGAGGCGATACCGCCAGCGAAAGCTCGCCGACCGCTTGTTCTTTGGAGGTGACCTGATCCAGTATCTCGCGTGGAAGGGCGGCGGCGATCGTGATTAAGACGACGATAGGGCGCGACGCCGACTTTCCCCTACCACGCGGACGATCACCGCGGAGTGCGCTAATCACAGCTTCACGTTGCCAAAGTGCGCCGGATCACCCTGGTCCTGGCATGCACATCCAAGATTCCGTCTTCGCCGGCAAGGCCGCGGGAGAGGCCAGCCCTATCCGCGACCCGGAGACACTTCAGCCGACGGCCCCGGCGCGCGTCGCCTCCGCATATTGCAGCGGCGTGATCCCGTGGCAGCGCTTGAAGTGGCGGGTCAGCGCGCTCTGGTCGTAGAAGCCGGCGGCGACGGCGACCTCGGCGATCGGCAAGCCCTGCGCCAGATACCGGGCGGCGCGGTCGACGCGGAGCTGGGTGACATAGGCGTGCGGCGTCAGGCCCGTCGTCCGCTTGAACAGGCTGATCAGCTGATACTGGGTCAGCCCGACCGCCGCGCTCAGCTCCGCCAGCGAGATCGTTTCGCTCAGGCGCGCCTGGATGAACTCGGTGGCGGCGCGCAGCCGGGTGCGGTCGCGCGGCCCGGGCAGGATCCGCCCCTCGCCGCCGCCGTGGCGGCGGAACAGGGTGCCGAAGGACGAGACCAGCAATTCGCGCTCCAGCAGCGGGTCGCGCCCGGCCTGCAGGGCGCGGTGCAGCGCCAGGAACCCCGCGATCAGGTCGCGGTCGGCGAAGGCGTTGCGGGTGAAGTAGGTCAGGTCCTCGACCCCGAGCGACCGCGCCACCTCCTGCAGCGCCGCCTCCTCGAGATAGAGCGCGCGGTACAGCCAGCGCCGGCTGGTCCCCATCCAGCCGGCATGCGGCTCGACCGGGTTGAACACGAACAGCGCCTGGTCCTCGCTCGCCGGCTCGGTCACGCCGCGGGTCTGGATGATCGAGCCGCCGCCCTCGGTCACGGCGACGACCAGCGCCTCGTGCCGGTGCGGCGGGTATTCCTGGGTGCGGAAATCGGCCTGCATCAGGCTGAGGCCGGGGACGGTCCGGTCCTGCCAGTAATGGGCGATGTTCAGCCGATCCGTGCGAGCCATTCCGGCAAAACCTCGATTTCCGCCAATAGCGCCGGCGCGGCCGGCGCGAGACTGCCCCGGTTCACTCCACCGGGTCTTTCATCATGGCACGCTCCTTCTATCACGAGAATCCGGATTGCCTCGTCCTCGCGACCGAGGTGATCGACGCCCGGCCGGGCCGGGTGCTGCTGGCGCAGTCCCCCTTCTATCCCGGCGGCGGCGGGCAGCTGGCGGACCGCGGCACGCTGCGCTGGCAGGGCGGCGAGCACGCCGTCGCCGGCCTGGAGCCCGCCGGCGGCCGGCTGTGGCACCTGCTGGAGGACCCGGCGGCCGAGGTCGCCGGCGCGGTCGAGGCCGCGGTCGACCCCGAATTCCGCCGGATGATGCGCGAGCTGCACACCGGCACCCATATCCTGAACGCGCTGGTGTTCCGGCATTTCGACGGCGCGCTGGTGACCGGGGCGCAGTTGGGCGCCGACGGCACCGCCCGGCTCGATTTCGACCTGCCGGATGCCGACAACGACCGGCTGCGCGCGCTGGAGGGCCCGATCAACGAGGTCGTGCGCCAGGACCTGGCGGTGCGCGACGACTATGTCACCGTCGCCGAGGGCCACGCCACGCCGGGGCTGATCCGCTCGAAATCGGTGACGCCGCCGCCGACCGCGGACGGGCTGATCCGCATCGTCGACATCGCCGGGCTGGACCGCCAGGCCTGCGGCGGCACCCATCTGGCCTCGACCGGCCGGTCCGCGCCGATCCGCATCCTCAAGGTCGACAACAAGGGCCGCCACAACCGCCGCATCCGCATCGGCCTGGCCGGGGCGGCGCCGTGACCGCCATGCGAGGCTCCGGCCTGCTGGACCTGGTCTGGCGCCGGCCTTACGCGCTGCTGCCCCTGCCGCCGCTGTTCTGGGCCGGCAACCTCGTGATCGGCCGCGCCTTCGCCAGTGAGCTGCCGCCCTTCGGCCTGACCTTCTGGCGCTGGGTGGTGGCCTCGGCGGTGCTGCTGCCCTTCGTCTGGCGCGACCTGATCGCGCATCGGCGCGCGCTGCTGGCGCATTGGCCGGTCATCCTCGGCTGCGCCGCCAGCGGCTTCGCCGGCTATCCGGTGCTGAACTATCTCGGGCTGCACAGCACGCCGGCGGCGACGGCGGCGATGCTGAACTCCACCCTGCCGCTGATGGTGCCGCTGCTGGCCTGGGCGATCACCCGGGAGGCGCCGCGCCCGCGCGTCGTCGCCGGCATCGCCCTGTCCTTCCTCGGCGTCGGCTGGATCGTCGGGCGCGGCGACCTCGCCACGCTGGCGGCGCTGTCGATCGGCGGCGGCGAGATCCTGGTGCTGCTCGCCGTCGCCGGCTTCGCGCTCTATTCGGTGCTGCTGCGCTGGCGTCCCAAGGGCGTCCCGCCGATGGCGTTCCTGGCGGCGACGACGCTGGCGGCCTGCGTGCTGATGGCGCCGTTCTGGCTCGTCGAGGAGGCGGCGGGGCGGTCGGTTCCGTTCGCGCCCTGGGCCATCGCCTCGCTGCTGTTCATCGGCGTCTTCTCCTCGCTGCTGGGGAACCTGTTCTGGAACCGCTGCGTCGCGACGCTGGGGCCGGCGCTGACCGGGGCGTCGTTCCATCTGATGGCGGTCTATTCCTCGGCGCTGGCCTTCCTGCTGCTCGGCGAGCCGGTGCACGGCTTCCACCTGGTCGGCATCGGCCTGATCCTGCTCGGCTTCGCCATCGCGGTGATGCCGGGGGGCGCGGTCATGCCGCGACTGCCTCAAGTGATCACCGATTGCCTCTCCCGCTTGCGAGACCTTTTCAGAATGTCTCCATCGACCGAAAGAAAAATGAGTCCCCCCTCCCCTCGCGGGAGGGGGATAGGGGGAGGGGGTTTTCGCCGTTAAGGCCGGCCTGAACTCTGACGATCCGGCCCTGGCGGCGGGCCTGTTCCTTGCGCATTCGCGCGCGGACGCGCGCGCAGACCCCTCCCCCTACCCCCCTCCCGCAAGGGGAGGGGGGACTAAGAAAGAGCGGGCTTCCGGCCCCGCTCACGCCAGGAAATGGCAGTTCCGCTCGATGTGCTCGGCCAGGCCCAGCGTGTGGTCGCGGTCGAGGCGGGCGGCGAGGTCGGCGTCGCGGCGCTCCAACGCCTCGATGATGCGCAGATGGTCCTGGATCGAGCGGTCGGCGCGGTCGTCCTCGCGGATGGTGCGGCGGCGGATGGCGTCGATCTGCAGGAACAGATCGGCCGTGCGGGCGATGATCAGCCGGTTGCCGCCGAGCTGCACGATGGCCCGGTGGAAGGCGATGTTGGCGTCGGAATAGCCCTCGATCTCCGCCGCCGGCCGGCCTTCGAAGCCTGAGAACAGGCCGCGCAGCGAAGCGATCTCCGCATCCGTCGCCCGGGTGGCGGCCAGCCGGGCCGACATGCTCTCCAGCGCCGCCCAGACCTGCACCATCTCGACGATCTGGCGCCTGGTCCGGCGCCGGACGAAGATGCCGCGGCGCGGCAGGGTCAGGACGAAGCCCTCCTGCTCCAGCACCGTCAGCGCCTCGCGGATCGGCGTGCGGCTGACGCCGAGGTCCCGGCACAGCTGCCGCTCGTCCAGCCGGATCTCGCCGGGATGGTCGTACAGGTCCATCGCCGAGATCGCCTGCTTCAGCGCCAGATAGGCCTGGGCGCGGAAGCTGTCATTGGCGTCGAGGCGAGAGAGCGCCAGCCGGGTGCTGATCCGCGCCTCGAGCACGGCCCCCTCCCCGCCCCTCAATCCGCGGCGACGATCGGCTTGCCGCCGCCGCGCAGCCGCGCGATCACCAGCGAGATCAGCGGCCAGAACAGCATCACCAGGGCCAGGGCGCAGATGCCGCCGACCAGGCCGTTCGACCAGAAGATCGACAGGCTGCCCTGGGACAGCAGCATCGCCTGCCGGAACGAGCCTTCCGCCATGTCGCCCAGCACCAGGGCCAGGACCAGCGGCGCCAGCGGATAGTGCAGCTTCTTGAACAGGTAGCCGACGACGCCGAAGACCAGCATCACGCTGATGTCGGCCAGGGCGTTGTTGACCGTGTAAGCGCCGACCGCGCAGATGGTGATGATCACCGGCGCGACGATGCTGAACGGGATGCGCAGGATCGAGGCGAACAGCGGCACCGTGGTCAGCACCACGATCAGCCCGGCGATGTTGCCGAGATACATGCTGGCGATCAGGCCCCAGACGAAGTCGGGATGCTCGACGAACAGCAGCGGTCCGGGCTGCAGGCCCCAGATCAGGAGGCCGCCCAGCAGCACCGCCGCGGTCGGCGACCCCGGGATGCCGAGGGTCAGCATCGGCAGCAGCGCGCTGGTGCCGGCGGCATGGGCCGCGGTCTCGGGCGCGACCACGCCCTCCATCTCGCCGCGGCCGAAGCGCTTGCCGTTGCGGGAGAAGCGCTTGGCCAGGCCGTAGCTCATGAACGAGGCGGGGGTGGCGCCGCCCGGGGTGATGCCCATCCAGCAGCCGACGATGGCGCCGCGCACCGCCGTGACCCAGTATCGCGGCAGCTGCTTCCAGGCCTGCAGCACCACCCTGGCGTTGATCTTCGCGCTCTTGCCGCGGAAGGCCAGGCCTTCCTCCATGGTCAGCAGGATCTCGCCGATGCCGAACAGGCCGATCACCGCGATCAGGAAGTCGAAGCCGCGCAGCAGCTCGGTCGACCCGAAGGTCATGCGCAGCTGGCCGGTGACGGTGTCCAGGCCGACCGCCGCCAGGGCGAAGCCCAGCATCATCGAGGCGATCACCTTCATCGGCGCCTCGCGGCCCATGCCGATGAAGCTGCAGAAGGTGAGCAGCTGGACCGCGAAGAACTCCGCCGGCCCGAAGCGCAGGGCGAAGCTGGCGATCAGCGGCGCCAGGAAGGTCAGCAGCACGACGGCGACGAAGGCGCCGAAGAAGGAGGAGGTGAAGGCCGCGGTCAGCGCCTCGCCCGCCTTGCCCTGCTGGGCCATGGGGTAGCCGTCGAAGGTGGTGGCGACCGACCACGGCTCCCCGGGGATGTTGAACAGGATCGAGGTGATGGCGCCGCCGAACAGCGCGCCCCAGTAGATGCAGGACAGCATGATGATCGCCGAGGTCGGCGACATGGCGAAGGTCAGCGGCAGGAGGATGGCCACGCCGTTGGCGCCGCCGAGCCCCGGCAGGACGCCGATCAGCACGCCGAGCGTGATGCCGACGAACATGTAGACGATGTTCATCGGGTCGGCGAGCACGCCGAAGCCGTGAATCAGAGAATAGAGAGCGTCCAACGGTCCCTCCCAGCGTTTCGCCTCGCCCGCCTGGCGCGGGTCTCGGGATTTCTTGGCGTGGGGCTAATAGCCGAGCATGGTCTCGAGCGGCCCCTTGGGCAGCGGCACCAGGAACCAGATCTCGAACATCAGGAACAGCGCGGCCGGCACCAGGATCGCGACCGGCACGATCTTGATCACCGGGTATTTGCCGAGCCAGCGCATGAAGAAGGCGATGAACAGCGCCGCGGCGACATAGAGGCCGATGAAGTCGATCAGCGCCACGAACACGATGGTCGGCACCAGCACCTTGAGCACGAGCTTGAGCTGGGAGCGGCCGACGAAGCTGCCGAGGTCGGCCGACCGGCCGAACAGGTTGGCCAGCAGCGTCCCGGCGCTGGCCAGGAACAGGGCGACGCCGACATAGAACGGGAAGTACCCGGCCTCCGGCCCGTCATAGGCCCAGCCGATGCCGATCCGGATGTTGTCGACCATCACCACCACGGCGATGATCATCAGGACGGCGGCGACGACGATCTCCATCGTCCGCACGCTGACGGTGCTCTCCTGGTCGTGGTTCGCCATGCCTGATCCTCCTCGGGGGATGGGGCGGCGCCGGGACCATGGAGTCCGGGGGCGCCGCCGGGAAGCGGGCCCTACTTCGCGATAAAGCCGGCCACTTCCATCAGGGTCTTGTGGGTCTGCTCGGTCTCGGTCAGCCAGGTCTTGAAGGCGTCGCCGGTCATGGTGGTGGTGTTGAAGGCACCGGCGGCCATGAACTCCTTCCACTCGGGCGTCTCGCGCACCTTCTCGAACAGGCCGACATAATAGGCCACCTGCTCCGGCGACGCCTCGGGCGGCATGAAGATGCCGCGCAGCATCAGGTACTTCATGTCCAGGCCGGCCTCCTTGCAGGTCGGCACGTCGCTCCAGGCCTTGCCCTCGGCCTGCGGCGTGGTCACGGCGATGCGCTTGTCGTCGAAGACGCAGAGCGGGCGCAGCGCGCCGGCGCGCCATTGCGACACCGCCTCGATCGGGTTGTTGACGCTGGAGTTGACGTGGTTGCCGACCAGCTGGGCCGCGACGTCGCCGCCGCCCTTGTAGGGGATGTAGGTCAGCCGCTTGCCGATGATCTGCTCGAGCCCGGCGGTGATGATCTGGTCTTCCTGCTTCGAGCCGGTGCCGCCCATCTTGAAGGCATTGTCGCCGCCCGCTTTGATCGCGGTGACGTAGTCCTGCGCCGACTGGTACGGCTCGGAGGAATTCACCCACAGGATGAACTCGTCCAGCGCCAGCATGGTCACCGGCGTCAGGTCCTTCCAGTTGAAGGGCACGCCGGTCGCCAGCGGGGTGGTGAACAGGTTCGACAGGGTGATGATGATCTTGTGCGGGTCGCCGCCCGACCCCTTGACGTCGAGGAAGCCCTCCGCCCCGGCGCCGCCGGAGCGGTTGACCACGACGATCGACTGCTCCATCAGCCCGTGCTTCTGGATGATGCCCTGGATCATCCGCGCCATCTGGTCGGCGCCGCCGCCGGTGCCCGCCGGCACGACGAATTCGACGTTGCGGGTCGGTTTCCAGTCCGCCTGGGCGATGCCCGCCCCCAGCAGGGTCACAGCAGCCGCGGCACAGGCGAATCCATGCAGCAGCGCGTTGCGCAACTTCCCGGTCATTGGTGCCTCCCCAGCGCCGCGGCTTCGCGTCAAGCGCGGCCCGACTGTCTTGTTGGTGGATGGCCAGGTCGGTGACCGAGACTGGCTGGTATCCAATATATTGTATCTGGAATGTAACGCAATGGATCTTTTTGCAACCGGGACGATCCGTTTCGATCGCTATTTCGCAGCGCAATAGAACGAAATTACCAAGGGCGAAAACCCGGCCCTTTCCAGACCGTTATGAACGGCGTCATCGCTTCGCCCATGCACAAAGGCCGGAAACGACGACAGGCGGCCCGGAGGGGCCGCCTGTTCGGAGATGCGGAAAGGTTGAAAGCGGGAGAGCGGTCAGGCCGCCTTGCGCCAGATGTTGCTGTTGGCGGGCTCCTGCGCCTCGGCCACGCGACGCTGCGGGGTCGCCATCCGGCGGACATCGGTGGCGATCGAACCGAACAGGTCGGGCGCCTTCACGGCGATCTCGGAGACCATGGCGGCCAGGCCGGCGCCGGCGATGACGAGGGCGATCAATCCGAGGGTCATGACAGGCTCCATGAGGTTGGCTCTCTTGCGCCGCATCATATGGCAGAGGAACTGACCTTCATCAAGCTCATGCATTATGGATTTTGTATGCCAGATAGCCATGGCTGACCTGCGGATTCCGGGACGGATCGAAAGGCTGTCCCTACCCTGCTGAGTTTGTTGATGTTTTCGAGACAAGGCCGGCGCGGTCCGGTGGGAAGGGACCGCGCGACCAGACGCATACCCGTTTTTCGTATTCTGTATACCAGTTTGCCTTGCCTGCTCGCCGGACGGGCGTATATTGCATCGCAACAGGAACCCGAGCCCATTCGAAAGGACTTGATCATGACCGGCCTGCTGATCGGAACCGCCCTTGCCGCCGTCGCCCTGCTGGGCCTCGTCACCGCCCCCCGCCTGGCCATGGCCCAGGGCGGCTCGCTGCCGGGCAGCGCCGCGGGCGGGCTGCGCCGGGTCGAGACCGGCGGCGAGGCTGACGAATCCGAGACCGCCGACCCGACCTGGGCCAGCTTCATGCGCGCGCTGTAAGGCGCAGCAGCCAAAGAAAAAGGGAGGCGAAGCCGCCTCCCTGGGGATTGTCTCGGATGCCGGGCGCGTCCCGGCCCGGATCTCAGTTGGCGAGCCGCGGCTCCCCTTCCGGGGTCATGCCGGCCCGTGCCTGTTCCAGCGCCCGGGCCCGCATCGGCTTGAGCACGAACATCGCCATCACCGCCGCGATCACATTCACCAGCGCGGCGAAGATGAACACCATGTCCCAGCTGCCGAGCTGGGCGACCGCGATGCTGGCGAGGGGCACGACCAGCGAGGCCGTCCCCTTGGCAGTGTACAGCAGCCCGGCATTGGTGGTGGCGTAGCGCGACCCGAAGGTGTCGCCGCAGGTCGCCGGGAACAGCGAGTAGATCTCGCCCCAGGCGAAGAACACCATCGCGGTCAGGATCACGAACAGCACCGGGTCGTGGCCGAACTCCATCAGCATGACGATGCCGACCGCCTCGAGGAAGAAGGCGATGAACATCGTGTTCTCGCGGCCGATATGGTCGGAGACCCAACCGAAGAACGGCCGGGTGACGCCGTTCAGCACCCGGTCGAGCGACAGGGCGAAGACCAGGGCCGGCATGGTCAGGCCCAGCAGGCTGACCGGGGTGTCGCCGATCTTGAAGTCGGCCGCGATCGGGGCCAGCTGCGCCGTCGCCAGCAGGCCGCCGGAGGCGACCATGACGAACATCGCATACATCACCCAGAACACCGGGCTGCGCAGCATCTCCGACGGCGCATAGTCGCGGCGGGTCTGCACGATCTTCGGCTTCACCACCGGCAGCTGCCCCTTGGCCGGCGTCGCCAGCAGGAAGGACAGCACCACCACCACCCCGCCCTGGATCAGGCCGAAGGTCAGGAAGGTCGATTGATAGCCGGAGGAGTGGATCATGTTGGCGATCGGCACGATGGTCACGGCCGAGCCGGCGCCGAAGCCGGCCGCGGTCAGCCCCGCCGCCAGGCCGCGCCGGTCCGGGAACCATTTCAGCGCCGCGCCGACGCAGGTGCCGTAGACGGCGCCGGCGCCGACGCCGCCGATCGCCGCGGCGACATAGAGCAGGGTCAGCGAATCCGCCACCGAGTTCAGCGCCCAGGCGATGGCGCAGAGCAGGCCGCCGATCAGGACCACGATGCGCGGCCCGAACCTGTCGACGAACCAGCCTTCGACCGGCACCAGCCAGGTCTCGGTCAGCACGAAGATGGTGAAGGCGACCTGGATCGCCGCCTTCCCCCATTGATGGGTGTCGTTGATCGGCCCGACGAACAGGGTCCAGCCATATTGCATGTTGGCCACCATCGCCATGCAGGCGATGCCGATGAGCAGCTGGAGCCAGCGTCCCCCCGGCGGTCCCTTGATCGCCGGCCCTGTCTGATTTGAGTTTTCTGTCAGCATTTCCGTCCCAATCCTTCGCATGTCGGTTGAGGCAACCCCATGGCATCGGAGGTGACGGCCCGTGACGGACGCCATCGTCCTCGAGGAGGGGTGCGCGGAGTGCTGTCGACAGCCGGCCTTCGATCGGATTCGCTGGTCAGCAGTACCCCTCGCGCCGATGTGTGAATCGGCTGCCCCTCCCCTCGGTTATGTCGTTGTTAACAGGGGCCGTTATGGCCGGCCCTCTGGCATACCAAATGCAGAACCTGAGATACCAAAGACCGTTTCCGCCGCGCTGACAAGCCGGAATCGTGGCTGCACCGCAGCAACTCGTGGCCTATTCCGCGGCGGCCCGGCTGCCTTCGCGCAGCACCCGGATCATGGTCTTGCCGAGGGAGGCGGGGGAGTCGGCGACGGCGATGCCGGCGGCCTTCAGGGCCTCGATCTTGTGGTCGGCGGTGTCGTGGCCGCCGGAGATCACGGCGCCGGCATGGCCCATGCGGCGG
>Ga0209025_1000327_pt1 | contig 106055 bp, 95 predicted proteins | sample AraplaMF_Col_mLB_FD_184256 | JGI IMG/M metagenome (GOLD analysis project Ga0209025, IMG submission 184256) | Arabidopsis root microbial communities from the University of North Carolina, USA - plate scrape MF_Col_mLB (SPAdes) (version 2) | ecosystem: Host-associated > Plants > Roots >... | reverse complement strand
GGCTCCGGGCCGGGCTGGCGGTGCGGCTGCAGGAGCCCGACGTGATCGAGTGGCTCGACACCGAATGCACCTTCGTCGCCGCCGACCGGCTCTGCCGCTCCCTCGGCATCGGCATGTATCTCGACGACCCGGACGATGCCGACGACCTGGAGACCGCCGACACCGGGTGACGGCTTCGAGCCGGTCGGATCCATTTTCCCTCTCCTTGGGGAGAAGGCGGGGCTGGCCTGGTTGGGCCGGGAGGGCGAGGGGACGACGCCGGCCCATCGTTTCGCCTCAAAAAATGACTTTCACCTCATGCCCCCAGGCGCAGCCCAGGGAATCCGCCGCGCGGTCGGCGGAAGGCATGGCATCGGCAACGTTTCATCCGCGTCCCTTCCTGGACAGCGGTCGCCCCGGCGCGCTACAAGCGTCGGCTCGGTCGTCGGGTTCTCCGGGGCCGCACCACCAAAGATGCCCAGGCCGACCATCCCCGATGCAGACCGTCAACGACATCCGCTCGACCTTCCTCGACTTCTTCGGCGAGAACGGCCACGAAGTGGTCGCGTCGAGCCCGCTGGTGCCGCGGAACGACCCGACTCTGCTGTTCACCAATGCCGGGATGGTGCAGTTCAAGAACGTCTTCACCGGCATGGAGACGCGGCCCTATAAGCGCGCCACCACCTCGCAGAAATGCGTGCGTGCCGGCGGCAAGCACAATGATCTCGAGAATGTCGGCTACACCGCCCGGCACCACACCTTCTTCGAGATGCTGGGAAACTTCTCCTTCGGCGACTATTTCAAGGAACAGGCGATCGATCTGGCCTGGGGCCTGATCACCAAGGAATACGGCCTGCCCAAGGACAAGCTGCTGGTCACGGTCTATCACACCGATGACGAGGCGGCCGGGCTGTGGCGCCGGATCGCCGGCCTGCCGGATGACCGCATCATCCGCATCCCGACCTCGGACAATTTCTGGGCGATGGGCGACACCGGCCCCTGCGGCCCGTGCTCGGAAATCTTCTTCGACCACGGCCCGGGCATCGCCGGCGGCCCGCCAGGCAGCCCGGACGAGGACGGCGACCGGTTCATCGAGATCTGGAACCTCGTCTTCATGCAGTATGAGCAGGTCACCAAGGAGACGCGGGTCGACCTGCCGCGGCCGTCGATCGACACCGGCATGGGGCTGGAGCGCATCGCCGCGGTGCTGCAGGGCAAGCACGACAATTACGACATCGACCTGATGCGGGCCCTGATCGAGGCCTCGGCCGATGCCACCAACAGCGACCCGGACGGCCCGCACAAGGTCAGCCACCGGGTCATCGCCGACCATCTGCGCGCCACCTCCTTCCTGATGGCCGACGGCGTCATGCCGTCGAACGAAGGCCGCGGCTACGTGCTGCGCCGGATCATGCGCCGCGCCATGCGCCACGCCCATCTGATCGGCGCGCGCGACCCGGTGATGTACCGGCTGGTGCCGGCGCTGGTGCGCCAGATGGGCGCCGCCTATCCCGAGCTGGTGCGGGCCGAGGCGCTGATCACCGAGACGCTGAAGCTGGAGGAATCCCGCTTCAAGCAGACCCTCGACCGCGGCCTGCGCCTGCTGGAGGACGAGACCGGCCGGCTCGGCAGTGGCCAGGCCCTGCCGGGCGAGGTGGCGTTCAAGCTGTACGACACCTACGGCTTCCCGCTCGACCTGACCCAGGACGTGCTGCGCGGCCAGGGCCGCACGGTCGACACCGCCGGCTTCGACACGGCGATGGAGCGGCAGCGCGCCGAGGCCCGGAAGAACTGGGCCGGCTCCGGCGAGGCGGCCACCGGCGCCTTGTGGTTCGAGTTGAAGGAAAAACTCGAACCCACTGAATTCCTTGGTTATGATACCGAGATAGCCGAGGGCGTCGTCACCGCGCTGCTGGTCGACGGCCAGGTCGTCGACCAAGCCGGGCCGGGTGCCGAGGTCGTGGTCGTGGTCAACCAGACCCCGTTCTACGGCGAGAGCGGCGGCCAGATGGGCGACGCCGGCACGATCACGCTGGCCGGGGGCACCGGCGGCGTCACCGTCGCGGTGCGCGACACCCAGAAGCAGGCCGGCGTGCTGTGGGCCCATATCGGCACGGTCCAGGCCGGCACGCTGAAGCTCGGCGACGCGGTCGAACTCAAGGTCGACCATGCCCGCCGCGGCGCGATCCGCGCCAACCACTCGGCCACCCATCTGCTGCATGCGGCGCTGCGCCGCCGGCTGGGCGAGCACGTCACCCAGAAGGGCTCGCTGGTGGCGCCGGAGCGGCTGCGCTTCGACGTCAGCCAGCCGCGGCCGCTGACGGCCGAGGACATCGCCGCCGTCGAGGCCGAGGTCAACGCCCGGATCCGCGAGAACGCCGAGGTCACCACCCGGCTGATGACGCCGGAGGACGCGATCGCGGCCGGCGCCATGGCGCTGTTCGGCGAGAAATACGGCGACACGGTGCGCGTCGTCGGCATGGGCCAGGACGGCAACAGGGTCTATTCGCAGGAGCTGTGCGGCGGCACCCATGTCGGCCGCACCGGCGACATCGGGGCCTTCCGGCTGGTGTCGGAAGGGGCGGTCGCCGCCGGCATCCGCCGGATCGAGGCGGTGACCGGCGAAGCTGCGGTGTCGTATGCCGCCCATCGCGACACGCTGCTGGCCGACGCCGCCGCGGCGCTGAAGGTGACGCCGGACGAGCTGCCGGCCCGCCTGGCCGCCCTGGTCGAGGAGCGGCGGCGGCTGGAGCGCGAGGTCGCCGACCTGCGGCGCAAGCTGGCGACCGCGGGCAGCGGCGGGGCCGCGCCCGAGGTCAAGGACATCGGCGGGGTCAAATTCATCGGCCGAGTCACCGACGACCTGCCGGCGCGCGAGCTGAAGCCGATGGCCGACGCGCTGAAGCAGCAGCTCGGCTCCGGCATCGTCGCGCTGGTCGGCCGGGCCGAGGGCAAGCTGTCGGTCTGTATTGGCGTGACCGAGGATCTGACCGGGCGGTTCGATGCCGTGGCGCTGGTGCGCGCCGCGGCCGAGGCGGCCGGCGGCAAGGGCGGTGGGGGTCGCCCGGACATGGCGCAGGCGGGCGGGCCGGATGCGGCCCGCGCCGACCAGGCACTTGCGGCGGTCGAGGCGGCACTCGCCGCCTGACCGGAGGGGCTTGAAAGGATCTGTCGTGGCTGTCCCGGATGTGGTAGCGTCCGTGGATGAGGCCGCAATATGTGGTACGCGCATCCAGTGCGCGTGATCTTGGGAGAAGCGGATGTCTTGGACCGAAGAAAGGGTGGCGCAGCTGCGCCAGCTCTGGGGAAACGGGAAGAGCGCAAGCGAGATCGCCGAGATCCTGGGAGGCGTCTCTCGCAACGCGGTGATCGGCAAGGCCCACCGGCTGGAGCTGTCCGGCCGGCCGTCGCCGATCAAGCGCAAGGATGGCGAGGACGAGGACGAGGGCGTCGCCACCACCAACGTCGCTGCCGCCGAGGCGTCGCCGCCGGCGGTGCAGAAGGTGCCGGCCAAGCCGATGCCGGAGCGGAAATCGGGTGGCGCCACCATCCTCAACCTGACCGAGCGGATGTGCAAATGGCCGATCGGCGATCCGCGCGACAAGGACTTCCACTTCTGCGGCAAGGCCGCCCACGGCAACCTGCCGTACTGCACTGAGCATGCGCAGATCGCTTACCAGCCGCCCGGCAAGCGGCGGGACGACGACCGCACCATTCTGCGCGCGTGAATTGTCGAGGATTTTAACGAATTTCCTCGCCAACCGGTCGCAACTCCGGCATTAATTCCTTCCGGATATTCGGGGGAATTTCATGAAGCGAGGCATTTTATCCTGCGCCGCCGGGCTCTTCGCCCTGGCGGCGTTTTGTTTGCCGGCATGACCGCCCCCTGAACAAACCTGAACGGGCGAAGCCGTTGGCCCAGGCGGCCCGCACCGGTTCAATCCTGGGCGGAGGGGGATCATGTTCGATCGTCTGTTGCGGTGCGCCATGAGCGTGTGCGCTCTGGCCGCGTTATCCTGGCCGGCGCTGGCCGAGGAATCTCCGATCAGCTTCGTCTCGGGCCCGCTGCAGGGCGCTGCGGCGGAGAACGTCAAGCACGACGAGGAGTCGCTCGCCCATTCGGCCTTCGGTGCGGTGAAGACCGACACGGCGGTGTTCAAATCCGGGCCGATGCTGGCCTGGGTGAACTGGTCGCGCCTCGGCGGCCACTACCGGTGGCAGGACAACGACGTCGGTTCCCTGTCGAACGAGGTGAAGGACGTCTTCGACGCCACCGGCTTCACCATCCTGGAAAGCGACTCGATTACGGTGAACGGCTATGCCGCGCGGTACCGGAAGATCAGTTTGATCGGCATCGACCGCCGCTGCGGCGTCTTCGCGCTGATGCGCCGGAACCACATGGTCCAGGGCTTCGCCTGCGCTCCGGCCGCCCGCGCCTTCACGGTCCAGGCCGTCATGGAGGGCATCTCGATCGACGGCGTGATCGGGCCCTGAGAACCCGGTCCAGACCGGAACGGATGGTGCCGCCCACCAGGGCGGCCCGTCCCAAGCAATCCTGTGGAGGGGGATCATGCTCAATCGCGTGATGCGGTGCGCTGCGGGGCTTCTCGTCCTCGCGGCGGCGTCCTGGCCGGCATCGGCCGAGGAATCGCCGATCAGCTTCGTCTCGGGGCCCTTGGCCGGGGTCGCCGCCGAGAACGCAAAGCACATCGAGGAGCAGGCGGCCGACGGGGGCGGCATCGTCCGGGTGGATACGGCGACCTTCTCGACCCGGGACCTGCTCGCCTATGTCGACTGGTCGCGGCTGCCCGGCGGCTATAGCTGGCGCGACACCGACCGCCTTCCCAGCCTGTCCGAGATGGCGCAGCGGGTATTCAAGGCGACCGGGTTCACCGTGGTCCGCGGGGACCAGACGAGCCTGAACGGGTATCGCGTGCGGTACCGGATCATCAGCTTGAACGGCGCCAGTGAGCGCTGCGGCGTCTTCGACCTGCAGCGCCGCAGCCACCTCATCCAGGGCGTGGTCTGCACAACCGCGGGCGAGGCGCCGCTGATGGCGGTGCTGCAGGGGCTGTCGATCGACAATGTGATCGGCCCCTGACGGCAGAAAGGCCGGCGCGAGCCGGCCTTTCGTCGCTTCGGCAGGGCCTCCGGGCGTCAGCCCATCTGGGCCTGCAGGTTCTGGTCCAGCTTGTCCAGGAACTGCTCGGTCGTCATCCAGGGCTGGTCCGGCCCGATCAGGATGGCGAGGTCCTTGGTCATGTGGCCGGCCTCGACCGTCTCGACGCAGACTTTTTCCAGGGTCTCGGCGAAGCGCAGCAGTTCCGGCGTCTCGTCGAAGCGGGCGCGGTAGGTCAGGCCCTGGGTCCAGGCGAAGATCGAGGCGATCGGGTTGGTCGAGGTGGCACGGCCCTTCTGGTGCTCGCGGTAGTGGCGCGTCACCGTGCCGTGCGCCGCCTCGGCCTCGACGGTCTTGCCGTCGGGGGTCAGCAGCACCGAGGTCATCAGGCCGAGCGAGCCGAAGCCCTGGGCCACCGAATCCGACTGCACGTCGCCGTCGTAGTTCTTGCAGGCCCAGACGAAGCCGCCCTCCCACTTCATGGCCGAGGCGACCATGTCGTCGATCAGCCGGTGCTCGTAGGTTAGGCCGGCCTTCTGGAACCGATCCTTGAACTCGGCCTCGTAGACCTCCTCGAAGATGTCCTTGAACCGGCCGTCATAGCCCTTGAGGATGGTGTTCTTGGTCGACAGGTAGACCGGCATCTGGCGCAGCAGGCCGTAGTTCAGCGACGACTGGGCGAAGCCGCGGATCGACTCGTCAAGGTTGTACATGCTCAGCGCGACGCCGGCGCCCGGGAACTTGAACACCTCCAGCTCGACCGGCTGGCTGCCGTCGGCCGGGGTGTAGGTCATGGTCAGGGTGCCGGGGCCGGGCACCTTCAGGTCGGTGGCGCGGTACTGGTCGCCGAAGGCATGGCGGCCGACGATGATCGGCTTGCGCCAGCCCGGCACCAGCCGCGGCACGTTGCGGCAGATGATCGGCTCGCGGAAGATGGTGCCGCCGACGATGTTGCGGATCGTCCCGTTCGGCGACTTCCACATCTTCTTGAGGTTGAACTCCTTCACCCGCGCCTCGTCCGGGGTGATGGTGGCGCATTTCACGCCGACGCCGAACTTCTTGATCGCCTCGGCCGCGTCGATCGTCACCTGGTCGTCGGTCTGGTCGCGATACTCGACCCCGAGGTCGTAGTAGCGAAGATCGATGTCGAGATACGGCAGGATCAGCTTGTCCTTGATGAACTGCCAGATGATGCGCGTCATCTCGTCGCCGTCGAGCTCGACGACCGGGGTCTTGACCTTGATCTTGGCCATGTCGGGATCTTTCCGCTTCGGACAGGAATGGCCGGGCTTATAGCACCCGGTTGGCGGGGACGAAAGGCGAGGGGTCTACCCTCGTCTGTCGACAATCGGGGCCGCGATCGGCTGCGGCGCGGCGATGGCGCCGAACACCTCCTCGACCGTCTCGACCACCTGGAACAGGTCGCGGTTCTCCGGCCGGCAGAAGCCCTGGGCGACCATGTGGTCGACCAGGCGCAGGAACGGGCGCCAGTAGCCGTCGATGTCGACGAAGACGACCGGCTTCTCGTGCAGCCTGAGCTGCCGCCAGGTCAGCATCTCGAAGGCTTCGTCCAGCGTGCCGAGGCCGCCGGGCAGCACGACGAAGGCGTCGGACCGGTCGAACATCATCCGCTTGCGGGTGTGCATGCTGTCGACGACGTGCAGCTCGGTCAGGCCGGTGTGCTCGACCTCCAGCGCCTGGATGTGCTCCGGGATGATGCCGACGACCTGGGCGCCGGCGCCGAGCGCGGCGTCGGCGACGATGCCCATCAGCCCGACCCGGCCGCCGCCATAGACCAGTTGCAGGCCGCGGGCGGCAATCAGCGCGCCGAGGCTGGCGGCGGCGGTCTTGTAGCGCTCGTCGACCCGGGAGGAGGAGCCGCAATAGACGCAGAGGGAACGGAGTTCGGCCATGATCGCACGGATGTGGGCGGGGCAGGGCCGGCGCAGCCGGCGCGCGACATTAGGAAGGCTTGGCCTTTGGGGCAAGTTTCGATGCGGCCGCCGCAGCGGTTTGTTGCTAGTCGGTGACGACGCGGATACGTTGGCGCGAATTATATCGGGGCGGTTCCGGCGTTGAAGAAACTTTTGCTGATCGGCGGCGTCGCGGTCGCTGTGCTTGCGGCTATCCTCGCCGTGGTCGAATACACCGGACAGTCCCCTCGCGACGCTGCCCCGCCGAGCCCGGCAATGGCTCCCGCCGCAGCTCCGCCCGCGGCGGCCGTGCCGAAGCCTGCGGCTCCGGCCCCTGCGGCGCCGGAGCCGGCCGCCCCGGAGCCTGCGGCTCCCGTCGCGCCGCCGTCGCCGCGGGTCCTGGGGACCGGATTCGACGCACCTCCCCAGATTGCCGGAGCGCCGACCGCGACCGCCTTGGCACCGGCCGTGCGCCAGGCCCCGCCGCAGTCGCCGCAAGCTTCGTCCCCGCCGCCTCAGGCTCCGGCCCAGCCACCCCAGGCTCCGGCCCCGCCCCAGGCCTCTACCCAGCCTCCCCAGGCTCCGGCCCAGCCCCAAGCTATGGCCCAGCCGCCGCAGGCTCCGGCCCAACCCCAGGCTTCGACGCCGCCGCCGCAGGCTCCAGACCAGCCCCAGGCTTCAACCCAGCCGTCGCAGGCTCCGGCCCCGCCACCCCCCCAGGGCGCGGATCCGGCCGGCCCCGCCGCGCTGAGCTTCGATGCGATCCGGGTCAATGCGGATGGCGGCGTCACCATCGCCGGGCGCGGCCCGGCCGGGGCCCGCATCCTGCTGATGGACGGCGACCGGCAGATCGGATCGGTCCAGGCCGACGGCTCCGGCGGGTGGATCTTCACGTCGGACGCGCCGATCGCGGCCGGCGACCATCAGCTGTCGCTGCGCCTCGCCGACGGCGGCGGCGCCTCCGGTGAGATCGCCACGGTGGTGGTGCCGGAGCGCGGCCGCGACATCGCCGGCCGGCCGGCTGCCGGCAGCGGCGGCGGCCCCCTGGTGCTGCTGACGCCGGAGCAGGGTCGGGGCGCCTCCACCGTGCTGCAGGCGCCGCCGACCGGGGGCGCTTCGCCGACATCCGCCGCCCGCGCTGCCTCTCTCTCGATCGATGTCATCGATTATGGTGAGGGCGGCTCCGTGATCGTCAGCGGCCGGGGCCGCGCCGACGCCACCATCCGGCTCTACCTCGACAACCGGCGGATCGGCGAGGGCCGGACCGATCTGCGCGGGCTGTTCCGCATCCGGGCCGACGGCACGATCGCGCCGGGCGTCTACCGGCTGCGGGCCGACCAGCTCGACGCCGCCGGCAAGGTCACGGCCCGGGCCGAGACCCCGTTCCAGCGGGCGGCGCCGGCCGAGATCGCGGTGGCCGAGGGACGGGTCGTGGTCCAGCCCGGCAACAGCCTGTGGCGGATCGCCCGCCGGGTCTATGGCGAGGGGCCGCGCTACACCGTGATCTATCAGGCGAACCAGCAGCAGATCCGCGACCCCGACCTGATCTATCCCGGTCAGATCTTCGCGGTCCCGGCGGCCGCGGCCGGTCCCGGCTGACGACGAAATCCGTCTGGCGTGACGACCGTCACAGCAAGCCGGCGCGAGCCTGGATAGGGTGGGGACAGCTCGATAGCGTCTCCCGCTCGAGCAGCCTCCCTGTTCACCTCGCGGGCCCCGGTTCTCCAGGGCCCGCTTTTCTTTGTCCGTCAGCCAAGCAGCGCCGCCATCACCGTGCGGTAGCGCGCCGCCACGGCGGCCTCGTCGGCATGGCGGCCGTCGCGCACCCGCCAGCGGCCGCCGGCCATGACATCCCGGATCGGCGAGGTGTTGCCGGCGAAGACGAAGCTGTCGAGCAGCGTGTCGCCCCTGCGGCCGATCAGCGCCGGATGATCCGGGTCCAGCACCACGAGGTCGGCCCGGGCGCCGGCCTCGATCCGGCCGGTGGCGCGTCCGACCGCCCGCGCGCCGCCGTCGATCGCCGCCTGGAACAGGGTGGCGCCGACCGAGGGCCGGTCCGGCGCGGCGCCGACGCCGCGCTTCCGGTGCGACAGGCGCTGCCCGTATTCCAGCCAGCGCAGTTCCTCGATCACCCCGACCGAGATGTGGCTGTCCGAGCCGATGCCCAGCGCACCGCCCGCGGCGAGGTAGGGGGCGAGGGGGAACAGCCCGTCGCCGAGATTGGCCTCGGTGGTCGGGCACAGCCCGGCGACCGCGCCGCCGGCGGCCAGGGTCGCGGTCTCCGCCTCGGTCAGATGGGTGGCGTGGACCAGGCACCAGCGGTTATCGACCGCGGCGTGGCCGAGCAGCCATTCGACCGGCCGGGCGCCGCTCCAGGCGACGCATTGCTCGACCTCCTTGACCTGCTCGGCGATGTGGATGTGGATCGGTGCCGCCGGGTCGGCCTCATGCATCCCGTCGACCGTCGCCGCCAGCATCTCCGGCGGCACCGCGCGCAGCGAATGCGGGGCGACGCCGATGCGCACATCCGGGTCACCGGCATGGTCGGCGCGCAGCCGGCCGACGATGTCGAGGATGCCGTCGACGTCGTTGAGGAAGCGCCGCTGACCGTCGCCGGCCTTCTGCCCGCCGAAGCCGCCGGTGTTGTAGAGCACCGGCAGATGGGCGATGCCGATGCCGGTCGCCTTGGCCGCCGCGATCGCCCGCCGCGACAGCTCCGCCCGATCGGCATAGGGGGTGCCGTCCGGCTGGTGGTGCAGGTAGTGGAACTCGGCGACACAGGTGTAGCCGGCCTTCAGCATCTCGACATAGAGCTGGGCCGCGATCGCCTCGACCTGGTCCGGGTCGAGCACGCGGACGAAGCGGTACATCTGCTCGCGCCAGCTCCAGAAATCGTCGCCCGGGCCGGCCGCGGTCTCGGCCAGCCCGGCCATGGCGCGCTGGAAGGCGTGGCTGTGCAGATTGGCCATGCCGGGCAGTACGATGCCCGCGATCCGCTCCGCATCGCCGGGTGCCGCGCCGGCCGAGACCCGGGCGATGTCGCCCCGGGCGTCGACCTCGATCAGGACGTCGTCGGCCCAGCCCTCGGCCAGAAGGGCGGTCTCGGCGAAATAGCGCGTGGTCACGATGATCCCTTCTTTCCCTGCAGCCGCTCGATCGAGATGAACTCCATCAGCCCGCATTTCTGGCGCAGAACCGACCAATAGAACAACGGCCGCGCCGTCCGGCCGTTGCCGTCGACGAAGGGATGGTCACAGCCGATCATGGAATGCACGATAACGGGCGGCGGATTGGGGCCGCTGGTGAGGCGCACAGCGTGTTGGCGACGGGACACGCGCATGACGATGTTCTATAGCGAAACTCAAATTATAAGACATCTGCCCTGACGGAGAGCGGCATGTGGGATCGGCTGTGGATCAACGCGCGGTTGGCGACCATGGACGGGGAGGGCTATGGCGCCATTCCCGAGGGTGCGATCGCGACGCAGGGCGACCGCATCGCCTGGGTCGGGCGCCAGGCCGACCTGCCGGGCGTGCCGGACCGGCTGGCCGCCATGGTCGACGATGCGGCCGGCGCCTGGGTCACGCCCGGGCTGATCGACTGTCATACCCATCTGGTGCATGGCGGCGACCGGGCCCGCGAATTCGCGATGCGGCTGCACGGCGCCAGCTATGAGGAGATCGCGCGGGCCGGCGGCGGCATCGTCTCGACCGTCGCCGCCACCCGCGCCGCGGGGGAGGAGGACCTGCTGGCCTCGGCCCGGAAGCGGCTCGACGCGCTGGCGGCCGAAGGCGTCACCACCGTCGAGATCAAGTCCGGCTACGGGCTCGACCTCGCGACCGAGGCCAAGATGCTGCGCGTTGCCGGCCGGCTGGGGCGGGAAAGCGGCCTCCGGGTCCGGCGCAGCTTCCTCGGTGCCCATGCGGTGCCGCCGGAGGATCGCGGCCAGCCCGAGCGCTATCTCGACCGTGTGGTCGAGGAGATGCTGCCGGCGATCGCCCGGGACGGCCTGGCCGATGCGGTCGACGCCTTCGGCGAAAAGATCGCGTTCTCGCCGGTCGAGGTCGAGCGCGTGTTCCGCGCGGCCAAGGCGCTCGGCCTGCCGGTGAAGCTGCATGCCGACCAGCTGTCCGATCAGGACGGCGCGGCGCTGGCGGCCCGGTTCGGGGCACTGTCGGCCGACCATCTCGAATACACCAGCGAATCCGGGGCGAAGGAGATGGGGCGGGCCGGCACCGTCGCGGTGCTGCTGCCCGGCGCCTTCTACTTCCTGCGCGAGACCCAGTTGCCGCCGGTGGCAGCATTCCGGCGGCACGGCGTGCCGATGGCGTTGGCGACCGACAACAACCCCGGCACCTCGCCGGCGACCTCGCTGCTCTTGATGCTGAACATGGGCTGCACCCTGTTCCGGCTGACGCCGGAGGAGGCGCTGGCCGGCGTCACTCGCAACGCCGCGCGGGCGCTGGGCCTGGCCGAGGAATGCGGCCGGCTGGTTCCGGGGCTCGCGGCCGACCTGGCGTTCTGGGACGTGGCCGACCCGGCCGAGCTGTCCTACCGCATCGCCTACAACCCGTGCCGCGCCGTGATTCGCGCCGGCCGGCAGGTTTGATTTTCCGGGTATTCTACCGAATCGGCGCCATGTGGTAGAAGCGTCGCATCGATTGGCGGGGGAAGCCGGTTGCGTTGGTGAGGGGATTCGGTCGGATCGCGGGGCTCGCGATGCTCCTGCTCGGCTTGGCTTCAGCGGCCGGGCCGGCGCGGGCGCAGGACAGTTGCACGCCGTACATCCTGGCGATGGAGGGGGCCTTCGGCATTCCCCGTGGCATGCTGCTGGCGATCGCGCAGACCGAATCGGGCGGCAAGGGCGATCCTTACCCCTGGGCCTTGAATGTCGGCGGGACCCCGCTGTTCCCGAGCAATCTCGCCGCCATGAAGGCGGCGATCGAGGACAACGGTGGCGGCGAAAGTCCCAATATCGACGTCGGCTGCATGCAGATCTCACTGCGTTACCACAAGCAGACGCTGCCGGACTACACGCTCATCTTCGAGCCACAATACAATGTGATCTATGGTGCGTATTTCCTGCGGCGGTTGTTCAACCGGTACGGAAACTGGCTGCAGGCGATCGCGCATTATCATTCGAGCGACCCGGATCGGCAGTTCGCCTATGCCTGCCGAGTGCTGGAACGGCTGAAGAAAATCCGCGGCCGGGGGGCCGGGCCGATTGAAGTCTGCGCATCAGGTTGAGGGGACAACGAATTGATTCGGGTTTTCTTTCCCGGCCAGATCGTTCAGAAGATGCAATATTGGGGGCGTTGGCTCGATCAGCGCTGCGATCGGCCATTTAAGATGTCAGAAGCGGGGGACCATGAAGCCTGTGCACAGTGACCGTCGCCGAGACCGAGGGGGCGAGGCGCGTCGACTCCGGTGGACCCTTCGCTACGGCATCGGCCCAGCCCTCCTGGCCTGCGGCGTGCTGATCCTCACCCCGGTCGCCGGCCAGGCTCAGATGAATGCGCTGGTCGACCAGCTCCAGCAGCTCGGCATCAGCCCGTCGCAACTGCAGCAGCAGGGCATCCAGCCCGACGGCATCACCGTCCCCAGCGGGCCGCGCGTCCCGACGACGACCCCCGCGCAGGTCACCGAGCCGTCGGTGGTCTCGCCGGGCCTGCCGTCATCGACCATCTCGTCCGCGCCCGTCTCCCGCATCGAGGCCGACTACCAGCGGCGGCTGAGCGGCGACATCAGCCAGTTCGGCTATGACGTCTTCGGCGGTGGCGCCGTGGCCAGCCAGGTGGTCAGCGGCGCCGTCAGCGAGAACTACGTCGTCGGCATCGGCGATCAGATCGTGGTCACCCTGCGCGGCCAGGTGAACCAGGGCATCAGCGCCACGGTCGACCGCGAAGGCCGGCTGATCCTGCAGGATCTGCCGCCGATCCCGTCGGCCGGCCGCTCCTTCGGCGACCTGCGCCGCGAGATCGAGACCCGGGTCCGGGAGAACTACGTCAGCACCGAGGCCTTCGTGTCGCTCGGCGACGTGCGGGCGATCTCGGTGACCCTGACCGGCGAGGTCGTCAAGCCCGGCACCCAGACGCTGACCAGCTTCTCGACCATGGTCGACGCCCTGACCGCCGGCGGCGGTATCCGCAAGACCGGCTCGCTGCGCACGGTCGCGCTGATCCGGCAGGGCCAGACCAAGGTCATCGACCTCTACGGCTTCCTGATGGGCTACAGCAACGAGGCCGACCTCCTGCTGCAGGACGGCGACCGGATCTCGATCCCGACGATCGGGCGCACCGTCGCGGTCGCCGGCGACGTGGTCCGGCCGGGCATCTTCGAGATGCCGCCCGATGCCGCCGGGCCGCTCAGCGTCGCCGAGATGCTGGACTATGCCGGCGGGCCGATCCGTCCCTCGGGTAACCGGTTCAACCTGCTGCGGCTCGACCGCAACGGCCAGGACCAGGTCCAGAACCTGTCGGGCCAGACCGCGGTGCCGGTACAGACCAACGACATCATCCAGATAACGCTGTCGCAGGATCTGCGCGTCGGCAGCGTCTCGATCACCGGCAACGTCACCGTCGCCGGCGTCCGGCCGCTGAGCAGCGCGCCGACGCTCCGCGCCCTGCTGGCCGATCCGCCGATCCTGGCGGACGACGCCTATCTGCCCTTCGGCGTGATCCAGACCACCGATCCGACCACGCGGATCCGCAAATTCGTCCCGGTGAATCTGGGCGTGGCGCTGCGGGGCGGCGGCAACATCCGCCTCCGCGACCGCGACAAGCTGATCGTGCTGGCACGCGAGGACATCCGCTATCTCGGCGGGGACGACGTCCAGATGATGCTGGCCGGAGTCCAGCCGGGCCAGGCCCGCTCGCCGGCGCCGGACGCGTCCCAGAATGTCCAGGCCGTGAATCAGTCGCTGACCTCCGCCCCGCCCCCGCCCGTCAATGTCAGCGGCAGCTGCCTCGGCCTGCGGTCGCTGGCGGAGGCGGTGCGCAACGATTCGACCGGCCGTTTCCGCAACGCACGGCAGACCTTCCAGAACACCGAGGCCGCCGGCTCGCTTCAGGTCAGCCGTGCCTGCCCGCAGATCTTCGATGACTTTCCGGACCTGCTGCCCTTCGTGATCGAGCATGTCGTCTCGCTCGAAGGCCAGGTGCGGGTGCCGGGCAGCTACCCGATCATCCCGGGCACCACGCTCGCCACCGTGCTCGACATCGCCGGCGGCACGACGATCGAGGCGGACCGCCGCGCCATCGAGGTCGGCTACTTCTCCACCCTGTCGCCGCCCAGCGTCAGCGGCGCCTGGCGTTCGGTGCAGAGCCTCGGCGCCACCACCGCGTCGATCAAGCTGAACCCCGGCGACAGCGTCCGCATCCCGCAGAACCCGCAGCTGCGCGAGGACGGAGCGGTCACCCTGGCCGGCGAGTTCACCCATCCCGGCCGCTATGTGATCCGCCGCGGCGAGACCCTGCTGCAACTGATCCAGCGGTCCGGCGGCTATACCAACCAGGCCTTCACCTACGGCGCGGTGTTCACCCGCGAGGCCGTACGGCGGCAGCAGCAGCAGGGCTATGAGCGTACCGCCCGCGAGATTCAGGCCGGGTTGCCGCAGCTCATCCAGGAGGCCCAGGGCGACAGTGCCAACAAGAGCCCCGCCGCGGCCCTGCCGGCGATCCAGAGCCTGATCGCCGAACTGAAGAGCATCCCGGCCGCCGGCCGCGTGGTGATCGAGGCCGATCCGACGGTGCTGGCGGCCAAGCCGGAGCTCGACTTCACCCTGGATGCGGGCGACCAGCTCTTCGTGCCGAAGCGGCCGCTCTTCGTCACCGTCTCGGGCGAGGTGCTCAACCCGGGCACGGTCCAGTATGACGGCAAGCTGACCGCCGACGATTATGTCGAGTTCGCCGGCGGCACGACCGAGGCGGCGGACACCGGCCGCGCCTTCGTCATCATGCCGAACGGCCAGGCACAGCCGCTCGACCTGTCGTCCTGGAGCTACAGCTCGGTCAGGGTGCCGCCGGGCTCGGTCGTCATCGTGCCGCGCGACCTGACCCCGTTCGACCTGTACCGGCTGGTGCGGGATGTCGGCTCGATCGTGCAGAGCCTGGCCATCTCCGCCGCCTCGCTGGTGGTGATCGGCAACAACAGGAACTGACGCCGGGCGGATCGGCGAGAGGGCGGCGCCATCGGCGCCGCCCTCGTCATTTGCGGGATCGCCGACATGCGCGGGGCGAGATTGTGTCGTGACCGCGACGCGCTAACCTGACCGGATCTGGCGGAAGCGGAACGGGCGTCGCATGCAGATCACCGATCTCATCAACTCGATCGCCGATCGCGGCCTCGAACTCGTCGCCTTCGGCCGCGGCCGGCCCTTGCCGCAGGATCTCGGCGGCATCTGCCGCGCATTGCTGTCGGAACGAGGAGAAGCATCCGGCATCGCCCTGGCGCGCGAGCTGGTCGCCCTCTATCGCGGCCTGGACGTCGCCGGGCGTGAGGCGTTCTTTACCCTGCTGGCGCGCGAGTTCGGCCCCGACCACGCGACGATCGCCGCCGCCGCCGGGGCCTTCGTCGCCGAGCCCAGCGCCGCCGGCGCCCTTGCCTTGGCCGAAGCGGCGGAGCCGCCGCGGCGGGAGCTGCTGCGCCGCATCAACATGCTGCCCGAGGGCACCGAGTTCGTAATCGGGCTGCGTGCCGATGCGCTCGACTTCGCCGACGGGAATGCGGAGCTGCGGATCGTGGACGCCGACCTCAAGCATGTCCTGACATCCTGGTTCTCCGGCGGCTTCCTGGAGTTGCGGCGGATCACCTGGGAGACGCCGGCGATCATCCTGGAGAAGCTGATCCAGTACGAGGCGGTGCACGCCATCCCGGGCTGGGAGTTCCTGCGCCGGCGCCTGGCCGAGGATCGCCGCTGCTACGCCTTCTTCCACCCGGCTTTGCCGAACGAGCCGGTGATCTTCGTCCAGGTGGCGCTGGTGCACGGCCTGGCGGGGGAGGTGGCGCCGCTGCTGGACCCGGAGGCCGCGGTTGGTGATCCCGCCGCGGCGGATTCGGCGATCTTCTATTCGATCACCAACACCCAGAAGGGGCTGCGCGGCATCTCCTTCGGCAGCTTCCTGCTGAAGCAGGTGGTCGCCGACCTGCAGCAGACCCTGCAGAATCTCACCACCTTCTCGACCCTGTCGCCGATCCCGGGCTTCCGGCGCTGGCTGGAGACCAGGGCGACCGAGCATGAGCGTCCCGTGGTGCGGCAGGCGGCGGAGAATCTGGTGGAGGTGCTGGAGGTGGGCGGAATCGAGGCCGCCGGCGCGGACCGGGTCCTAAAGGCGGCGCTGACGGGTCTCTGCGCCCGCTATCTCGCCGCCGAACTGCGGCCGAACGGGCGGCCGGTCGATCCGGTGGCGCGCTTCCATCTCGGCAACGGTGCCCGGCTGGAGCGGCTGAACTGGGCCGGCGACATTTCGCCGAAGGGTCTGGAGCAGGGCTGGGGACTTCTGGTCAACTACCTCTATGATCCGGCCGAGCTGGAGCGCAACCATGAGGCCTTCGTCAATGCCGGCAAGGTGGCGACGAGCCGGGCGGTGGCGCGCCAGCTGAAGCCCTATCTCTGACCCGCCGAGCCGCATGACCAATCTCTACCACGCCCTGTCCGCCCGCTTCCCCGCCGACCGCTCCAAGCCGGCGCTCGAGCTCGCCGACGGCCGCACCATCTCCTATGCCGGGCTGGAGGCGGCCAGCGCCCGTTACGCCAACCTGCTGCGGCGGCTGGGCGTGGCACCGGGCGACCGGGTGATGGTGCAGGTCGACAAGTCGCCGGAGGTGGTGGCGCTGTATCTCGGCTGCCTGCGCGCCGGCGCCGTCTACCTGCCGCTCAACACCGCCTACACCAGGGGCGAGGTCGCCTACTTCGCCGGCGACGCCGAGCCGGCGCTGGTGGTGTGTCAGCCCGCGCGGCTGGAGGAGATCGAAGCGGTGGCCCGGTCGACCGGTGCCAAGGCGGTGCTGACGCTCGGGGCAGACGGGGAGGGGACCCTGGCCGAGGCCGCGGCGGGGGAGGCGGAAAGCTTCGAGACGCTGCCGCGCGCGCCGGACGACCTGGCGGCGATCCTCTACACCTCCGGCACCACCGGCCGCTCCAAGGGGGCGATGCTCAGCCACGACAACCTGCTGTCGAACGCGTTGACCCTGCACGATTATTGGGGTTTTCGGCCGGACGACGTGCTGCTGCACGCCTTGCCGATCTTCCACACCCACGGCCTGTTCGTCGCCACCAACTGCGCCCTGCTGGCCGGCGCGACCATGCTGTTCCTGCCGAAATTCGACGCCGCCGAGGTGCTGCGCCTGCTGCCCAGGGCCAGCGTGATGATGGGGGTGCCGACCTTCTACACCCGGTTGCTGGAGCAGCCCGGCCTCACCGCCGAGCCGTGCCGTTCCATGCGGCTGTTCATCTCCGGCTCGGCGCCGCTGCTGGCCGACACCTTCGAGCAGTTCCGGCAGCGCACGGGGCACACCATCCTCGAACGCTATGGCATGACCGAGACCAACATGAACACCTCGAACCCGCTCGACGGCGAGCGGCGGGCGGGGACGGTCGGCCTGCCGCTGCCCGGCGTGTCGCTGCGGGTGGTGGGCGAGGATGCGACACCGCTGCCGCAGGGCGAGATCGGCGTGATCGAGGTCAAGGGCCCGAACGTGTTCCAGGGCTATTGGCGGATGCCGGAGAAGACTGCGGCCGAGTTCCGGGCCGACGGCTTCTTCATCACCGGCGATGTCGGGGTGGTGGACGACCGCGGCTACGTCTCGATCGTCGGCCGGGCCAAGGACCTGATCATCACCGGCGGCTTCAACGTCTATCCGAAGGAGGTCGAGAGCCTGATCGACGCCATCCCGGGCGTCGAGGAAGCGGCGGTGATCGGCCTGCCGCACCCGGATTTCGGCGAGGCGGTGGCTGCGGTGGTGAAGATGCGGGCGGGTGCTGTACCGCTGGACCCCGCCGCGATCCAGGCGGCGCTGCAGGACCATCTGGCCCGGTTCAAGCAGCCCAAGGCGGTGTTCGTTGTGGCGGAGATCCCGCGCAACGCCATGGGCAAGGTGCAGAAGGCGGCGCTGCGCGAGCAGTACAAGGCGACCTTCGCGTCCGCCTAACCCAACAGCGGATCCGGCCTCGGATTGCTGAGCAGGCCTTCGCGCCGCGCGACATGGTTATGGCCGGCGGCCTGCGCGATCGCGTCGTAGTCCGGCGCCGGCTCGATGCGGACGAGTTCGGGTTCGTGCCAGGGCGATCCGGTCTCCCGCAGGGGCGGCTTGTCGGGCGAGAAGCCGGTGGCCAGGAAGGTCGCGTCGAGATAGCGGCGCGCATCCTCGGGGCTCTCCGCGAACACCATCATGTCCTTCACGAAGTCGGCGCCGTTCTCGGGATCGACGATGCGCCACAGCGGATCCTGGCGGCGGGCGGGGTTGATCCGGACGGAATAGGCGTGCATGGGGGCCTCCTTGTCACACCCGGCCAACGCGGCGGCATCCGCGCCGGTTCCGCGGGTCAGCGACAGGCGGCCTCGCCGGTCTCGATGTGGAAGCGGCGCGGGCCCGGCATCGCCGGCTGGGTGTCGCCGGTGGGGTCGTCGACGATGCGGATGTCGAGCGTGCAGGGGCCGGCCTGGATCCGGTAGAGATCCTCGCCCGACCGTTCGATCCGGTCGATCGGCGTGTCGCGCAGCTTCTGGGCCAGGTCGTTGCTGTCCACGATCGCCTGGATCTCCCGCAGGCGCTGCCAATAGGGCGGCAGCGCCGCTTGGGCTTCGGCCGCGGTGCCGACGAGCAGCAGCGCCGCCACGCCGGCGGCCGCGATGCGATGACGAGAGCCGGGAGGAGATGGGATCATGTCATGCCTCCTCGTCGGGCCCCCTGCCTCAGGCGCCCATGTTCGGAATGAAGAAGCAGCGCATCGACCCGTCCGGCTTGCGGCAGAGCCAGTATTTGTCGTCTTCGCTGAACTGGGCCTGGTCGGTCGGAATCAGCACGCCGGCCGGCCGCACCATGTAGCCGTCGGGCTGAACCTGGACGTCGCTGGAGGGGTACATGGCGCAGTCGTTCGGTCCGCAGCAATGCTCATGCGTGCCGGTCAGGTTCCGGTACTGGCCGTTCTGAATCCACGCCGCCGGTCCATGCGCGGCCGCGCTGCCCGCGGCGATGACGAGCGCGGCTACGAACGGGAAGAGGATGCGCATCGCGCGACCTCCTGCAAGGGTTGAAGGCGACCGGGTTCGACACCGGGTCGGCTGGCCCGTTGCGTCCGTCTGCAGCGGACCGTGCAGAAGGAACAACGGAACTTACCTGCATCTTCGTTCCATTCGGCTCCGGGCCATTGGGACCATGGGATGGGTCCCGCTCCGCTCTGCCGGGTCTCCCGGCAACGGCGACTCCGGTCGCGGCGGAGACCCGAAACCTCTGTCTCGACCGCCTCCGGGCCCGCTCCGGCCCAGGCATTCCGCGGCGTTTGCTTTGATCTTGACTCTGCGGGGGTGCAGGCATACATCGCCGTTGACGCCGGACGAGCCCAGGCCCGCCCGGCGTCGATCTCACAACGAGAGACAGATGGACGACCACCCTAGTCGTGGCGTCGCCAAGGCCGATCCGGCCGCGGTGACGTCGCCCGAACATTACTGGATCGCACTCGGCCTTGGCCGGGTGGATGGCGTGAGCCGGACCTAGGGTCGGAGCGCCGTTCGCCCCGCTTCCGCCGCGTGCGGGAACGGAGCGAACGATGAACCTCGCTTTTCTCTCCTGCTTCGATCGCCGCCTGCGCCTGGCGCTGGGCGGCGTGATCTCCCCGCGGGCCGAGGCCCTGGCGGCCTTGCCGCGCTTCCGAAACCGCGACCTGCGCCACGACCCGGTCCGGGACGAGGACAAGGTTCTGCTGCGCTGGATCCGCGACCCCGAGACCGGCAAGCTCGCCGCCCGTTGGGACGAGCCGGCCGCCCCGGCCTCCACCCAGCCCGCCATGCCGGTCGACGACTTGGCCGAGCACCGCGCCCGCCGGGCGCAGCGCTACCGCTCGCGCTTTGTCTGGCCAGACCGCCGCAGCGCCTGAGCCGCCACCGATCGCTCGGCTTGCATTTCCCGGGCGCAGGGCGTATCAACCGCGCCGTCGTCAATCCCACACGCGGGCATCGCGGCCTGCCACGGCAGTGGCTCGGTCGCTCCGGTGCTTTTCGCCATATCCGCAATCCGCGGTGCGGCGAGGGGCAAGGCCCGCGGCGGAACAACCGGAAAAAGGACCTTCCGACCCATGGCTACGCCGACCTTCACCATGCGCCAGCTCCTCGAAGCCGGCGCGCATTTCGGCCACCACACCCGCCGCTGGAACCCGAAGATGGCGCCGTTCATCTTCGGCGTGCGCAACGGCGTGCACATCATCGACCTCGAGCAGACCGTGCCGATGCTGCACCGGGCGCTCGACGCGGTCCGTGACGTCGTCGCCAATGGCGGCCGCGTCCTGTTCGTGGGTACCAAGCGCCAGGCGCAGGACAAGATCGCCGACGCGGCCAAGCGCTGCGGCCAGTACTACGTCAACCACCGCTGGCTCGGCGGCATGCTGACCAACTGGAAGACGGTGTCGCAGTCGATCAAGCGCCTGAAGGAGATGGACGAGCAGCTCAACCAGGGCGCGGTCGGCCTGACCAAGAAGGAGCAGCTGACCCTGACCCGCGAGCGCGACAAGCTCGAGAAGGCGCTGGGCGGTATCCGCGACATGGGCGGCCTGCCCGACATCCTGGTGATCATCGACACCAACAAGGAGTCGATCGCGGTGCTGGAAGCCGCCAAGCTCGGCATTCCGGTCGTGGCCGTGCTGGACAGCAACTCCAGCCCCGAAGGCATCACCTTCCCGGTGCCGGGCAATGACGACGCGCTGCGCGCGATCGAGCTCTATTGCGAGCTGTTCTCCGGCTCCGTCATCGCCGGCATCCAGGCCGAGATGAGCGCGAGCGGCGCCGATGTCGGCGCCATGGAGGAGGCCCCGGCCGAGGAGGCGTTGCCGCCGCCGGCCGAGACCGGCGAGGCGGAGCAGCCGGCCGCCTGAGCCGAGAGCGAACCAGGGGCGGCCCAGAAAGCCGCCCCTTTCTGTCGATGAGGGCGCCTGCGACCGCATGGGCGCGGCGCCGAACGAACGGAATGCGAGGACGATATGGCGGAGATTACCGCAGCGCTGGTGAAGGAGCTTCGTGAGAAGACCGGCGCCGGCATGATGGATTGCAAGAAGGCGCTCGGCGAGAGCGGCGGCGACATCGAGACCGCGGTCGACTGGCTGCGCAAGAAGGGCCTGGCGGCTGCCGCCAAGAAGGCCGGCCGCGTCGCGGCCGAGGGCCTGGTCGGCGCCGCCGTCGAGGGCAACCGGGGCGCGCTGGTCGAGGTCAATTCCGAGACCGACTTCGTGTCGCGCAACGACAAGTTCCAGGGCCTGGTCTCGACCCTCGCCGGTCTCGCCCTCAAGGCGAATGGCGACGTCGAGGCGCTGGCCGCCAGCGCCTATCCCGGCACCGGCCGCACCGCCGCCGAGGAGGTGACCCACCTGGTCGCCACCATCGGCGAGAACATCAGCCTGCGCCGCAGCGTCGCGCTGTCGGTGTCGGACGGCGTCGTCGCCGCCTATGTCCACAGCCCGGTGACCGCCGGCCTGGGCAAGATCGGCGTGCTGGTGGCGCTGGAATCGACCGGCGACAAGGGCAAGCTCGAGGCCTTCGGCAAGCAGGTCGCGATGCATGTCGCGGCGGCCCGGCCGGACGCGCTGCACATCGCCGATGTCGAAGCCAGCAACCTCGAGCGCGAGCGCGCCGTGCTGGTCGAGCAGGCCCGCGCCAGCGGCAAGCCCGAGGCGATCATCGAGAAGATGGTCGAAGGCCGGATCCGCAAGTACTACGAGGAAGTGGTGCTGCACGAGCAGGTCTGGGTGCTGGACGGCGAGACCAAGGTCCGCGCGGCGATCGAGGCTGCCGCCAAGGAGGCCGGCGCCCCGGTCACCGTGACCGGCTTCGTCCGCTTCGTGCTCGGCGAGGGCATCGAGAAGGAGCAGGGCGACTTCGCGGCGGAAGTGGCGGCCACGCTGGGCCGCTGAGCCGGACCAAGATCAGCGGCGCTGAGGGAGTGGAGCGACATGGCGAAAGCGGCCCAGTATCGACGGGTGCTGTTGAAGATTTCCGGGGAAGCCCTGATGGGCGACCAGGATTACGGCATCGACCCGAAGATGGTGGAGCGCATCGCCGATGATGTCGCCCAGGTCCACGCCCTCGGCGTCGAGATCTGCATGGTGGTCGGCGGCGGCAACATCTTCCGCGGCATGAGCGGCGCCGCGTCCGGCATCGAACGGGCGACCGCCGACTACATGGGCATGCTGGCCACGGTGATGAACGGCCTGGCGCTGCAGAGCGCCTGCGAGCACAAGGGCCTGCACACCCGCGTGGTCTCGGCCATCCCGATGCAGACGGTGTGCGAGCCCTATATCCGGCGCCGGGCGATCCGGCACATGGAGAAGGGCCGCGTCGTCATCTTCGTCGGCGGCACCGGCAACCCGTTCTTCACCACCGACACCGGCGCCGCGCTGCGCGCCTCGGAGATGGGCTGCGACGCCCTGCTCATGGGCAAGCAGGTCGACGGCGTCTACGACGCCGACCCGCTGCGGGTGGCGGGGGCCAAGCGCTTCGACCGCTTGACCTACATGGATGTGCTGGCGAAAGATCTCCGCGTCATGGATCATGCGGCGATCTCGCTGGCCCGTGAGAACAAGATCCCGATCCTGGTCTTCTCCATCAACGAGCATGGCGCGTTCGCGGAGGTGGTCGCAGGGCAGGGGCGCTACACTATCGTGACCGAGGAGGGCTGAGCGTGGCCAAAGCCGATCTCGACGACATCTCCCGCCGCATGGCGGGTGCTCTGGAGTCCCTGCGCAAGGATCTCGCCGGTCTCCGCACCGGCCGCGCCAGCATCAGCCTGCTCGAGCCGATCACGGTCGACGTCTACGGCGCCCAGATGCCGCTGAACCAGGTCGGCACCATCGGCGTGCCCGAGCCGCGGCTGCTGACCGTCTCGGTCTGGGACCGCAGCGCGGTCAAGGCGGTGGAGAAGGCGATCCGCGATTCCGGCCTCGGCCTCAACCCGCAGACCGAAGGCCAGACCGTGCGCGTGCCGCTGCCGGAGTTGAGCGAGGAGCGCCGCCGCGAGCTGACCAAGGTCGCCGGCAAATACGCCGAGGCCGCCCGCGTCGCGGTGCGCAACGTCCGCCGCGACGGCATGGACGCGCTGAAGCGCTCCGAGAAGGACCACGAGATCTCCGAGGACGAGCACAAGCGCCTGGCCGACGAGATCCAGACCCTGACCGACAGCCACGTCCGCAAGGTCGACGAGCTGGCGGCGCAAAAGGAAAAAGAGATCCTCCAGGTCTGAGCAGCGGGATGCACCGTTTCGCCCCCAAGGCCGAGGACCAGCCCGCGCTCCATGTCGCGATCATCATGGACGGCAATGGCCGCTGGGCGACCGGCCGCGGCCTGCCGCGAACGCTGGGCCATCGCAAGGGCATCGACGCCGTGCAGCGGACGATCGACGCCTCGATCGAGCTCGGCGTCGGCTATCTGACGCTGTTCGGCTTCTCGACCGAGAACTGGCGGCGGCCGATCCTCGAGGTCGGCGAACTGATGAAGCTGCTGCGCTTCTTCCTGCGCGGCGAGCTCAGGACCCTGCACAAGAAGGGCGTGCGGCTGCGCTTCATCGGCGACCGCGAGCGGCTGGCCCCTGACATCGTCGACCTGTTGGCCGAAAGCGAGGCGCTGACCTGCGGCAACACTCGCCTCAACCTCACCGTCGCGCTCAGCTACGGCGCCCGGCAGGAGATCACCGAGGCGGCGCGCCGGGTGGCGCGCGAGGTCGCGTCGGGCGCCCTGTCGCCGGAGGCGGTCGACGAGCGGCTGTTCGCCGACCGGCTGTTCACCGCCGACCTGCCCGACCCCGACCTGATCATCCGCACCAGCGGCGAGCAGCGGATCAGCAACTTCCTGCTGTGGCAGGCGGCCTATGCCGAGCTGATCTTCATCGACACGCTGTGGCCGGATTTCGGCCATGCCGACCTTGAGGCCGCCCTCGCCGAGTTCCGGCGCCGGGAACGTCGCTATGGCGCGGTCGGTGGCCAGTAACCCCAGCAACCTGACGCTGCGGATCCTCTCCAGCCTCGTTCTCGGACCGCTGATCCTCGCCGCCGTCTATGTCGGCCGGTGGGAATTCGCGGTCATCGTCGCGCTGCTCGGCGTGCTCGGCGTCGACGAATGGCTGCGGCTGGTGCTGCGGCGGCCGCCGCCCGGCTGGGTCCGGCTCCTGGCCGGCCTCGGCATCCTCGCCGTGACCGTCGCCACGGGCTGCGCCGGCGCCGTCGCCGGCCTGGTCGTGCTGGCCGCGGCGACGGTGGCCTTCGACGTCGTGGTCAATCTGCGCCTCGGCACGCCCGGCCGGATGCCGGCGCTGGGGCTGCCCTATCTCGGCCTGACCGTGGTCGCGCTGCTGCATCTGCGCCAGGACGGCTGGCAGCCGGTGCTCTGGCTGCTGCTGGTGGTCTGGGCCACCGATATCGGCGGCTACATCTTCGGCCGCTGGATCGGCGGGCCGAAGCTGGCGCCGCGGCTGAGCCCGAAGAAGACCTGGGCCGGGCTGATCGGCGGGGCCGGCCTGGCGGCGGTGGCCGGCGCCGCCGCCATCGCGGTGCTGCACCGGGCCGGCGCGGCCCTTCTCGCCGTCCCGGGCGCGGCGCTGCTGGCCCTCCTGGCCCAGGCCGGAGATCTCGCCGAATCCGCGATCAAGCGCCACTACGGCGTCAAGGACAGCGGCGATCTGATTCCCGGCCATGGCGGCGTGCTCGACCGGATCGACGGCCTGCTGGCCGCGGCGCCGGTCTTTGCCTTGTTCACAGCCCTTTTGGATGCATCGTTCAGATGATTTTGGCCCCGTCCGCGGACGCTCCGCGCTCCGTCACCATCCTCGGCGCCACCGGCTCGGTCGGCGCCAGCACCGTCGATCTGATCGGCCGGTCGCCGGAGCGCTTCACGGTCGAGGCGGTGACCGCCAACAAGGATGCGGACCGGCTGGCGGCGATCGCGCGGCAACTCGGCGCCCGCTATGCCGCGGTGGCGGATGACACGGCCTATCCGGCGCTGAAGGCGGCCCTGTCCGGCAGCGGTATCGAGGCGGCGGGCGGCGCCGAGGCGGTGGTGGCTGCGGCGGCGCGTCCGGCGGACTGGGTGATGGCCGCGATCGTCGGCGCCGCCGGGCTGCCGCCGATCCTGACCGCGGTCCGGCGCGGCGCCATGGTCGCCTTCGCCAACAAGGAGTGCCTGGTCTGCGCCGGCGAGCTGATGATGGCCGAGGTGCGGCGGCACGGCGCCACGCTGCTGCCGGTGGACAGCGAGCACAACGCCATCTTCCAGGTGCTCCAGCCCGGCGCCAAGGTGCGGCGGCTGATCCTGACCGCCTCGGGCGGCCCGTTCCGGGAATGGAGCCGCGAGCAGATGGCGGCGGCGACGCCGGCCCAGGCGGTGGCGCACCCGAACTGGAGCATGGGCGCCAAGATCTCGGTCGACAGCGCCACCCTGATGAACAAGGGGCTCGAGCTGATCGAGGCGTCGCATCTGTTCGCCATGCCGGAGGACAGGATCGAGATCGTGGTCCACCCGCAATCGGTGATCCACAGCCTGGTCGACTATGCCGACGGCTCGGTGCTGGCCCAGCTCGGCGTTCCCGACATGCGGGTGCCGATCGCCTACACCCTGGCCTGGCCGGAGCGGATGGAGACGCCTTGCGCCGCGCTGGATCTGGCCAGGATCGCCCGGCTCGACTTCCAGCCGCCGGATGCGGAGCGGTTCCCGGCGCTGCGGCTGACCCGGGAGTGCCTGCGGCAAGGTGGCTCAGCCGCGACCGTGCTGAACGCCGCCAACGAGGTGGCGGTGGCGGCCTTCCTGGCCGGGCGGATCGGCTTCCTCGACATCGAGCGGATCGTCGAGGCCACCCTTGCCATGATTCCGGCACAAGCTGTGGCGACTCTGGATGAGGTGTTCGCCATCGACGCCGCGGCGCGACGGCACGCCGCTGCGCTTTGAATTCGCGGGCAAGCGGGCCTACATAGGCCCTCTGGCCGAGAGGACCATATGACGCTGTTCACGTATCTGATCCCGTTCCTGGTCGTGCTGACCGTCCTCGTCTTCGTGCACGAGTTCGGCCACTACTGGGTCGCCCGCCGCAACGGGGTGCGGGTCGAGACCTTCTCGATCGGCTTCGGGCCCGAGCTGTTCGGCTTCAACGACCGGCACGGCACCCGCTGGAAGTTCAGCGCCGTGCCGCTCGGCGGCTATGTGAAGATGTTCGGCGACGCCGACGCAGCCTCGAGCCCGTCGGCGGCGCTGGACGGCATGACCGAAGATCAGCGGTCGGTGTCGTTCCATCACAAGCCGGTCGGCCAGCGCGCCGCCATCGCCGCCGCGGGGCCGATCGCGAATTTCCTGTTCTCGATCGTCGCCCTGTTCTTCCTGTTCCTGATCGGCGGCCATCCCTTCCCGCCGGCGGTGGTGGGCGATGTCTCGGCCGGCGGCGCCGCGGCCGAGGCCGGGATCCGGCCGGGGGACCGGATCACCAGCATCGACGGGACCGCGGTCGATCGCTTCGCCGAGCTCGGCGTCGCGGTCCGCGGCGGCAACGGCAAGGCGGTCACGCTCGGCGTCGAGCGCGGCGACGAGGCGCTGAGCGTCGCCCTGACGCCGCGGCAGGATATGGTGCCGACGGCCGATGGCGGTTCGGCCACGATCTGGCGTCTCGGCATCGCCGCCGACACCGGTCCCTATGGCGTCGTCGAGGCGGCGCGGATGTCGGTCAGCGAGAGCTGGGCGATCGTGTCGATGACCGCCTCCGCGCTCGGCCAGATGGTCTCCGGCCAGCGCGGCACCGAGGATCTCGGCGGCCCGCTGCGGATCGCCCAGATGTCCGGCGAGGTCTATCAGGTCGGCATCGTGGCGCTGCTCTGGTTCATGGCGATCCTGTCGATCAATCTCGGCCTGATCAACCTGGTGCCGATTCCGATGCTCGACGGCGGTCACCTGCTGTTCTGCGCGATCGAGGCAATCCGCGGCCGGCCGCTCGGCGCGCGTGCCCAAGAATACGGTTTCCGCCTTGGGCTCGCTTTGGTATTAACCCTGATGCTCTTCGCGACCTGGAACGACCTGGTCCAACTCAAGGTAGTGGCCTTTTTCAAAGGCTTGGTGTCCTGAGCCGGGACGTGTTACCGGATCACGGCGGCAGGGATTCGCCGCGATCCGCAGCCGCTGTTGTTGGGGGCGGCGGTCGTTCGTCAAACCTCTTGCGCCCGGTCGGACGGGGGCAAGAGGCATGGGTGTGAGTTTGAGGGGAAAGCAAAAACCGATGTCGACCGTGACCTCCCGACTCTGGCTCGCGGCCGTGGCGGCTGTCGCTCTCAGTACGGCGCCGATGACGGCGCCAGCGCAGACCCGCGGCGCCGGAACCATCGCCGACGTCAAGGTCGAGGGGTCGCAGCGGATCGAGCCCGCGACCGTGATCTCCTATATGGCGCTCAAGCCTGGCGACGAGTACAGCGACCGCGCCGTGGACGAATCCGTCAAGAGCCTGTTCGCCACCGGCCTGTTCGCCAACGTCCAGATCCGGCGCCAGGGCTCGAGCCTGGTGGTGACGGTCGAAGAGAACCCGATCATCAACGAGATCGCGTTCGAGGGGAATGACCGCTTCGACGACACCAAGCTGACGGCGGAGATCGAGGAGCGGCCGCGGCAGGTCTACACCCGGACCAAGGCACAGAGCGACGCCGACCGCATCCAGCAGCTGTACCGCCGCAGCGGTCGCTTCGCCGTGGCGGTCGAGCCGAAGATCATCAAGCTCGACCAGAATCGCGTGAACTTGGTGTTCGAGATCCGAGAGGGCGACCTCGCCAAGATCGAGCGGATCAACTTTGTCGGCAACCGCGCCTTCTCCAACAGCGAGCTGCGCGACGAGATCCTGACCAAGGAGACCGAGTGGTGGAACATCCTCGCCTCCAACGACACCTATGACCCGGATCGCCTGGCGGTCGACCAGGAGATGCTGCGCCGCTACTACCTGAACCGCGGCTATGCGGATTTCCGCGTGATCTCGGCGGTGTCGGAGCTGGCGCCCGACGGCGAGGGCTTTTTCATCACCTTCACGGTCGATGAGGGCGAGCGCTACAAATTCGGCAAGATCGACGTCAACAGCGCCCTGCCGGGCGTGACGCCTGAGGAGCTGAAGACCGTCATCGTCAGCGATGAGGGCGACTGGTACTCCAGCAAGGCGGTCGAGGATTCGATCCAGGCCCTGACCACCTATCTCGGCGACCGGCAATACGCCTTCGTCGACATACAGCCCTCGGTGCAGCGCAACCGCGACGAGCAGCTGATCGCGATCACCTACGAGATCTCGGAAGGCCCGCGCGTCTTCGTCGAGCGGATCGACATCAGCGGCAACGTCCGCACCGCGGACGAGGTGATCCGCCGCGAGTTCGAGCTGGCCGAAGGCGACCCGTTCAACGCCTCGCGGCTGAAGAAGTCCGAGACCAACATCCGCAACCTCGGCTTCTTCAGCAAGGTCGACATCAAGCCGACTCCGGGCACCGCTCCGGACCAGACGGTGATCCAGGCCGCCGTGGCCGAGCAGTCGACCGGCGAAGTGCAGCTCGGCGTCGGCTACTCGACTAGCGACGGTCCTTTGGGCGATGTCACGATCCGCGAGCGCAACCTGCTCGGACGTGGCCAGGACCTGCGGCTGTCGACCTCGCTCAGCGGCGTGTCCTCGCAGATCGACCTGAGCTTCACCGAGCCGTATTTCCTCGGTCGCAACCTTGCGGCGGGCTTCGATCTGTTCCGCACCACCCGCGACAACCAGAGCTTCAGCTCCTACGACGAGACCAACACCGGTTTCGCGCTGCGCATGGGCTATCCGCTGTCCGAGAACCTGCGGCAGACCCTGCGCTATCGCCTGAACTACCGCCAGATCTCGGACGTCGAGGATGATGCCTCGCGCTTCATCAAGGAGCAGGAAGGCAACACCCTGTCCTCCGCGGTGCAGCAGACGATGACCTATGATCGCCTGGACAGCCGGATCAACCCGACCGACGGCTACCGCATCACGCTGTCGAACGAGATCGCCGGCCTCGGCGGCGACGTGCACTACCTCAAGACCCAGCTCAGCGCCGATTGGTACTACCCGGTCACCGACTCCATGGTGTTGAACGTCGGCGGCCAGCTCGGCAACATCATCGGCCTGGGCGAGGACGTCCGGATCAACGACCGCTTCTTCCTCGGCGGCAACTCGTTCCGCGGCTTCCGGACCGGCGGCTTGGGCCCCCGCGATCTCAGCTCCAACGACAAGGACGCGCTGGGCGGCAACAACTTCGCCCTCGGCTCGGTCGAGCTCAGCTTCCCGCTCGGCCTGCCCAGCGAATTCGCTCTGCAGGGCCACGCCTTCACCGATGTCGGCACCCTCTGGGGGTCGGACGAGAGCGGCGCCGGTGTCGTCGACGACGCGGCGCTGCGTGCCTCGGCCGGCATGGGCGTGTCCTGGGCTTCGCCCTTCGGCCCGATCCGGCTCGACTATGCCTATCCCTTTGCCAAGCGCGACTACGACAAGCAGGAGCAGTTGCACATCAGCTTCGGCACCAGATTCTGATTGGTGCGGCGCCGTCCGCTTCCGCGGTCGCGCGACTATCCTCGGCGCCGGCGAAGGCCGGCGCCGCTTTCGTTGATCGGCGCGGGATCGCCGCTGCCCGCAAGCCGTGAACAGAGAGTGCGCCTATGCCCGATCCGCGATTCTTTCGCAGCGCCGGTCCGTTCCGGCTCGGTCGCCTCGCCGAGATCGCCGGCGCGACTCTCGCGCCGGGGGCCGATCCGGACCGGCCGGTCGCCAGCGTCGCGCCGCTCGACGCCGCCGGCCCCGACGACATCAGCTTCCTCGACAACCGCAAATATGTCGACGCCTTCGCCGCCAGCAAGGCGGGCGCCTGCGTGATCGCTCCGGCCCTGGCCGACCGGGCACCTTCCGGCATGGCGCTGCTGCTGACGCCAAAGCCCTACAAGGGCTATGCGCTGATCGCCCAGGCCTTCTTCCCGGCGCCGGCGGCGCGGCCCGGCATCGCCGCCACGGCCGCGATCGACCCGACGGCGGTGATCGGCGAGGGGGTGGAGGTGGGTCCCGGCGCCGTGATCGAGGCCGGGGCCGAGATCGGCGCCGGCTGCCGCATCGGCCCGAACGCGGTGATCGGCGCCGGCGTGGTGCTGGGCGAGCGCAGCGTGGTCGGTCCCAACGCGTCGCTGACGCATTGCCTGGTCGGCGCACGGGTCACGATCTATCCCGGCGCTCGCATCGGCCAGGACGGCTTCGGCTTCGCCATGGACGCCGAAGGCCATGTCCGGCTGCCGCAGCTGGGCCGCGTCATCATCGAGGACGATGTCGAGGTCGGCGCCAACTCCACCATCGACCGCGGGGCCGGCCCGGACACGGTGATCGGCCGGGGGGCGATGATTGATAATCTGGTGCAGATCGGGCACAACGTGCAGGTCGGACGAGGCGCCGTGATCGTCGCGCAAGCAGGCGTGGCGGGGAGCACCAAGTTGGGCGATTTCGCCGTTCTGGCTGCCAAGGCTGGTGTCGCGGGCCATCTCACCATTGGTGCAGGGGCGAAGATCGCCGCGAATGCGGGGGTGATGCGCGACGTCGACCCCGGTGCCGAGGTCGTGGGCGCGCCCGCGATCCCGAAGCGGCAGTTTTTCCGGCAGCAGGTCATGCTAGCGCGTCTAGCCGAAGGGAAGGGCGACTGAGATGGACGGAGCCGCCGGCGACAAGAAGAACGTGTCGCAGCTGGACATCCTCAAGATCATGGAGTTGATCCCGCATCGTTATCCGATGATCCTGGTGGATCGCGTGATCGATGTGGTGCCGGACGAAAGTTGCACCGGGATCAAGAACGTCACCATCAATGAGGGCTTCTTCCAGGGCCACTTCCCGCGCTACCCGGTGATGCCGGGCGTGATGATCGTCGAATCCATGGCGCAGACGGCGGCCGTTCTGGTCGTCGCGACGCTGGGCGAGAGCGCCAAGGGCAAGCTGGTCTATTTCATGACCGTCGACAACGCCCGGTTCCGCCGGCCGGTGACGCCGGGCGACAGCCTGCGGGTCCATGTCCGCAAGCTGCAGCAGCGCCGCAACGTCTGGAAGTTCATGGGCGAGGCCAAGGTCGACGGCACGCTGGTGGCAGAAGCCGAGTTCGCCGCCATGATCATGGACGATCTATGAGTTCTGCCACCATCCACCCGATGGCCCTGGTCGACCCTGCCGCGAAGCTCGGGGCCGGGGTCAGGATCGGCCCGTTCTGCACTGTGGGCCCGGAGGTCGAGCTCGGCGACGAGGTCGAGTTGATCTCGCATGTCGTGGTCGCCGGTCGCACCAGCATCGGCCCGAAGACCAAGGTGTTCCCCTTCGTCTCGCTCGGCCTGCCGCCCCAGGACCTCAAGTTCTCCGGCGAGAAGTCGCAGCTGATCATCGGCGCCAACAACGTCATCCGCGAGCACGTGACCATGAATCCGGGCACGCATGGCGACAAGATGAAGACAGTGGTCGGCGACAACTGCATGTTCATGGTGAACACGCATGTCGCCCATGACTGCATCCTCGGCAGCCACATCATCATGGCCAACAACGCCGTGCTGGCCGGCCATGTGACGATCGAGGACCACGTCATCATCGGCGGCAACAGCGCCATCCACCAGCACCTCCGGCTGGGCGCGCACTGCTTCGTCGGCGGCATGACGCCGGTGCGCAACGACATCATCCCCTTCGGGCTGGCGATCGGCGAGACCGCGACGCTGAACGGGCTTAACCTGGTCGGGCTGAAGCGCCGCGGCTTCACCAAGCCGCAGATCCAGTCGCTGCTCGCCGCCTACCGCACCCTGTTCGACGGCGAGGCGCAGTTCGCCGAACGCATCGAGGCGACGCGGCAGGGATTCGGCGACAACGAGGTGGTGCAGCGCATCCTCGCCTTCATCGACGCCGATGCCGGCCGCAACGTGATGCAGCCGGCCCGCCGACGGCATGCCGGATAAGCTCGGCATTCTCGCCGCCGCGGGCCCGCTGCCCGGGCGGCTGGTCGAGGCGTGCCGCCAGGCCGGGCGGGACTTCGTCGTCGTCGCCTATCGCGGCATGACCGACCCGGCTTTGGTCGACGGCGGACAGGTGCCGCATTTTTGGACCCGGCTGGGCGCCGCCGGCCGCTGGATCGACGAGCTGAAGCGCCAGGGCGCCCACACGCTGTGCCCGGTCGGCAACATCCGCCGGCCGAGCCTGTTCGAGCTGATGCCCGACTTCAAGGCGGTGCGGATCCTGACCCGCATCGGCTTCTCCTCGCTCGGCGACGACGCGCTGCTGACCGCGCTGCGGCGGGTGCTGCAGGAGGAGGGCTTCCGCCTCGTCGCCCTGCACGAGGTGATCGACGACTTCCTGGCCCGGCCCGGCCTGCTGACCAGCACGGCGCCGGACGAGATCGCCCAGGCCGATATCGCCAAGGCTCGCGAGATCGCGCGCGAGATCGGCCGGCTCGACATCGGCCAGGGCGCGGTGGTGCAGCATGGCTATGTCCTGGCGGTCGAGGCGGCGGAGGGCACAGACGCGATGCTGCGCCGCTGCGGCCCTCTGGCCCGGCCCGGCCCCGGCGGCGTGCTGGTCAAGGCCAAGAAGCCGCAGCAGGACATCCGGCTGGACCCGCCGACGATCGGCGTCACCACGGTCGAGCTGGCCGCCGCCGCCGGGCTGCGCGGCATCGTGGTCGAGGCCGGCGGCGCCATGATCATCGACGCCGAGGCCGTGCGGCAGGCGGCCGACCGGCACGGCCTTTTCGTGCTCTGCCTGGCGGAGGGCGAATGATGGCGCCGCACATCTTCCTGGTGGCGACCGAGCCGTCCGGCGACCTGATGGGCGCCAGCCTGATGGCGGCGCTGAAGCGGCGCTGCGGCGACGGCGTGCGCTTCAGTGGCGTCGGCGGCGCCCGGATGGCGGCGGAGGGGCTGGACACCCTGTTCCCGCTGGGCGACATCGCGGTGATGGGCGCGGTCGAGCTGGTGCCCCAGCTGCCGCGCCTGTTCGACCGGATCCGCCGCACCGCCGAGGCGGCGCTGGCGGCGAAGCCCGATGCGCTGGTGTCGATCGACGGCTTGGCCTTCAACGCCCGGGTCGCGGCAAGGCTGGCCGGCCGGACCTTCCCGATCGTGCATTTCGTCGCCCCCAAGGTCTGGGCCTGGCGGCCGGGCCGGGCGCGCAAGCTGGCGGATCTCGTCGACCATCTGATGGTGCAGCTGCCCTTCGAGCCGCCCTGGTTCGAGCGCCACGGCCTGGCCACCACCTATGTCGGCCATCCGATCATCGAGACCGCGGCGGGGCAGGGCGACGGCGCCCGCTTCCGCCAGGCGCATGGCATCGCGCCGGATGCGAAGGTTCTGACCGTGCTGCCCGGCAGCCGGCGCGGCGAGATCCAGCGGCTGCTGCCGGTGTTCGCCGACACGGTGCGGGCCCTGGCATCCCGGCATCCCGGGCTGCGCCTGGCCGTGCCCACGGTCGACACGGTGGCGCCGGCGGTGCGCGCGGCGGTCAGGGCGTGGCCCGGCGAACCGATCGTGATCGAGGGCGACGCCGAGAAATACGACGCCTTCGCCGCCAGCGACGCGGCCCTCGCCGCCTCCGGCACCGTGGCGCTGGAACTGGGCCTGGCCCGGGTGCCGAGCGTGATCGCCTATCGCGTCAACCCGGTCTCGGCCTTCGTTGTGCGGCGCATGCTGACGACCAAATACGCCAATCTGGTCAACATCATGCTGGACCGCCCGGCGGTGCCGGAGCTGCTGCAGGAGAACTGCACGCCGGAGAAGCTGACGGCGGCGATCGACACGCTCCTGACCGATCCGGCGGCGGTCGCGGCGCAGCGCGCGGCCTATGACGAGGTGGCGCGGATGATGCTGCTGCCGGACGGCGCCGTGCCCGGGGACCGGGCCGCCCAGGTGGTGCTCGATGTGATCCGGCAGGGGCGAAAGCGGGCCTGATCGCAGCCGGTCAGCAATTGCCCTTCTTGGCCTGTCCGGGCGGGCAGAAGTTGTTGCCGTAGCCGCCGCGCGGATGGCCGTCCCCGGCATAGACGCAGCCGCTCACAAGGCCTGCCGCGACCAACAAGAGGCAGATCAGCTTTGTCATGGGGCTCTCCGCGACGACGCCGGATGGCTGTGCACCGTCAAGGCCGGGGAGCCGGGATTTGTTCCCGTGGAAGGCTGAAGTTCAGGAGAACAGCCAAGTCAGCAGCGCCGCCCCGGCGAGGACCGCGGCGATGGCGGCGGCGGTGCGGAGCTTGACGCGCAGCGGCGCCCGGTTCGCGTTCGCGGCCCGGGGCACCTGCCGCGGCATGGTCGAAATGCCGATCGGCCGGCCCGGGCGCCCTGGAGCGCGCGGGCCGGTGCGGTCGATCTGGGCGCCTCGCTTAGCCACGCTCGCTCAGCGGCACGAAGTCGCGCGGCGTGTGCCCGGTGAACAGCTGACGCGGCCGCCCGATCTTCTGGTGTGGGTCGCCGATCATCTCGGTCCACTGCGCGATCCAGCCGACGGTGCGGGCCACGGCGAACAGCACGGTGAACATGCTGGTCGGGAAGCCCATCGCCTTCAGGATGATGCCCGAATAGAAGTCGACGTTCGGGTACAGCTTCCGTTCGACGAAGTACTCGTCCTCGAGTGCGATCTTCTCCAGCGCCATGGCCAGGTCGAGCAGCGGATCCTTGATCCCCAGCTCCTCAAGCACCTCGTAGCAGGTGGCGCGCATCACCTTGGCGCGCGGATCGTAGTTCTTGTAGACGCGGTGGCCGAAGCCCATCAGGCGGAACGGATCGTCCTTGTCCTTGGCCCGCTTGACGAATTCGCCGACGCGGTCCTTGGTGCCGATCTCGCCCAGCATCTTCAGCACCGCTTCGTTGGCGCCGCCATGGGCGGGGCCCCACAGCGAGGCGATGCCGGCGGCGATACAGGCGAAGGGGTTGGCGCCGCTGGAGCCGGCGAGGCGCACGGTCGAGGTCGAGGCGTTCTGCTCGTGGTCGGCGTGCAGGATCAGGATGCGATCCATGGCACGGGCGAGGACCGGGTTGATCTTGTACTCTTCCGCCGGCACGGCGAAGGTCATGTGCAGGAAGTTCTCGGCGAAGCTGAGATCGTTCCGCGGATAGATAAAGGGCTGGCCGATCGAGTACTTGTACGCCATGGCTGCCAGGGTCGGCAGCTTGGCGATCAGCCGGTGCGACGCGACCTCGCGCTGGCGCGGGTCATGGATGTCGGTCGAGTCGTGATAGAAGGCCGACAGCGCGCCGGTGACGCCGCATAGCACCGCCATCGGGTGGGCGTCGCGACGGAAGCCGCGATAGAAATGGTGGATCTGCTCATGCACCATCGTGTGGCGGGTGATGGTGCGCTCGAACTCGGCCTCCTGGGCCGGATTCGGCAGCTCGCCATGCAGCAGCAGATAGCAGACCTCGAGGAAGTTGCTCTTCTCCGCCAGGTCGTCGATGGCATAGCCGCGGTGCAGCAGGATCCCCTCATCGCCGTCGATGTAGGTGATCTCGCTGTCGCAGGAGCCGGTCGAGGTGAAGCCCGGATCGTAAGTGAACATCCCGGTTTCGGCATAGAGCTTGCGGATGTCGATGACGCTCGGGCCCATGGTCCCGTCGATCACGGGCAACTCCACCGACTTGCCGGTCGAGTTGTCGGTCAGCGTGACGGTCTTCTGCGCCACGGGGGTCTTCGTATCGGGCATGACGATGTCCTTGAGCGGGGGCTTCGTACTGGAAACGCAGGTCATCCGCTCCGTCGGCCGCGAGGATAGTCGCGCGGCGGAGCAAGATCAACGCGACTTGGGCCCTCCCGGCGACAGATTTCGATCGCCTGTTTTTTAGGCTTCTTCCGAATTACCAAACGAGATCAAACGGTTGCCGGACGCCGTTAAGGGGCGACGGCAGCATCGCCGATCCGCCGCAGCGTCTCGTCCCGGCCGAGGATCGCGGCCACCTCGAAGATACCTGGTGACACGTTCGATCCGGTCAATGCCGCGCGCAGCGGCTGCGCCACTTTGCCGAGCTTCAGCCCCTCGGCCTCGGCGAGCCGGTTGACCTCTGCTTCCAGCACCGCCTCGGTCCAGTCGTTCAGGCCGGACAGCGCCGTCAGCAGCCGCCCGAGCAGGGCGCGGGCGTCGCCGGTTAGGATCTTCTGCGCCGCCTCGTTGATCGGCAACGGGCCGGAGCGGAGATAGAACAGAGCGCTGTCGGCCAGCTCGACCAGCGTCTTGGCCCGCTGCTTCAGCCCGGTCATGGCCAGCAGCAGGATGGCCCGGTCTGCATCGACCAGCGACCGGCCCAGCGCGGTCTCCAGGTTCGGCGTGATCCGCTCCAGCAGCTCGGCGTCCGGCGTCTCGCGCATATAGATGCCGTTCAGGTTCTCGAGCTTGGCGAAGTCGAGCCGCGAGGGCGACCGGCCGACACCATCGAGGTCGAACCACTCGATCGCCTTCTCGGTCGGGATCACCTCCTCGTCGCCATGGCCCCAGCCGAGCCGCAGCAGATAGTTGCGCAACGCCGCCGGCAGGTAGCCCATGTCGCGATAGGCCTCGATGCCGAGCGCGCCGTGCCGCTTCGACAGCTTGGCCCCGTCCGGCCCGTGGATCAGCGGGATATGGGCGAAGTCGGGCGGGATCGCGCCGATCGCGTTGTAAAGCTGGACCTGGCGGAAGGTGTTGGTCAGGTGGTCGTCGCCGCGGATGATCTGGGTGATGCCCATGTCGATGTCGTCGACGACCACCGACAGCATGTAGACCGGCGTGCCGTCGGCGCGCAGCAGCACCATGTCGTCGAGCTGGTCGTTCTGCACCGTGACCGGGCCCTGGACCTTGTCCTCGACCGTGGTCTCGCCGGTGCGCGGTGCGCGCAGCCGGATCACCGGGTCGAGGCCCTTCGGCGCCTCGGCCGGGTCGCGGTCGCGCCAATAGCTGGTGTAGTACGCCCAGGGCTTGCCCTCGGCCTTGGCCTTCTCGCGCAGCGCCTCCAGCTCGGCCGGCTGCAGCCAGCAGTGATAGGCCTTGCCCTCGGCCAGCAGCTTGCGCGCCACCTCGGCGTGCCGCTCGCGCCGTTCGAACTGCGACACGATCTCCTCGTCCCAGTCCAGCCCGAACCAGGCCAGCCCGTCGATGATCTTGCGCACCGCATCCTCGCTGGAGCGGGCACGGTCGGTGTCTTCGATGCGCAGGCGGAAGACGCCGCCGTGATGGCGGGCATACAGCCAGTTGTACAGGGCGGTCCGGGCCCCGCCGATATGCAGGTAGCCGGTCGGGGAGGGGGCGAAGCGGGTCACGACCGTCATGGGCCAAATTCCAGAAGGGCTGCTAGGATCAGTGCGACAGGTCCATAGCATAGGCCTTCGGGCGATGGCTAATGCGGGGGCATCGGTCGGCATCCCCGAGGCCGTGCGGGCGTCGCTGCGCCGCCTGGGTTCGGACGGGATCGACTGGGCGGGCGCGCTCGACGCCCTGGCAGGCGGCGTGCGGCGCCGTCTGGTGCTGCTGGTGCCCTGCGGCCTCGGCACCGGCATCGGCGTCTACTTCGCGCTGCCGTCGGAGCCGCCGCTCGTCGCGGGGCTGGGCGCGCTGGTCCTGTCCGCCTTGCTCACGTTGCTGCTGCGCCGCCGGCCGCGGGCGCTGTGCTTCGCCGCGCTGCTGCTGGCGGTCGCTGTGGGCTTCCTGGCGGCGGAGCTGCGCACCCGGGCGGTGGCGGCGCCGCTGCTCGACCGCGAGCGGCGCGGCCTGGTGACCGGCACGGTCGAGACGGTCGATCTGCTGCCGCAGGGCGTGCGCGTCGTGCTCGGCGACCTGACGCTGGAGGGGCTGGCGCCGGAGGCGACCCCGGCGGCCGTGCGGCTGCGGCTGCTTGGCGCCGATCTGGTGCCGGCAGCCGGGGACCGCATCCGGGTGCGGGCGACGCTGGCGCCGGTGGATGGACCGGCCTATCCGGGCGGCTTCGACTTCCGGCGGCAGCTGTTCTTCCAGGGCATTGGCGGCACCGGCTTCGCCATGGGCGCGGTCGAGCGGCTGAACGACGACGATGCAGCGCCGTCCAGCCTGGCCCGGCTGCAGGACGGGATCGCCGCCCGGGTGCGGGCGCAGGTGGAAGGCGACGCCGGGGCCATCGCCGTCGCCTTCCTGACCGGCGAGCGCGCCGGGATCAGCGACCAGGCCAATCAGGCGATGCGCGATTCCGGCCTGGCGCATCTGCTGTCGATCTCCGGCATCCATATCAGCCTGGTGGCGATCCTGCTGCTCGGCGGCATCCGGCTGGGCCTGGCGCTGATCGAGCCGGTGGCGCTGCGCCGGCCGATCAAGAAATGGGCGGCCGGCATCGCGCTGCTCGGCATCGTCGGCTACACCATCCTGGTCGGCGCCTCGGTGCCGACGGTGCGGTCCTGCGTCATGACCGGCGTGGTGCTGCTGGCGGTGATGGCCGACCGGGTGGCGATCTCGATGCGGCTGGTCGCCCTGGCCGCCACCGCGGTGCTGCTGGTGGTGCCGGAGGCGCTGCCCGGGCCGAGCTTCCAGATGTCCTTTGCCGCGGTGATCGCGCTGATCGCGGCCTATGAGGCGCTGCGGCCGCATCTCGCCGGGTGGCGGGCCGAGGCCGGGCCGGTGCGCCGGATCCTGCTCTATCTCGGCGGCATCGTGCTGACCACGCTGGTCGCCACCGTCGCGACCACGCCCTTCGCCATCTTCCATTTCCAGCGCTTCGCCCCGCTGGCCGTGGCGGCCAATCTGATGGCGATCCCACTGACCTCGCTGTGGATCATGCCCTGCGTGCTGCTGGCCTATCCGGCCATGCTGCTCGGCCTCGACGGCTGGGTGCTGCCGCTGCTGGGCTGGGGCATCGAGGCGATGCTGTGGGTGGCGAACACCGTCGCCGCCTGGCCGCTGGCCGCCTTCGCGGTGCCGGCGATCCCGGCCTGGGGGCTGGTCGCCGGCGCCGTCGGCGGGCTGTGGCTGTGCCTGGCCGGAGGAAGGCTTCGCCTGCTGGGGCTGCTGGCCCTGCCGGCGGTGCTGGTCGCGGCGCTGACCGCGCCGTCGCCGCAGATCCTGGTCGACGGCACCGGCCGGCTGGCGGCGGTGCGGGCGCCGGAGGGCGGCCTGGCCTTCTCGACTCGCCGCAGCGAGCGCTTCATCCGCGAGATCTGGCTGCGGGTCGAGGCCGCGGCGGAGGACGAGCCCTGGCCGCAGCACGGGACGGCCGCCGGCGGGCGGCTGGCCTGCGACCCGCGCGGCTGCCTCTACCGCTTCGGCGACGCCACGGTGGCGTTCACCCGCAGCGGCGAAGGCTTCGACGACGACTGCGCCACGGCCGATCTGGTGATCACCGGCCTGGTGGCGCCGCGCTGGTGCCGGCCGCGCTTCGGCGTCTGGGATCGCTTCGACCTGCGCCGCAGCGGCAGCATCGCGGTCGATCTGTCCGGCCCGCAGCCGGAGATTGCCACGGTGGCGGAGGCCGTCGGCGACCGCCCGTGGGCGCCGGCCCCGTTCCGGGCGGCGGCGCCCGAATGATCGGTCAGCGGGCCGTCGCCATCGTGCGGCCTTCGGCGTTGCCGGCCTTGGCCGCGTCCAGCACCTCGGGATAGGGGTAGTTCAGTCCCAGCAGCTGGCGCAGGTCGGGGCTGGCCTGTTCGACGAAGGCGCGGGGCAGGGCGGCCGGCATGTCCTCCATCGGCTTCACGAATTTCGGCAGGTACTGGATCAGGATGGCCGACCGGTCCTGCCGCGACCGGTTCGGCATGGCGCAGTGCCAGACCGCGCCGAAGAACACCACCGTGTCACCCGGCTCGCCCAGCATGCGGGTGCAGCGCTCGTGGAAACGGTCGCTCTCGGCCGGGTAGCGCAACTCCTTCTGCGTGCCCGGTACATAGGCGGTGGCGCCGGTCTCCGCGGTGAAGGGGTCGAGCAGGATCGTCGCCTGTGCGTTCAGCGGGAAGGACGCATTGATCCGCACCGGATGCGACTCCGGCTTGTGCAGGTCCCAGTAGGGGTAGTCGATATGCGGCTCCTGGCCCGGGCCGCCGGGCAGGATGCGGTTGGCTGCGATCGAGCCCATGATGAACTCGCTGCCGAGGAAGGCGCGCATCACCGCCATCAGCGCCGGATGCGCCGCCATGCGCGAGAACACTTCGCCCTTGGCCAGCAGGTTCCACACCCGGCGCTGCAGGGCGATCTTGCCCTCCTGCTCGGCCGCGCCCTGGAAATGCGTGACCTTGGGCGCGGTGCCCTCCGATTCGCGCATCACCACGGCCCGCGCATCGGCGATCTCCGCCGGCGTGAACAGGCCGCGCAGCAGCACCGCGCCCGCTCCGTCCAGCAGCTCCGCCACGATCGCGGCCGGGTCGATCATGTCCGGTGTGTAGGTCTTCATGCTGTTCCTCCCTGTCGGATGCATCAGCGTAATCCGATTTGCAAGCGCTTGCAAATCGGATGGAGGCCGTTAAGGTCAGCTAAGATGCGACCGAGGGAGGACGGCGAATGACGGGGACGCTTCGGATCGGGCTGATCGGGGCCGGCTACATGGGCAAGGCCCATAGCATCGGCCTGCAACTGGTGCGCACGGCGTTCCAGCCGCCGCTGGTCCCGGTCTGCGAGATGATCTGCAGCACCACGGCGGAGGGGGCCGCGGCCCATGCCGAGGCCTGGGGCTGGAACCGGTCGACCGCCGACTGGCGGACGCTGGTGGCCGACCCGGCGGTCGACGCCGTGATCATCGCCACCCCCCCGCGCACACATCTGGCGATGGCGACCGAGGCGCTGCGCCTGGGCAAGCCGGTGTTCTGCGAGAAGCCGCTGGGCTGCGACCCGGCCGAATCAAAGGCCATGGTCGACGCGGCGGAGGAAGCGGGCGTCGCCACCATGGTCGGCTTCAACTACATCCGCACCCCGGCCAGCCAGCTGGCGAAGCAGATCATCGATGCCGGCGAGATCGGCGAGGTGATCCAGGTCACGGCCGAGCATGTCGAGGACTACCTGCACGACCCGCGGGCGCCGGCCTCCTGGCGCACCCGCATCGCCACCGGTACCGAAGCCGGGGCGCTGGGCGACGTCGCGCCGCACATCGTCAATGCCTGCCTGCAGCTGGTCGGGCCGATCGAGTCGCTGGTCGCCGATCTCAATATCGTCCGGACGACGCGGCCAGGGCCCGAGGGCGAAGAGCGGGTGGAGAATGACGACCAGGGCCAGATGCTGCTGCGCTTCGCCAATGGCGCCACGGGCTCGCTCAGCTTCAGCCGCGTCGCCGCCGGGCGGAAGATGGGCTACACCTACCGCATCACCGGCACCAAGGGCGCTCTGGCCTTCGACCAGGAGAACCAGAACGAGCTGTGGCTCTACGACGCCGCCCGGCCGGCGGCGCGCCAGGGCTTCCAGCGCCTGCTGACCGGGCCGGCGCATCCCGACTACCTGGCCTTCAACCAGGGCGTCGGCCACGGCACCGGCTACAACGAGCAGATCGTCATCGAGGCGCGCGACTTCCTCGCGGCGGTGGCGACCGGCCGCCCGGTCTGGCCGACCTTCCGCGACGGCTGGGAGGTCGACCGCGTCACCGCCGCCGCCCTGCGCTCCGCCCGCGAGCGTGCCTGGGTGCGAATCGCGGACATGTGAGGTTCAGCGGAGCCGCGACCGCGCCGTCGGCGACAGCAGCGCGACTTCCGGCGGCCGAGCCAGATGCGGCTGCAGCGCCTCGGCGAAGCCGGGGACGGCGTGGCGCTCATACGCGACCCGGTCCGGGAAGCGGGAGAACCAGACGAAGACCCGCGCATCCTCCCGCACCGGCAGGGCCGGGAAGCCGTTCTCGCCGCGCTCGGACACAAAGCTCGCCAGGATCGGCACGCCGGCATCGACCAGCATCGGCGCCAGGATAGTCTCGAACACCTCCGGGAACCCGGCCTCGGCCTCCGCCCGGAGATGCCAGGTGGTGACTACGATGATCCCGCCTGGGCTGCTGTCCGGGGCAGGGCGGTCGCGGCCGAGTCGGAAGCCCGAGTCCGGATGTGCCGGCCGCAGCAGCAGCACGTCGTCCGAATCGATCATGGTGGCGTTGGCGGCGCTGCGATGCGCCTGCCAGACCGGCCCGCCATAAAAGGCGCGCAGCGACTCCGTCCGCGACCGCAGGTCCGAGAAGCCGCGCAGCCAGACGAAATGGTCGGGCGCGTCGAGGTCGCGGAACTGGCCGATGACCTCGACCCCGACCGCCTCCTGCGTCTCGACGAACTCCCGGTCGAACAGCGTGATCAGCACGTCGCGCTGCCCGGGATGCAGCGTGTAGCGCCGTAGCTCCACGATCGGACTGAAGGTCCCAGCTTGCATGATCGCCTCCCATGTCAAAACAGACCGGTTGTCCTGTTCTAAAACAGACTGATTGTCCGGTTGAGTCAATATGCTACGATGGGCAATGACCGAGAGCAGGCGAAAGCGCAGCTACGACCCCGAAGGCATGCGCCGGCGCCTGCTGGACGTGGCGGCGGAGGCGTTCCAGTCCCACGGCTACCGGGCCACCGGCATGCATGAGCTGATGCGCGAGGCCGGGGTGACGGGCGGCGCGTTGTACCATCACTTTCCGACCAAGAAGGCGCTCGGCCTCGCCGTGATCCGCGACCGGGTGGCGGCGGCGGTGGACGAGACCTGGATCGAACCGGTGCGCACGGCGCCGGATGCCCTCGACGGCATCGCCGGCGTATTCGACCGGATCGCCGCCGGGTCGCGGCAGCGTGGCGCCGTGTCCGGCTGCCCGCTGAACAACCTGGCACTGGAGCTGTCCCTGGCCGATCCGGAGTTCCGTTCGGCAATGCAGGCGGTGTTCGCGGCTTGGCGGGCGGCGATCGCAGCCCGGCTGCGCGCCGACCAGGCGGCGGGCCGGCTGGCCGAAGCGGATGCCGACGACCTCGCCGCCTTCGTCGTCGCCACCTATTCCGGGGCAATGGCCCAGGCCAAGGCCCAGCAGGACGCCGCCCCGCTGGAGGCCTGCGCGAGGCAGTTGATGCGGTCTCTGGAAGGGCTGAGACGCGGCACAGCGTGAGGCGAGCTGTGATCCTCCATCTCGTTATCGTCATTCCCGCGAAAGCGGGAATCTCTTTCCGGTATAGCGCTACGAGATCCCCGCTTCCGCGGGGATGACGGAATGGGGAGGGGGAAGCGTATCCCGTTCCACCAGGGTGATGTCAAACAGCCGGCCCTGGATGGAATGGTCGGAATCGGCCAGGCGGGCGGCGATCTGGTCGATGGCGTGGCGCACCATCTCGGCCATCGGCTGGCGGACCGTGGTCAGGCGGTAGCTGGGCCAGGCGGCCAGGGGCATGTCGTCGAAGCCGACGATGCCGATCTCCCCCGGTACCGCCAGGCCGCGCTCGCGGCAGGCGTCGAGGGCGCCGAGCGCCAGGATGTCGTCGCCGCAGAACACCGCCTGCGGCCGGAGCCGGTCGAGCAAAGCGTGCAGGCCGCGGCGGCCATGCTCATGCGAATAGTCGCCGGCGAAGTCCACGGCCAGGGGCTGCAGGCCCGCCGCCTCCAGCCGCTGGGAGAAGCCGGCGGCGCGGTCGCTCGACGACGAATCGGTTTCGGCCCCGCCCAGGAAGGCCAGCTGCCGCAGGCCGCGCGCCAGCATCGCTCCGGCGACCAGGCGGCCGCCGGCGACATTGTCGACCGTTACCACCGGCACTGCCGCCCCCGCCCGGCCGAACACATGCACCACCGGCAGCCCGGCGCGGGCGCAGGATTCGGCGAAGCCCTCGGGCGGTGCGGAGGTGGCGATCAGCACCGCGTCGACATTGTATTGCAGCATCATGTCGAGGGCGGAATCGGCGCCGCCATCCTCCGACAGGTTGGCGATCAGCGGCCGCAGCCCGCGGCGCTGCAGCTCCCGCGTGAACAGGTCGAACACATCCATGAAGGCGGGATTGGCGAAATGGCTCGAGACCAGCCCGACCAGCTCGGTCCGGCCGGTCATCAGGCTGCGCGCCAACTGGTTGGGGCGGTAGCCCAGCGCCTCTGCCGCCGCCAGGACCCGGACCCGCATCCGGGCCGAGACGCTGGCATCCTTGGTGAAGGTGCGGGAGACGGCGGAGATCGACACGCCCGCGGCCTCCGCGACCTGCTGCGCCGTGACCCGTTCGGCGCCGCCGGCCCGGCCGCTGTTGGAGCGCCTCACGAGATCACGATCCGCCCGAGGAGGGGGAGGTTACGAATAGGTCCGCAGCAATCCGATCAGGCGGCCCTGGATGCGGACGCGGTCGGTGGGCAGGTAGCGGGTCTCGTAGGCCGGGTTGGCGGCCTCCAGCCCGACTGAGGCGCCCTTCTTTCGCAGTCGCTTCAGCGTCACCTCGTTGTCGTCGACCAGGGCGACGACGATGGTGCCGGGGTCGGCCGCGTCGCAGCGCCGGATGATGACGGTGTCGCCGTCCAGGATTCCGGCCTCGACCATGCTGTCGCCGGCGACTTCGAGCGCGTAGTGCTCGCCGGGTCCGAGCAGCGAGGCCGGCACCTCGGCGTAGTTGGACTGGTCGCGCAGCGCCTCGATCGGCATGCCGGCGGCGATCCGGCCGTAGAGCGGCAGGCGGACGCCGAGCTCCGGGTTGTTGAGATCGGCGCGTTCCAGCTTGCGGCCGGGCAGGACGGCGTCAGAGCGCAGCGGCCGGAAAGGGACAACGTTGTCATCCTCGGCCGGCGCCGCCGCCGGTGCGTCCGACTTCAAGCAGTCCGGCAGACGAAGCACCTCCAGCGCCCGCGCCCGATGCGGCAGCCGCCGAATAAAACCGCGCTCTTCGAGGCCGGTGATCAGTCGATGGATGCCCGATTTGGACTTCAGGCTCAGGGCATCCTTCATCTCGTCGAAGGAGGGACTGACGCCGTCCGCCTCCAGACGGCGGTGAACGAACAACAACAACTCCTGTTGCTTTCGCGTCAGCAAGGCATCCTCCGTTCGCAGGGGCCGCGGCGCGGCCGAATCCCTGGAGAGAACATTAGGAGGAACAAAACAAAAACACAAGCGCCTAACTGTGGCACCCTCGGTTCTTTACTTCCTTGTAACGATCGCCGGGTCAGATCCCGTCGCCGAACAGCACCGCCTCGACCGCCTCGCCGCGCGCCGCGGCGGGCGCGTGGGGCGGGCGGATCACCAGCCCGTCGGCCGCAGCCAGCAACGACAGCATCGAGCTGTCCTGGGCCGGGAACGGAGTAGCGACATAGCCGGAACCGGTCCGCTCGATCCGGGCCCGCAGATAGTCCTCGCGCCGGTCATTGGCCGGCAGGTCGCGGCCCAGCGTCGCGGTGACGCGGTTCTCCGGCGCCTCGCCCCCCTGCAGGGCCCACAGGACCGGGCGCAGGAACAGCCAGCCGCAGACCATGGTCGAGACCGGGTTGCCGGGCAGGCCGAGCAGCGGCGTGTCGCCGAGCCGGCCGAACATCAGCGGCTTGCCCGGCCGCATCGCTATGGTCCAGAAATCGAGCGCCAGGCCGCGCTCCCCGAGCACCGAGCGGATCAGGTCGTGCTCGCCGACCGAAGCGCCGCCGGTGGTGACGATCAGGTCGGCGCCGCGCGCGCCCGCGGCCAGCGCCGCCAGCGATTCCGCATTGTCGCGGGCAATGCCGAGATCGACCGGGTCGCCGCCGCAACTGCGGATCAGGGCGGCCAGTGCATGGCTGTTTGAGCTGACGATCTGGCTCGGCCCCAGCGCCTCGCCCGGCAGCACGATCTCGTCGCCGGTCGCCAGCACGGCGACGCGCGGCCGGCGGCGCACATGCAGCCAGGGATGATTGGCCGAGGCGGCGATGCCGATGTCGCGCGCGGTCAGGCGCCGGCCGGGCCGCAGCAGTACGTCGCCGGCCCGGAAGTCCAGCCCGGCCTTGCGCACATGCCGGCCGGCAGCGACGCCTTCGCGCACGGTCACGCGGTCGCCGTCGGCCTCAGTGTCTTCCTGCAGCACCACGGCGTCGGCGCCGTCCGGCAGCGGCGCGCCGGTGAAGATGCGGACGCATTGCCCGGGACCGACCGTGCCCTCGAAGCGGCCGCCGGCCGGGACCTCGCCGATCCGGCGCAGGGTCGCGGGGACGGAAGCGACATCGGCCGCCCGCACCGCCCAGCCATCCATGGCGGAGACGTCGAGCGGCGGCTGGGTCAGCCGCGCCACCACCGGCTCGGCCAGGATCCGCCCCAGCCCGGCGGGCAGAGGCACGGTCTCGGCCGGCAGAGCCGCGAAGGCGGACAGGATGCGGGCGCGAGCCTCGGCGACCGGGATCATGGCTGGGCCTCGTATGTGCCTGAGCGGCCGCCGGATTTGTGCAGCAGGCGCAGATCGGTCACGACCATGCCGCGATCCACCGCCTTGCACATGTCGTAGACGGTCAGGGCGGCGACCGAGGCGGCGGTCAGCGCCTCCATCTCCACCCCGGTGCGGTGGGTGACCTTGACCGTGGCCTCGATCTCGACCCGGCTGCGCTCGGCGTCGCAGCGCAGCGCCAGCTCGACGCTGGACAGCGGCAGCGGGTGGCACAGCGGGATCAGGTCGGATGTGCGCTTGGCGGCCATGATGCCGGCGATGCGGGCGATGCCCAGCACGTCGCCCTTGGCATGGCCGCCGGAGGCGATCAGCGCCAGCGTCTCCGGCTTCATCTCGACCCGGCAGCCGGCCCGCGCCACCCGCACCGTCGCCTCCTTGCCGGAGACGTCGACCATGCGCGCCTGGCCGGCCGCATCGAAATGGGTCAGCTCGCCGGTCATGCCGCCGAGGATCTCGCATCCGGCGCCAGCAGGGCGCGGGTGGCGGCGGCGACGTCGTCGTGCCGCATCAGGCTTTCGCCGATCAGGAAGGTGGTGGCGCCCGCCCGCGCCATCCGGGCCAGGTCGGCCGGGGTGAACAGGCCGCTCTCGGAGACCAGCAGCCGGTCGCCCGGCACCTGCGCCGCCAGAGCCTCGGTGGTGGCGAGATCGACCTGCAGGGTCTTGAGGTTGCGGTTGTTGATGCCGAGCAGCGGCGATCGCAGCTTGAGCGCCCGGTCCAGCTCGGCCGCGTCATGCACCTCGACCAGCACGTCCATGCCGGCGTCGATCGCCGCCTGCTCCAGCTCGTGGGCGGTGGCGTCGTCCAGCGCCGCCATGATCAGCAGGATGCAGTCGGCGCCCAGCGCCCGGGCCTCGACGACCTGGTAGGGATCGACCATGAAGTCCTTGCGCAGCACCGGCAGCTCGACGGCGTTGCGGGCGGCGGTCAGATATTCGTCGGCGCCCTGGAAATAGGGCACGTCGGTCAGCACCGACAGGCAGCTGGCGCCGCCGTCGCGATAGGCGCGGGCGAGGGACGGCGGGTCGAAATCCGGGCGGATCAGCCCCTTCGACGGCGAGGCCTTCTTGATCTCGGCGATCAGGCCGTAGCGGCCTTCCGCCTGCGCCCGGCGCAGCGCCGCGACGAAGCCGCGCGGCGGCGCGGCCCGGTCGGCGAGGTCCGCCAGCCGGGCGATCTCGGCCGGCGGCACGGCCGCCTTGCGGGCTTCGATGTGCCGGCGCTTGTCCGCGACGATGCGGGTGAGGGTATCGCTCATGCCGTTCCCTGGCTGGTGATCCGGGCCAGCCGCTCGAGGACATGGGCGGCCGACCCGTCGTCGATGGTGCGGGCCGCAAGGGCGGCGCCGTCGGTCAGTGTAGAGGCCCGGTCGGCGACGATGAAACAGGCTGCGGCATTCAGCAGCACGATGTCGCGATAAGCGCCGTGGGTGCCGCCCAGCACGGCACGCAGGGCAGCCGCGTTGGTGGCGGGATCGCCGCCCTTGAGATCCTCGGGCACGGCGCGGCGCAGCCCGGCATCCTCCGGCGTCACCGTCAGGCGCCGGATCTGACCCCCGCGCAGCTCGGCCACCGCCGTCGGGCCGGTGGTGGTCATCTCGTCGAGCCCGTCGCTGCCATGCACCACCCAGGCGGTCTCGCTGCCCAGCTGGTTCAGCGCCTGCGCCACCGGCTCGACCCAGGCCTCGGCGAAGACGCCGAGCAGCTGGCGCTTGACCCCGGCCGGGTTGGCCAGCGGCCCGAGCAGGTTGAAGATGGTGCGGGTGCCCAGCTCCTGCCGCGCCGGGCCGACATGGCGCATGGCGCTGTGGTACAGCGGCGCGAACAGGAAGCCGATCTGGGCCTCCCACAGCGCTTCCCGCATCACCTCCGGCGGCGCCTCGACATTGACGCCGAGCTCGGCCAGGACGTTGGCGGCCCCGGTCAGGCTGGAGGCGGCGCGGTTGCCGTGCTTGGCCACCGGCACCCCGGCCCCGGCCAGCACGAAGGAGACGGCGGTCGAGACGTTGAAGGAGCCGGAATTGTCGCCGCCGGTGCCGCAGCAGTCGATGGCGCCCGTCGGCGCGTCGATCGTCACCGCCTTGTCGCGCATCACCCGGGCGGCGGCGGCGATCTCCTCCGGCGTCTCGCCGCGGACGCGCAGCGCCATCAGGAAGCCGCCGATCTGCGCCGGCGTCGCCTCGCCCGACATGATGATCTCGAAGGCGGCGCGGGCGTCGGCGGCGTCCAGCGGCTGGCCAAGGGCGGCCTTGGCGATGAAGGGTCGCATTTCGGTCGTCATGCCGCGTTCCGCCGTTCGGCAATGGCCAGGAAGTTCTGCAGGATCTTATGGCCGAACTGCGAGGCGATGCTCTCCGGATGGAACTGCACGCCGTGGATCGGCAGGGTCTTGTGCCGCAGCGCCATGATCACCCCGTCCTCGGTCCAGGCCGTGGCCTCCAGGCTGTCCGGCATGCTGTCCGGCGCGATAGTCAGCGAGTGGTAGCGGGTGGCCTCGAAATTATCGGGCAACCCGGCCAGCACGCCGCCGCCATGATGGTGCACCGGGCTGATCTTGCCGTGCATCGGCACTGGCGCGCGGACGATGCGGCCGCCGAAGACCTGGCCGATCGCCTGGTGGCCCAGGCAGACGCCGAACACCGGCACCCGGCCGGCAGCGGCCCGGATCAGGTCGATGCAGATGCCGGCCTTGTCCGGGTCGCAGGGGCCGGGGGAGAGGACGATGCCGTCGGGCCGCAACGCCAGCGCCTCGTCCACTGTCAGCGCGTCGTTGCGGCGGACCTCGGTGTCGGCGCCGAGCTCGCCGAGGTAATGCACCAGGTTGTAGGTGAAGCTGTCGTAGTTATCGATCAGCAGAAGCATGGAGTTTGCCCTTTCGAGGCAAGGGAATGGGGAGGAGCGGCGGGAATCCGGCCGGCCTCACCATCGATGCTGCTGCGAAGGGTTGCGGTTCTCAGACATGACCCATGGGCCGGTTGCCGTTGCGCGGCCGGTTGGCGAAGCGTACCGCATCTTCGGCGGCGCGCACCAGCGCCCGGGCCTTGTTTCGAGTCTCCTGGTACTCGCCCTCCGGGCTGCTGTCGGCGACGACGCCGCCGCCCGCCTGGATGTAGAGGGTGTCGTCCTTCACCACCGCCGTGCGCAGGGCGATGCAGGTGTCCATGTCGCCATTGGCGCCGAAATAGCCCATCGCCCCGGCATAGACGCCGCGCCGTGCGACCTCCAGCTCGTCGATGATCTCCATCGCCCGCACCTTCGGCGCGCCGCTGGTGGTGCCGGCCGGGAAGCCGGCGGCCAGGGCGGCGATGGCGTCGTGCTCCGGTCCGATCCGGCCGACGACGTTCGAGACGATGTGCATGACGTGGGAGTAGCGCTCGACGATGAAGCGGTCGGTGACCTTGACAGTGCCGATCTGCGCCACCCGGCCGACATCGTTGCGGCCGAGGTCCAGCAGCATCAGGTGCTCGGCCCGCTCCTTCGGGTCGGCCAGCAGGTCCTGCTCCAGCGCCACATCCTCCTCCGGCGTCGCGCCGCGCGGGCGGGTGCCGGCGATCGGCCGGATGGTGACCTCGCCATCGCGCAGCCGCACCAGGATCTCCGGGCTCGACCCGACGATGGCGAAGTCCCGGAAGTTCTGGAACACCAGGAAGGGCGAGGGGTTCAGCCGCCGCAGCGCCCGGTACAGGGCGAAGGGCGGCAGGGTGAAGGGCAGCGAGAAGCGCTGCGACAGTACCACCTGGAAGATGTCGCCGGCGCGGATGTACTCCTTCGCCCGCTCGACCGCGGCGTGATACTCCTCCCGCGTCATGTTCGAGCTCGGCTCGGGCAGGGCCGGCAGGTTACCCTCGGCCGCCGCCTCGCGGTGCGGCAGGCTGGATTCGAAGCGGGCGACCACGTCCGACAGCCGCTCGCAGGCCGCCTCATGCGCCTTCTCCGCCGTCACCGCCGGGTCGGGGAACACCGGAGTGACGATGGTGACGACGTCGGCGATGGTGTCGAAGACGCAGACGATGGTCGGCCGCATCATGATCGAATCCGGCACGCCCAGCGTATCCGGATTGGCGTCGGGCAGGTTCTCCATCTGCCGGACCATGTCGTAGCCGAGATAGCCGAACAGCCCGGCCGCCAGCGGCGGGAAGCCGCGCGGCAGGTCGATGCGCGATTCGGCGATCAGCCCGCGCAGGCTGTCCAGCGGCGCCTGCGCCACCGGCGCGAAGGTGTCGAGGTCGGCGAGCGCCCGGCGGTTGATCTCGACCGCGTCGCCGCGGCAGCGCCAGATCAGGTCGGGCTTGAGGCCGATGGCGCTGTAGCGGCCGCGGATGGCGCCGCCTTCGACCGATTCGAGCAGGAAGGAATAGGGCTCGTCGCCGGCCAGCTTGAGCATGGCCGAAACGGGAGTGTCGAGGTCGGAGACGAGGCGGGTCCAGACGACCTGCGGTTTGCCGGCGCGGTAGGTGTCGGCGAAGGCGTCAAAAGCCGTGGAATCCGGCATGGTTGTGACCTGCGATGAGGGGAGCGGGATGGGCGGGGGCGGAACGGTCGCCGCCACGCCATCGCTCCCCGCCGCCCGTCCGGCGCCAAACGGCCGCCGCCCTCGCATCCGCCCAGCGCCAGCCCATCGCCACTCCAAACGGAGAGGACGGGGCCGCCGGACCAGGTCCGGCGCAGGGGCGCAGCGACGCCGCGAGGGGAACCATCGACATCATTCCTGGTAGTTCAGCCGGGCGAGGACCGCCTGGTCGACAGTGACTCCATAGCGGGCGCGCAGCGCCTGGTCCAGGCCGCCGCCGACATCGATCGCGAGGCCGCGGCTCAGATCCTGCTTCACCGCGGCTTCGGCCGCGGCGTCGGGCTTGGCCGGCTCGACCTTGGTCAGGCGGGCGACGATCCGGCCGCCCGGGGTCTCCGCCGTCGCCGTGCCGCCGACCTTGGCGGCGAACAGGTCGCGCACCAGTGCCGCGGGCACGGCGCCGGCATTGCTGCCGTCGCGCAGCAGCGCCGGGGTCTCGGCATATTGCCCGCCGACCGCCTTGGCGACATCGGCCGCGGCCTCGCCGGCGGACAGGCGCTTGGCGACGTCGGTCGCCAGGGTCGCGCTCGCCTCGGCCTGCTTCTGCTCGGTCCAGGCGGCGGCGACCTCGTCGCGCACCTTGGCCAGCGGCTCGGTCGCCGGCGGGATGATGCTGTCGACCCGGACGATGAACGACGTCTTGTCGTCGACCGTGCCCATCGGGCTGACGTCGCCTTGCTGCAGCTGCGGCTGGAAGGCGGCCTGCAGCACCTGCGCCTGGCCGGGCAGGGGCGGCAGCGGCTGGCCGCTTTGGGTGGTGCCGTCCTGGGCCACGGCGGGGACCGCGGTGACGGCGAAACCGAACTCCTGCGCCGCCTTGTCGATCGGCACATTGTCGGCCAGGGCGTCCTCGAACTTGTTGGCGGCGTCGTACAGGGCGTCGGCCGCCTTGCTCTGCTTCAGCTGGGTCTCGATCTCGGCCCGCGCCTCCTCGAACGGCACGGTGCGGGCGGGCTGAATGCCGGTCAGCACCAGCACGTGCCAGCCGAAGGGCGACTGCACCGGGTCGGTCGCCTGGCCCTCGGCCAAGGTGAAGGCGGGGTCGGCCAGGGCCGGGATCGGCATCGCGGTCTTGGCGGTGAAGTCGACCGGGATCAGCTTGACCGCGGCGTTGCCGGATTCGTCCACCGCCTGCTGCACCGCCTTGCCGCCGCGCACCGCCGCGGCGATCTGATCGGCCAGCTCCTTGGTCGGGGCGATCACCTGGTCGAAGCGCCGCATCTCAGGCTTCTGGTAGGCGGCCTGGTTCTTGTCGTAGGCGGTGCGGGCCTCGTCCTCCGACACCGTGACGGTCTTGGCGAATTCGTCGGTGTTCAAGAGCACGACGCTCAGCGTCCGGTACTCGGGCGACTGGAACTTGTCGCCATGGTCCTTGTGATAGGCCTCGAGATCGGCCTGGGTCGGCTGCGGCACGCCGGTCTGGTCGGCGTTGCGCAGCGTGATCGTGTCGGCCACCCGCGTCTCGCGGTTGTACTTGTAGATCGGGTCGACCAGGGCCTTCGGCGGCTCGGCGCCGCTGAACAGCGCCCGCATCACCCCCTGCTGCTGCAGCTGGCCGCGCTGGCTGGCGATGAAGCCGGCCTCGTTGGTGCCGTTGGCCTGCAGCAGCTGCAGGAAGCGGTCGCGGCTGAACTGGTTGGTGGCCGGATCCCGGAACATCGGGTTGTTGCGCACCGCGTCGGCGACGGCGTCGGTCGACAGGTCGTAGCCGAGATCGGCGGCGATCCGGTCGTACAGCAGGCCGGAGACCATATTGTCCAGCACGCGCTGCGGCAGGCCGAGCTGCTGGGCGACGGAGAGCGGGATCCGCTGGCTCTGGGCGTAGGAGCGGAACTGGTTGTCGAGCTGCTGCAGGCTGATCGTCACGTCGCCGACCGTGGCCACGGTGTCGGACTGGCCCCGGTTGCGGAAGATGTCCCCGATGCCCCAGACCGCGAAGCTCAGGATCAGGAGAACGAACAGCACCTTGACGACGATGGAGCCGGCCTTGTGGCGGAGGATCTGCAGCATGACGACCGTAAACAAAGGGCAAGGCCGCACCGGTCTCCCGGGCGGTTTGGGCGCGCATCATAGGTGCGGCCTTCCCGGGCAGCAATGCACAAGGAGTGCTGTGGCGCCGCAGCGTTCGGATTGCTACATCAAGGGCGACATCTGAGGACCAGCGGGAGAGAGGCCGATGGCGCGCAAGCTGATCGCGGGCAACTGGAAGATGAACCTGCTGCTCACCGAGGGCACGGCGCTGGCCCGCGACCTCGCGCTGCGGCTGGCCCGCACGGTCGACCCGGCCTTCGACCTGCTGATCTGCCCGCCGGCGACCATCATCGCGCCGATCGCCGACGCGGTGCAGGGCAGCGGCCTGCAGGTCGGCGGCCAGGACTGCCACACCGCGCAGGACGGCGCCCACACCGGCGACATCGCCGCCCGGATGCTGGCTGATCTCGGCTGCAGCCACGTCATCGTCGGCCATTCCGAGCGGCGCCAGGACCATGGCGAGATCGACCTGGTGGTGGCCGAGAAGGCGGCGGCGGCGCAGGCCGAGGGGCTGGTCGCGATCATCTGCGTCGGCGAGACCGAGGCCGAGCGCAACGCCGGGCGGGCGCTGCAGGTGTGCAGCCGGCAGATCGCCGGGTCGCTGCCGCGCGGCGCGACGGCGGAGAACACGGTGATCGCCTATGAGCCGGTCTGGGCCATCGGCACCGGTCGCACCCCCACCGCGGCCGACGTGGCCGAGGTGCACGCCCATATCCGCGCGGCGCTGGGCGCGCATGTGCCGTCCGAGGCGGCGGGCATCCGCATCCTCTATGGCGGCTCGGTCAAGCCGGCCAACGCTGCCGAGCTGCTGGCGGTGCCCAATGTCGACGGCGCCCTGGTTGGCGGTGCCAGCCTGAAGGCCGATGATTTCTGGGCCATCGCCCAGGCCAGCGTCGCCTGATCCGGATCGCCCCAGCATCGTCGTTGCATAGGGGCGGGGTGCTGGTTATAGTCCCGCCCGCTTGCCGCCCGGCTCTGTCCGGCGGCGGCCCCCGGTCGGAGCGTAGCGCAGCCTGGTAGCGCACTTGCATGGGGTGCAAGGGGTCGCGAGTTCGAATCTCGCCGCTCCGACCATTTTCTTCCGGACTCGCATCATGCTCGTCGCCCTCGACTGGGGAACCTCCTCGCTCCGCGCCTGGCTGCTCGACGCCGACGGCGCCGTGCGGGACGAGGCCGCGGCCCCGCTCGGCATCCTCAAGGTCCCCGGCGGCGATTTCGACGCCGTGTTCAAGCAGGTGGCGGAGAGGTGGATCGCCGCCGGCGCCAAGGCCGCCATCGCCTCCGGCATGATCGGCAGTCGCCAGGGCTGGGCCGAGGCGCCCTATGCCGATTGCCCCGCCGACGCGGCGGCGCTGGTCGCCGGGCTGATCGAGGTGCCGACCTCGCTCGGCCTGAGCCTGCGAATCGTCCCCGGCGTCAGCCGGGTCGATGCCGACGGCATCCCCGACGTGATGCGCGGCGAGGAGGTGCAGATCCTCGGCGACGCGCCGGCGACCGGCCGCCGCCTCTACGTCCTGCCCGGCACGCACAGCAAATGGGCCCTGGCCGAGGATGGCAGGATCGCCTGGTTCGCCACCTCGATGACCGGCGAGGCCTTCGCCGTCCTGGCCGAGCACAGTATCCTGGGCCGGCTGATGGACGGCCGCGCCTATGACCAGCCCGCCTTCCGCCGCGGCCTCACGGTCGGCGCCGCGGCCGGCGGCGGCCTGCTGCGCCGGCTGTTCAGCGCCCGCACGCTCGGCCTGTTCGGCGAGCTCGAGCCGAAGGCGGCCGGGTCCTATCTCTCCGGCCTGCTGATCGGGGCCGAGGTGGCCGATGCCCGCTCCACCGTGGCCGACGCCACCGGCGCCGCGCCGGACGAGGTCACCATCGTCGGCGGCGCCGAGCTGTCGGCCCGCTATGCCGAAGCGATCGAGGCCGCCGGGCTGCGCAACCGCATCGCCCCGGCCGATACCACGGTCAAGGCGCTGTGGCGCCTGGCCAAGCATGCGGAGCTGGTGTGACATGAATCTGCACGACGCCCTCGCGGGCCTGCCCCTGGTCGCCATCCTGCGCGGCGTCAAGCCGGAGGAGGTCGAGGCCATCGGCGCCGCCCTGGTCGAGGCCGGGTTCCGCTGCATCGAGGTGCCGCTGAATTCGCCGCAGCCCTTCGACAGCATCCGCCGCCTGGCCGACCGCTTCGGCCAACAGGCGCTGATCGGCGCCGGCACCGTGCTCAAGCGCGAGGACGTGGCCCGGGTGCAGGCCTCCGGCGGCCGGCTGATCGTGATGCCGCATGCCGATGTCGAGGTCATCGCCGAGGCGAAGCGGCTGAACCTGGTCTGCGCCCCCGGCGCCGCCACCCCGACCGAGGCCTTCGCCGCGCTGAAGGCCGGCGCCGATGCCGTGAAGATCTTCCCGGCCGAGGCGGTCCCGCCCGCGGTGGTCAAGGCCTGGCGCGCGGTGGTGCCGGCTTCGGTGCCGCTGATCGCGGTCGGCGGCATCACGCCGGACCGGATGGCGGCCTATCGCGACGCCGGCACCACCGGCTTCGGCCTCGGCTCCGCCCTCTACAAGCCCGGCATGACCGCGGCCGAGGTCGCCGCCACCGCCGTCGCCTTCGCCCAGGCCTGGCGGGCGCTGAAGTCGTAACCTACCTCCAATCCCACCCGTGACACCGGCCCGGCCGCCGTCTATGACCATGGCACGAGCGAGCGGGAAGGGGATCGGCGCGTGGTGCAGGACGGGGGCGTTCAGGCCGAACAAGGCTTCATCCGGCGGCAATACGACCGGCTGATCCGGGCGGCGCACGGGCCGCGGGCGCAGTGGACCCTGGCCGGCGTGTCCTTCGCCGAGAGCTCGTTCTTCCCGATCCCGCCCGACGTCGTGCTGATCCCGATGATGCTCGCCAATCCGCGGCGGGCGTGGTGGCTGGCGGGGCTGTGCACCATCGCCTCGGTGCTGGGCGGCCTGGTCGGCTACGCCATCGGCTATTTCCTGTTCGAGACGGTCGGCTCCTGGCTGATCAACCTCTATGGGCTGCAGGCCGGGTTCCAGGAATTCCAGCAGAAATACGCCGAATGGGGCAGCTGGATCATCCTGGCCAAGGGGGTGACGCCGATCCCGTACAAGCTGGTCACCATCACCAGCGGCGTGGCCCAGTTCCCGTTGGTTCCCTTCATCCTGTCGTCGATCGCCTCGCGCGGCCTGCGCTTCTTCCTGATCGCGGTGCTGATGCGGATCTATGGCGACCAGGTGCGGCACTATCTCGAGAAATACCTGAACTGGGCCTTCTGGGGATTCCTGCTGTTGGTCGCCCTCGGCTTCGCGGTGATGACGCAGATCTGACAGCCGCCCGAACCGCGGAGAGTCCGGCCATGACCGTGCAAGCCATCCTCCTCCCGGTCTTCGCGCAGGCGGCGCTGATCTTCGTCCTGGCGCTGTGGATGCTGCGCGAGCGCGCCGGCGCGCTGCGGCGGGGCGAGGTGCGCGTCGGCGACATCGTCCTCGGCCAGCCGGCCTGGCCGGCGCGGGCCACCCAGGTCTCGAACAGCTTCCACAACCAGCTGCAGCTGCCGGTCCTGTTCTTCGTGCTGGTGATCCTGGCGATGCTGACGAAGAAGGCGGACCTGCCGTTCGTCGTGATATCCTGGCTGTTCGTCGCCACCCGGATCCTGCATGTGGCGGTGCACACGGGATCGAACCGCATGGGCCCCCGCTTCGGCACCTACGCCGCCGGCTTCGTGCTGCTGCTGGCGATGTGGGTGATCTTCGCCGTCCGTATCCTGCTGGCCGGGGTGGAGCCGGTGTGAGGCTCCCTCACACCGACGCGACGATCCAGAGCGCGCCGCCGATCGCGACCGCGTCCTCCAGCAGGGCGATCAGCAGGTCCCGGCCCACGGCCCGGGCCAGACGGGACCGAAGCTCATAGCCGGCCAGCGTGCCGGCCACGGCGCCGGCCACGCCGGCGATGAGCCCGACGATCACCGAGCCGCCGACGATGCCGAAGGCGGCGCCGCAGACCGCGCCGCTGACGATCCGGGCGCCGAACTGCATCGGCACCTTCCGGCTCGGCGTCTTCGGCAGCTGGTCGGCGACCAGCTCGGCGATCGCGGCCACGGTGAGCAGCCAGGGCGTGACCGCGGCGCCGAGAAAGGCCAGGCCGGTGCCGTCGAGCGGCAGCCAGCCGAGATGGGCGGCCCAGCTGACGGCGGCCGGCGCGGTCATCGTCCGCAGCCCGGCGACGCATCCGATCAGGAAGGCGAGGACCAGCATCGAAATCTCCCCCGGAAATGCGGCCGCGGAGGGCCGGTCTGAAAATCGGCCGCCATCCTCCGCGATCCCCGCCCGCCTGTCGACCCCGTCCGGCTTCGCTCCGCCTGGCCGACCGACCATCGGCTCTAAAGAGGATCTGAAGCCTATCGGCTATTGTCCGGCAAAACGCACGGGTGCTAGCGTTGCCCCTTAAACAAGCGAAGGGGGAAACGATGGCGTTTGTGTGTCGAGCCGCGATGCTCGCGGCGGCGATCGGAGTTGGCTTGTCGGGGCCGGCCCTGGCCCAGGACACGGCGGCCCAGGCGAAGGCGGAGATCCAGCGGGTGCGCGACAGCGCCGGCTTCAAGGCCGCCGTGCAACACATCGACCAGGGCTATGACGGCTACATCGCCGAAGGGATCATGCTGGTCGAGATCCCGGCGCCGCCGTTCAAGGAGGAGGCGCGGGCCAAGGCCTTCGCCGAGCTGCTGCGCGGCGCCGGGCTGGCCGATGTCGAGATCGACAAGGAGGGCAACGTCCTCGGACTGCGCAAGGGCACCGGCGGGGGCGACCGCGTCGTCGTCGTGTCGGCCCATCTCGACACCGTGTTTCCCGAGGGCACGGATGTGAAGGTGCGGCGCGAGGGCACGAAGCTGATGGCTCCCGGTGTCAGCGACGACACCTTCAGCCTGGCGGCGATCCTGGCCTATATCCGCGCCATGGATGCGGCCGGGATCAAGCACAAGGCCAACATCCTGTTCGTCGGCACGGTCGGCGAGGAGGGGCTGGGCGACCTGCGCGGCGTCCGCCACCTGTTCACCAAGGGCCAGTACAAGGACCGGATCGACGCCTTCTTCTCGATCGAGGGCGGATCGGCCGACACCTTCACCAACTCCGGCGTCGGCTCGAAGCGCTACCGGGTCACCTACAAGGGCCCGGGCGGCCACAGCTTCGGCGCCTTCGGGCTGGTCAACCCCGCCTACGCCATGGCCGAGGCGATCACGCAGCTGTCCCGCACCCAGGTCCCGTCCGACCCGAAGGTGACCTACAATGTCGGCGTGGTGAAGGGCGGCACCTCGGTCAACTCGATCCCGGTCGAGACCTCGATGGAGGTCGACATGCGCTCCGGCAACAGCGACGGGCTGGACCGGGTGGAGCAGCGGCTGCTGGCCGTCGTCGATCAGGCGGCGGCGACGGAGAACGCCGCCCGATCGACCAAGGAGGGCGAGATCACGGTCGAGAAGACGGTGATCGGCGACCGCCCGGCCGGCGCCATCGCCGACACCGAGCTGCTGTTCCAGCTGGCCAAGGCCTCGATCGAGGCGGCGGGCTACGAGTTCAAGGGCCCGCGCGAGGCCTCGAACGATTCCAACATCCCGTGGAGCCTCGGCATCCCGGCGGTGACCCTGGGCAAGAACGGCCCGGGCCAGAGCGGCCGGGCGCATTCGCTCGACGAATGGATGGATATCGAGAAGGCGCCGATGCTGCAGGGCATGGCGACCAGCCTGGCCACCATCCTGGCGACGGCGAAGATGGAGTAACCCGGCCGCTGACTGCCGTCAGACGGAGCGCAGGGCGGCCGCGGCCGAGGCCAGCACGGTCTCGGCCGCCCCGCCGCCGGGGAAGCCCGAGACTTGGCCGTCGCCGGTTTCCATCAGCAGCCAGCCGCCGTCCTCCCGTCGCGCGATATCGGCCGTGGCGAAACGGCTCGGCAGTGCCCGGGCGATAGCGTCCAGCAAGTCCGGCGGCGGGGCTTCGGCTGTTGCGGTGGCGGCGAAGCGCGGCCAGCAGCCCAGGACGAGGCCGTCCAGGGCGAAGCAGCGCCACTCCTCGGTCGCGCCATCGGTCGCGGCGAGCGGGACATAGCGGCGGAAGACCAGGCCGCCGGTCAGGCTGTCGCCCTGCAGCTCGACGAACCGGCCGACCACGTGCCGCACGGCCGCGAGATCGGTGGCACTGGGGATGAAGCAGGCCTCGGACCAATAGCCGGCAGCCTGCGACTTGACCCAGTCCTTGACCGTCACCGCGGCACTGCTGAACGGAGCCAGCGCACTGGAAAGCGCATCGTCGTCGCTGATGCGATCACGGTTGACCCAGGTGGTCTGCGGCATCCACCGGCCGACGAAGGCATGGGCGGCCGGTAGGTGATGGCAGGCCGAGTATTGCTCCGGCGTGTTGAGGAGCCGGACACCGCGCCCAGACAGGGCGGCGAAGCATCGGCCATAGGCCTCGGCCGACATCATCCAGCCGCGATACACGGCCGTGCCGGGTCCGTCGATTGCCGTGCGCCGCAGGGCGACCCCGGCGTCGGGCCCGAGCTCGAGAGCGTCATGGTCGACGAGCAGCCGGCGCAGTCCGAGCCGCTCCGCAATCTTCGCTTCCTCGCCGAACGCCGGGTCCGGAGAGCGCGGTGCCAGTGGATCGGCGCAGAGGAGGATACAGGGCTCCAGCATGCGGCTAGCCCTCACTGGCGGGGCGAGATCATTGCCCGCAGTCCGGCTTCGGCCTCGACCGAGAGGCGTGGGACCAGCATCCAAATCCCTCCGCCGTCAGTCCAGAGTGACGAGCATCGGCGTCGTGCCGCTCAGGGAAAAGGCCTGATTCGCGTTGGTGTAGACAACAATGACGCCGGGCAAGTCACGGCTGAAGAGCAAGCCATTGACCGACTTGGGCTCAGGCAGAGGGTATTCCTTCGGGGTCTGGCCTTCGAAACGATAGAGCGTTCCGGGGGCGATCGCCCAGAAACCGCCGGATGGAACCGCTGCGAGCCCGAAGAATGGCACGGTCATTTCTGTCGACTTCCCAGCCCAGTCGACGCTGAAGGTTTTCTCGAATTTGACTGCTGCCCGGTCGTCGCAGATCTGAAGGACCCGGCCCCAGGACATCATGTGGATCAGGCCGGATGAGGCCAGGATGCAGCCCGGGGCGGCCGGATCCGCGATGATGCCGGTGATGGAGTCGCACCCCGCGCAGGACTCCTGGCCGATCTTGTATGCGATGTTGCGGGCGATGCCGGTGGAGAGGGAGATCTTTCGCAGCCCGCCGCCGAACTCACCGAAATTGAAGCCCAGAAAAAGATCGTCGCCAACCATCGCGATCGCGGCCGTGGAGGGAGGGCCCAGAGGTTCGTCAGGTCCTTTCAGCTTCCGGGATGCCCAGCGACGGGACCCATCTGGCAGGGTGTGGATCCGGTGGGGCGAGACGACGATCCGTGCCCCTTCCTTGGTGACGGCCAGAGCCATCGGCATCTCGGACAGCTTGAGCGGAGGCGAATCCTCGAACGACTCTCCAGCCCATCTGGAGACGACGAAGGTGCCTCCGATCGGGAAGCGTGTCGGGGGATCTTCCATCTCGCGATACCGCAGTTCGGTCGACCTCAGCGCCCAAAGTGTTCCGTTGGATTTCGCCAGGAACAGGACGCCGCTGGCAAAGACGTCTTGCCGGGAATTGTCCGCGAGTGCGAAGGACGCCAGGCCTCCACCCCGGCCGAGCAGCCACAGGCGGCCCGCGGCAGCCAGGGCCTGGGTCGCCCCGATTTCCCGCACCGGATCCTCGGACGGGAGGTCATAGGAAACCAGCTTCGGCTTCGAGGCCTCAGGATGCGGATCTCTTGCGCAGGCCGCGAGAGCAAGGAAGCAAAGGCATGCTAGGAACGGCCGGCGCAAACCGGCTCTTCTCGCCCGGAACGCAACCATGGCTCCCCCTCCGACATGGCCGTCGAAAGATCATAGCCGGGCCGCCGGCACCCCGACCAGACGTACCGAAGCGGTGTCGGCTCTGGCTGGGATGCGAGCTTCGCCTTTCCCCCTCGCTAGCGGCCGGCCCGCCTCGATCTCGCCGGCACACCAGGTCCATCCGCCGTTGACCAGGCATCACCGCATTCCGGTAGGAGTCGTCCGGAAGCCCGGAGCGGCTTCACCACAGAACCGGCCTCGAGAGCATCATCCAGAAGATCACGAGGACCGCGATGAAGGCTGGCCAGCCGAGCAGGAACCAGAGCCGGAGGATGGTGTAGTAGGATTTCGGCAGCGGCTGGGCCGCAGCCGCGGCCTTCTCGGCGAGATCGGCCGCCCGGATCTGCAGCCAGACGACGGGGAGCCAGCAGGCCCCGGCAAGCGCGTAGAGCCCGAGCGAGACCGCAAGCCAGCCCTCCGTGACCTGGAAGCCGGCCAGATGCATCATCGCGGCGCCCGACAACGGCTGGACGATCACCGCGGGCGTGGTGAAGCACCAATCGGCGCGCACGACGTTGCGGGCGACGACGGCGATCGCGCGGACATCGCCGCGCCGATGGGCCATCCACATCTGGAAGGCCGTGCCGAGACCGGTGCCGAAGATCACGGTCGAGCTGATCACGTGCACGTATTTGAGGATCGTGTAGAGGTCCATGACGCTAGCCCTTGCCCTTGCGGGACGCCGCGGCGTCGGCCTTGGCGAGCATGGCGAGCCCGACGGCGGCGGCAGCGAGAGGCAGGCCCTTGGCGACAGGCCCGAGCGGATCGAGCCAGAGATGGGGGAGACCGACGGTCATGATCGCCATGTAGGCCAGGGTCACAACCGCGGCCGCGAGCGCCGCCGCCGGCTGAGATCGCCTTGCCAGCAAGGCGACGCCGATCACCATGTCCAGGACCTCGCCGGCATAGACCGAGGCGGCGGCGAGGGTCTCGGGAACGCCGGCCTGGCGCGCGAGCTCGGCGCTCTGGGCGATCGGCCACAACAGGACCGAGGACAGGCCGGACCACATCCAGAAAGCGGCCAGGCCGAGGGCGAGGAGGCCGCGGAGCAGCGGGGCGCTGGGCATCAGCCCGGCGGTGGCATCGGAGAGGGCGCGCGGCCGAACCCCCGTTCTCGCGCGGAGCGATTCGGGATCGCCGTCGGCGCCGCGCCGGAGCTGCGCGGCCATGCTGTCGCCGGCCATGCCGACCCCGAATGCGCCGCCGAGCCGGAAGAGCAGCCGCATGAGATCGGGCGGAACCGGCACCGTCGCCGACGGGCGGGCGCCTCCCTCGATCGATCGGATGTAGCCTTCGAGGTCGACGCGGTCAGGACCGCAGGCGTCGAAAATGGCCGGATCCGATCGGTCGCCCAGCAGCAGGCGCGCGATCGCCTCGGCGAGATCGTCGACATGGATCGGGCGGAGCGGGCCGGATGACATCCGGGGCCTGAACGGCAGCGAGGCCAGGCCGGCCAGCAAGCTCGCGCTCGCCCCTCCGCGGCCGCAGACCAGCGACGGCCGGACCACCGTCCAGTTGCGGGCCGGGTCGCCGGCGCGATGGTCGAGGAGGGCCGCCTCCTGTGCAGCCTTGCCACGCAGCGACCCGACCGGCGCGTCGGGATCGGCGCCGATGCTGGACACGAGGACCAGGTTGCGGACGCCCGCCCGGGCAGCCTGGTCCAGCAGCGTGACGATACCGGCGGTGAGCCGGTCCGAAGCCTGCGGAGCGCCGTCGAAGGTGCCGGCGGCGATCACCAGGCCGCCGGCGCCGTGCAGGCGGTCGCGAAGCCCGCGACGGCCTCTGGCCGCTCCAGGTCGATCCCCTGGGCGCGGCCGGCCGGGACGAGTTCGGCTCCGCGCCGTTCGAGCGCGGTCCCGACCGCCTGCCCGATGAAGCCGGTGCTGCCGACAAGAACGACACGCACGGCCGCCTCCACCCATTCCTTCAGCCGTCACCGCGGCGGGCCCGAACCCGGGACGGACAGGTTCCCGGGTTCCGGAGAGGACATACTAGCCTCCTATCCGGTCGGGGGGCGAACGCCGTTGCGACGCGCCCGACGAGCTGCCACCGGCTACGCCCGCGTCAGCAGCCGCCCCGCCCGATCAACCTCGGTCTCTCCCGCGCGCCAGGACATCCGCCCATTCACCAGCACGAAGTCGAGCCCACGCGACGGGGTCTTCGGGGCCTCGAAGGTGGCGGCGTCGGCGATGTGGGCGGGGTCGAACACCACCAGGTCGGCGGCGTGGCCCTCGCGCACCAGGCCGCGGTCGGCCAAGTTGAAGCGCATCGCCGACAGGCCGGTCATCTTGTGCACCGCCGTCTCCAGCGGGAACAGGCCGAGGTCGCGGCTGTAATGGCCCAGCACGCGCGGGAAGGTGCCCCACAGGCGGGGATGCGGGTGGCTGTCATGCGGCAGCCCGTCCGAGCCGATCATGGTCAGCGGGAAGGACAGGATGCGGCGGACATCGGCCTCGTCCATCTGGAAGTAGATGGCGCCGGCCGGGTGCAGCCGCACCGCCGCCTCCTTCTCGGTGCAGCCCCATTCCGCGGCGATGTCGGCCAGGTCGCGGCCCGCCATCTCCGGCTGCGCCTTCGACCAGGCGACCATGATCCGGATGTCGCCGGTGACATGGTCCGGGTCCAGCACGGTCGACCCGGCGGTGTACGGATAGGCGTCGAGCCCGACCGGCTGATTTTTGCTGGCGGCCTCGATCACCGGCAGGGTCTCGCGGCTGCGGCCCCAATTGTGCGGCCCGGCGCATTTGTGGTGCGAGATCACCACCGGCACCTTAGCGCGACGGGCGGTGGAGAAGCTCTCCTCCAGCGAATCCAGCACCTTGTCGTGCTCATCGCGCATATGGGTGGCATAGACGCCGCCGCGGTCGGCCAGCAGCTCCGCCAGTGCCGCCACCTCGTCGGCATCCGCCGCGGCGTTGGGCTTGTAGTAGAGGCCGGTGGAGAAGCCGATGGCGCCCGCATCCAGGCTGTCGGCGAGCAGGCGGCGCATGGCGTCGATCTCGCCGCCATTCGCCTTGCGGCCGACATCCGCCATGGTGCCGATGCGCAGCGAGGAATGGCCGATCAGCGCCGCCACATTGACGCCGGGGACCACCGTGTCCAGCCGGCCGCGATAGTCGGCGAAGCTCGGGAACTCGTAGGCGGCTTCGTCGCCCAGCAGGTTCAGCGGCGGCGGCGGGGCGCGGTCCAGCGTCAGCGGCGACAGGCTGATGCCGCAATTGCCGACCACCACCGTGGTCACGCCCTGGCTGATCTTCGGCAGCATGTCCGGGCCGTCGATCACCGCCCGGTCGTCATGGGTGTGTACGTCGATGAAGCCGGGCGCCACCGCCCGGCCGGCGACGTCGATGCTGTCCTTCGCCCGGTCGGCGGCGATGCTGCCGGTCGGGGCCACGGCGGCGATGCGGTCGCCCAGGATGGCGACGTCGGCCTGGATGCGGGGCGCGCCGGACCCGTCGATCACGGTGCCGTTGCGGAGCAGGAGGTCGTATAGGGCGCGGTCAGGCATGGATGGTCTTCCGTCGGGAGGGGCGGGGCGGCGCGGGCGTCGCCGGCTCGTCGATGGTGGGGATCTGGCTCAGGCTCAGCTTGACCCGGCGCAGGCTTTCCAGCGCGCTGGGGCCTCGGCGCATGGCCACGCCGGTCGCGACCACGTCGATCACCGCCATATGGGCCAGGCGCGACGCGGTCGGCTTGAAGATGTCGCTGTCCTCGGGCGGGGCGACGGCCAGCACGATCTCCGCCGCCCGGGCCAGCGGCGTGTCCGGGCGGGTGAGGGCGACGATGGTGGCGCCGTATTGCCGGGCGATCTCGACGCTCTCCACCAGGTCGCGGAAGCGGCCGGAATTGCAGATCGCCAGCACGCAGTCGCCCGGACCGAGCGTCGCGGCCGACATCCGCTGCAGTTGGGTGTCGGCGTGGAAATCGGTCGGCAGGTCAAGCCGGAAGAAGCGCAGATAGGCGTCCTGGCCGACCGCGTGCGCGCCGCCGCCGACGCCGTAGATGTCGAGCCGGCGCGCCTTGGCGATCGCCTCGATCGCCTGGCGCAGCGGCTGCGGGTCGAGCTGGTTGCGCACGACCGTCACCGCCTCGATCACGCTGTCCAGCACCCGGTCGGCCAGCTGGGCGACGTCGTCCGGCGGCACGCCGGCCTGGGGCCGGCGCTCGAGATAGGGGCTGGCGACGGCCAGGTTCTGCGCCAGCCGGACCTTGAAGTCGCGCACGCTGTCGCAGCCGAGGGCGCGGCAGAAGCGGGTGACCGAGGGCTCGCTGACATTCGCGCGGCGCGCCAGCTCGGCGATGCTGGCGCGGGTGGCGAAGCCGGGATCGGCCAGCACCGCCTCGGCCACGCGCTGCTCGGACGGCCGCAGCGAGGCCTCCATGCGGCGCAGGCGCGAGACGATGTCGACCACATAGGCCATCAGAAGAAGGTCCGGATGGCGCCCGAGACGCGGTAGTCGTCCTCCACCACCATCATCACCTGCCATTTGTCGAAGGTGGTGCAGGGGTGGGAGATGCCGCAGCAGACCAGGTCGCCGACCTGCGGGTCGAAGCCCTCGGGCAGCTTCAGATAGGCGTGCTGGTCGTTCATCGCGGTCAGCACGGCGCCGGCCGGCACCGGCTGCGGCGCCGCGGCGCCGGCGGGGCGCCACAGGGTCGGGATCGGCAGCTCGATGTCGTAGGAGACGTCGCGCTTGCCCATGGTCAGCAGTGCCAGCCCCGGCTCCGGCCGCGACTGCACCATCGACCAGACCTCCAGCGCCGGCGCCAGGTCGCCGTGCCGGCGCCAGTCGGCCGGGATACGGCGGACGATGTGCTCGAACAGCCGGGTGTACTGGCCGGAATCATGGGTCAGGTAGCAGCCGCTGCGCACCACCACCTGGACCGGGCGCGACAGCCGCACCTCGGCCAGCCGGCGGGCGACGATGTCGTAATAGGCCGAGCCGCCCGCGCTCAGCAGCACTGGCGTGTCGGTAGGCAGGTTGGCGGCGAACAGCCCGGCGCGGTCGATCTCCGCCGCCAGCGCCGCCAGCCGGTCGAGGAAGCCGCTGACGGCGATCTCGTCCGCCGCCGCGTCCTTGGTGACCACCAGCCCCTCATAGCCCTCGACCCCGCGCAGGGCCAGGCCGGGGGCCTCGGACGCGGCTTTGGCGACGGCCAGCGCGTCGGCGGTGGTGCGGCAGCCGGTGCGGCCGCCGGCCATGCCGTGCTCGACCAGCAGGCCCAGCGGGCGCTGCGGCGGCGTCGCCCGGGCGGCTTCGGCCAGGCGGCGTACTCCGGCGACGGAATCGACCAGGCAGAAGGCCTCCAGCGCCGGGTCGGCGGCCAGCGCCGCCAGCACCGAGCGCATCGCCGCGGCGTCGACCAGCTGGTTGGCGACCAGGATCCGCTTCACCCCAAAGCGGCGGCACACCTCGAATTGCTGGGCGGTGGCGACGGTGATGCCCCAGGAGCCGTTGGCCAGCTGCAGGTCGAACAGCTGCGGGCTCATCGTGGTCTTGCCGTGCGGCGCCAGGGCGACGCCGGTCTCGGCCAGGATGTCGCGCATCCAGCGGGCGTTGCGCTCCAGCACCGACCGCTTCAGCAGCGCCTGCGGGAAGGGCAGGTCGCCGGACAGCGCGTTCCAGCCCTGGTCGCCGATGCTGCGGAACGGGATCGGCTCGAGGCCGGGCGGCAGTCCCTTGCTGGCGCCGTCGACGGGTGAGTCGAGGATCGGGTCGAGGGCGAGGACGGACGCCTGCATGACGGGGCTTCCTTCAGATGCGGCGGCCGGAGGCCGCGTCGAACAGATGGGCGTGAGCGGGAAGGGGGATCAACGGCACCACGTCGCCCGGCGTCACCGGGCGGCGCCCATGCATCACCGCGGCGATGCGGGTGCCTGCCAGAGTGCCGTAGAGATGGGTCTCGGCGCCGGTCGGCTCGACCAGATCGATCGTCACCGGCACACCGTCACGGCCGTCGGCCAGGGTGAAGTGCTCCGGCCGCACGCCCAGCAGCACCGGCTGGTCGTCCTCCGCCGCGCGGTCGGGGGCGGGCAGGCGGGTGCCGTCCTCGGCCTCCACCACCGGACCGCCGGCGCCGCGGCGATAGCGGCCGGGCAGGAAGCTCATGGCCGGCGAGCCGAGGAAGCCGGCGACGAAGGTGTTGGCCGGCAGGTCGTACAGGTCCAGCGGCCGGCCCTGCTGCTCGATCCGGCCGCCGTTCATCACCACGATCCGGTCGGCCAGCGTCATCGCCTCGATCTGGTCGTGGGTGACGTAGACGATGGTGGTGCCCAGGCGGCGGTGCAGCGCCTTGATCTCGGTGCGCATCTGCACCCGCAGCTTGGCGTCGAGATTCGACAGCGGCTCGTCGAACAGGAACACGGCGGGATCGCGCACGATCGCCCGGCCCATGGCGACGCGCTGGCGCTGGCCACCCGACAGCTGGCGCGGCAGCCGCTCGAGATAGTCGAACAGGTTGAGGATCCCGGCGGCCTTGCCGACCTTGGCTTCGATCTCCGGTTTCGCCTCGCCGCGCAGCCTGGGGCCGTAGGCGATGTTCTGCCGGGCGGTCATGTGCGGGTACAGGGCGTAGGACTGGAACACCATGGCGATGTTGCGCTTCTGCGGCGGCACCTCGTTGGCGCGGGCGCCGCCGATCGAGAGCTCGCCGCCGGAGATGGTCTCCAGCCCCGCGATCATGCGCAGCAGCGTGGACTTGCCGCAGCCGGACGGCCCGACCAGGACGACGAACTCGCCATCGGCGATGTCGAGGTCGATCGCGTGGATCACCTGCGTCTCGCCGTAGCGCTTCACCACCCCGTCCAGCCGCACCGTCGCCATGGGTCAGAACTCCTCCCCCCTCAAAACTCTTCCAGCGTGAGTTCCTCGGCCATCATCCGGTTGCCGGCGGTCAGGCCGCCATCGACCGGCAGCATGGCGCCGGTGATGAAGCCGGCCAGCTCGTCCGAGGCCAGGAAGGCGACGGCCTTGGCGATGTCGGCCGGCTCGGCCACACGCTGCAGCGGATACCATTTGCGCAGCGACTCGAAGATCTCCGGCTTCTTGTCGACCCGCGCCTGCCAGATCGGGGTGCGCACCGTGCCGGGGCAGATGACGTTGGCGCGGATGCCGAACGGCCCGTACTCCACCGCCAGCGCCCGGGTGTAGCTGATCAGCCCGGCCTTGGCGGCGCTGTAGGCCGGGTGGCCCAGCGCCTGCAGCCCGTTGACGCTGCTGATGTTGACGATGCTGCCGCGGCCTCGCGCCTTCATGCCGTCGATCACCGCGGCGACGACGTGATAGGGGCCGTTCAGGTTCAGCTCGACATCGCCTGCCCAGGTCTCGGCCGTGGTCGAGGCCAGGGTGCCGCCGCCATTGCCGCCGCCGGCGTTGTTGACGACGACGTCGACCGGGCCGGTGCGGGCGACCGCAGCCTCGATCGCGGCGCGGGTGGCGCCGGCGTCGCGCAGGTCGGCCGGCGCGGCGGCGGCCTTGGTGCCGGCTTCGGCCAGCTTGGCGACGCGGGCGTCGAGCGCCGCGGCGTCGAGGTCGGCCAGGATCAGCGTCGCCCCGGCCGCCGCGAAATGGTCGACGATCGCCCCGCCGATACCGCCGAGCGCCCCGGTGACGAGAACGGTCTGGAAGCGCGTCATGGCTGTTTTTCCCGGCAAAGCGAGGGTTGAGACCGCGATGGTAGCTCAATGTTTGAAACTTACAAGGCGGCCATTGCGTGTGTGCAGTGCAACATCGGTGCAGGGTCCTGAACTGTCCGAAGATTTAAGCATTGCTGCGGGATAGCGGAAGGATCGGTAACGGGTCTCCACTTCCGAATTGCGTCCTGTCGGGGATTGTAAGAGAGTTACATCTGGAACGGCTCCGGCAGAAAGCCGGTCGCGGCCGTCCCCCGGTTCTCCCGGTTCAAATTGCGGCCTCGCGCGGCCTGGTGCCGCCGAAACAGGAGGTTCTCCATGCAGCATGCGTTCCGGTCCGTGCTCCTCGGCGCGGGCGCCTCGATCCTGGCGGCGATGGCCATCGCCGCGCCGGCCCTCGCCGCCGAGGTGCGGGTGACGGTGGCGGAGTACAGCTCCAAGACCGGACCCTATTTCGAGGAGGCGGCGAAGGCCTTCGAGGCGAAGAACCCCGGCACCGACATTAAGATCGAGGTAGTGCCCTGGGACGTGCTGCAGCAGAAGCTGACCACCGACATCTCCGGCAACGCCAATGCCGACCTGGCCATCATCGGCACCCGCTGGCTGGTCGATTTCGTACAGCAGGGCGTGGTCGCGCCGCTCGACGGCTACATGACCGACGACTTCAAGGCGCGGTTCATCCCGACCTTCTTCGCGCCCGGCGTGCTGGACGGCAAGACTTACGGCCTGCCGATCGCCTCCTCGGCGCGGGCGATGTACTACAACAAGGAGATCTTCGAGAAGGCGGGCCTCTCCGCCCCGCCGGCGACCTGGGACGAGCTGGTCGAGGACGCGAAGAAGATCAAGGCGCTCGGCCTGAAGGACACCTACGCCTTCGGCCTGCAGGGCAAGGAGATCGAGACCGACGTCTATTTCTACTATGCGATGTGGAGCTTCGGCGGCGACATCGTGGCCGACGGCAAGAGCGGCATCGACAGCGAGGCCGCGGTCAAGGCCGCGACCCTGTACAAGCAGCTGATCGATGAAGGGCTGACCGAGCCGGGCGTCACCGCCTACAACCGCGAGGACGTGCAGAACCTGTTCAAGCAGGGCCGCATCGGCATGATGTTCACGGCGCCGTTCCTGGCCAGCCAGATCAAGACCGAGGCGCCGAACCTGAAATACGGCGTGGCGCCGGTGCCGAAGGGCACCACTTCGGCCACCTACGCGGTCACCGACTCGATCGTGCTGTTCGACAATTCGAAGGTGAAGGACGAGGCCTGGAAGTTCCTCGACTTCCTGTTCCAGAACGACTGGCGCGAGAAGTTCACGGTCAATGAGGGCTTCCTGACCGAGAACCAGGCGGTGGCCAAGCTGCCGTACTTCACCGACGACCCGAACCTCAAGGTCTTCACCGCCATGCTGCCGGACGCGAAGTTCGCCCCGACCATCGCCGGCTGGGAGGAGATCGCCGACGCCACCGGCCGGGCGCTGCAGAAGATCTATCTCGGCGAAGCCAAGCCGGAGGAGGCCCTGAAGGCCGCCGCCGAACAGGCCAACGGCGTCTTGGGCGCGAAGTAGTCGCCCGGCTTCCCTTTCCTGTCATCGCCGGGCTTGACCCGGCGATCCAGGGGCCACCCAGAGCGGCCTCGACATTCCCTGGATGCCTGGGTCAAGCCCGGGCATGACAAGTTGGGGTGAATGCGGGGGCCGTGAACCAAGCCAGGCACATCAGGGACAGGCCGTGACGTCCGAGACCGAGAGTCCATCCGTTCCGATGTCGGCGCCCCTGGCCGCGCGCCTGCCGGGCCTGACGCCGATCCTGCTGATCCTGCCGAGCTTCCTGCTGGCGGCCTTCATCATCGCCTATCCGGTCTGGGACCTGCTGACCGTCGCGTCGCACCAGGTCAACCGCTTCGGCCAGCTGCGCGACTTCACCGGCCTGGCCAATCTCGACAGCGTCCTGGCCGACCCGCTGTTCCTGGACAGCCTGTGGCGGACCCTGGTCTGGACCGCCGCGGTGGTGGCCGGCACCGTCCTCGTCTCGGTGCCGGTGGCGCTGATCCTGAACACCGAGTTCCACGGCCGCGGCCTGGCCCGGGTGATCGTGATGCTGCCCTGGTCGGTGTCGCTGACCATGATGGCGATCGTCTGGCGCTGGGCGCTGAACGGCGAATCCGGCCTCTTGAACTTGACCCTGCAGGATCTCGGCCTGATCGACGAGAAGGTGGTGTGGCTGGCCTCCGCCACCACCGCCTTCCCGATCCAGATCCTGATCGGCATCCTGGTGTCGGTGCCGTTCACGGTGACGATCTTCCTGGGCGGCCTGTCGTCGATCCCGAGCGACATCTACGAGGCGGCATCGACCGACGGCGCCTCGTCCTGGCAGCGCTTCCGCACCCTGACCCTGCCGCTGATGCGGCCGTTCATCAACATGGCGGTGGTGCTGAACATCATCTACGTCTTCAACTCCTTCCCGATCATCTGGGTGCTGACCGGGGGCGGGCCGTCGGATTCGACGCAGATCCTGGTCACCTACCTGTACAAGCTGGCCTTCACGCTGGGGAAGATGGGCGAGGCGGCGTCGATCTCGCTGATCATGTTCGCCATCCTGCTGGTCTTCACTTTGATCTATCTGCGCATGGCGATGAAGGGCGAGCGGAATGCTTAAGAAGAGCATCCTGTGCTGGCTGGCGCTGTCGCCGCTGATCGTGGTGGTGCTGTTCCCCTTCGCGGTGATGGTCGCGACGGCGCTGAAGCCGGCGGCGGAGGTGCTGTCGGCCGACCCGTCCTGGCTGCCCAGCCGGATCGCCTGGGAGAACTTCGTCACCATGTGGCAGGCGACGGATTTCGGCACCGCGCTGCTGAACAGCCTCTATGCCTCGACCCTGGCGACGCTGCTGGCGCTGGCGGTCAGCATCCCCGCCGCCTATGCCATGTCGCGCTATCGCTTCCCGGGGCAGGGGCTGTACCGCGACTTCCTGCTGGTCACCCAGATGCTGTCGCCGATCGTGCTGGTGATCGGGCTGTTCCGGCTGGTCGCCTGGCTCGGCCTGGTCGGGTCGGTCGATTCGTTGGTGCTGGTCTATGCCGGCTTCAATATCGCCTTCGCCGTGTGGATGCTGCAGAGCTATTTCGCCACCATCCCGCTGGACCTGGAGGAGGCGGCGTGGCTGGCGGCGTCTTGGGCGCGAAGTAGTCGCCCGGCTTCCCTTTCCTGTCATCGCCGGGCTTGACCCGGCGATCCAGGGGCCACCCAGAGCGGCCTCGACATTCCCTGGATGCCTGGGTCAAGCCCGGGCATGACAAGTTGGGGTGAATGCGGGGGCCGTGAACCAAGCCAGGCACATCAGGGACAGGCCGTGACGTCCGAGACCGAGAGTCCATCCGTTCCGATGTCGGCGCCCCTGGCCGCGCGCCTGCCGGGCCTGACGCCGATCCTGCTGATCCTGCCGAGCTTCCTGCTGGCGGCCTTCATCATCGCCTATCCGGTCTGGGACCTGCTGACCGTCGCGTCGCACCAGGTCAACCGCTTCGGCCAGCTGCGCGACTTCACCGGCCTGGCCAATCTCGACAGCGTCCTGGCCGACCCGCTGTTCCTGGACAGCCTGTGGCGGACCCTGGTCTGGACCGCCGCGGTGGTGGCCGGCACCGTCCTCGTCTCGGTGCCGGTGGCGCTGATCCTGAACACCGAGTTCCACGGCCGCGGCCTGGCCCGGGTGATCGTGATGCTGCCCTGGTCGGTGTCGCTGACCATGATGGCGATCGTCTGGCGCTGGGCGCTGAACGGCGAATCCGGCCTCTTGAACTTGACCCTGCAGGATCTCGGCCTGATCGACGAGAAGGTGGTGTGGCTGGCCTCCGCCACCACCGCCTTCCCGATCCAGATCCTGATCGGCATCCTGGTGTCGGTGCCGTTCACGGTGACGATCTTCCTGGGCGGCCTGTCGTCGATCCCGAGCGACATCTACGAGGCGGCATCGACCGACGGCGCCTCGTCCTGGCAGCGCTTCCGCACCCTGACCCTGCCGCTGATGCGGCCGTTCATCAACATGGCGGTGGTGCTGAACATCATCTACGTCTTCAACTCCTTCCCGATCATCTGGGTGCTGACCGGGGGCGGGCCGTCGGATTCGACGCAGATCCTGGTCACCTACCTGTACAAGCTGGCCTTCACGCTGGGGAAGATGGGCGAGGCGGCGTCGATCTCGCTGATCATGTTCGCCATCCTGCTGGTCTTCACTTTGATCTATCTGCGCATGGCGATGAAGGGCGAGCGGAATGCTTAAGAAGAGCATCCTGTGCTGGCTGGCGCTGTCGCCGCTGATCGTGGTGGTGCTGTTCCCCTTCGCGGTGATGGTCGCGACGGCGCTGAAGCCGGCGGCGGAGGTGCTGTCGGCCGACCCGTCCTGGCTGCCCAGCCGGATCGCCTGGGAGAACTTCGTCACCATGTGGCAGGCGACGGATTTCGGCACCGCGCTGCTGAACAGCCTCTATGCCTCGACCCTGGCGACGCTGCTGGCGCTGGCGGTCAGCATCCCCGCCGCCTATGCCATGTCGCGCTATCGCTTCCCGGGGCAGGGGCTGTACCGCGACTTCCTGCTGGTCACCCAGATGCTGTCGCCGATCGTGCTGGTGATCGGGCTGTTCCGGCTGGTCGCCTGGCTCGGCCTGGTCGGGTCGGTCGATTCGTTGGTGCTGGTCTATGCCGGCTTCAATATCGCCTTCGCCGTGTGGATGCTGCAGAGCTATTTCGCCACCATCCCGCTGGACCTGGAGGAGGCGGCGTGGCTGGAGGGCGCGTCAAGGGTCCGCACCGTGATCCGCGTGTTCCTGCCGCTGGCGGCGCCGGCCATGGTGGTGACCGCGATCTTCACCTTCATCAACGCCTGGAACGAATTTGCCGTCGCGCTGAGCCTCCTGCGGGCGCCCGAGACGCACACTTTGCCGATCAAGATTTTCTCTCTCGTCGCCGGCCGCTATACGATCGAGTGGCATCACGTCATGGCCGCGACGTTCCTGGCGACGATCCCCGTCGCCATCGTCTTCGCCTGGCTGCAGCGCTATCTGGTGCGCGGCCTGGCCCTCGGCGCCGTCAAATAGGAAGCATCATGAGCAAGCGCGAGCATTTCGGAACCACCGTTACCGGCGCCGGCGGGCAGAAGCTGCCCTTCTCCAAGGCCGTGCGGGCCGGCGACTATGTCTATGTCTCGGGCCAGGTGCCGTTCGACGAGAACGGCGTCGTCGTGGCCGGCGGCATCGAGATCCAGACCCATCAGACCATGAAGAACGTCCAGGCGGCGCTGGCCCTGGCCGGCTGCACGCTGGACGACGTGATCAAGGTCACGGCCTGGCTGGACGACACCCGCGACTTCGCCGCCTTCAACCGCACCTATGACAGCTACTTCACCGGCGACCGGCCGGCGCGGTCCTGCGTCCGCGCCGACATGATGATCGACTGCAAGGTCGAGATCGAGGCGATCGCGTTCAAGCCACTGAGCTGAGACCCGGCCGCGGCACTGCCGGGACCGGCCGTTCGCCCTGCACCATGGTGCGGTACAACAGCCGGTCCTGGCCGTCATAGTCGTTGACGGCGTAGTGCAGGGTGCAGCGGTTGTCCCAGATCGCCAGGTCGTGCGCCTTCCAGCGCAGCCGGCAGGTGAATTCCGGCCGGATGGCATGGGCGTAGAGGAAGTCGAGCAGCGGCCTACTCTCCTCCACGGTCATGCCGGCGAAGCGTTGGGTGTAGATCGAATTGATGAACAGCGCCTTGCGGCCGGTGCCGGGATGCACTCGCACCACCGGATGCGCGATCTCGCGGTCCGCCTCCGGCCGGTTGCGCTCGATGCCGATCGAGCGGGAGACGGCGACATTGCCCGGCACGCCGCCGGTGCCGTAGGGCTTGCCGGAATGCATGGCGTCGAGCCCGTCCAGCACGGCCTTCAGCCCGTCGGACAGCGCGTCATAGGCCGCATACATGTTCGCGAACAGCGTGTCGCCGCCATGGCTCGGCACCTGGCTGGCATACAGCAGCGACGCCATCGGCGGCTGGTCGAGGAAGCTGAAATCCGAGTGCCAGGCATTGCCGAAGGTGCTGACCTTGCGCTCGTCGGCCGATTTTTTCACGGCGACGATGTCCGGATGCTCGGGCATATGCGTGATGTAGGGCGCGCGGCTGATGGTCCCGAAGCGGCGGGTCAGCGCCACCAGGTCCTGCGGCGCCAGGTCAAGCCCGTGCAGATGGATCACCAGGTGATCGTCCAGGGCCTGGCGGATCGCGGCGAAGAGCGTGTCGTCGACCGGGCCGGCAAGGTCGATGTCGGCGCCGAGCGACCCGGCCATCGGCCGGATGTCGAGGCTGGTCATGGCGGCAGTATAGGTCCCCGATGCAACTGGCCGAAAGTCAGGACTGGCCGAACAGCGCGTTGATCTCCTTGTGCGGCACGGCGTCGTCGGCATAGCCGAAGCTGCCCTGGTCCTTGATCTCGCGGGCGGCGCGCAGGAAGCCGCCCAGCGCGGCCCGGGCCAGCGACCCGCCGACGCTGATCCGCTTCACGCCCATCTCGCCCAGCTCCGCCACGGTGAAACGGGCGCCGACCAGGCCCATCACCACATTCACCGGCCGGTCGACGGCCTGCACCACCGCCTCGATCTCCTCGCGCGTCGCCAGGCCGGGGGCATAGAGCACGTCGGCGCCGGCCTCCTGGAAGGCCTGCAGCCGGCGGATCGTGTCGGCCAGGTCGCGGCGGCCATGCAGGAAATTCTCGGCCCGGGCGGTCAGGGTGAAGGGGAAGGGCAGGGACCGCGCCGCCGCCACCGCGGCGCGCACCCGCTCCACCGCCAGGTCGAAGTCGTAGATCGGGTCGTTCTCGCGGCCGGTGGCGTCCTCGATCGAGCCGCCGACCAGCCCGACCGTGGCGGCCTGGCGGATGGTCTCCGCCGCCGCCTCGGGCGCGTCGCCGAAGCCGTTCTCGAGATCGGCCGAGACCGGCAGGTCCGTGGCCTCGACGATGGCCTTGGCATTGGCCAGGGTCTCCTCCCGGCTCACCTTCCAGGCGCCGTCGTTGCGGCCGAGGGCGAAGGCGTGGCCGGCGCTGGTGGTGGCCAGCGCCTCGAAGCCGAGGCTGGCGAGGAGTTTGGCGGAGCCGGCGTCCCACGGGTTCGGAATCACGAAGATGCCCGCCCGGGCATGCAGGCGCTGGAAGGCGAGGGCCTTTTCGGTCTGGCTGGGCATCGTTTCCTCCGGATTGGCTTGGACCTTATGGTTCCTCTTTTGTTCCGGCCAGGTCAAGCCCGATGGGACCTTCTCAGAATTCCCTCACCGTCATTGCGAGGAGGCGAAGCCGACGAAGCAATCCATCGCTCCGCACGAGCTGCTGCATGGATTGCTTCGCTGCGCTCGCAATGACGGTGTGGGATGGCGAAAGGCGGACACCAGGGACTGAACCGTCAGCCGACCCGCCCATAGCGCAAACGCCGGGCCAGCCAGCAGCCGACTTCGACGTCCTTCACCCGGCCGCTGCCGTCGCGCCTGAACGCCAGGGTCCAGTCGCCCGGCGGGGTGTGGTCCAACGCCCGCGGGCAGGGCAGGGCCCAGACATCCGGCCCGATCGGGTCCAGGAGCTCCATCCGGCCCTGGCCGAGGAAGCCGGAGAAGCCGCCATACAGCGCGCCGCCGGCATCGACCACCTCCAGCTCCGCCTCAAGCTCGTCGCAGCGGTAGCGGCCAGCGAGGTCGAGAGCCGAGTCGCCGGGGCACGGCACGAGGCGCGAGCTCTGGTTCTCCTGCGGCCGGTCCAGCCACAGCCCGTCCGCCGCGGGGCGCAGCCGGGTGCGGCCGCTGCCGGCGCTGCCGTCCGGCTGCAGCTCCAGCTTCTCCGCCGAATGGCCGAAGCGCAGCCGCACCCGGCCATCGGCCATGTCCGCGCGGGCCGAGAGCCCGGTTTCGGGCTCGATATAGCTGCCGAGCCAGTCCGGCACCGGCAGGTCGGCGGCCGGCTTGGCGCGCTCCTCGCCCAGCAATGCGGCCAGCAGGTCCAGCGCCGCGGCGTTGGCGTCGGACATGTGGTTGAACAGGACGACGACCGAGATGCGCTCCGACGGCACATACAGGCGATGGCTGCGCCAGCCGCGCAGCGCGCCGCCATGGCCGGTGATGGGGCGACCGAACTCGGTGGTCCGGCCCAGGCCGAAGCCGTAGGGGGCGGCGGCACCGTTGGTGAAGGTGACCGGCGCCGACAGGCGGCTGTACAGCGCCTCCGGATCGTCGCGGGTGGCGTCGATGTGCCGCTCCCAGGCGATCATGTCGTCCAGGCTGGCGCCGAGGCCGGCATCGCCGGTCCATAGCACCCGGTTCTCGGCGGCGCGGAAGCCGCCGGCCTGGGTGCCCTCATAGCCCTCGGTGCCGTCCGGCATGGCGCGGGTGTCGGCGGCAAGGAAGGCGCTGCCCATGTCGGCGCGGTCGAAGATGCGGCTGCGCAGCAGCTCGCCGAAGCCGCGGCCGGTGCGGGCCTCGAGGATGTCGGAGAGCAGCCGGAAGTTCTGGTTGACGTAGGAGTAGCGCGCGCCCGGCGCGAAGTGCAGCGACCGGGTGCCGGCGATCACGCGCTCGGCCTCGCGGTCGCCGAAGGGCGACTCGGCCGGGGCGCCGTGCAGCATCGCCACCGCCCAATAGTCGCGCAGGCCGGACTGGTTGTGGCACAGGTGCAGCGCGCTTGGCGCCTCGCCCTGCAGCAGCGGCAGGCGGGTGCGGATATCGGCATCCAGCACCGTCGGATCGGGGAAGGCGTCGAGCACCAGGCCGCAGGTGAACTGCTTGGTGACCGAGCACATCCGGAACAGCGATTGCGGCGTGAACGGGATGCGCCGCTCGGCATTGGCCCAGCCCCAGGCGTGGCGGGCCAGGGTCTCGCCGCCCCGCAGCACGGCGGCAGCGCCGCCCGGCCCGGGAAAGCTGCGGGGAAGGGCGGCGAGGGCGCGGTCGAGGCGCGAGAGGGCGGTCGTCATGATGGCCGCCACCCTGGCGTGCCGGCCGGGATGTGTAAAGATGGCCGCGGCGGGAATTGCGGGTGACAGCCGCTGCCGCGCCATTTATCAGACATAAAACTTTGTCCCAGAAGAACCCGATGCCGACGATCACCAACATCCAGGACCTGCGAGCACTGGCCGCCCGGCGCATCCCGCGCGCGATCTTCGACTATGCCGACCGCGGCTCCTATGACGAGGTCACGTTGCGCGCGAACCGGGCGGACCTGGCCGCGATCGGCTTGCGCCAGCGGGTGATGATCGACGTCGACAAGCGCTCGGTCGCGACCCGGATCCTGGGCGAGGACGTCACCATGCCGCTGGCGATCGCGCCGACCGGCCTGACCGGCCTGTTCCACGGCGATGGCGAGATCCTCGGCGCCCGGGCGGCCCAGGCCTTCGGCATCCCGTTCTGCCTGTCGACGATGTCGATCTGCTCGATCGAGGACGTCCGCGGCGCGGTCAAGAAGCCGTTCTGGTTCCAGCTCTACGTCATGCGCGACCGCGGCTTCTCGCAATCGCTGATCGAGCGGGCCAAGGCGGCGCAATGCTCGGCCCTGGTGCTGACGCTGGACCTGCAGATCCAGGGCCAGCGCCACCGCGACCTGAAGAACGGGCTCGCCGTGCCGCCGCGGCTGACTCTGGCCAATGCGCTCGACATCGCCACCAAGCCGGCCTGGGCGATGAAGGTGCTGTTCGGCAAGCGCCGCAGCTTCGGCAACCTGGAGGGCCGCGTGGGCGGGGCGGACAGCCTGACCACCCTGGCGCAATGGACCGCCAGCCAGTTCGACGCCTCGCTGAGCTGGAAGGACGTCGAATGGGTGCGCAGCATCTGGCCCGGCAAGCTGATCCTGAAGGGCGTGCTGGACGAGGAGGACGCGAGGATCGCGGCCTCGACCGGCGCCGACGCCGTGGTCGTCTCCAACCATGGCGGCCGGCAGCTGGACGGCGCCCGGTCGTCGATTTCGGCCCTGCCGGGCATCGTCCAGGCGATCGGCGACCGGACCGAGGTGCTGTTCGACGGCGGCGTGCAGTCCGGCCAGGACATCCTGAAGGCGGTGGCGCTGGGCGCCCGCGGCTGCCTGATGGGCAAGGCCTTTCTCTACGGCCTGGCGGCGATGGGCGAGGCCGGCGTGACCAAGGCGCTGGAGATCATGCGCAAGGAACTCGACATCAGCATGGCGCTGACCGGCACCGGCGATATCACCAAGGTCGACCGCAGCAGCCTGGTGATCCGGGGCTGAGGCTTCGTCGGAGAATCAGCGAGCCGATTGATGATCGGACTTCCCCTCGACTGTCATGCTCGGGCTTGGCCTACGGCTGTCCGGTCGAGCTTTCGGGTTGCAGAACTAGGTGCTGCGCTAAACTTTTATTGTCATTGCCGGGCTTGAGCCTAAGCGCTGATCATCCGGTTGCCATCGATGTATTGCCGCAGCCGCCGGGCCGCGATGCGGCCGAGCGAGACCGGGCCGATGCCGTCGCCCAGCGACAGGCTGCAGCGCCCGGCCTCCTGCCAGTCCACGCGTTCCAGCTGATCGAGGTTCACGATCAGCGAGCGGCTGATGCGGACGAAGGGCGGCGTCGGCAGCTGGGCCTCGAAATGGCGCAGCAGCCGGCACACCAGATAGTCCCGCGCCCCCTTCAGGAAGATTCGGGTGAAATCCGCCTCCGCCGCCAGCATCGCCACCGTGCCCAAGGGCGCGATCACCGACCTGCCGTCGATCCGCAGATGGATGCGCTGCCGCGGGCCGTCCCGCTGCGCGTCGCCGTCCAGCTCGGCGTCATCCTGCCGCTCGCGGTCCGGCGCCTCCGCCCGGGCCGCGCGATGCCGGCGCAGCCGATCGATGGTCACGGCCAGCCGCTGCGGGTCGACAGGCTTGAGCAGGAAGTCGAGCGCCGAGACGTCGAAGGCCTTGACCGCATAGAGGTCGTGCGCAGTGACGAACACGATCGCCGGCATCGGCGACAGCCGCCCCAGCAGGTCGAAGCCGCGGCCGTCGGTCAGCTCGACATCCAGGAAGATCGCGTCGGGGCGCAGCCGGGCCGCCTGCTCCCCCGCCTCGGCGACGGTGCCGGCCTCGGCCACCACCTCGACATCCGGATGCGCCTGCAGCAGGCGCCGGAAGCCCCGCCGGGCCGGCGGCTCGTCATCGACCAGCATCACGCGAAGCATGCCGCCCCCTTCAGCACCAGCCGCGCCACCACCGTGTCGCCCTCTTGGGTCAATGCCAGCGCGTACCGCGCCGGATAGTGCAGCTCCAACCGGCGGCGGGTGTTGGCCAGCCCGACCGCCGGCCGTTCGTCCGTCCGCGGCGCCAGCCGGCCCGGATTGGTGACCTCGATCGCCACCGCGTCGTCGTCCAGCCGGCGGGCCACGACCCGGATCTCCAGCGGGCCGGCGGAGGTCCTGAGGCCGTGCTTCACCGCGTTCTCGACCAGCCCCTGCACGACCAGATGCGGAACGGGCACGGCGCTGGCCCGCGGGTCGAGCTCGACCGTGCAGCGCAGCCGGTCCTCGAAGCGCAGCTCCTGGATCCGGACATAGGCGCGCACGGCCTCGATCTCGTCGCTCAGCGGGCACACCGGCCGGGTCTGCGGGTCCAGCGAATAGCGCAGATAGGCGGCGATGCGGTGGGTCATCTCCAGCGCCGCCTCCGGGTTGTCGGGGATCTCGACCGCCACGGTGTTCAGCGCGTTGAACAGGAAATGCGGGTCCAGCTGCAGCCGCAGCCGCTGCAGCTCCGCCCGCGTCGCCGCGGCTTGCGCCTCGCTGCGCCGCGCCCGCTCCGACCGCGCCTCGACATCCGCCCGGATCCAGAAATAGGCCAGCGACCAGCCGAGGAAGACGGCGGTGTAGTAGATCACCGGGATGGCGTCGGCGCGGGCCATGCTGCCCTGGTCGAGGTCGGCGAACAGGCCGTCCTTGACGATGTTGACGATCACCATCTGCAGCAGGCCGCCGAGGATCGAGCACAGCACCACCAGCCCGACGATCACGGCCGGGCGGTGCAGAGGGCGGGCCAGGACCGTCTTGTGCGCCAGCGCCGTCAGCGCGAAGCCGATCGGGTCGACGATCAGGGTAATCGTCAGGGCCAGCGCCGGATCGTTGAAGGTGGCCACGCGCGAGGCCAGGCCGAACAGGGCGATGAAGATCCAGCCGGCCGTGTGGGCGCGCCAGAACGACCCCACCGGCGCCGCGTGGTCCTCCATCCCAGCCGGGGATCGCCCGCGATCGGCCGGGGTCGCGAACACGTCCGTCACATGCCGCCCCTCGCCCTGGGAAACCCCGGTCGACCAATGCATCGCTGGCAACGTTTCATCGACCGGCATGGTCGATTCATCGATTGAAGAATGCGGTAGTAGAGCAAGAATATTATCACAGATGCAATGACGAAGACGCCATTTTGCGTCAGCCGGAGATGCCAACCGTTCCGCCGGCCCGAGCGCCGGCCGAAGGCGGTCCCTCCGGTCGAACGAGGGGGATGGAGCATGCGGACGAAGTTTGATCGGGGCGTCGTGCGGCTGGCCTCGGCGGGACCGGCCCTGTGGACCCGCCTCGCCCTGCTCTCCTCCGTCTCGGCGGCGGGCCTGCTGGCGGCCGTGCCGGGGCATGCGGGCGAGATCGGCTGCTCCGGCAGCAACCCGGCCACCTGCAATATCTCCGGCGGCTCCTACGACCAGCGCGACTACGTCTTCATTACCGGCGCGGCCGGAGACGACGACGTCAAGACCGGCGGCGCCTCGGACAGCCTCAGCGTCACCAACAGCGGCACCTTCAATCTCGGCACGCTGACGACGACCTTCCTGCCCCTCTTCGCCGGCATCACCGCAGTGACGGAAGGCGGCACCGGCAAGGACGAGGGCGGCGGTGGCAATGCCGGCAACCTGACCTTCACCAACAACGGCTCCATCACGGCAACGCTGCTGACCACCAACTTTCCCCCGATGCTGTTCCTGATCGAGGCGGTGTCCGCCGGCGGCGAGGGCGACCAGGACAACAAGAACGACAACTCCAACGGCGGCACCGGTGGCGCCGGCGGCACGGTCACGTTCACCAACAACCAGCAGCTGAGCGTGACCGGCACGAGCGAAGGCTTCATCGGCATCTATGCCGTGAGCGAAGGCGGCAGGGGCGGCGAGCAGAACAGCGCCGTCATCGACGACCAGAAGGGCGGTACGGGCGGGGCCGGCGGCAGCGTCACCGCCACCAACAACAGCACCATCCTGTTCGGCAACAGCTCCAACCGCCTGCAGGGCCTGGCGGATGGCGGCGGCATGGTCGCCAGCTCCGTCGGCGGGGCCGGCGGGAACTACAACGGCAATGCCGGATCGGGCGGGTCGGCCACCGCCACCAACAACGGCTCGGTCCAGATCTACTGGAACGGCAATGGCAGCGAGGTGTCTGGCATCGCCGCCCTGAGCGCCGGCGGCGAAGGCATCGTGTCGACCGACGACAGCGACAATGGCGGCAACGGCGGCAGCAGCGGCACGGCGACGGCCAACAATGCCGGCCAGATCCTGCTCGACATCACCAACGGCACCAACGTGGTCGGCGCCGCCCTGGCGGCGGAAAGCCGGGGCGGCAACGGCGGCACGGGGCCGAAGGAGGACCACTCCGGCGGCAATGGCGGCACGGCCGGCAACGCCGCGGCCAACCTGACCGGCAGCGGCACGCTGACCACCCACGGCAATTCGCTCTACGGCATCCTGGCGGAAAGCCTTGGCGGCCAGGGCGGCGACGGCGGCGACGGCACCGCCCTGGCCGGCACCGGCGGCGGCGGCGGCTTCGGCGGCAATGCCGGCAATGCGACGGTCACCGCCGATGCCGGCACCATCATCACCACCACCGGCACCTATGCCGCCGGCATCGTCGCCCATTCGATCGGCGGCGGCGGCGGCACCGGCAGCGATTTCCAGAGCGTGCTGGGCGGCCAGGGTGGCAACGGCGGCAACGGCGGCAATGGCGGCACCGCCACCGTCACCAGCGCCGGGACGATCTCGACCTCGGGCGACCATGCCTATGGCGTGCTGTCGCAATCGATCGCCGGCAGCGGCGGCACCGGCGGGCTCGCGACCGGCGAGTTCGTCGCCCTGGGCGGCGACGGCGCCGGCGGCGGCACGGCCGGGGAGGCGATCGTCCGCAACAGCGGTGGCATCACCACCGGCGGCTACTCGTCGCACGGCATCATCGCCCAGTCGGTCGGCGGCGGCGGCGGCGCGGCGGGATCCGCCACCGGCCTGGTGAGCGTCGGCGGCGATGCCGCCGGCACCACCGATTCCAATGGCGGCCAAGTCCTGATCAACAACACCGGCACGGTCACGACCGCGGGCGATGCCGCGGTCGGCCTGATCGGCCAGTCGGTCGGCGGCGGCGGCGGCAGTGGCGGCGACAGCAAGGGCATCGCCGGGGTCGGCGGCACCGGTTCGGCCGGCGGCGATGGCGGCGAGGTCGACCTGATCAATCTCGGCCGGATCCAGACGGCTGGGGACTTCGGCCACGGCGTGCTGGCGCAGTCGGTCGGCGGCGGCGGCGGCAATGGCGGCGACGTGCTGACCGTCTCGACCATCGCGTCGATCGGCATCGGCGGCAATGCTGCCAATGGCGGCGACGGCGGCGCGGTCTGCGTCGACAACACCGGCACCAATTGCGACGACATCGACAGCAACGGCAACCGGACCGGTCCGGCCGGCCAGGCGGCGACCATCACCACCACCGGAAACTACGCGGTCGGGCTGATGGCGCAGTCGATCGGCGGCGGCGGCGGCAATGGCGGCAGCGTCCAGAACTACAGCGCCCTGTCCTTCGTGGCGCTGCAGATCGGCGGCAAGGGCGGCGACGGCGGCATCGGCAAGGGCGTGACCGTCCAGCAGAACGACCTGGCGGTGACCACCGGCGGCGCCCATGCCATCGGCGTGCTGGCGCAGTCGGTCGGCGGCGGCGGCGGCAATGGCGGCGACGCCTCCTATTACAACGTCACCCTCGGCTTCAACGCCTCCCTCGTGGTCGGCGGCAGCGGCGGCAGCGGCGGCACCGGCGGGGGGGCCGCGGCGGTCAATCTCAACAACTCCCGGATCATGACCGGCGTCCCGCCCAGCAATGTCGATCCCGAAACCTACGCGCCGGACGATGCCTTCGGCATCGTGGCGCAGTCGGTCGGCGGCGGCGGCGGCAATGGCGGCAGCTCCAGCGCCGCCGATCTGGTGGTGGCGGCGCCGACCGGCACCGGCGTGCCCGTCGCCTTCAACTTCCAGGGGGCGGTCGGCGGCTCGGGCGGCAGCGGCGGCGCCGGCGGGGCGGCCAACGTGACCCTGACCGGCGGCAGTTCGGTCACCACGGTGGGCGACGGCTCGCATGCCGTCGTGGCGCAGTCGGTCGGCGGCGGCGGCGGCAATGGCGGCGACGCCTCAGTGCTGTCCACCACCCTCGGCGACAAGGACACGGTCGAAGTCACGGCCGGCATGTCGCTCGGCGGCAGCGCCAGCAACAGCAGCTCCACCGGCGGTACGGTCACGGTCACGCTCGGCGACGCCAGCGGTCCGGTGGTCGGCAGCCCGCCGGCGCTGCAGCTGCCGCCGACCCAGCCGACCCCGGCCTCGACCATCGTCACCTATGGCAACTATGCCGACGGTGTCCTGGCGCAGTCGATCGGCGGCGGCGGCGGCAATGGCGGCATCGGCGCCAGCAACGCCTATTCCCAGGGCGGCGTGGTCGGCGTCAAGGCCACGGTGGGCGTGGGCGGCAAGGGCGGCAGCGGCGGCACCGGCGGCACCGTCAACATGACCCAGTATCAGAACCAGACCATCCAGACTCTCGGTTCCGGCGCGCGCGGCATCGTCGCCCAGTCGATCGGCGGCGGCGGCGGCAATTCGCAGGGCGGCACGCTGTTCCTGGCCGCCGGCGGGGGCGGCTACGAGGGCCGGCTGACCGTCGGGGTCGGCCGGACCGGCGGCAGCGGCGGGGATGGCGGTGCCGTCAACGCCACCACGGCCGGCGCCATCACGACGGTGGGCGGCGATGCCGACGGCGTCATGCTGCAATCGATCGGCGGCGGCGGCGGGCTGGGCGGGTCGATCGGCGCCGACGCCTCGTCCCACCCGATCCTCGACCGCATCGGCGTGTTCAAGGACAACAAGGAACGCCTCACGGACGAGGGCAGCATCTACACCCTGACGGTCGATGTCGGCGGCCAGGGCGGCGGCGGCGGCCAGGGCGGCACCGTATCCCTGGATCACCAGGGGCAGATCGTCACGGGCGGAGACTGGGCCGACGGCATCGTGGCCCAGTCGATCGGCGGCGGCGGCGGTGCCGGCGGATCGGCGACGGCGTCCGGCAGCAAGGTCACGGCCACCATCTCGGTCGGCGTGGGCGGCAAGGGCGGCGGCGCCGGCGGCGGCGGCGAGGTCGACGCCATTTTCGACGACAGCCACAACAACTACGTGATCACCTCCGGCTATTCGGCCCATGGCGTGGTGCTGCAGTCGATCGGCGGCGGCGGCGGCCAGGGCGGCGACGGCTCCGACAAGGCCAGCGGCACCGTGACCGTGGGCGGCGATGCCGGCGGCACGGGCGGCGGCGGCGGCGACGGCGGCACGATCAACGTCCACAACCTCGACGATGGCCGCGGCAGCTGGCTGAACGCCCAGACCAATGGCGATGACTCGATCGGCCTGCTGGCGCAGTCGATCGGCGGCGGCGGCGGCACCGGCGGCGCCGGCAATGCCAGCGGCCAGGTGGAGGTCGACAGCTACGCCATCGATGTCTCGGTCGGCGGCAAGGGCGGCGTCTCCGGCAATGGCGGCACCGTCGCCGTGTCCACCGGCGGCGGCGTGACCACCCATGGCGACCGCTCCTACGGCGTCGTCGCCCAGTCGATCGGCGGCGGTGGCGGCATCGGCGGCGCCGGCTCGGCCAGCCACCTGGCCAGCCTGGAGCTCGGCGGCCAGGGCGGGGCAGGCGGCATCGGCGGTGCCGTGACGGTGGACATCCTCACCAGCAGCTCCGCCATCCGGACCAGCGGCGCCGGGGCGCATGCGATCGTGGCGCAGTCGATCGGCGGCGGCGGCGGCATCGGCGGCGACGCCTCGGGCGGCCTGTTCTCGCTGAACCCGACCGGGCGCAGCGGTGCGGGCGGCGGCAACGGCGGCAATGGCGGCACCGTCGCGGTCACGGTCGACGGCACGATCAGCACCAGCGGCGACAATGCCTTCGGCATTCTGGCGCAGTCGATCGGCGGCGGCGGCGGCTTCGGCGGCGACGCCTCGGGCGCCTTCGCCGGGTCGACCGGCTCGTCAGGCTCGGGGGCGGGCGGCGCCGTGACCGTGACCCAGAGCGGCACGGTCACCACGACCGGTGAGAATTCGGTCGGCATCTTCGCCCAGAGCGAGGGACCGCAAGGGGATGGGAAGGTCGATGTGACCGTGAACGGTACTGTCACCGGCGGATTAGGGCAGGGCGCGGGTGTCTGGGTGGCAGGCGGCGTGGACAATGTGATGACCGTGAACGCCGGCGGCCGGATCTCGGCGACATCCGGCATCGCCATCCGCTTCGTCGGGGACGCCACCAATGCCCTCGGCAGCGTGCTGGACGTCAGCAACTACGGCACCATCTCCGGCAACATACTGCTGACCAACAGCAATGACAATTGCAGCGGGACAGGCGGTTATACTGTGCAGTGTCTCGCCGGCACGGTGAACAACTACTCCAGCGACACGCTCATCGACGCATCGCTGTACGTGGCGGATGTGAACAACCAGGGCCGGCTGGTGGTCGGGCATTCCGGCAAGGCCGACAGCACCGAGATCGTCGGCAACTTCACCCAGGGGGCGGCCGGCACGCTGGTGGTCGACACCGACTTCAACAGCTTCGCCGCCGACCGGCTGCTGGTGCGCGGCGACGCGGCGCTGGGCGGCACGCTGGACCTGCAGGCGACCAGCCTGCGGCCCGGCCGGGCGCTGACCGTGCTGACGGTCGACGGCGCCGCCACCGGCGCGATCACGCCGGAGGCGTCGCCGATCTACCGCTTCGCCCTGGCCCCGCAAGGGCATGACTACCGGCTGTCGGTCGCCTCCGCCGATTTCGATGCGGATGCGATGAAGCTGCAGGGCAACCAGTCCAAGGTCGCCCGTGGCCTGCAGGACATCTGGGATGCCGGCGGCACCGACGGCTTCGGCACGCTGTTCGCCACCCTCGGCACCGCCGCGGACCAGGGCGCCAAGGCCTATTCGGGCATGCTGTCCGACCTGTCGCCCGGCGTCGCGCTGGCCCCGGCGGCGCAGCTGCAGGCCGGGCTGACGCGGTTCGCCAGCGGGCTGATGAGCTGCCCGGTGTTCAGCGGCACCGACGCCCTGAGCAACGAGACCGACTGCGCCTGGGCCCAGGTCACCGGCCGGTCGACCCAGCAGACCGCCGACAGCGGCACCTCCGGCTTCTCCAACGACAGCATCACCTATCAGGTCGGCGGCCAGCACGAGGTGGCGCCGGGCTGGTTCGTGGGCATGTCCGCCGCCTACCAGAACAGCTGGCTCGACGGTTATGACGGCCGGGTCGACGGCAACGGCGACAGCGGCACTCTCGGCCTGACCGTGAAGCGCGAGATCGGGCCCTGGCAGGTGGCCGGCGCGCTCAGCGGCAGCTACGGCAGCTTCAGCCTGGATCGCCGGATCAGGGTGCCCGGCTTCGAAGGCACCGCGTCCAGCGACCCTGACGTCTTCGCCGGCGCGGCCCGGCTGCGGGTGGCCCGGACCTTCGCCTTCTCCGAGGTCTATCTGAAGCCCTTTCTCGACCTCGATGCGATCTATTCACGGATGCCGGGCTATCGCGAGGACGGCGGCGGCGACCTCGGCCTGAAGGTGGAGGACAGCGACCAGTTCACCTTCGCCTTCTCGCCGACGCTGGAGGTCGGCGGGCGCGTCGCCGCGGGCAACGCCGTTCTGCGGCCCTACGCCTATGCCGGCGTCTCGATCCTCAGCGACGACGACTGGACGGCGAAGGCCCGGTTCACCGGCGCGCCGTCCGGCACCGGCAGCTTCGACACCTCGCTGCCGATCGACGATGTGGTGGCCCGCATCGGCGCCGGCGTCCAGGTCCTGACCGCCGCCGGGGTCGACTTCCGTCTCCAGTATGACGGTGAGTTCTCCGAGCGCACCTCCAGCAACGCCGGCTCGCTGAAGGCCATCCTGCCGTTCTGAGCGGGCGGCCCGGCAAGATCGCGCGATCCACGGTGCGACGCGGGCGGCCAGCCCGATGCTGCCGAGCTGAAGTGGAGGCCCGCAGCTGGCACGGACGGCCGGCTGCGGGAGAATCGCGTCAGTTCCCCCTCAGCTCCAGCTCCTTGTTGACCCGCAGCGCCGCCAGGGTGCAGACGGCGCCGGACAGCAGGTAGGCGCCGACCAGGGCCAGGCCGAACTGGCTGGCCAGGGCCAGCGCGACCAGGGGCGCAAAGCCGGCGCCGACCATCCAGGCCAGGTCCGAGGTCAGGGCCGAGGCGGTGTAGCGCTGGTGGTTCGGGAAGTTCGACGCCACCGCGCCGGCCGCCTGGCCGAAGGACAGGCCCAGCAGGCCGAAGCCGAGGATGACGAAGGCCGATCGCGCCGTCGGCCCGCCGCCCAGCAGCATCGGCGTGACGAAGCTGAAGATCGCGATCAGCACCGCGCAGGCCGCAAGGAGGGTGCGCCGGCCGGTGCGGTCGGCGATCAGCCCCGAGACCACGATCATGACGGCGCCGAGCACCGCGCCGGCGAACTCGGTCATCAGGAAGTTGCCGGCATTGTGGTCGGTGTACAGCGTCACCCAGCTCAGCGGGAACACCGTCACCAGGTGGAACAGGGCGAAGGTGGCCAGCGGCACGAAGGCCCCGACCAGGATGTTGTGGCCCTGCTGCTTCAGCGTCTCGGGCACGCTCAGCGCCTCGAGGTCCTTGCTCTCGTACAGCCGCTCGAACTGCTCGGTCACCACCAGGCGCAGCCGGGCGAACAGGGCGACCACATTGATCGCGAAGGCGACGAAGAACGGGTAGCGCCAGCCCCAGTCGACGAAATCCGCCTCCCGCAGGTTGATCAGGAAGAAGGCGAACAGCGCGCTGGCCAGCATGAAGCCGAGCGGGGCGCCGAGCTGGGGCATCATCGCGTACCAGCCGCGCCGGTTCTGCGGCGCATTGAGCGCCAGCAGCGAGGCCAGGCCGTCCCAGGCGCCGCCCAGGGCCAGCCCCTGGCCGATGCGGCACAGCGCCAGCAGGGCGATCGCGGCGGAGCCGATATCGGCGGTGCCGGGCAGGAAGGCCATCGCCGCTGTCGAGCCGCCGAGCAGGAACATCGCCACGGTCAGCTTGACGCTGCGGCCGTGCCGCCGGTCGATCTCCATGAACAGGACCGATCCGAACGGGCGGGCGACGAAGGCCAGGGCGAAGACGGCGAAGGAGTAGAGCATCGCGTCCAGCGGCGTCGCATGCGGGAAGAAGAACCGCGGGAACACGAGCACCGAGGCGATGGCGTAGACGAAGAAGTCGAAGAATTCCGCGGTCCGGCCGATCACGACGCCGATCGCGATCTCGCCGGGGGGGACACCGTCACGGTGCCGTGGCGCGGCGGTCGGGGACCCGAAGTCTCGACTGACAGTGGCCATAAAGGGTTCCTCCTGGGGGCTGGGCCGGGCCGAGATGCCGCTGTTTTTTCTTTTGAGTATGGCTCAGGATTTCGGTGCGTCAAATCGTGCCAAGCGAGGCGGAGCGGTGCCCAGGCGGCGCCGGAATCGCCAAGGACCCTGCGGTCAACCCCGGTGCGACGATGTTGCACTGCAAACACCGGGCATCTGGTAGGACAAACTGTCCACTGTTGAATCGCGTTACGCTTCGGTAATGCAGCCCCGCCCTTCGTTCTCTTCCTGTCAGGCAACGGCATGCCCATCAAAGCCTTAGGCCGCCTCGCTGCACTTCCGCTCCTGGTCCTCCTGGGCGGGTGCAACATGGTGGTCATGTCTCCCTCCGGCGATATTGCGGTGCAGCAGCGAGACCTGATCGTGATCTCCACGATCCTGATGCTGCTGATCATCGTGCCGGTGATCGCCCTGACGCTGTTCTTCGCCTGGAAGTACCGCCAGTCGAACAAGGACGCCCCCTACGACCCCGACTGGCACCATTCGACTCAGCTCGAGGTGGTGATCTGGTCGGCGCCGCTGGTGATCATCATCGCGCTGGGCGCCCTGACCTGGATCAGCACCCACACCCTCGACCCGTACCGGCCGCTGGAGCGGATCGACGCGGAGCGGACGGTGGCTGCCGATGTGAAGCCGCTGACGGTCGAGGTCGTGGCGCTCGACTGGAAATGGCTGTTCCTCTACCCGGAGCAGGGCATCGCCACGGTGAACGAGCTGGCGGCGCCGGTCGACGTGCCGATCCAGTTCAAGATCACCTCGGCCACCGTGATGAACTCCTTCTTCGTGCCGGCGCTGGCGGGGCAGATCTACGCGATGGCCGGGATGGAGACGAAGCTGCACGCGGTGATCAACCAGCCCGGCGAATATGAGGGCTTCTCGGCCAACTACAGCGGCGCCGGCTTCTCCGGCATGCGCTTCGCCTTCCACGGCCTCGCCGCCGGCGATTTCGACGCCTGGGTGCAGAAGGTCAAGTCCGAGGGCGGCAGCCTGAGCCGCGAGGAGTACCTGGCGCTGGAGCGGCCGAGCGAGAAGGAGCCCGTGCGCCACTACGGCTCGGTGGCCCCGGACCTCTACAGCGCCATCCTCAACATGTGCGTCGACCGCTCGAAGATGTGCATGAACGAGATGATGAGCATCGATGCCCGCGGCGGCGGCGGCATGGCCGGGGTCGACAACGTCCTGGCGCTGAACCACGACAAGGATGTGCGGCGCGGCGCCGGCCCGGTCCGCAGCTATGTCGCGGCGATCTGCACCACCGACGGCGACATGGCGGAGAGCCGGCCGCCGGAGGGGATCCTGTTCAGCCGTGCGACGGCGCCCACCCGCGTCGAGTGATGCCCGCCGCCGGCCCGTCCGGGGCCGCGCGTCCGACACTTTTGCGGAGGCCGCCGCCCGGTGCGGCGGCCTCCGGAACGACAGAGTAGCCCGATGTTCTCAAACCTAGATCTCCAGACGCTCATCTTCGGCAAGCTGACGCTCGATTCGCTGCCGTTCCACGAGCCGATCCTGGTCGTCACCTTCATCGCGGTGGCGTTGGGCGGCATCGCGGTGCTGGGCGGCATCACCTATTTCCGCCTGTGGGGCTATCTCTGGCACGAGTGGTTCACCAGCATCGACCACAAGAAGATCGGGATCATGTATGTGATCCTGGCGCTGGTGATGCTGCTGCGCGGCTTCTCCGACGCGATCATGATGCGGGCGCAGCAGGCGATCGCCTTCGGCGCCAATGAGGGCTACCTGCCGCCGCATCACTACGACCAGATCTTCACCGCCCATGGCGTGATCATGATCTTCTTCATGGCCATGCCCTTCGTCACCGGGCTGATGAACTTCGTGGTGCCGCTGCAGATCGGCGCCCGCGACGTCGCCTTCCCGTTCCTGAACAATTTCAGCTTCTGGATGACCACGGCCGGCGCCGTGGTGGTGATGATCTCGCTGTTCGTCGGCGAATTCGCCAAGACCGGCTGGCTGGCCTATCCGCCGCTGTCGGGCATCGCCTACAGCCCGGATGTCGGCGTCGACTACTACATCTGGGGATTGCAGGTCGCCGGCATCGGAACCTTGTTATCCGGCGTCAACCTGGTGGCCACCATCGTCAAGATGCGGGCGCCGGGCATGAAGATGATGCAGATGCCGGTCTTCACCTGGACCGCGCTGTGCACCAACGTCCTGATCGTCGCCGCCTTCCCGGTGCTGACCGCCGTCCTGGCCCTGCTGTCGCTCGACCGCTACGTCGGGACGAACTTCTTCACCAACGACTTCGGCGGCAGCCCGATGATGTATGTGAACCTGATCTGGATCTGGGGGCATCCGGAGGTCTACATCCTCATCTTGCCGGCCTTCGGCATCTTCTCCGAGGTCGTGTCGACCTTCTGCGGCAAGCGCCTGTTCGGCTACACCTCGATGGTCTACGCCACGGTGGTGATCACCATCCTGTCGTATCTGGTGTGGCTGCATCACTTCTTCACGATGGGCTCGGGCGCCAGCGTGAACTCGTTCTTCGGCATCACCACGATGATCATCTCGATCCCGACCGGGGCGAAGATGTTCAACTGGCTGTTCACCATGTATCGCGGCCGCATCCGCTTCGAGGTGCCGATGCTGTGGACCATGGGCTTCATGGTGACCTTCGTCATCGGCGGCATGACCGGCGTGCTGCTGGCGGTGCCGCCGGCCGACTTCGTGCTGCACAACAGCCTGTTCCTGATCGCCCATTTCCACAACGTCATCATCGGCGGCGTGGTGTTCGGGGTGTTCGCCGGGCTGACCTACTGGTTCCCGAAGGCCTTCGGCTTCAAGCTCGACCCGTTCTGGGGCAAGATGTCGTTCTGGTTCTGGCTGACCGGCTTCTACTTCGCCTTCATGCCGCTCTACGTGCTCGGCCTGATGGGCGTGACCCGGCGGATGAACCATTTCGACGACTCCTCGCTGCAGATCTGGTTCGTCATCGCCGCCTTCGGCGCGGTGCTGATCGCCCTCGGCATCCTGTCCTTCCTGATCCAGCTGGTGGTCAGCTTCATGCGGCGCGAGCAGCTGCGCGACGTGACCGGCGACCCGTGGAACGCCCGCACCCTGGAGTGGTCCACCTCGTCGCCGCCGCCGGCGTACAACTTCGCCTTCACCCCGCTGGTGCACGACCACGACGCCTGGTGGGACATGAAGAACCGCGGCTATGTCCGGCCGCTGACGGGGTTCAAGGCGATCCACATGCCCAAGAACACCGGTGCCGGCTTCATCCTGGCCGCCATCGCCGTGGCCTTCGCCTTCGGCATGGTGTGGCACATCTGGTGGCTGGCCGCGCTGACCTTCGTCGCCATGCTGGTCGTGGCGATCGGGCACACCTTCAACTACAAGCGCGACTACCACATTCCGGCCGATGTCGTGACCAAGGCCGAGGATGAGCGCAGCCGCGTGCTGGCCCGGGCGGGAGCCGCTTCCTGATGACGCCACCACTCGATCAGACCGCGAACGGCGAGGCCCGCTTCCACGTCGAGGAGGAGCACGAGCATTCGGGCGGCAGCACGATGCTCGGCTTCTGGATCTACCTGATGAGCGACTGCCTGATCTTCGCAGTCCTCTTCGCCTGCTATGGCGTGCTCGGCCGCAGCTACGCGGCCGGCCCATCCGGCGCCGACCTGTTCGACCTGCCGCTGGTGGCGGTCAACACCTCGATGCTGCTCTTGTCCTCCATCACCTGCGGCTTCGCCATGCTGGAGATGGAGCGCAACCGCAAGGGCGCGACGCTGGCCTGGCTGGTGGTCACCGCCCTGTTCGGCATGGCCTTCGTCGGCCTCGAGCTCTACGAGTTCGCCCATCTGGTCCATGAGGGCGCGGGGCCGTGGCGCAGCGCCTTCCTGTCGTCCTTCTTCACCCTGGTGGGGACGCACGGCCTGCACGTCACCGTCGGCATCGTCTGGATGATCACGATGATGGTCCAGGTCGCCCAGCACGGGCTGATCCCGGACAACAAGCGCCGGCTGATGTGCCTCAGCCTGTTCTGGCACTTCCTGGACGTCATCTGGATCGGCGTCTTCACCTTCGTCTACCTGATGGGATCCATGGCATGAGCGCCCACGCCCACACCGATCACCATCACGGCGACCACCATGGCGACGCCAGCGGCCACGGCACGCTGAAGGACTACGTCACCGGCTTCGTGCTGGCGGTGATCCTGACCGTGATCCCGTTCTGGCTGGTGATGGGCGACGTCTTCGCCGATGCCCAGACCACGGCGCTGGTGATCATGGCGCTCGCCGTGGTCCAGATCGTCGTGCACATGGTCTATTTCCTGCACATGAACACGAAGTCGGAGGGCGGCTGGACCATGCTGGCCCTGATCTTCACCGTGGTGCTGGTGGTGATCACGCTGTCCGGCTCGCTGTGGGTGATGTATCACCTCAACCACAACATGATGCCGGTCTCCGCCCACGACATGCGCAACATGCCGTGACCGAAAGCGAGGCGCATCGGCCTCGCTCGACCGCCGCCCTGGTCCTGCTCGGGGCGGCGGCGCTGACGGTGTTCCTTGGCCTGCTGGCGCTCGGTGTCTGGCAGGTCGAGCGGCGGGCCTGGAAGCTCGACCTGATCGCCCGGGTCGACCAGCGCGTCGCGGCCGAGCCCGTCGCGCCGCCATCAGACGTCGATGCGGACCAGGACGAGTACCGCCATGTCCGCATCTCCGGCCGCTTCCTGAACGATCGCGAGGCCCAGGTCGTCGCCTCGACGGCCAAGGGCGCCGGCTACTGGGTGATGACCCCGCTGCAGGCGGCGGACGGGTCGGTGATCCTGGTCAACCGCGGCTTCGTGCCGACCGAGAACCGCGACCCGGCGACCCGGGCGGCAGGGCAGGTCGAAGGCCCCGTCACGGTCACCGGCCTGCTGCGCATCACCGAGCCCAAGGGCGGCTTCCTGCGCTCGAACCAGCCGGAGGCGGAGCGGTGGTACTCCCGCGACGTCGCCGCCATCGCCGCCGCCCGCGGGCTGACCGACGTCGCCCCTTATTTCATCGATGCCGACGCCACGCCCAATCCGGGCGGCCTGCCGATCGGCGGGCTGACGGTGATCGCCTTCCCGAACAGCCACCTGGTCTATGCCATCACTTGGTTCGGCCTGGCCGCGCTGCTGGCCTTCGGTGTCGGCTACGCCGTGCGGTCGGAGCGGCGGGGACGGCTCAAGCAGGCTGAGGCGGGCTGACGGAGACGGGCAGGGGAGGCGGCGCATGGCCGTCCCCCACGCGCCGGAGCTTCCCCGCCCCCCGAGGCCTGTTCTAACGTTGGTCAACCCGTCGCGGGAGGCGGCGGAAGCGACGGAGGGCAGGGCAGCAGGCTCCCCTCCGCCCCACGACCGAACGAGGTTCAGATGGCGCACGAAACCCAATTCTACATCGACGGCGCATGGGTCGACCCGATCACGCCGAAGACGCTCGACGTGATCGACCCCTCGACCGAGGAGGCCTTCGCCAAGATCTCGCTCGGCTCGGCCGCGGATGTCGACCGCGCGGTGGCGGCGGCGAAGCGGGCCTTCCCGGCCTTCGCCCGCACCAGCCGCGAGGAGCGCCTGGCCCTACTGCGCCGGATCCTGGAGGTCTACAAGCGCCGCGCCCCCGACATCGCCCTGGCCGTGTCGCGCGAGATGGGCGCGCCGCGGCAGTTCGCGCTCGATTCCCAGACCTGGGCCGGCGACGCGCATCTGACCCGGATCATCGAGGCGCTGGAGACCTTCCAGTTCCAGCGGGCCAAGGGCACCTCGATGGTGGTGAAGGAGCCGGTCGGCGTGGTCGGCATGATCACCCCGTGGAACTGGCCGCTGAACCAGATCACCTGCAAGGTCGGCCCGGCCCTGGCCGCCGGCTGCACCATGGTGCTGAAGCCGAGCGAGATCGCGCCGCTCGACGCTATCATCTTCGCCGAGATCCTGGACGAGGCCGGCGTGCCGAAGGGCGTGTTCAACCTGGTGAACGGCGACGGGCCGACGGTCGGCGCCGCCATCTCCAGCCACCCCGATGTCGACATGGTGTCCTTCACCGGCTCGACCCGCGCCGGCATCCTGGTGGCCAAGGCGGCCGCCGACACGGTCAAGCGGGTGCATCAGGAGCTGGGCGGCAAGTCGGCCAACATCATCTTGCCGGATGCCGACCTGAAGCGGGCGGTGACCAAGGGCGTCGCCGGCTGCTTCGGCAACAGCGGCCAGTCCTGCAACGCCCCGACCCGGATGTTCGTGCCGCTGGAGCGCGAGGACGAGGCCATCGGCTATGCCCGCGCGGCGGCCGAGGGCTACAAGGTCGGCCCGGCCGACGCGCCGGACACCCAGCTCGGCCCGGTGGTCAGCCAGCTGCAATACGACAAGATCCAGAAGCTGATCGAAGCCGGCATCGCCGAGGGGGCGGAGCTGGTGGCCGGCGGCCCCGGCCGGCCGGAGGGGCTGAACCGCGGCTACTTCATCCGCCCGACCGTCTTCGCCCGGGTGACGCCGGAGATGACGATCGCGCGCGAGGAGATCTTCGGCCCGGTGCTGTCGATCCTGACCTACGAGACCGAGGCGCAAGCGATCGAGCTGGCCAACGACACGCCCTACGGCCTGGCCGCCTATGTCCAGTCGGGCGATCTGGAGCGGGCGCGCAAGGTGGCGTCGCAGCTGCGCGTCGGCAATGTCCACATCAACTATCCGGCCTGGGACACCGCCGCGCCGTTCGGCGGCTACAAGCAGTCGGGCAATGGCCGGGAATATGCCGAGTTCGGCCTCGAGGAGTTCCTCGAGATCAAGGGCGTGATCGGCTACGAGGCGGCTTAAGTCTTTGCCGGAGCCTTCCTGCGGGAAGGCTCCGGCCTTGCCGAGACCGAATTCAGGCGGTGCGGCGGGACCGCTGCTTGCCGACGCGGCGCAGCTTTTCGGTGCCCAGGCCCTGGGCCTTGGCATAGGCCGACTTCGACCGGGCGTAGTTCGGCGCCACCATCGGGTAGTCGGCCGGCAGGTTCCACCTGGCCCGGTACTGCTCCGGCGTCATGCCGTAGGTGGCGCGCAGCCAGCGCTTCATCATCTTGAAGGGCCGGCCGTCCTCCAGGCAGATGATGTGATCGGGGGTCACCGACTCGGAGACCGGAACGGCCGGGACGGGGTCGGGCGAGGCGGCGGCGCGATCCTCATGCGTCCCGCCGCTCTCCTGGGCGTTCGTCGCCGGCTCGGCAGCCGCAGCCGGGTCCCGCTGGATCGCTGCGTCGCGGGCCTCGATCAGCGACAGATGCACGTTCCGGATGAGATTCGGCAGGCTCTCGCTGTCCACCGCATTGTGGGAGACATGGGCCACGATGATCTCCTTGGTGAACTTCAGAATCTCATCGCTCAACGTCGACATCGCGCCTCTCCCATCCTGCCCGCAGTCCCCGCCGTCGAAGCCCGTGCCCGGTCCTTGCGGTCGAGACTGCTCTGCTTGTGATCAATGCCACAAGTCGAGAACAGCCATAAGGTTCCATGGGATTCAGAAAAAAGCTTTCTGTCCTGTTCTGTTTCCTTCCAGTTCAGCGTGAGATCGGATTGTAATCCGCCCGCTGCATGATTTTTGCCTGCCTGCCACCAAGCCGCGCGGGGCTTGGCGCCCACAGTGACCGAAATCAATTCGAGGGATTCGGCTCGCGCGGAGTCCTTGCCGAGGAGTCCACAAATCCTCCCGTCATCGATCGAAATCGACCGCCGTGGTGTTGCCGCCGCTGACCACCACACCGACCCGCTCGCCCGGGGCCGGGCGGTAGCGGCCGGACAAGAGCGCCGCGAAGGCGGCGGACCCGCCCGGCTCGGCGACGATGCGCAAGCCCTGCCACAGGGCGCGCTGGGCTTCGCGGATCGCGTCGTCGGTGACCAGAACGGCGGTCGTCCCATGCTGCCGCAGCACCGGGAACACCAGCTCGCCGATCCGCTTCGGCGCCAGGCTGTCGGCGGCGATGCCGCCGGTCTCGGCGTCGACCGGCCGGTTGGCCGCGAAGGCCCGGTGCAGGGTGGGCGAGGCCTCGGGCTCGACCCCGACGACCTTGATCCGCCCGGCATACCAGGCGGCGATGCCGCCGATCAGCCCGCCGCCGCCGACCCCGACCAGCACCGTGTCGAGATCCGGCGCCTGGCCTTCCAGCTCGAGCGCCAGCGTGCCCTGGCCCAGCATGGTCTCGGCCTGGTCGAAGGCGTGCACCGACAGCGCTCCGGTGGCCGCCACCCAGGCGTCGCAGGTGGCCAGCGCATCGGCGTAGCGGTCGCCGCCGACCACCAGCTCGGCGCCGGTGCGGCGGATCCGCTCGATCTTGGCGGGGGAGGAGATGCTCGGCACGAAGATCCGCGCCGGCCGGCCCAGCGACGCCGCGGCATGGGCCACCGCCGCGCCGTGATTGCCGCCCGACGCCGCGGCGACCCCGGCCGCCGGCACATCGCGGGTCAGCAGGTTGGCGAAGGCGCCGCGGGTCTTGAACGACCCGGCATGCTGCAGCAGCTCCAGTTTCAGACTGATCGCGCCGGCGTCGATGCCGAAATCGCGCCCCGCCGCCTCGACCACCGGCGTCCGCCGGATATGCGGCCGGATCACCGGCTCGATCCGTGCGATGCCGTCCCGGTCCACCCGCAACTCGGCCATTCCCCGTTCTCCCGTCCCGGATCGGCTCACAGCCGAGCACTTCGTCAGATTGCTAATTACCTATCGGAGCACGAGGCGGCAGGCAAGGCCGGCCGATGGCCGGAGAAGGCGAAAGAAAGGGGCATGTGCCCTTGACGACAAATGGGCATATGCCCCATATCGAGGCTCATGAAGATCGAGCGCAACACCAGGGAAGGCGTGCTGGCCTGCAACGCCACCGCGATGCGCAAAGCCTCGCGGCGGGTGACGCAGCTCTATGACGACGCGCTGGCGCCGACCGGGCTGCGCTCGACCCAGTTCGCCATCCTGGCCGAGCTGCACGAGCTGGCGGACAAGCCGCCGACCCTGGCGGAGCTGGCGGCGGCGCTGGTCATCGACCGCTCCGCGCTCGGCCACAACCTGCGGCCGCTGGAGCGCGACGGGCTGATCACCCTGCAGGAAAGCCCGAAGGACCGGCGCCGGCGCCACATCGTGATGACGGAGCAGGGGCGGGCGCTCCTGCAGCAGGCCCTGGTCCTCTGGACGGCGGCGCAGGACCGCTTCCACGCGGTCTTCGGCCGGCGCGAGGCGGAGGTGCTGCGCCACGTCCTGCTCAACATCGCCTATGACGACCGGCTGGGCACGCTGAAGGACTGAGTGTCCTGGACGGCAGCCGGCTGCACCCTTCAATCGGTTCAAATATGGGCATATGCCCTCTTTACAGGAGAGATCCATGAGCATCGACAAGACCTCGGGCATCGCCCTGATCACGGGCGCCTCATCGGGCATCGGCGCGATCTATGCCGACCGCCTCGCCCGGCGCGGCCACGACCTGATTCTGGTGGCGCGCAACGCCAAGCGCCTCGGCGCCCTGGCGCAGCGCCTGTCGGCCGAGACCGGCCGGACGGTGACGCCGCTGGTCGCCGACCTCGCTGACAGGGACGATCTGCGCAAGGTCGAGGCGGTGCTGCGCAGCGATCCCCGCATCACCGTGCTGGTCAACAATGCCGGCCTCGGCTCCGCCGTTCCGCTGCTGCAAGCCGATGTCGACGCGATGGAGGCGATGATCGAGCTCAACGTCACGGCGCTGACCCGCCTGACCTATACGGCCGTGCCCGGCTTCGTCGCTCGCGGCGGCGGGGCGGTGATCAACATCTCCTCGATCGTCGCCGTGGCGCCAGAGCTCCTGAACGGCGTCTATGGCGGCAGCAAGGCCTTCGTCCTCGCCTTCAGCCAGCAGCTGCGCCACGAGCTGGCGGCCAAGGGCGTCCGCGTCCAGGCGGTGCTGCCCGGCGCCACCGCGACCGAGTTCTGGGACATCGCCGGCGCGCCGATCGCCTCGCTGCCGCAGGAGATCCAGCAGCGGATGATGCGGGCCGAGGACATGGTCGACGCCGCGTTGGCGGGCTTCGACCAGGGCGAGTTCGTGACCATCCCGGCCCTGCCGGAGGCGGCGGATTGGGAGGCGGTCGAGACCGCCCGCCAGGCGCTGTTCCCGAACCTGTCCAGCGCCGTCCCGGCCGCCCGCTACGGGCTCTGAGACCCGCCGTGCGCTATGGCGGCGTCAGCGAATGGATGAAGTCGCTGATGCCGCCCAGCGTGATCTGGGTGCCGACGCACAGCAGCAGGAAGGCCATCAGCCGCGACAGCACGCGCACCTGGGATTGGCCGAGGAAGGCGACCAGCCGGTCGGCTGAGGAATAGGCGATCCAGACGCCGATGGCGATCACCAGGGCCGCGGCCGAGGCGCCGAGCACGAAGGGTAGGAAGTCCGGCTGCCCGACCGGCAGGTTCGAGCCGATGGCGATGGCGACCGAGATGGTGCCGGGGCCGGTGGTGAAGGGCATGGTCAGCGGGTAGAAGGCGACCGCGTCGATGCCCTCGGCCTCCGACGCCTGCTCCTGCTTGCGCTCCTCCTGCAGCTCGGGAGATTGCAGCAGCCGCCAGGCGCTGGCGGCGACGATCAGCCCGCCGGCGATGCGCAGCGCCGACAGGCTGATGCCGAAGAAGCTCAGCACATAGGCGCCGCCCCACAGCGCTCCCAGCATCACCAGGGCGGAATAGACCGCGATCTTCCGCGCCAGCCGCAGGCGCTCGCCATGCGACCGGTCGGCGGTGATCTGGCTGAAGATCAGCGCGGCCGCGATCGGGTTGACGATCGAGAACAGGGCGGAGAGGGTGAGCAGAAAGGTCTGGATCGAACCGCTCATTCACCTCTCCCGCTGATTGCCGACAGCCTGACCGATCTGCAGGGTCGGCTGCAACTGTCCGGTCGAGGATCATGCGATCGGAGGGAGTTGCGCCGCGAGCGCCCGTCGCTTTAGCTGGGGCATGGCGTCGTCCAACTGGCCTGACCCGGATTCGCTGCGGTTCGTCTCGCATGGCGCGCAACGCCTGCGATCTGCGATGACCAATGCCGAACGGCGCGGCCTCGATGCCGCGCTTGCCGGCCTGCCGCCGGATCGCGCTGGCATCAGGTTGCGGGGAAGCGCCGCCCTGCGACCCTTTCTGGCGAGGGACGGGCCCGTCGGCGCTGTGGCCGCATCGATCCTGCGTGGCGGGTCGCATCCGGTCCGGGCGATCCTGTTCGACAAGACGGCGGCCGCCAACTGGTCGCTCGCCTGGCATCAGGACCGCACCGTGGCGGTGGCGCGCCGCGTCGAGGTCGAGGGCTTCGGGCCCTGGACGGTCAAGGACGGCCTGCTGCACGTCGCCCCGCCTTTCGCGGTACTGGCCGGCATGGTGACGTTGCGCGTCCATCTCGACCCGGTGCCCGTCACCAATGCCCCGCTGCTGGTCGCGCCCGGATCGCATCGGCTCGGGCGCATCGCGGAGGCGGAGGTCGCGGATGTCGTCAAGCGTTGCGGGACGGCGGCCTGCATCGCGGATGCCGGTGATATCTGGCTATACGCGACGCCGATCCTGCACGCCTCGGAGGCGGCCCGGACCCCAGTCCGCCGCAGGGTCCTGCAGGTGGATTTCGCGGCCGGCGATCTGCCCGGCGGGTTGGAATGGTCGGGGCTCTGACATCGAAGCGAGGACAGGTGGATGACCCAGGAACCCGGATGGATCGTCGTCCTCAACGGCGCGCCGCGCTCGGGCAAGTCGAGCATCGTCGCGGCGATCCAGGACTGGGACGACGGGCCCTGGATGAATCTCGGCGTCGACGTCCATGTCCGGCAGGTGACGCCGCCGCGCTACCGGCCCGGCATCGGGCTGCGACCCGGCGGCGAGCGGCCGGAGCTCGAGCCGTGGGTGCCGGTGTTCTACGCCGCGCTCTATGAGTCGATCGCCGCCCACAGCCGGCTGGGGCTGAATGTCGTGGCCGATCTCGGCCATCACGACGCCTATTCGGCGCCGCTCGGCATCCTGCGCGACTGCGCCCGGCGCCTGGCCAGCCTGCCGGCGCTGCTGGTCGGGGTGTGCTGCCCGGTCGGGGAAATCATGCGCCGCCGCCGTGCCGGGCAGCCGGGGCGGGAGGGCGAATACGTCGCCGGATCGGCCGAGGATCCCGTCCCGGAGCCGGTGCTGCGCTGGCAGCGCGAGGTACATCTGCCCGGGATCTACGACCTCGAGCTCGACACGTCGGTGCTGAGCCCGGCGGACTGCGCCGCGGCGATCCGCCGGCGCCTTGATGACTTGGCGTCGCCCACGGCCTTCCGCCGGCTGGCCGGATAGCGGTCGATCAGTTGCCCGGCTGCCAATTCGCCTGAGCGTTGTCGATCGGATGATGCCCGGACGCGAGGCCCGCGCTCAAGCCACCCGCAGCGTCGCCCAATCGGCGGCCGAGGGGGCGCCGCCGGTGTAGTGCAGGGTGGTGGCGTCGCCGAACTCGTAGATCACGGCGGTGAGGGTGCAGCCCTTGTCCGGCGACGCGGCCGGGTCGGGCATGATCGAGACCGGCGAGCCCGGATCGTCGCGCGAGGCCAGCACGGCCTTCACCGCCGCCAGGTCGGCCGGCGTCGCCGGGTCGGCCAGGCGCCGCTCCAGCGCGGCACAGCGCAGCACCGAATCCTTGCGCCAGTCGTCGCCGATGCCGCCGGCGGCGACGTCCTTGCTGGCCAGCGGGTGGTTGGTGTGCCACAGCCGGTCGGCGCCGGGCCGGTGTTCGGCCTTGGTCCCGGCCGAGCATTCCAGCATGGCGACGCCGCGTCGGTCGCCAACGACGTAGTTCTGGCCCGAGGCATGGTCGACCGCGCCGAGGAACTGCGCCGCCGCCGCCCGGTCCGGCTGGGCCAGCGCGCCGCGGACGACGAAGGCGACCGGCAGCCCGGTGCGGCTGTGGCTCAGCTGGATCAGCGTGTTGACGCACAGGCCGAAGCCGCGGGCGGTCACGCCCATCAGCCCGATCATGCCGGCGCAGGTGAAGATGTATGCCGGCCCACCTTCCGCATCGGTGGCGCGCAGCACCGCCTGCAGCCCCTCGCGCCATTGCGGCAGGTCCAACGTCTGCGCCACCCGGGCCGGCTGGCCGCCGCGCGGCGCCAGGGCCAGGCTGCTGCAATGGGCCGGCCATTCGGCGCCGCCATACCACCATTCCTCGTCCAGCAGCTGCAGCGCGAAGATGATCTCCTCCGGCTGGCCCGCGCCCTCGGCGATGCCCCGGATCTCCGCCTCCAGCTCCGGCGTCCAGCGGGCGATCGCCGGTCGGAAATCGGTGTCGGCCAGGAAGCGGTCGAGGAAGACGCCGACTCCGCCGCCGGTCCGCTGCTCGACCCGGCGGCTCCAGCGCCCGACCATCTCGGCGATCTGCGGCCGCAGCGCCTCGCCATGCGTCCGGCCGCGCTCATGCGGTGTGCCGGCGATATCGACGATCGGCATGGCATCCGTCCGCATCCATCGCTCCTGTGCTTTTTGCATTCATGAAGGACACGAAAGGGAAGCGCGGTTGGATGCGGGCGTCAAGGGTGAGAGAGGCTGCCGCCCGCGCGTTTAAATTCGCCTTCCAGCGGGTGCATGATGACCCTGGGCCGGAACCGTCGCCGACGCTGGACGTTGGCGGGAACGGGGGGCAGCCCGACTTCCGACCCGGACGCGTGCCCGGGCCGTCCCGCAACAGGCCGAAGGCCGATCGGATCCGGAGACGTCATCATGGCCCAGAAGCTCTGCGACATCTGCAAGGAGCGGCCCGCCACCGTGCGCGTCACGGTGCTGCAGAACGGCCAGCGCCGGCAGCTCGATGTCTGCGACATCCATTACCAGCAGCTCGCCCGGAGCCAGCGTCCCGTCTCGCCGCTGGAGGCTCTGGTCCGCGGCTCCGGACTGGAGGATTTCTTCGGCCAGACCGTCCCCGCCGGCGGCACGCCACGGCGCGGCCCGCCGGGACCGGAGCAGGCGGCCTTGAACCTGCAGAGCCATTTCAGCGAGCAGGCGAAGGAGCTGCTGCAGCGCGCCGCCGCGCGTGCGATCCAGTTCGGCAAGCGCGAGGTCGACACCGAGCACCTGCTGTACGAGCTGGCGGAGAGCGAGGTGATCCAGGCGATCCTGCGGCGCTTCAAGATCTCGCCGGAGGAACTGCGCGCCTATATCGACCAGAATGCGGTGCGCGGCACCGAGCAGGCCGGGCCGCGCACCGAAATCGGCGTCTCGCCGCGGATGAAGGCGGCGCTCGACCACGCCTTCCTGATCTCGCGCCAGCTCGGCCACTCCTATGTCGGGCCGGAGCATATGCTGCTCGGCCTGGCCCAGGTGCCGGAGAGCTTCGCCGGCAACCTCTTGCGCAAATACGGGCTGACCCCGCAGGCGCTGCGGCAGCAGACGGTGCGCACCGTCGGCACCGGGGCCGAGGAGGGCCGGGTCGAGGGCCCGTCCAACACGCCGCAGCTCGACAAGTACAGCCGCGACCTGACCGCCCTGGCGCGCGAGGGCAAGCTGGACCCCGTGATCGGCCGGTCGAAGGAGGTCGAGACCACGATCGAGATCCTGGCCCGGCGCAAGAAGAACAACCCGGTGCTGATCGGCGAGCCCGGCGTCGGCAAGACCGCGATCGTCGAGGGGCTGGCCCAGCGCATCGTCAACAACGAGGTGCCGGACACGCTGCGCGACAAGCGGCTGGTCGAGCTCAGCGTCAACAGCCTGGTCGCCGGCTCGAAGTTCCGCGGCGAGTTCGAGGAGCGGGTCAAGCAGGTGATGGACGAGATCGCCGAGCACCGCGACGAGCTGCTGCTGTTCATCGACGAGGTCCACACCATCGTCGGCGCCGGCCAGGGCGGCGGCGAGGGCGGGCTGGACGTCGCCAACACCTTCAAGCCGGCGATGGCGCGCGGCGAGCTGAACCTGATCGGCGCCACCACGCTGAACGAGTACCAGAAGCATATCGAAAAGGACGCGGCGCTGGAGCGGCGCTTCCAGCCGGTCTTCGTCGCCGAGCCGACGGTGGAGCAGACGGTCAACATCCTGCGCGGCCTGCGCGACCGGCTGGAAGGCCACCACAAGGTGACGATCCAGGACCAGGCCTTCGTTGCTGCCGCCGAGCTGTCGGACCGCTATGTCACCGGCCGCTTCCTGCCGGACAAGGCGATCGACCTGATCGACCAGGCGGCGGCCCGGGTGCACCTCTCCACCACCTCGCGCCCGGCCGAGATCCAGGAGCTGGAATCGGAGGTGGCGCAGCTGAAGCGCGAGCACGCCTACGCCAATTCGCGCAAGCGCTTCGACCGGGCCAAGGCGTTCGAGGAGCAACTCGCCGAGAAGGAGAAGACCCTGGCCGAGCTGACCGACGCGTGGAAGCACCGCATCGGGTCCAGCACCGCCGAGGTCACGGTCGAGCACATCGCCGAGATCGTGTCGAAGCTGACCGGCATCCCGGTCACCGAGCTGACGGCGGAGGAGAAGGCCAAGCTGCTGCAGATGGAGGAGCGGCTGCACCGCCGCGTGATCGGGCAGGAGGAGGCGATCCAGGCGGTCAGCGACGCCGTCCGTCTGTCCCGCGCCGGGCTGCAGCACGGCCACCGGCCGATCGCCAACTTCCTGTTCCTGGGCCCGACCGGCGTCGGCAAGACCGAGCTGGCCAAGGCCCTGGCCGAGGTGGTGTTCGGCGACGAGGACGCCATCATCCGCGTCGATATGAGCGAGTATATGGAGCGCCACGCCGTGTCCCGGATGATCGGCGCCCCGCCGGGCTATGTCGGCTATGACGAGGGCGGCCAGCTGACCGAGCGGGTGCGCCGCCGGCCCTACAGCGTGATCCTGCTCGACGAGATCGAGAAGGCCCACCCGGACGTCTACAACGTGCTGCTGCAGGTGTTCGACGATGGCCGCCTGACCGACGGCAAGGGGCGGGTGGTCGATTTCAGCAACACGCTGATCATCGCCACCTCGAACCTGGCCTCCGACATCATCATGGGGCGGCAGAGCCGGATCGGCTTCAACTCCACCGTCAACGGCGTCAAAGGCGACGTCATGGGCGTGCTGCGCCAGCATTTCCGGCCGGAGTTCCTGAACCGGATCGACGAGATCATCATCTTCCACGCCCTGACCACCGACCAGATCAAGCAGATCATCCGGCTGCAGCTGGACGGGGTGGTGGGCACGGCGCGGGGTCAGGACATCGACCTGGTGATCGACGACACCCTGGTCGACCACCTGGCCGCCGAGGGCTACCAGCCGGAATACGGCGCCCGCGAGCTGCGGCGCCAGATCCGGCAACTGGTCGAGACCCGGCTGGCCAAGGGCATGCTGAAGGGCGAGGTGAAGGAGGGCGACCGGGTCGTCTTCCGCTACGACGAGGGCGAGGTGAGCTACAAGGTCGAGGCCAAGACGCCGGCCAAACCCAAGAAACCCGCCAAGGCGAAGGCTGCGAAGCCGGCCGCCAAGCCGAAGCCGGCCAAGGCCCAGCCAGCCGGCAATGGCAAGGCCGCGCCGGCAAAGCGGGCGGCCCCGGTGAAGCGCGCCGCCACGGCCAAGGGCAAGGCGGCCGACGGCTCCGGCAAGAGATCGGCCAAGGGCCCGTCGCCGCGCAGCCAGGGGTAGGCGACGGGGCCGCAAGCGCCCGGGGCCGGCTCTGTGCAACCGGAGAGATCGTTGACACTATAGACCGGAGACATCGTTGACAGGTTTCCGGTGCCGTTGAGAACGCTGATCGCGCCGGCCCGGCCGGGCCGGCGCGAAGGGGCGCAGCTTGCAGGTGTA
>Ga0209025_1000325_pt1 | contig 106131 bp, 93 predicted proteins | sample AraplaMF_Col_mLB_FD_184256 | JGI IMG/M metagenome (GOLD analysis project Ga0209025, IMG submission 184256) | Arabidopsis root microbial communities from the University of North Carolina, USA - plate scrape MF_Col_mLB (SPAdes) (version 2) | ecosystem: Host-associated > Plants > Roots >... | reverse complement strand
ATAGCCCATCGACTGCGAGAGCTGGCTCACCTTGAAGCAGGTGTCGGCCGAATCGCCGCCGCCGTTGTAGAAGAAGTAGCCGATGCCGTGCGCCTTGAAGACCTCGATCAGCCGCTCGTACTCGCGCCGGTTCTTCTCGAGCGACTTGAGCTTGTAGCGGCAGGAGCCGAAGGCGCCCGCGGGCGTGCTGCGCAGCGCGGCGATGGCCTCGGCCGGCTCGGCACCGGTGTCGATCAGGTCCTCGGTCAGCGCGCCGATGATGCCGTTGCGACCGGCATAGACCCGGCCGATGCGCTCGGGATGACGGCGCGCCGTCTCGATCACGCCGCAGGCCGAGGCATTGATGACCGAGGTGACGCCGCCCGACTGGGCGTAGAAGGCGTTGGTGGGGTTCGTGGGCATGCGGGGGCTCCTTCGCGCGGGAAGGCCATTCTGGCGCACTCGCATGACAGCGGCCAGCCGCGCGCCGGCCTCGCTCAGCGCCCCGGGAATTCGGGCGCGCGCTTCTGCAGGAATGCGCTCACGCCTTCGCGGAAGGTCGGCCGCTCGATCAGCTCGCGCTGGCGCTCGCTCTCGTAGTGCAACTGCTCGGGCAGCGTGTGGCGCTCGGCCGCGGCGAAGGCGGCGCGCGCCTCGGTCACCGCATGCGCGGGCAGCCGCGCGAGGCGTTGCGCGGTCTCGCGCGCCTCGGCCATCAGGTTCTCGTCGTCCACGCAGCCCCAGATCAGGCCCCACTGCACCGCGCGCCCGGCGCCGAGCCGCTCGTCGAGCAGCGCCATGCCCATCGCGCGCGCCCGGCCCGCGCGGTGTGGAATGGCCCAGGTGCAGCCCAGGTCCGGCACGATGCCGAGCTTGGGCAGGAAGGGCAGGTAGAAGTAGGCACTGCGCGCCGCCAGCGTGATGTCGGCCGCGAGCGCGAGGCCCACGCCGGCACCGGCGGCTGCGCCGTTGACGGCGGCCACGACCGGGATCGGCATCGACTGCAGCGTCTCGATCAGCGGATTGCTCAGCGACTGCATCCATTCGGCGGTCTGGTCGCCGAGCGTCTTGCCGTCCTGCGGCGGGCGCATCGCGCTGAGGTCGGCGCCCACGCAGAAGGCCTTGCCGGCGCCCGTGAGGATCAGGGCGCGCACGGCGCGGTCGTCGCGGATGCGCTCGAGGTGGGCGCGCAGTTCCTGCTGCAGCTCGATCGCGAGCGGATTGAGCTTGGCCGGCAGGTTGAGCGTGAGGGTGGCGATGCCCTCGTCGAGCGCGTAGAGCACGCTGGGCTGGGCGCCCGGGTCCTGGGGTGGCTGCTGCGTCATCGGAATCTCTCCACGTGTTCGTCGGCTCGGATGTTCGGTGGGAATGGATGACCGTGCACCGCGCCCAAAGAAAAAGCCGCCCGTCGACGGGGCGGCTCTGGATGGCCGGCGCCGGTTCCCTGGCATCGATGGTTCGATGCCGGGGCGCCCCGGGTCAAGCCGGGGACAACCCGTGGGGCAGCAGTCGCCAAGGCGACCGCCGGCGCGCGGGCACCGGCAGCGGGATCGCGGCCGGCTGCGCGTCCGATACCGTGATGCGCGCGGGCTCGAGCGCCGACACCAGGATGCGGCGGTGCTCGGTGCCCTCGAAGCGCTCGCCGGGCTCGAGCACGATGTCGCGCGGATCGCGGTCCAGGGTGACCCAGACCGAGCCGCTGCGGCATTCGATGCCCACGCCGGCGCCATCGGCCACGGCGAAGACCGCGCGCGCCGGCAAGCTGAGCTGGAAGCAGGAAGGGAAGGGGGTGCTCATGGCAAGCTCCATTGCATTCGTCATGCGAATGAATATATTGAGCGCCCAGTCCTTTACAAACGGTCTTTTGGAACTCATTGCATGCGTATCGAGAATGCAAAGAAGGCCTCGCCGGCCCCGCCCCAGAGCACGGTCGACCTGCCGCCGCTGGAACTCATGCGCAGCTTCGAGGCGGCCGCGCGTCGGCTCAGCTTCACGCTGGCCGCGACCGAGCTGCATCTCACGCAGTCGGCCGTGAGCCGCCAGATCCAGCAGCTCGAGGCGAGCCTGGGCGTGCTGCTGTTCGAGCGCCGCCATCGCGCGCTGGTGCTCACCGAGGCCGGCGGCGTGATGCAGCGCGCCGTCACCGACAGCCTGGAGCGGCTGCGCGATGCCACCGCGCGCGTGCGCGCCGGCTCGGCGCCGCGCCAGGTCGCGATCACCACCACGCCGGGCTTCGCCTCGCTGTGGCTGATCCCGCGGCTCGCGCGCTTCACCGGCAGCCATCCGCAGGTCGACGTGCGCGTGTCGGCCACGCTCGAGGTGCTCGACCTCGAGCGCAGCCGCGTCGACGTGGCGGTGCGGCTGATGCCGGTCTCGCGCGGCAAGGGGCCGGCGCTGTTCGAGGAGAGCGTGGTGCCGCTGTGCTCGCCCGCGCTCGCCAAGTCGCTGCGCAAGCCGGCCGATCTCGCGAACCTCACCTTGCTCACGGTCGAGTACCCCGACCACAGCGAGGCGCCCACCGTCGACTGGGAGCCCTGGCTCAAGGTGATGGGGCTGCACGACCTGCGCATGAAGAGCACGCTGCGCTTCACGCAGTACGCCGACGCGGTGGGCGCGGCGGTGGCGGGGCAGGGCGTGGTGATCGGGCGCCTGCCGCTGTTGCGCGAGCTGATGCGCGAGGGCAGGCTGGTGGCGCCGCTGGGCGAGGGCGCGGCCTCGCAGCGCGGCTACTTCGTCGAGACCTCGCGGCGTGCCGCGGGCAACCGCGATGCGCTCGAGTTCGCGCAGTGGCTGCGCGAGGAGGCCGAAGAGGCCGAGGCGGCGCAGCGCGCCTGAGCGCGCCGCGCCGGCGGGCGATCAGCCCGGCAGCAGCACCTTGTTCACGACGTGGATCACGCCGTTCGACTGGTAGACGTCGGCGATCGTCACCATCGCGGTGCCGCCCTTCGCGTCGGTCACGAGCACGTTGCTGCCGCTCATCATCGCGGTCAGCGTGCCGCCGCTCGCGGTCTTCAGCGTGGCCTTGCCGCCGCCGGCCTTGATCGCGTTCATCAGCGCGGCGCTGTCCATGCGGCCGGGCACCACGTGGTAGGTCAGCACCGTCGTCAGCGTGCCCTTGTTCTCGGGCTTGAGCAGCGTGTCGACCGTGCCGGGCGGCAGCGCGGCGAAGGCCGCGTTGGTCGGTGCGAACACGGTGAACGGGCCGGGGCTCTTGAGCGTGTCGACCAGGCCCGCGGCCTTCACGGCCGCGACCAGCGTCGTGTGGTCCTTCGAATTCACCGCGTTGTCGACGATGTCCTTCGTCGGATACATCGGCGCGCCGCCGACCATGGGCGTGTTCATGCTGCTGCTGCTTCCACCCATGCCCATGCCGCCGCCCGCGCAAGCGCCGAGCAGGACCGAGACGCCGAGTGCGATGACGAGTTTCTTCATGAAGGTCTCCTTGAGGGATGCGCCATGCGCGCATCGCCATGTGTCTGTGGAACCGCCAACAGCGCGGAGGCGCGATGCGCTTGAGACCAATACGGGGCGCATGCGCGGCTGGATTCGCGCGGCGGTTTTTTTCTTCGATGTCGATGAAGCGGGCACGTCGCCTTCACGCCACAGCGTTGCACAACGGTCTTGCGCGGCGTGCGCGGCCTCGCCAGAATCCGGCCTTCATTTTTCAGCGACAGTTTTTCCTTCACGCGCGCACGGCGACGATCGACCTCCCGGGCGCACCACCACTTTCATGAACCGTCCTCTGAACTCCTGACCGCACACCGACCGCCCCGGCCGGATGTGCATCCACGCATCCCGCCGCGGCCGTATCGACAAGGGCCCCGCGCGCAAACATTCGCCGGGGCCTTTTTGTTTTTGATCCGGAGTGTGTGCACATGAGTGCTCAGCGAAAGGCCCGTGACGACGAGAAGCGTCTGGGCCGGTTCTATTTCTCGGTGCCGGGCGAAGCCCCGCGCAATCCCGTCGTGGCCGCGATGGCGCGCCGCGCATCCAGCCAGGGTGCGGGCCGCCATCTGCGCACGCATCGCGCCGAGCGGCGCGCGCAGAAGGTCGCGCTGCAGAAGGCGGCGCGCGGACTGAAGGAGGACTGACCATGCGCGAAGACATGGACAAGGTGATCGTCGAACGCCCGCGCGGCGGCTGGCGCGTGCAGGGCGACGGCCGCCTGTGGCGCAACAGCCGCGAGCGCGGATCGCACCTGGGCATGCGGCGCGGCTACCAGCACCCCAAGTGGCTCAGCGAGAACCTGCAGCCGCTCAAGCGCTGGCTGCACAAGCAGGTGCATCGGCCCTGGGACAAGGTGTGGAGCGAGCTCTGCGACGGCATCGACCGGCGCAACACGGTGCAGGCGCACCTCTTCGTGCACATCGACCAGTTCGTCGAACGCCAGGCCGAGCTGCGCGAGGGCGAGGTGTGGGTGCCGGGCCGCGTGTGGCAACGGTCGCTGGTGCCGCTGCGCGAGTCGGCGTCGGTGGAGCTGTTCGTGCATCCCGCCACGGGCATCCTGCTGCCCAACCGCCACCTGCGGCGCGCGAAGCAGCAGCGCAAGGCGGAATGGGCCGAGCGCTACGGCGGCCATGAGACGGTGCGACCTTATGCGCCCTATCACGTCATCGATGCCGTCACGCAGTGGCACCGCGTCGATGGCGCCTGGTGGGAGGTGCGGCTCGCGCGCGTGCCCGAGGCGCGCGGCGGCGAGGCCGAGCCGCGGCACTACGACGTGCTGCGCCGCTGCTTCGTCACGCGCAAGGGCTGCGAAAGCCCGGCCTTCGGCAGCGCCGATGCGCGGGCGATGTACGGCCGGCCGCAGGTGTACGCGCAAGACATGCGCCGGCTGGGCCGCGTGGAGGTGCGCTCGCGGCTCGGCTGAGCCTCAGCCTCAGCGTTGGGCCGCGACCGCGCGCGGCAGCAGCAGGAACGCCGTGGTGCCCGCGGCCAGCATCAGCGCGATGGTGAGGAACACCGCGCGGAACGGCTCGACGCCGTTCGTGGCCGCCCACGAGGCGGCCACGCCGGTGGTCCACTGCATCAGCGAGACGCCGAGGAACATCGCCATGTTGAGCAGCGACAGCGCGCGCCCGGTCATCGCGGCCGGATAGGCGGCGCGCGTGTACGAGTACTGCAGCACCGAATAGCCCGAGAGCAGGCCGTAGAGGATCGGCAGGCCGATGTCGACCGCCAGCGACTGCGTGAACGCCATCAGGCCGAACATGATCGCGGCCGCCGAGGCGCAGCCCATGAGCCAGCGCCCGCGGCGCGCGCCACCGGGATCGAGCCGGCCGAACAGCGCCGGGCTGATCATGCCCGCGACGGTCATCACCAGCGCGACGTTGCCGCTGCTCACGAGCGAGAGCCCGTGGCGGTCGTGCAGCACCGGGCCGAGCCACAGGCCGCGCAAGGTGATGAAGGCCGCATACGAGACGCAGGCGAAGCACAGCAGGCCCAGCGTGTGCGGCATCGCGAACAGCGGCAGCAGCTCGCGCACCGCCTGGCCCACCGTCTGGCGCTGCGTGGCCTGCGCATGCGGCGGCTCGTGCACGCGCCAGAACACGAAGCCCCACGACAGCACCGCGAAGCCCGCGAGGCAGGCATAGCCCGCGCGCCAGCTCGCGGCCTCGATCAAGAGCGCGAGCGGCGTGCCGGTGAACAGGATGCCCAGGCCCGCGAGGCTCATGACCAGGCCCGACATGGCGGTCAAGCGCGCGGCCTCGAAGTGGCGCGCGATGAACACGGTGCAGGCCAGGAAGGCCGGCGCGCAGCCGACGCCGATCATCGCCTGGCCGAGCAGCAGCGCATGGAAGCTCGGCGCGAGCGCGCACAGCACCGCGCCCGCGATCGCGAGCGGAAAGGCCGTGAGCACGGTGCGGCGCACGCCGTACATGTCGATCGACACGCCCATCGCGAGCTGCGTGGCGCCGAACATGAAGTGGAAGGTGCCGGCCCACAGGCCGAGCGCCTGCGCCGTGAGGCCGAAGTGCTGCGAGAGCGGCGTGGCCATCATCGCGCCGACGGTGCGGAAGGCCTGGCTCAGCGCGAAGGCCGAGGCCAGCACGATCAGCATCGAGGTGGCCGAACGTGCGCGGGCCGGGGAAAACGTCATGGAGCAGCGGGAAACGGAGAGCGGCCCGCATCCTAACCAGCCATGAAAAACGGCGCCCGAAGGCGCCGTGGTTCGCGAGTCGCGCGCTCGGCGATCAGGCTTCGCCCTTGACCTTCAGGCGCCAGGCGTGCAGCAGCGGCTCGGTGTAGCCGCTGGGCTGCTCGATGCCCTTGAACACCAGGTCCTGCGCGGCCTTGTAGGCGGCCGAGGTGTCGAAGTGGCCGGCCATCGGCTGGTACAGCGGGTCGCCGGCGTTCTGCCCGTCGACCACCTTGGCCATGCGCTGGAAGGTCTCGTCGACCTGCGCCTTGGTGACCACGCCGTGCAGCAGCCAGTTGGCGATGTGCTGGCTCGAGATGCGCAGCGTGGCGCGGTCTTCCATCAGGCCCACGTCGTGGATGTCGGGCACCTTCGAGCAGCCCACGCCCTGGTCGATCCAGCGCACCACGTAGCCGAGGATGCCCTGCACGTTGTTGTCGATCTCCTGCTGCTTCTCGGCCTCGGTCCACTTGGCCTCGGCGGCGATCGGCACCTGCAGCAGCGCGTTCAGGATGTTGTCGCGCTCGGCATCGGCGTCGATCTTCTCGAGCTCCTGTTGCACCGCGGTCACGCTGACCTGGTGGTAGTGCAGCGCATGCAGCGTGGCTGCGGTGGGCGAGGGCACCCAGGCGGTGTTGGCGCCGGCCTTGGGGTGGCCGATCTTCTGCTCGAGCATGGCGGCCATCAGGTCGGGCATGGCCCACATGCCCTTGCCGATCTGCGCCTTGCCGCGCAGGCCGCACGACAGGCCGACCAGCACGTTGTTCTTCTCGTAGGCGCCGATCCAGGCGCTGGCCTTCATGTCGCCCTTGCGGATCATCGGGCCGCCCTGCATGGCGGTGTGCATCTCGTCGCCGGTGCGGTCGAGGAAGCCGGTGTTGATGAAGGCCACGCGCGCGGCGGCCTCGGCGATGCAGGCCTTGAGGTTCACGCTGGTGCGGCGTTCCTCGTCCATGATGCCGAGCTTCACGGTGTTGGCCGGCAGGCCCAGCAGCTGCTCGACGCGGCCGAACAGCTCGCTCGCGAAGGCCACTTCGGCCGGGCCGTGCATCTTGGGCTTGACGATGTAGATGCTGCCGGTGCGCGAGTTGCCCTTGCGCTTGAGGTCGATCATCGCGATGGTGGTGGTCACCACGGCGTCGAGGATGCCTTCGGGGATTTCCTTGCCGCCGTCGTACAGCACGGCCGGGTTGGTCATCAGGTGGCCCACGTTGCGCAGGAACATCAGCGAGCGGCCATGCAGCTTGATCGGCTGGCCGTTGGCGCCGGTGTATTCGCGGTCGGGGTTGAGGCCGCGCGTGAAGGTCTTGCCGCCCTTGGCGACTTCTTCCGTCAGCGTGCCCTGCACGATGCCGAGCCAGTTCGAGTAGGCGACCACCTTGTCGGCGGCATCGACCACGGCCACCGAGTCCTCGAGGTCGAGGATGGTCGACAGCGCGGCCTCGAGCACCAGGTCGCTGACGCCGGCGGCGTCGCTCTTGCCGATCGGCGTGGAGCGGTCGATGCGGATGTCGAGGTGGATGCCGTTGTGCTTGAGCAGCACCGACGACGGGGCCGCGGCATCGCCCTGGTAGCCGACGAACTGCGAGGGATCGGCCAGCGCGGTGCTGCTGCTCTGCAGCGCGACGACCAGCTGGCCGTCCTTCACGCTGTAGCCGGTGGCGTTCTTGTGCGAGCCGTTGACCAGCGGCGCGGCCTGGTCGAGCACGTTGCGCGCGAACTCGATGACCTTGGCGCCGCGCACGGGGTTGTAGCCCTTGCCCTTTTCCGCGCCGTCGGTCTCGGGGATGGCATCGGTGCCGTAGAGCGCGTCGTACAGCGAGCCCCAGCGCGCGTTGGCGGCGTTGAGCGCATAGCGCGCGTTGAGGATCGGCACCACGAGCTGCGGGCCGGCCTGTTGCGCCAGTTCGGCGTCGACGTTGGCGGTGGTCGCCTTCGCGCCCTGGGGCTGCGGCAGCAGGTAGCCGATCTTCTCGAGGAAGGCGCGGTAGGCCGGCATGTCGGCGATCGGGCCGGGGTTCTTCTTGTGCCAGGCGTCGAGTTCGCTCTGCAGGCGGTCGCGCTCGGCGAGCAGCGCCACGTTCTTGGGCGCGAGGTCGGTGACGATGGCGTCGAAACCCTTCCAGAAGGTCTCGCTGGCCACGCCGCTGGCGGGCAGCACCTTCTCCTCGACGAAGCGGTGGAGTTCGGTCGCGACCTGGAGTCCGTGGGCGGTGGTGCGGGCGGTCATGTTTTCTCCTCGGGGACGAAATGCGATGCGGGGGATGTATTCGGATTCGGGGCGCGCGCATGCGCGATCCATAAGCTCCACTTTATTGCATACCGTAGTGAAGAGTAATAGCTCAAAGCGGGATTAATCGATGACAAAAATGAATGTAATCGGCGCCGCTCACCGCCATTGCGTTCACCCGAGGCCTGCAATGCGTTCACCCGCCCGCAACCGCGGGAAGGGTAGGCCCCGATGGCCGCGCGGGGCCGGCCGGATAAATTTAACTTCTTAAATAAATCCGCCTTCTGTACCGACGACATGACCGCCCCGAAGATCCTCCTGGCCTCCAACGAAAACCCGCTCGGCATGCCCGAATCGGCGCGCCGCGCGGCCGCCGACGCGCTCGCGGGCGCCGGCACCTACCCCGACAGCAACGGCAGCGCGCTCAAGCAGGCGCTGTCGGCACGGCTGGACGTGCCGCCGGAATGGCTGGTGCTGGGCAGCGGCTCGAGCGAGATCCTCGAGCTGGCGGCGCAGGTCAGCCTGAAGCCGGGCGAGAGCGTGGTCTATTCGCAGTACGGCTTCGTGGTCTACGCCCAGGCCACGGCGCATGCCCATGCGCGCGCCGTCGTGGTGCCGGCGCGCGACTTCGGCCACGACCTCGACGCGATGCGCGCGGCCATCGGCGAGGACACGCAACTGGTCTTCGTCGCCAACCCCAACAACCCCACCGGCAGCTTCATCGAGGCCGCGCCGCTCGAGGCCTTCCTGCAGTCGGTGCCGGCGCACGTGACGGTGCTGCTCGACGAGGCCTACACCGAGTACCTCGCGCCCGCGCAGCGCTACGACAGCATCGGCTGGGTGCGGCGGCTGCCGAACCTGATCGTGGCGCGCACCTTCTCCAAGGCCTTCGGCCTCGCGGGCCTGCGCATCGGCTACGGCGTGGCGCAGCCCGCGCTGGCCGCGCGCATGAACGCGCAGCGCCCGCGCTTCAACGTCACGACGCCGGCGCTGGCCGCGGCCACGGCCGCGCTGGGCGACGCGGACTTCCTCGCGCGTAGCTACGAACTCAACACCGCCGGCCGCGCGCAGCTCGCCGTGGGCTTCGACGAACTCGGCCTCGCGCACCTGCCCTCGTCGGGCAACTTCGTGGCGGTGAAGGTGGGCGACAGCGCCGCGGTCCATGCGCGGCTGCTGGCCGCGGGCATCGAGGTCTCGCTGCTGGGCAACTACGGCCTGGGCGAATGGCTGCGCGTCTCGGTCGGCCTGCCCGAGCAGAACCGCGCGCTGCTGGCCGCCTTGCGCTGAAGAACGAAGAGATCCAGGGACGACGACACGACAACAACGCGACAGACCATCCACCCCCGAGGAGACAGACCCCCATGAAACGCCGTCAGTTCGCAGCGCAGGCCGCTGCATTCGCCGCCGCCGCCGCCATCGCGCCGCAGTCCTTCGCGCAGGAGCGCACCCTGCGCATCCTGGTGGGCTTCCCGCCCGGCGGCTCGGCCGAAGTGGTCGCGCGCCTGCTGGCCGACAAGATGCGCGTGACGCTCAACCAGAACGTCATCATCGACAACAAGCCCGGCGCGGCCGGCCGGCTCGCGCTCGCCGAGGTCAAGCGCTCGGCGCCCGACGGCAACACGCTGGTGTTCTCGCCGAGCGGCGCGCTGGTGATCCATCCGTGGCTCTACCCGAGCCTCGGCTACGACCCGGTCAAGGACTTCACGCCGGTCGCGCTCGCGGGCACCTTCGACTTCGCGGTCACGGCCGGCCCCGGCGCGCCGGCCGGCGACCTGAAGGCGGTGCTGGCCTGGATGAAGGCCAACCCCACCAAGGCCAACTACGCGACCTCGGGCGCGGGCACGGTGCCGCACTTCGCGGGCCAGCTGCTGGCGCAGGCCTCGGGCGTGCCGATGACGCACGTGGCCTACCGCGGCGGCGCGCCGGCCGCGCAGGACCTGATCGGCGGCCAGGTGCCGCTGATGGTCGACACCGCCTCGGAGACCATCGAGCACCACCGCGCGGGCAAGGTGCGCATCCTCGCGATGACCGGCGCGCAGCGCAACCGCTCGCTGCCCGAGGTGCCCACGCTCAAGGAGGCCGGCATCGACGTCACGGCCAATGCCTTCTTCGGCCTCTACGGCCCGGCCGGCCTGCCGGCCGAGACGGTGCAGCGCCTCGACCGCGCCGTGGCCGAGGCGCTGCGCGCGCCCGACGTGCAGGAGCGCATCTACGCGCTGGGCCTGGTGCCCACGCACGCCGGCCCGGCCGAGCTCGCGGCCACGCAGGCAGCGCACCTGAAGATGTGGGAGCTGCCGATCAAGAACTCGGGCTTCAAGGCCGAGGGCTGAGCGAGGCGCTCAGACCAGCCCGGTCAGTTCGCGTGCCGCCGCGCGCACCGCCTCGGCGTGGCGCGCGTCGTAGCGATGCGCGGGCATGGTCAAGGTGACCGCCGCGGCCAGGCGGCCGTCGCCATGGAACACCGGCGCCGAGATGCCCGCGAGCTCGGCGCTGCGGTCGCCCACCAGCGCGCAGAAGCCCTGCGCGCGGATCTCCTCGTAGCGCCGGCGCTCGGCCGCGGCGCGCGGCAGCTCGGCCTCGGGCCCCCAGGCGATCAGCACGCGCGCGCCCGCGCCGCGGTCGTTGGGCAGCAGATCGCCGGCGCGCACGTGGTCGCGCACCACCTGCGGCGAATCGACACGGAACTGGCACAGCCGCACCCAGCCCGTGCCCTGCGGCTGCCGCACGTGGTAGGCCGCGCTCTCGCCGGTGGCCGCGACCAGCGCGCGCAGCACCGGCAGCACGATGCGGTCGAGCGACTGCGCGGCCGCGTACAGCCCGTGCAGCCGCGCGATCTCCGAACCGAGCGCGTAGCGGCCGTCGTCCTGGCGGCGGATCAGCCGCGCATGCTCGAGCGAGGCCAGGAGGCGCAGCACCGTGCTCTTGTAGAGCTGCGTGCGCTCGGCGAACTGCGCGAGCGACAGCGCCTCGTCGCCGGGGCGGAAGGCGCCGAGCAGGCTCAAGGCGCGGTCGACCGCGGCCGCGCCACCGGGCGCGGCATCGCGGTCGGACATCGATTCGGTCAGGGCTTTGCGGGGCATGGGCGGGGCCTGTGGCTTGACAGCGATGCCGGGGTCGGCGTCTAATTCTGTTCTGCAAAATATAGTTCTGTCAGATAGAACTGTCAAATAGAACCGTCGAATTTCCGATGACAACCCCAGATGTGCTCATCAGCGAGGTCGGTCCGCGCGACGGCCTCCAATCGGTCGCGGCCACCATGCCCACGGCCGACAAATTGCGCTGGATCGATGCGCTGCACGCCGCCGGCGTGCGCGAGATCGAGGTCGCCTCCTTCGTGCCCGCGAAGCTGCTGCCCCAGATGGCCGACGCGGCCGAGGTGGTGCGCCATGCGATCACCTTGCCCGGCCTCGTCGTGATGGCGCTGGTGCCCAACCGCAAGGGCGCGCAGGCCGCGCTCGAGGCCGGCGTGCACAAGCTCACCATGCCGGTGTCGGCCAGCGTGGCGCACTCGCTGGCCAACGTGCGCAAGACGCCCACCGAGATGGTCGAGGAGGTGCGCGCCATCGCCGAGCTGCGGCGCGCGATCGCGCCGCAGGTGAAGCTCGAGGCCGGCATCTCCACCGCCTTCGGCTGCACGCTGCAGGGCCTGGTGCCCGAGGACGACGTGATCCGCCTCGCGGCCCAGTGCATCGAGGCCGGCGCCGACGAGTCGGGCCTGTCGGACACCGTGGGCTATGCCAATCCCGCGCAGGTGCGGCGGCTGTTCAAGCGGCTGCGCGCCGAGCTCGGTGCCCATGCCGGCGCGGCCCACATGCACAACACGCGCGGCCTCGGCATCGCCAACTGCCTCGCGGCCTGGGACGAGGGCGTGCGCACTTTCGACGCCTCGCTCGGCGGCCTCGGCGGCTGCCCCTACGCGCCCGGCGCCTCGGGCAACGCGGTCACCGAGGACCTGGTCTTCATGTTCGAGGCCATGGGCGTGCGCACCGGCATCGACATCGAGAAACTCATCGCGGCGCGCGCGCCGCTCATGGCCGGCCTGCCCGGCGAACCGGTCTACGGCATGACGCCCGAGGCCGGCCTGCCCAAGGGCTTCGCCCAGGAGAACACCGCCCATGGCTGACACCAATCCGCTGCCCTACGCCGGCGTGCGCGTGGTCGAGTTCACCCACATGGTGATGGGCCCGACCTGCGGCCTGATCCTGGCCGACCTCGGCGCCGAGGTCATCAAGGTCGAGCCGGTCGAGGGCGACAACACGCGCCGCCTGCTCGGCTCGGGCGCCGGCTTCTTCCCGACCTTCAACCGCAACAAGAAGAGCATCGCGCTCGACCTCAAGCAGCCCGAGGGCATCGAGGCCGCGCTGCGCCTGATCGCCACGGCCGACATCGTGAGCGAGAACTTCAAGCCCGGCACGATGAAGAAGCTGGGCCTCGACTACGACACGCTCAAGACCCTGCACCCGGGCCTGATCTACGTGAGCCACAAGGGCTTTCTGCCCGGCCCCTACGACCACCGCACCGCGCTCGACGAGGTGGTGCAGATGATGGGCGGCCTGGCCTACATGACCGGCCGCTCGGGCGATCCGCTGCGCGCGGGCACCAGCGTCAACGACATCATGGGCGGCATGTTCGGCGCCATTGGCGCGATGGCCGCGCTGCGCCAGCGCGAGCTCACGGGCAAGGGCTGCGAGGTGCAGTCGGCGCTGTTCGAGAACAACGTGTTCCTGGTGGCGCAGCACATGATGCAGTTCGCCGCCACCGGCAAGCCGGCCGACCCGATGCCCAGCCGCATCTCGGCCTGGGCGGTGTACGACGTGTTCACGGTCAAGGACGGCGAGCAGATCTTCCTCGCGGCCGTCAGCGACAAGCAGTGGGCCGTGTTCTGCCAGGCCTTCGGCCTCGAGGAACTGGCCACCGACCCGCGCCTGAAGACCAACAACGACCGCGTGCTGGCGCGCGAATGGATGATGCCGATCCTGCGCTCGCACCTCGCCGGGCGCAGCGCGGCCGAGCTCGCCGCGGTGTTCGAGCAGAACGAGCTGCCGTTCGCGCCCATCACCAAGCCGCAGGCGCTGTTCGACGACCCGCACCTCAACGCCACCGGCGGCCTCGCGCCGGTGCGCATGAACGACGGCCACATGGCCAAGGTGCCGCTGGCACCGTTCACCCTCGACGGCGTGCGGCCCGGCATCCGCCTGCAGCCGCCGCGCCTGGGCGAACACACCGTCGAGCTGCTGCGCGAAGCCGGCTACGACGACGCAGCGATCGAGGCGCTCCGGCGCCGCCACATCACCACAGGAGACTGATCCCATGACATCCATCCCACGGCGCGGCCTGCTGGCCGGCGCCGCGACCGCGTTCGCCTGTGCCCTGGCGCTCACCGCCTGGCCGGCCCAGGCCGACACCGCCTGGCCCGACAAGCCGGTGCGCCTGGTCGTGCCCTACACGCCCGGCGGCGCCACCGACATCGTCGCGCGGCTGGTCGCGCAGAAGCTCGCCGAGGACACGAAGTGGAGCTTCATCGTCGACAACCGCGCGGGCGGCAACGGCAACATCGGCATCGACGTGGTCGCCAAGGCCAAGCCCGACGGCTACACCATCGGCATGGGCCAGACCGCGAACCTCGCGATCAACCCGACGCTGTTCCCGAAGATGCCCTACGACGCGCTGAAGGACGTGGTGCCGGTCTCGGTCGTCGCCGCGCAGCCCGTGGTGCTGGTGGTGCGCGCCGACTCGCCCTACCGCTCGCTGGCCGACTTCGTCGCCGCGGCCAAGGCCAGGCCCGGCGAGATCAAGCAGGCGCTGGCCGGCACCGGCACCCTGGGCCACATGGCCGGCGAGGTGCTCGCCAAGCGCGTGGGCTTCAAGGTGCTCAACGTGCCCTACAAGGGCGCGGCGCCGGCCATCACCGACCTGCTCGGCGGCCAGACCGACTGCATGTTCGCAACGCCGCAGGGCGCGCTGTCGATGGTCAAGGCCGGCAAGCTGCGCGCGCTGGCCGTGACCTCGGCCAAGCGGCTGCCGGTGATGCCCGACATCCCCACCGTGGCCGAGACCTACAAGGGCTTCGAGGCGGTCGACTGGAAAGCGGTGGTGGTGCCCGCGGGCACGCCGAGCGAGATCGTGAAGAAGCTCAACGCCGCGATCGACAAGGCGCTGGCCAAGCCCGCGACCATCGCGCAGCTGCAGGCCGAGGGCAGCATGCCGGTGGGCGGCAGCCCCGAGCAGGCGGCGCAGTACGTGCGCGCCGAGCATGCGCGCTGGGGCGCGGCGGTGCGCGAGGCCGGGGTGCAGCCCGAATAGCCGGTCCCCGGGATGAGCCCGCGCGGCGCCGGGCTTCCCGCCGCCTCTATATAGTTCGGGCGCCATGGACCGCCTGAAGCAGCTCGAATCCTTCGTCTCGGTCGCCACGCGCGGCAGCCTCACCGCGGCCGCCAAGGCCGAGGGCGTGGCGCCCGCGATCATGGGCCGCCGGCTCGATGCGCTCGAGGAGCGGCTGGGCGTGAAGCTTTTGGTTCGCACCACGCGGCGCATCACGCTCACGCACGAGGGCAGCGCCTTCCTCGAGGACTGCCAGCGCCTGCTGGTGGAGTTCGCCAATGCCGAGGCCAGCGTGAGCGCGGGCGGCGTCAAGGCCAGCGGCCACCTGCGCGTGACCGCGCCCGCGGGCTTCGGCCGGCGCCATGTCGCGCCGCTGGTGCCGCGCTTCCATGCGCTGCATCCCGAGGTGACGATCTCGCTGAACCTCAGCGACCGCGTGGTCGACGTGGCCGGCGAGAGCTTCGACTGCGCGGTGCGCGTGGGCGATCTGCCCGATTCCTCGCTGGTCAGCGTGCGGCTGGCCGACAACCGGCGCCGCTGCGTGGCCACGCCCGAGTTCGTGCTGCGACACGGCGCGCCGCGCCATCCGAACGAGCTGTCGCGCTTCGCCTGCCTCGCGCTCACCAGCGATGCCTCGCAGACGCGCGGCTGGGCCTTCCGCATTCCCGACGACCAGGGCGGCCACGAGCTGATCCACCTGCGGCCCAGCGGCCCGCTCGACTGCTCCGACGGCCAGGTGCTGCACGACTGGTGCCTGGCCGGCCACGGCATCGCCTGGCGCAGCACCTGGGAGGTCGAGGCCGAGATCGACGCCGGGCTGCTGGTGCCGCTGCTCGACGAGTTCGCGGCACCGCCCAACGGCATCTACGCGGTGTTCGCGGGCGCCAAGCACCTGCCGCTGCGCGTGCGACTGTGGCTTGATTTCCTCAAAGACCAATACGGGCGGCCCGAATTCTGGGGTGGACGGACCTGAGCCGGGCGCGCGGCTGCACAATCTGTTTGCATTTGCAAACCCCACGCGCCCCGACGAAGAGAACGCCACGATGACCCTCGAAGCCATCCTCGCCTACCTGCATCTGCTGGCCATCCTCACGATGGTCGTCTTCATCGCCAGCGAGGCCGCGCTGTGCCGCGTCGAGTGGCTCAATGCCGCGGTGGTCGAGCGGCTCGCGCGCGTCGACATGGTCTACGGCATCGCCGCCGTGGCCGTGCTGCTGACCGGCATCGCGCGCACCCTCTGGGGCGTGAAGGGCACGGCCTGGTACTGGACCAATCCGCTGCTGCACCTGAAGCTGGGCCTGTTCATCGTGGTCGGCGTGCTGTCGATCTTCCCGACCCTGAACTACCTGCGCTGGCGCAAGGCGCTGCGCGCCAGCGGCACGCTGCCGTCGGAGGCCGAGGTGAAGAAGACGCGCAAGCTGGTGATGATCCAGGCCCACCTGATCGCCGTGATCCCGCTGGCCGCGGTGTTCTTTGCGCGCGGCTTCGGCAGCAAGTAGCCGCATGGCGAGCGCCGGCATCCAGTTCCTGTTTGCCGGCACGATCTTCGGCAGCGCCTTCCTTCTCTTCCTCGTCCAGCCGCTGATCGCCAAGCAGATCCTGCCGTGGTTCGGCGGCTCGGCTGCGGTGTGGTCGATCTGCATGGTGTTCTTCCAGGTCGCGCTGCTCGCGGGCTATGCCTATTCGGACTGGATCTCGCGCCACCTGCGCATGCGCGCGCAGGCGCTGCTGCATGTGGCGCTGCTACTCGCGAGCCTGGCCTTCCTGCCGATCGTGGCCGGCGCGCAGTGGAAGCCGGCCGGCGCCGAGGACCCGGCCTGGCGCATCCTGGGCCTGCTGGTGGGCACCATCGGCCTGCCGTACTTCCTGCTCTCGACCACCGGACCGCTGGTGCAGTCCTGGGTGTCGCGCACGCCCTGGGGCGCGCGCGTGTACCGCTACTTCTCGCTGTCGAACCTCGCATCGCTGCTGTCGCTCTTGAGCTACCCGGTGCTGATCGAGCCGCGCAGCACGCTGCTGCAGCAGGCGATCGGCTGGTCGTGGGGCTACGCGGGCTTCGTCGTGCTCTGCGCGGGCACCACGCTGTACATGGCGCGCCGCTGGAACCACGACCTGCCGGCCGCCGCCGCATCCACCGATGCGCCCGGCGCGTCGCCGCGCCGCATCGACCAACTGCTGTGGCTCGCGCTGCCCGCGCTCGGCTCCTGGCTGCTGCTGGCGGTCACCAACCACATCACGCAGAACATCGCGGCCGTGCCCTTCCTGTGGGTGCTGCCGCTGTCGCTCTACCTGCTGAGCTTCGTGCTGTGCTTCGAGAGCGACCGCTGGTACCGGCGCGGCCTGTTCGTGCCGCTCGCGGCCGCGATGCTGGCGCTGTGCGCCTATCAGCTGCAGGACGGCGCCGGGCTCAAGATCCACACCGCGCTGACGATCCATGTGGCGGGCCTGTTCGTGCTGTGCATGTTCCTGCACGGCGAGACCGCGCGGCTGCGGCCCGCTCCCGCGCACCTCACGCGCTTCTACCTGATGCTCTCGCTGGGTGGCGCCATCGGCGGCGTGACGGTCGGGCTGGGCGCGCCGTACCTGCTGCCGGCCTACTACGAGCTCGGCATCGGGCTGGTGCTGGCGGCGCTGCTCGGCGCGCTGGTGCTGCGCGCGCGCTGGCTGCTGTGGGTGCCCGGCGTGGGGCTCGCGGCCTGCTGCGCCTGGCTGCTGGCGGAGCAGGTGCGCAGCGACCACGAGGGGCTGCGCACCCTGGGGCGCAATTTCTACGGCTCGATGCATACCTACGACGTGCGGCGCCAGGACCCGCCCGACTACGTGCGCCAGTTCGTCCACGGCTCGATCAAGCATGGCGAGCAGTTCCTCTCGCCCGAGCGCCGCCGCGAACCCACCACCTACTACGGCGCCACCTCGGGCGTGGGCCGCGCCATCGAGGCGCTGCCGATCGGCGCGCGCCGCGTCGGGCTGATCGGGCTGGGCGCCGGCACGCTCGCGGCCTACGGGCGCACGGGCGACGTCTACCGCTTCTACGAGATCAATCCCGAGGTGTTCTACATCGCGGACCGCGAATTCACCTTCCTGCGCGACAGCCGCGCGAAGGTCGAGCGCGTGCTCGGCGACGCGCGGCTGGCGCTGGAACGCGAGAGCGCGCAGGGCTTCGACGTGCTGGCGGTCGATGCCTTCTCGGGCGACTCGGTGCCGGTGCACCTGTTGACCGCGCAGGCCATGCAGGTCTACATGCGGCACCTGCGGCCCGACGGCGTGGTGGCCTTCCACGTCACCAACCACTTCCTCGCGCTCGCGCCCGTGGTGGCCCGCATCGCGCAGTCGCAGGGGCTGCACGCGGTGCTGGTGAGCGACGACGCGGAGGATTCGGCCTGGCTGCACGCCACCGACTGGGTGCTGGTGGCGCGCGATCCTCAGGTGCTGGCGCGCGCGCCGATCGCGGCGGCGGCGCAGCCGATCGCGGTCGACCCCACCGCGCGGCCCTGGACCGACGACTACAACAACCTGTTGGGCGTGCTCAAGTAACAAAGCCCGCACGAGGCGGGCTTTGTTTGCAAAGGTTGCTCAGAAAAGCGCTGTCGGGTCTCAGCCCTTGGCGGCGTCCGCTTCGCACTTCTTGACGAAGCTGTTCTTGGCGGCGCCGGCGAGCGCCTTGCCGTTCTTGTCGACTGCCTTGGCGGCGCAGGCGGGAGCGGCGGCGGCCTTGGCTTCCTTCTCGCACTTCTTGATCGAGCTGGCCTTGGCGGCGCCGGCCAGGGCCTTGCCGTTCTTGTCGACGGCCTTGGCTTCGCAGCCGCCGGCGGCCGCGGCGGGGGCTGCCGCGGCGGGAGCGGCCGGGGTGGCGGCCTTGTCCTGGGCCTGGGCGGCGCCGAAGGAAAGGCAGGCGCCGAGCGCGATGGTGGAGGCGACCAGGGAAAGGAGCTTCTTCATGGTGTGTGTCCTTGCAAACGGGTTGTGACAGTGGCTGCCCCGCCTCGGGGTTGACCATCGTAACGGGCCAGGGGGACGGTCGGATGACGATCGTCAACTGCGGCCGAGTTTGCCCCCGGTAAAATTCGGCGATGCTATTGGTCAAACAGGAGCTGCTCGCGGCGCTCGCGAACACGCTCGAATCCTTCTCCCCCGGCGCCGGCCTCAAGGCCGCGTTCGAGTCTCCCAAGGTCGCGGCCCACGGCGACTTCGCCAGCAATGCCGCCATGCAGCTGGCGAAGCCGCTCGGCCGCAAGCCGCGCGAGCTCGCCGAGGAACTGAGCGCCGCGCTGCTCGCCACCCCCGCCTTCGCCCAGTGGGTGCAGGCGGTCGAGATCGCCGGTCCCGGCTTTCTCAACATCCGGCTGAAGACCGCCGCCAAGCAGCAGGTGGTGCGCGAGGTGCTCGACGCCGGCGCCGCCTTCGGCCAGCGCCCGGCCACCGGCGAGAAGGTGCTGGTCGAGTTCGTCTCGGCCAATCCCACCGGCCCGCTGCACGTGGGCCACGGCCGCCAGGCCGCGCTCGGCGACGCCATCTGCAACCTGCGCGCCTCGCAGGGCGAGAGCGTCTGGCGCGAGTACTACTACAACGACGCCGGCGTGCAGATCCAGACCCTGGCCAACAGCACGCAGCTGCGCGCGCGCGGCTTCAAGCCCGGCGACGCCGAATGGCCGAGCGGCGAGAAGGCACCGGCCTACAACGGCGACTACATCGCCGATATCGCGGCCGACTTCATCGCGAAGAAGACCGTGAAGTCGGAGGACCGCGAGGTCACGGCCAACGGCGACATCGAGGACCTGGACGCGATCCGCGAGTTCGCCGTCGCCTACCTGCGCCGCGAGCAGGACCTGGACCTGCAGGCCTTCCGCGTGCGCTTCGACCAGTACTACCTCGAGTCCAGCCTCTACACCAGCGGCCGCGTCGAGCGCGCGGTGGCGCAGCTGGTCGCCGCGGGCAAGACCTACGAGCAGGACGGCGCGCTGTGGCTCAAGTCGACCGACTACGGCGACGACAAGGACCGCGTGATGAAGAAGCAGGACGGCACGTACACCTACTTCGTGCCCGACGTCGCCTATCACATCGCCAAGTGGGAGCGCGGCTTCCACAAGGTCATCAACATCCAGGGCACCGACCACCACGGCACCATCGCGCGCGTGCGCGCCGGCGTGCAGGCGGCGAGTCAATTTGAAGGGTGGGGCATTCCCGAGGGCTACCCCGACTACGTGCTGCACACCATGGTGCGCGTCACCAAGGGCGGCGAGGAGGTCAAGATCAGCAAGCGCGCCGGCAGCTACGTCACGCTGCGCGACCTGATCGAGTGGACCAGCACCGACGCCGTGCGCTTCTTCCTGCTGAGCCGCAAGCCCGACACCGAATACACCTTCGACGTCGACCTGGCCGTGGCGCAGAACAACGACAACCCGGTGTACTACGTGCAGTACGCGCATGCGCGCATCTGCTCGGTGCTCGCGGCCTGGGGCGGCGACGCGGCCGTGCTGCAGGGCGTCGACCTGTCGCCGCTCGAGAGCCCGGCGGCCCAGTCGCTGATGCTGCTGCTGGCCAAGTACCCCGAGATGCTGAGCGCCGCGGCCAAGGATTTCGCGCCGCACGACGTCACCTTCTACCTGCGCGAACTGGCGGCCACGTACCACAGCTACTACGACGCCGAGCGCATCCTGGTCGACGACGAGGCGGTGAAGCTGGCGCGCCTGGCGCTGGTCGCCGCGACCGCGCAGGTGCTGCACAATGGCCTCGCGATCCTCGGCGTCACCGCGCCGCGCAAGATGTGAACCCCCTCCCCATGAAGAAGACAACCAGACAACGCGGCAACATCGTCATCGGCCTGATCATCGGGCTGGTGCTCGGCCTGGGCGTCGCGCTGGGCATCGCGGTCTACGTGACCAAGGTGCCGATCCCCTTCGTCACCAAGACGCAGCGCGGCGGTGCCGAGCAGGACGAGGCCGAGGCGCGCAAGAACCGCGACTGGGACCCGAACGCCCCGCTGGCCGGCAAGCCGCAGCAGCCGCGCCCCGCGGCCGCCGGCCCGGTCGGCGCGCCGCCGGCCGACGGCAGCAATCCCGCCACCGCCGCGGTCTCGCCCGGCACCCCGCCGCCCACGGCGCCGGTGCCGGTGGTGGTCGCACCGAAGCCCGCGCGGCCCGCGCCGGTGCCGGCCGAGGCCAACGCGCTGCCGCCCTCGAACGATCCGCTCGGCGACCTGGCCCGGGCCCGCGCCGGCAGCGTCGGCGGCAGCACCACGGTGGCCGCCGCCCCGTCCTCGAGCAGCGGCAATGCCGCGGCCGCCACCGGCTCCGGCGGCGCCGATCCCTTCATGTACTTCGTGCAGGCCGGCGCCTTCCGCACCACCGAGGACGCCGAGGCGCAGCGCGCCAAGCTCTCGCTGATGGGCGTCGAGGCCCGCGTGACCGAGCGCGAGCAGGCCGGCCGCACCGTCTACCGCGTGCGCGCCGGTCCGTTCAACAAGAAGGACGACGCCGACCGCCTCAAGGAACGGATGGACGGTGCGGGCCTCGACTCGGCGCTGGTGCGCGTCCAGCGCTGAGCGCCGTCCGGCCGGGGGAGGGCGCCGCCGGGTGGCCCCCCACGGCAACGGTCATGGTTTTTCTTTAAGCTTCGCCGCGGTCCGCGCCGCCCCCGGGTTTCCCGGAGCCCCGAGCACCGCGCGCGGGAACTCCGCTTCACCGGCCCGGCTCAGTCTGCCGTCTACCAACTGGAGAGCTCTTTCCCATGAAACGTCGTGATTTCTCGCTGGCCGTCGCCGCTGGCTCGCTCGGCCTGATGGCCCACCTGCCCGCGCAAGCCCAGGCCCGCGCGCCCAAGGCCGGCACCGAATACCTCGTGCTCGACAAGCGCGTGCCGGTCGATGCACCGGCCGGCAAGATCGAGGTGATCGAGTTCTTCTCGTACAACTGCCCGCACTGCAACGACTTCGAGCCCGCGCTCGAGGCCTGGGCCAAGAGCAAGCCCGCCGACGTGGTGCTGCGCCGCGTGCCGGTGCCCTTCGTGGGCAACGACGTCGAGGCCAAGCAGCGCCTGTACTACGCGCTCGAGGCGATGGGCAAGGTCGACGAATACCAGCCCAAGGTCTTCAACGCGATCCACGCCCAGCGCCAGAACGTCAACGGCGACGCCAACATCGTGGCCTGGGCCGAGAAGAGCGGCCTCGACGCCGCGAAGTTCAAGGAACTGTTCACCTCCTTCGGCGTGGCGAGCAAGGCCAAGCGCGCCTCGCAGCTGACCGACGCCTACAAGGTGGCCGGCGTGCCCGCGCTGGCCGTGGCCGGCCGCTGGTACGTGGACGGCGAGACCGCCGGCAACATGAACAAGGCGCTGTCGGTCACGAACTACCTGATCGGCGAAGCCCGCAAGGGTTGACAAGGCGTGAATAAACCTGCTGCGCGCCCCGATCTCGCACCTGCGGTCCTCACCGTACAGAGTACGGCTGCGGTCCTCGGCGCGACCTCGGGGCGCTCGCTACGGTTTCTTCACACCTTGTAGCCGCTCCGCCGCCGGGAGGCCGGAATCCCGTCGAGGGTTCCGGGGCGGCCAAGCCGCCATCCGGCGGAACGCGGGGCCATCCCGCGAGGGGCCGCAACCCGGGTTCGCCGTCCCGGGGCTTTTTCATCCGCGCGCATGGGTCTGGCGCGATGGGCCGCATACAATGCAGAGCAAGTTTCGTGCCTCTATGACATCGCACTCTCACCCCACCTCCTCCCTTCGCCGCACCGGTCGCCTCGTGCTGGCCGCGTTGCTGCTGGCCGGCTCCGCCGCCACGGCCCTGGCCGAAACGGCCGACCGGACCAAGCCGATGAACATCGAATCCGATTCGATGCGCTACGACGATCTCAAGCAGACCAGCGTCTTCACCGGCAACGTGGTGGTCACCAAGGGCACCATCATCATCCGCGGCGCGCGCATCGACGTGCGCCAGGACCCCGAGGGCTACCAGTACGGGGTGGTCACCGCGGCGCCCGGCAAGCTCGCCTATTACAAGCAGAAGCGCAACGGCAACGGCGACGAGTGGATCGAGGGCGAGTCCGAGGTCATCGAGTACGACAGCCGCGCCGACAACGTCAAGTTCATCCGCCGCGCCGTCATGCGCCGCCTGGTCGGCGCCACGCCCAACGACGAGAGCAGCGGCGCGCTGATCGTCTACGACCAGGGCAACGACACCTACACCGTCAACGGCTCGACCGTGCCGCCGAACGCCGGCGTGTCGGCACCGGGCGGCGGCGGCCGCGTCAAGGCCATCCTCACGCCGAAGTCGGCCGCGCCTGCGGCACCCGGTGCCTCGGCCCCGGCCACGCGCCGTCCCGCGGCCCCGACGCCCACGCCGGCCCCGGGCGCCGGCCTGCGCCCGAGCACCACGCTCAGCGGCGAAGCGGAAGAACGCAAGTGATCGAAGCCGCCGGAACCCAGGAAGCCAACGGCGTGCCGGGCAGCCGCCTCGTCGCGCGCGGCCTGCAGAAGAGCTATGGCAGCCGCAAGGTGGTCAAGGACGTCTCGCTCGACGTGCAGAAGGGCGAAGTGGTCGGACTGCTCGGCCCCAACGGCGCCGGCAAGACCACCTCGTTCTACATGATCGTCGGGCTGGTGCGCGCCGACGCGGGCGAGATCTCCATCGACGGCGAGCCGATCGCCCACATGCCGATCCACCGCCGCGCGCGCATGGGCCTGAGCTACCTGCCGCAGGAAGCCTCGATCTTCCGCAAGCTCACGGTCGAGGAGAACGTGCGCGCGGTGCTCGAACTGCAGCGCGAACCCGATGCCAACGGCCGGCTGCAGGCGCTGTCGAAGCCGCGCATGGAAGAGCGCCTGTCGGAGCTGCTGGCCGACCTGCGCGTCGACCACCTGCGCGATTCGCCCGCGCTCGCGCTGTCGGGCGGCGAACGCCGGCGCGTCGAGATCGCGCGCGCGCTGGCCACCCAGCCGCGCTTTATCCTGCTCGACGAACCCTTCGCCGGCATCGACCCGATCGCGGTGATCGAGATCCAGCGCATCATCAGTTTCCTGAAGGAGCGCGGCATCGGCGTGCTCATCACCGACCACAACGTGCGCGAGACGCTGGGCATCTGCGATCACGCTTTCATCATCAGCGACGGCCATGTGCTGGCACAGGGCACGCCCTCGGAGATCGTCGACAACGCCGAAGTGCGCCGGGTCTACCTGGGCGAGCACTTCCGGATGTGATGAAGCTCGCGCCAGTCATTTGCTGAGGGCATGAAACAAGGCTTGTCGCTGCGCGTTTCGCAGCATCTCGCGCTGACGCCTCAGCTGCAGCAGTCGATCCGGCTGCTGCAGCTCTCCACGCTCGAACTGAGTCAGGAGGTCGAGCAGATGCTCGACGAGAACCCCTTCCTCGAGCGCACCGCCGAGGAAGCCGCGCGCGAGGAGTTCGGCCTCGACGCCGCCGACACGCCCGCGCCGCGCGAGGACACCGAGCGCGAAGCCGAGAGCGACTACGCGAGCGCCGCGCCTTCGACCTCGACCACGTCCACCGAGACCGCCTCGTCGTCCGAGGCCGAGCCGGCCCTCGACTCGCCCGAGCGCGAGCCCGACTGGGAAGGCGACGGCACCGTCGACATGGCGCCCGACGACAGCGAATGGGGCAGCGACGCCCCCGCGCGCAACAACAGCAGCACCGGCGACGACGAGCGCGCCGATGCCACCGAGCTCGCGCGCAGCCAGGAATCGCTGCAGTCCTTCCTGCACCGTCAGGCGCTGAGCCTGCGGCTCAACGAGAACGACAGCGCCGCGCTGCGCTTTCTGATCGAGTCGCTCAACGACGACGGCTACCTCGAGGATTCGCTGCCGGCGCTGGCCTCGGGCCTCGCGGGCGACGACAACGACCAGTTCGACGAGCTGGTGCACCACTTCCAGGTCGCGCTCGGCCTGCTGCAGAGCCTGGAGCCCGCGGGCGTGGGCGCGCGCGACCTCGGCGAATGCCTTGCGATCCAGCTGCGCGCGCTGGCCGACGAGGACGAGACCGAGGAAGAAGAGCTGGTGCGCAAGACCGCGCTGGCCATCTGCAAGCAGCCGATGGAACTGCTCGCGCGACGCGATTTCAAGCGCCTAGCCACGCTCACGCGAACGAATGAAGAACTGGTGCGCTCGGCGCTGCAGATCATCGCGCGGCTGGAACCCAAGCCCGGCCGCCGCTTCGTCGACGTCGAGCGCAACATCGTCATTCCCGATGTGATCGTCACCAAGACCGGCCGCGGCACCAACGTGAAGTTCCGCGTCATGCTCAACCCCGAGGTGATGCCGCGGCTGCGCGTGCACGACATCTACGCCGGCGCGCTCAAGTCGCACAAGGGCGAGGGCAGCCAGGCGCTGTCGCAGCGGCTGCAGGAAGCGCGCTGGTTCATCAAGAACATCCAGCAGCGCTTCGACACCATTCTTCGCGTGAGCAACGCCATCGTCGAGCGGCAGAAGAGCTACTTCGTGCACGGCGAACTCGCGATGCGCCCGCTGGTGCTGCGCGAGATCGCCGACGAGCTCGGGCTGCACGAGTCCACCATCTCGCGCGTGACCACCGCCAAGTACATGTCGACGCCCTTCGGCACGGTCGAGCTCAAGTACTTCTTCGGCTCGGCGCTGGGCACCGAAACCGGCGGCAATGCCTCGAGCACGGCCGTGCGCGCGCTGATCAAGCAGTTCGTCGGTTCGGAGAGCGTGAAGAAGCCGCTGTCGGACAGCCAGATCTCCGAGATGCTCAAGGAGCAGGGCATCGAGTGCGCGCGCCGCACGGTGGCCAAGTACCGCGAGGCGCTGCGCATCGCGCCTGCCAACCTGCGCAAGGCCCTGTAGAAAGCCGCCGATGGCCCGACGCCTGCTGTCGCGCCGTGGGCTTCGGGCGTTCGCCATCGCGGCCACGCTGCTGGCCGCCGGCTGCGCGAGCTTGCCCGACCAGGCCCCGCGCGCGCCCACCCAGGCCATCGCCGTGTCGAAGGACACCGCGCTCGGGCGCATCGCGCTGGCCGCGCAGCCCGATCCCGACCTCAGCGGCTTTCGCCTCATGCCGGGCGGCGACTTCGCCTTCGACACCCGCATCCAGCTCGCGCGCCGCGCCCAGCGCACGCTCGACGTCCAGTACTACCAGATCGAGAACGACGAGACCGGCCGCTACCTGCTGCGCACCCTGCGCGATGCCGCGCAGCGCGGCGTGCGGGTGCGCGTGCTGATGGACGACCTCTACACCGCGGGCGAGGACGAGCTGCTGCGCGGCTTCGCGGCCACGCCCAACGTCGAGCTGCGCCTGTTCAACCCCTTCCCGGCCGGCCGCGGCAGCCTGCTCGCGCGCTTCGGTGCCTCGCTGTTCGACTTCAACCGCGTCAACCGGCGCATGCACAACAAGCTGTTCATCGCCGATGGCGCGATGGCGGTGGCGGGCGGGCGCAACATCGGCAACCAGTACTTCCGGCGCACCGCGGGCGAGAACTTCATCGACCTCGACACCTTCGTGACGGGCGCGCTGATCCCGCGCCTGGGCAGCCTGTTCGACCAGTACTGGAACAGCCCCTACGTGCGGCCCGTCGAGTCGGTGGTGGCGAGCGCGCTGCCTGCCGACGAACTGCGGCGCCGCTTCGAGGCCGCCACCGGCCCCGACACCACGCCGCCGCCGCCGAAGCCCGCGCCCAACGACCTGCTGGGCTACGGCCCGATCGCCGAGGACCTCGACGCCGGCCGGCTCGGCCTGATCTGGACCACGGCCGAGGCCTATGCCGATTCGCCCGACCGCGTGATCGGCAAGACCGCCTCGTACGGCGGCGTGCCGCTGCTCGACGTCGACAGCGTGCGCTACAACGTGGTCGAGCAGATGCGCCGCGCGCGCAGCGAGGTGACCATCGTCTCGCCCTACCTGATCCCGGGCGCCGCGGGGCTCGAGGCGATGAACGAGATCCGCCGGCGCGACGTGAAGATCAGCGTGGTGACCAACTCGCTCGCCGCCACCGACGAGCCGCTGGTGCACACCGCCTACCGCCGCTACCGCCCCGACATGCTGCGCCTGGGCGCCGAGCTCTACGAACTCAGCACCAACCGCACGCGTCGCAGCGTGCGGCTCGGCCTGTTCGGCACCTCGGTCGGCCGGCTGCATGCCAAGTCGGCCGTGATCGACCGGCGCATCCTGTTCGTCGGCTCGATGAATTTCGACCCGCGCTCCGAGGTCCACAACACCGAGATCGGGTTGTTCATCCGCAGCCCCGAGATGGCGCAGCAGGCGCTGAAGCTGCTCGAGGTGCTCAAGCAGCAGGGCGCCTACCGGCTGCGTTTCGCCGAAGGCAGCGACTCGCGGCTGGAGTGGATCAGCGAGGAGGCCGGCAAGACCACGGTGCTGAGCGAGGAGCCCGACTCGGGCTTCTGGGACCGGACCATGCTCGAGCTGCTGGCGCCGTTGACGCCCGAAAGCCTGCTCTAGGCATCGGCCTCAGGTCCCGCGCACCGCCGACCACACCAGCCGCAGCCCCAGCAGCCCCATCACGCCGCCGGCCGCGCGGTCGATCCAGGTCTTGTAGCGCAGGTAGGCCGAGCGCGGCGCGGCCGACGACAGCGCGAGCGCGACGATGGCGTACCAGCCGGTCTCGATGCAGAAGATGACGGCCGGCACCGCGAGCGCCAGCACCAGCGGCACCTCGCGCGGCAGGAAGGCCGCGAAGATGCTCGCGTAGACCACGGCCGTCTTCGGGTTGCTGACCTGCGTGGCCAGCCCGAGCAGGAAGGTGCGCTTGCCGCGGCCTGACTGCGGAAGCGACGCATCGGCGTCCTGCGCCATCGCGAGCGGCTGCCGCGCGCCGCGCCAGATGCGGATGCCGAGGTAGACCAGGTAGGCGCCGCCGAAGCCCTTGATCGCGAGGTAGAGCGCCGGCACCGCGAGGAACGCGGCCTGCAGCCCCGCGAGCGCCGCGATCGCGAACACCAGCCCGCCCGCGCCCATGCCGAGCGCGGCCGCGAGGCCGTCGGCACGCGAGGCCACGGCCGTGCGCGCCACCATCACGAAGCTCGGGCCCGGGCTCATCGCGCCCACGGCCATGGCGCCGGCGATGCCGAGCAGGGAAAGGGTGGTGTCGATCATTGGAGGTGCTCTCTTTCGGAACTCATGGCTGCACGTTGACCGCCTCGACCTGCACCAGCAGCTTCACCTTGTTCTCGAAGCCGAAGTTCAGCCCCCAGGTGATGCCCCAGTCGCTGCGCTCGACGGTGGTCTCGAAGTCGCCGCCGCAGACCTGGCGGTTGATCAGCGGGCTCAGGTAGCAGTTGAAGCGCACGGCCTTGAGCGTGACGGGTTTGGTCTGGCCCATCAGCGTGAGCGTGCCGGGCACCTCGGCCACCTTGTCGCCGCTGAAGGCGATGCGCTCGGCGACGAAGCGGCCGGTGGGGAATTCGGCGACGTTGAAGAAGTCCTTGCTCTGCACGTGCCGGTTCAGCAGGTCGACGCCGGTGTTGATCGAGCTGATGTCCATCGTGATGTCGACCTTGCCGCTGGTGCCGGCGGAATCGATCTGCACGCTGCCGTCCTTGGTGCTGAAGCGGCCGCGGTTGGTGGTGGTGCCGTAGTGGCCCATCTCGTACATGACGAAGGTGTGGGTCGGGTCGACCACGTAGCTGGCGCCCTTGACCGGGCCGCCCGCGGGCTTGGCCGCGACGGCCGGGGCGGTGTATTCCTGCGCGGCGGCAAGGCCGGACGCGGCGAGCGCGAAGCCCAGCAGGGCGGCGGAAAGCAGTGTCTTGTTCTTCATGGCGGGTGCTGCGTGCGGGGGAGTGTGTGGGGTCAGGGCGCGCCGAGGCCGTCGACGACGAGCTTGAAGCGCACCTGCACGTCGTTGGCGATCACCGAGGTGTCGGTCCATTCGCCGTCGCCGACCTTGTAGTCGATGCGCTGCAGCACGAAGCTGCCGCTGGCCACCGACTGGCCGTTGGCAGCCGGCGCGATCGTCACGGGCACGGTCAGCGGCCTGGCGATGCCCTTGAGCGTGAGCTTGCCGGCCATCTCGAAGCGGCCGTCGCCGAGCGCCTTGATGGCCGTGGTCTGGAAGCCGGCCTGCGGGAAATGCGCGGCATCGAACCATGGCGCCTTGGGCAGCTCGGCATCGGTCATCGGGATGCCGAAGGCCGCGCTCGCGGCGTCGATCTGCAGCGCCACGCTGCCGCCCTCGGGCTTCTTCGGGTCGAAGGCGATGCGCGCGTCGAACTTCTTGAACGAACCCTCGACCGGCACGCCCATCTGCTTGCTCACGAACACGATCTGGCTTTTCTCGGGCACCAGCCGCGCGGGCGGTGGCTCGGCATGGGCCGCCGGAAGGAGGAGCGTGGCGAGCGCCAGCGCGCCGTGCCAGCGGTGAAGAAGGGAGGTCATGCGTTGGGTTTCCTGGAAGTCGACGACGGCCCGGGCCACATGCGCCGCAGCAGGCCGTCGCGCGCGATCCACTGGTGCTTGACGACGGCCGCGACGTGCAGCACCGAGACGGCACCCAGCAGGTAGGCGCCGGCCCGGTGCAGCGGCTGCAGCCACTGCTCGGCGAGCGCGCGGTCCATGGGCACGACATCGGGCAGCGGCAGCACGCCGAACCACACCACCGGCACGCCGAGCGCCGAACTCTGGGCCCAGCCCAGCAGCGGCACGGCGAAGAACAGCAGGTACATCAGGCGATGGCTGATCGTGCGGCCGGTGCGCTGCCAGCGCGGCATGGCGGCCAGCACGAAGTCGGGCAAGGCGGGCGGCGGATGGCCGAGCCGCCACAGCAGGCGCACGGCGGACAGCAGCAGGATCGCGATGCCGGTCCACTTGTGCCAGCTGTAGAGGCGCACGCGCTGCGGCGAGAACGGCAGCCCGGTCATGTACAGGCCCAGTGCGAGCGCGCCGAGGATCAGCAGCGCCAGCAGCCAGTGCAGCCCGATCGCGACCGGCGTGTAGCGGGCCGCCTTCAGTTCGGCGAGGGTCGGCGGGGAGGAGGCGGTGGGCATCGGCGGGCGGGCCGGCATCGGGGATGGCGCGCAGCATAGCTCGGAACGCCGCGCCCGGTGGCGCCGTGCCTACCGTGGCGGCGCCTGCTGCGCGCGCCGCAGCAGCGCATGCAGCTCGGCCGGCTGCACCGGCTTGCGCAGCGCGTGCCAGCCGCGCTCGTTGGCCAGCCGCTGCGTGGCCTCGTCGATGTCGGCCGACACCAGCGAGATGGCCAGCGCGGGCTTGAGCTGCTGCAGCCGGGTGGCGAGCGCGATGCCGTCGAGCGCGCCCGGCAGCCGGATGTCGCACAGCGCGAGGTCGAGCGCCTGCAGGTCGGCCAGCGCCAGCGCCTCGGCAGCGCTGCCGTAGACGCGCGGCTGCGCGCCCCACTGGCGCAGCAGCGACTGCAGGCTGTCGGCGACCACGGCGTTGTCCTCGACCACCAGCACCGCGAGGCCGGGGCGCAGCGCGGGCGCGGCATCGACCGGCGGCTTGAGGGCGGCCGGCGCCAGCGGCGCGGCGTCGGCGGGCGCGGCCGCGAGCTCGAAGGCGAACACCGAGCCGCGCCCGGGCGCCGAGCGCAGCACGACCTCGATGCCGAGCTGGGTCGCGAGCCGCCGCACGATCGCCAGCCCCAGGCCGTGGCCGCGCTGCAGGTTGCGCTCGACGTTGCCGATCTGCTCGAAGTCGCCGAACACGCGCTCGTGCGCCTCGGGCGCGATGCCGATGCCGCTGTCGCGCACCTCGACGCGCCAGGCGGCTCCGCCTTCGCCCTCACCCTCGCGCCGGCGCGCGCGCACCGCCAGCAGCACCCGGCCCGCGGGCGTGAACTTGACGGCGTTGTCGACCAGGTTGGCGAGCACGCGGCGCAGCGAGACCGCGTCGCTCCAGGCCACCGCGTCGCTCGGGCAGCGCACCAGCACGCGGCGCTCGCCGGCCTGGCGCGCCAGTTCGTGCAGCAGCGGCGCCAGCGCGACCGCGGCCGGGCGCAGCGGGTCGGCCGCGGCCTCGATGCGGCCGATCTCCAGCAGCTGGTTGGTGAGTCCTTCCAGCGCCTGCTGGGCGCGTGCCAGCGAGCCCACCGTGTGCTGCACCGCCATCGTGTCGGCACCCTCGCGCAGTTGCTGGCGCAGCACCTCGGCCTGCAGGCCGATCGCCATCACGGGCTGGCGCAGGTCGTGGTTGGCGGCCGAGAAGAAGCGCAGCCGCTCGGCCTGGGCCTGCTCGGAGGCGCGCAGGCCGGCCAGCGCCTGCTCGCGCAGGGTGCGCTCGTTGAGGCGCAGGCCGATGTTCTCCTCGAGCTGGCGCGAGCGCTCGGCCACCAGCTTCCACATCATGGCGGTGAGGCCGGCGCCGATGACGGCGACCGCGATCATCATCGGCGGCCCGAGCCAGATGCCCATCACGATGATCGGCGCCAGCAGCAGCGTGATCGCGAGCTGCGTGGCCGGCGTGTAGAACGAGACCGAGAAGGCGGCCGACAGCGTCATGCCCATCACGATCACGCCGAGCAGCAGCTGCAGCTCGATGCGCGAGGGGTCGAACAGCAGCACGCCGGCCGCGCCGTGCGCCAGCTCCCAGATGCCGGTGCGCAGCACGTGCACGCGCTGGGCGCGGCGCAGGCTCGCGGGCGTGAAGGGCTCGGGCAGGCGCTGCGGCACGAAGGCGCGCATCACCGTCACCAGCGTGATCAGGCCCAGCCAGGCCAGCGACAGCGGCAGCGAGAACTGCCAGGCGAACAGCGCCGCGATGCCGCAGTTCAGCAGGTACTGCACCGCCAGGATCGGCCCGATCGGCTGCACCGAGATGCGCAGCACCTCGCACTGGATGGCGAAGCCGTCGTCCCGCGCCGCCCCGGGGGAAGAGGGGTTTCCGCCGGCGCTGGCGGGGTGGGCGGCGGGCGCCGCGGAGTCGTGCAGGGGCTTCATGGACCGGACCACTATAGGCAAGCAGGGCGACACAGCGACAATGGCAATCCCGTAGCCGGCCGTCGACCAAGCGAACTTCCGTGAATGATCTCTCCCTTTTCCTGCCTTGCGCCGCCGGCGTCGAGGAGTTTCTCGCGCAGGAGGTGCATGCGCTCACCGGCCGTGCCGGCGACGACCTGCTGATGCTGCGCGGCGGCGTGCGGGTGCGCGCCGACTGGCGCGAGGTGCTGCAGCTCAACCTGCACTGCCGCCTCGCGCAGCGCGTGCTGGTCGAGCTGGCCCAGGGCCTGTACCGCAACGAGAACGACCTCTACGGGCTGGCCAGCGGCGTGGCCTGGGAGATCTGGTTCACGCCCAAGCAGACCTTCAAGATCGAGACCACGGCCCAGCACAGCCCGCTGCAGAGCCTGAACTTCGCCACCCTGCGCATCAAGGACGCGATCGCCGACCGCTTCCGCGCCCGCGCCGGCGGCGTGCGCCCGAGCATCGAGACCCAGTGGCCCGACTGCCGCGTGTTCGCGCACCTGACCACCGACACCTGCACCCTCTACATCGACACCTCGGGCGAGCCGCTGTTCAAGCGCGGCTGGCGCCAGGACAAGGGCGACGCGCCGCTGAAGGAAACGCTGGCCGCCGCCATGCTGGCCGCCAGCGGCTGGTGGAACCCCGAGACCGGCGAGGTCGCCGGGCAGCCGCTGTACGACCCCTGCTGCGGCAGCGGCACCATCGCCATCGAGGCGGCCCAGATCGCGCTCGGCATCCCGGCCGGCTGGCTGCGCCGCTTCGGCTTCGAGAAGCTGCTGCCGTTCCAGCCCCACGTGTGGGCCGCGGTGCGCGCCGCCTCCGAACCGCCGGCGGCCGAAGCCGGCGCCGCGCCGCGCATCTTCGGTTCCGACGTCTCGCACCGCATGGTCGATTTCGCGCAGCGCAACGCCGAGCGCGCGGGCGTCGACCACGCGGTCGAGTTCCGCGGCGGCGACGCGCTGCAGCGCATGCCGCCCGCCGAGGCCGGCCTGATCGTGCTGAACCCGCCCTACGGCGAGCGCATCGGCATCGGCGGCGTGGCGCGCAGCGGCGCGCGCGAGACCGCGCAGGTGGCGGCGCCGGCCGCGGGCGACGGGGAAGGCGACGGCGGCGAATTCTTCCCGCAGCTCGCGAGCCACTGGAAGAAGAACTACCCGGGCTGGACCGCCTGGGTGCTCACGCCCGACCTCAAGCTGCCCAAGCGCATGCGCCTGAAGGAATCGCGCCGCGTGCCGATGTGGAACGGCCCGATCGAGTGCCGGCTGTTCCGCTTCGACATGGTCGCGGGCTCGGCGCGGGGCTAGCGGCTTCATGCGCGTGTCCGCAGACAGCCCGGCGCTGCCCGCGCCGCCGTCGATCGTCATCGACACCAACATCGCGCTCGACCTGCTGGTGTTCGAGGACCCGGCCTGGGCCCCGCTGGCGGCCGTGCTCGCGGCCGGCGAGCTGCGCTGGATCGCCACCGAGCCGATGCGCGGCGAGCTCGCGCGCGTGCTGCGCTATCCGCTGATCGCGCGCCGCATGGCGCAGCGCGCGCTCGAGCTGCCGGCCGTGCTGGCCGACTTCGATGCGCGCGCGCGGCTGGTGGAGGGCGTGCCCAAGCGAGCGCCCTACGTCTGCAGCGACCCCGACGACCAGATGTTCGTCGACCTCGCGGTGACGCACCGCGCGCGGCTGCTCAGCAAGGACAAGGCGGTGCTCTCGATGCGCAAGCGGCTGGGCACGCTCGGGGTGGCGGTGCAGGCGGCCTTCGAGCCGCTGCCGTAGCCGGCTCCGTCGCTCAGGCGTTGTGCCAGCGGCCCAGAAGCCGCGCCACCGCCCGCACGCGCTGCGTGTCGCGGCCCCAGCGCCGGCTCGCGGGCAGCTTCTGCGCCCACTTCATGCGCCGCGCCGCGTTCGCGATGCGCTCGCGCACGTCGGCGTTCACCTCGGCCAGCGCCGCATGCCAGTGCTGGCCGGCGGCGTCGGGTGCGGCGGCCTCGAGCATCATGGCCGTGGAATGCAGGTAGCTGAGCCAGTCGCGCGCCTGGCATTCGGCCAGCGTCATCACCTCGGAAGGGTCGTCCTCGAAGTCGATGTAGCCGATCACGCCGTCGGGGCACTGCACCAGGTTGCGGTCGAAGGCCTGGCTCAGGTGCTGGCCGTGCGCATGCACGGTGGCGATCGCCGCCAGGCCCTCGCGCCAGACCGCGAGCAGCGCGGCCGGGCCGGCGGTGGCGGCCTGGTCGAGCCGCTCCTGCAGCACCACGGTGCCGCGCCCACTGGCGCCCAGGTCGGAGATCAGCAGGCCGTCGGCCTGCTCGGCCAGCACCCGGGGCACGCGCAGTCCGGCCGCGGCCAGCTGGCGCAGCCGGCGCGCCTCGGTCGCGATGGCGGCCTCGCCGCCGGGGTTGGGCACCGGCTTGATGATGTCCAGCCGCGCCATGCGCGCGACCGCGGCCATCACCCGGTAGCCCCACTTGCCGTGGCGCGGGCCGGCCTTCTTGAGCCACACGCGCTCGTCGCCGAAGCGGTGGCTGGCCACGTTCTTGGCCTGGCGCGGCAGGGTGGTGCGCAGGAAGGCGGCGTAGTCGCCCGGCGCGGGCGAGGAGGGGATCGCGTCCAGCGGGGCCGGGCCCGAGGCCACGCCCTTGCGCATCGAAAGGCGCGCACCGGCGCCGCCACGTCGCAACGGATTCATGCGGCCAGCGCGAGCCCCTGGGGCGCCGTCGCGAGCGCCTCCTGCGTGCCCTGGATCCCCTGCGTCAGGGGCTGGAAACTGTCGGCGCTGGCCAGCGGCCAGTAGGTGCGGAACACGTTGTGCTGCGCGTCGAGCGGGCCCAGCAGCGCGCCGGGCTGGACCTGCATCACCAGGTTGCTCAGCAGGCGCACCTCGGTGTCGGAGATGCGGCGCACGATGTGGTGGGCCGTGATCTGCTGCGGATGGTCGAGGCCGGCGGCCTGCACCAGTTCCTTGAGCGCATGCAGCGTGCTGTGGTGGAAGTTGCGCACCCGCTCGGCCTTGGTCGGCACCACCAGCGCCTGCTGGCGTACCGGGTCCTGCGTGGTCACGCCGGTCGGGCAGTGGCCGGTGTGGCAGCTCTGCGCCTGGATGCAGCCCAGCGCCATCATGAAGCCGCGCCCCGCGTTGCACCAGTCGGCGCCCAGCGCCATCATGCGCGCCAGGTCGAAGGCGGTGATGACCTTGCCGGCGCAGCCCAGCTTGATGCGGTGGCGCAGGTTCACGCCCAGCAGCGTGTTGTGCACCAGCAGCAGGCCTTCCTGCAGCGGCGCGCCCACGTGGTCGCTGAACTCGACCGGCGCCGCGCCGGTGCCGCCCTCGGCGCCGTCGACCACGATGAAGTCGGGCGTGATGCCGGTGGCCTGCATCGCCTTGACGATGCCGAACCATTCCCAGGGATGGCCGAGGCAGAACTTGAAGCCGGTGGGCTTGCCGCCCGAGAGCTCGCGCAGCCGGGCCACGAAATGCATCATCTCGGTGGGCGTGGAGAAGGCGCTGTGCGAGGACGGCGAGATGCAGTCCACGCCGATCGGCACGCCGCGCGCGGCCGCGATCTCGGGCGTGACCTTGGGTGCCGGCAGCACGCCGCCGTGGCCGGGCTTGGCGCCCTGGCTCAGCTTGATCTCGATCATCTTCACCTGCGGGTCGCGCGCATTGGCGATGAAGCGTTCCTCGCTGAACGAGCCGTCGTCGTTGCGGCAGCCGAAGTAGCCCGAGCCGATCTCCCAGATCAGGTCGCCGCCGTGCACCCGGTGGTGTTGCGAGATCGAGCCCTCGCCGGTGTCGTGCGCGAAGCCGCCGCTCTTGGCGCCCTGGTTGAGCGCGAGGATGGCGTTGGCCGAGAGCGCGCCGAAGCTCATGGCGGAAATGTTGAATACGCTGGCGCTGTATGGCTGCGTACAGACCTGGTTCGGGTTGGCATCGGCCGGCTGCGGCGTGCCGCCGATCACGATGCGGAAGTCGTGGCCGGCCAGCTTGGTCGGCTGCATCGAGTGGTTGATCCACTCGTAGCCCGCGATGGTCACGTCGAGCTGGGTGCCGAAGGGCCGGTTGTCGGGCTCGCCCTTGGCGCGCTGGTAGACCAGCGAGCGCTGGGCGCGCGAGAAGGGCGCGGCCTCGGCGTCGCTCTCGATGAAGTACTGGCGGATCTCGGGCCGGATGAATTCGAGCAGGAAGCGCAGGTGCCCGATCACCGGGTAGTTGCGCAGGATCGCGTGCCGGGTCTGCCGCAGGTCGTGCACGCCGGTGCCCGCGAGCACCGCGAACACCACCAGCGCGAGCCAGGCGAACCAGAGATGGGGGGAGGCCAGGACGAAGGCCAGGCTGGCCGCGAAGCCGGCCACGCACAGGGCGAAGGCGGTGTAGCGGACCGGAAACGGAGTGATCGTGGGCATGGTTGTTGGGGGCTGCCGGAGCCTGCTGCATCATAGAGGGCTGCTTCGAACTTGCCATGACGACCACCCCACCCGACTCCGCCGGCACCACCCCGGCCCCCGCCACCGACCTGCAACCCCTCGGTCCCGACGACTTCGACGCCCTCGACCGGGCGCTCGACGCGATGCGCGAGCACGACGAGGAAATTCCTCAATGGGAGTTCTGCGAGGGCTTCCTGGCAGCGCTGGTTTGTACCCGCCGCGTCATCGAGCCCGCCGAGTACTGGCCCGTGCTACTGGGCGACGGCTTCGTGCCGGCCCAGCAGATGGAATTCGTCTGGCACTGGAAGCGCCGCTGGCGCGAGATCGAGGTCGGTCTCGATGCCGACGTCGAGACGCTCGAGGACGAGCGCAGCTGGCAGCCCGAGGTGCTCGACACCCGCGGCGCCGTTGCCGCGCTGCCGCCCGAGGAGCGCGCCGAGATGGAGGGCGAGGCGCTGCCCTCGTTCGCCCAGGTCTGGGCGCTGGGCTTCATGTACGCGGTCGAGAACTGGCCCGAGGACTGGACCCCGCCGCGCGACAAGGAGGCGGCCCAGATGCTCGACGATGCGCTCGAGAACATCGTCGTGCTGACCGAGGACGACAAGGCCAAGCCGGTGCTCTCGATGTACGACGAGAACGGCCCGCCCAGCGTGAGCCAGCAGCGGCTGGACGACTTCGGCGCCGCCATCTGGGCCGTGTACGACCTGCGCCAGCTCTGGAAGAGCCTGGGCCCCAAGGTCGAGACCCTCCGCAAGGAAGCCACGCCGGGCCGCAACGACCCCTGCCCCTGCGGCAGCGGCAAGAAGTACAAGAAGTGCCACGGTGCCGGCTGAGGGCGCCAGCACCGCTTCACCACCGGCCGCGGCGCTGAGCGCGCGCGCGGCCTGGGCCATGGTGCTCGCGCTGTGCGCGGGCGTGGCGCTGAGCCAGGCCTTCCGCACCGTCGGCGCCATCATGGCCAGCCCGCTGCAGGCCGAGTTCGGCCTGTCGCCGCAGGCGCTGGGCATCTTCTCGGGCGCCTTCCATTTCGCCTTCGGCGCGATGCAGCTGTTCATGGGCATCGGCATCGACCTGCACGGCGTGCGGCGCACCGTGCTGGTGGCCTTCCCGGTCGCGATCGCGGGGGCGCTGCTGTCGGCCCTGTCCTCGAACTACCTGGTGCTGGTGCTGGCCCAGGCGCTGATCGGCGTGGGCTGCGCGCCGGCCTTCCTGGTCTGCACCGTCTTCATCGCGCGCCACTTCCCGGCCGAGCGCTTCGCCACCGTCTCGGGGCTGGTGCTGGCGATCGGCGGCCTGGGCATGCTGGTCACCGGCACGCCGCTGGCCTGGCTGGTGCAGGCGCATTCCTGGCGCGCCGGCTTCGTGCTGCTGGCGCTGGCGGCCGCGCTGGCCTGGCTCGCGATCTGGCACTGGGTGCGCGAGCCCGCGGCGGCCGTGCCGGCGCGGCGCGAGTCGGTGCCCGAGGCGATCCGCCAGTTCGGAGCGTTGCTGATGCTGCGCCATACGCTGGGCATCGTGGTGCTGGGCGGCGTGACCTACGCCGCCTTCATCTCGCTGCGCGGGCTCTGGCTCGGGCCGCTGATGATCGAGCGCCACGGCTTCTCGCTGGTACAGAGCGGCAACGTCGCGCTCGCGGTGTCGGTGATCTCGCTGGTCGGCGCGCCGCTGTTCGGCCGGCTCGACAGCGCCGAGCCCGGCGCGCGGCGCCGCCGCATCGTCGTCTGGGCGCTGGCCTACGCGGGCCTGTTCGCGCTGATCGCCTTCGTGCACTCGGCCTGGCTCGACATCGCCGGCATGCTGCTGATCGGCCTGCTCTCGGGCTTCATCGTCTGGCAGTACGCCGACGTGCGTGGCGCCTACCCGGCGGCGCTCACGGGGCGTGCAATGGCGGTCTTCACCATGGCGATGTTCATGGGCGTGGCGCTGATGCAGTGGGGCACGGGCGTCGCCGCCTCGGTGGCGGCGGCGCATGGCGGCGATCCGCTCACGGCCGTGCTGGCCACCATCGCCGCGCTGCTGCTGGCGGGCATCGCGGCCTTCGCCTGGCTGCCGGCGCCGGCCGCGAAGCAGCGTTCCTAGATCTTGAACGCGCGCTGGATGTCCGGCCGCACCAGGTCGGCGTACTCGCGGTGCTTGCGGATGTAGCCCGCGATGAACTGGCACACCGGGATCACGTGCAGGCCGCGCGCGCGGGCCTCGTCGAGCACGTGCTTCGCGATCTTCGAGCCCAGGCCCTTGCCCTCGTGCGCGGGCATCACCTCGGTGTGGGTGAACATGATCGCGTCGGTCAGCAGGTTGTATTCGGCCAGCGCGGCGAGCTCGCCGCCGATGCGGGCCTCGTAGCGGTGCTCGGCCTCGTTGTTCGAGAGGATCGGGGCGTTGTCGTCGGTGCTCATGGTTTTCCTTGCAAGGTTGGTGTTCAGGCGGGCCGGCTCGCGAGGTACTTGGCGAGGTTGGCGGCGGCGGTGGCGCGCACCTTGTTGCGCAGCATCGGCGACCAGCCCAGCAGCAGCCCCGGCGTGCCCAGCGCCTGGCGCGACCAGGTCCAGAACGGGAAGCTGTCGCGGTGGGTGGCGATCAGGCCCTCGGGCGTGAAGCCGAAGCGCGCGTCGATGCTGTTGTCGACCAGCCGGCCGGTGGCGCTGAAGCGGTAGTGGGCGTCCCAGTGGGCGCTGCCGCCGCGCTCGTCGGCGCGCACGTCGCGATGGCTCAGGCGCCAGACGTCCGCGCCCTTGGCCTTCGTGGCCTCGCACAGCATGCGCCACATGCCGCCGATCTCGCGCCGTCCGCGCAGCGAGAAGGCCTCGTCGTCGAACACCGCGTCGGGTGCGTAGCAGGCTTCCATGGTGGCGGCGTCGAGCTGGGCGAACGCGCCGTAGAAGCGCTCGATGGTCTGCGCGTTGGTGGTGGCTGTCATGGGCCTCGGGCGCCGGCGGCGCGGTGGTTGGGGAAGAGGGTCAGAGCGCGGCCGGAAGGGTGCGCACCAGGAAATCATAGACCGCGCGGATGCGCCGGTCGGTGCGGACCTCGCGGTGCACCGCCAGCCACACCGGCAGCACGGGCAGCTTGAGCGCGGGCAGCACGCGCACCACCTCGGGGTCGCTGCGCGCCAGCGATTCGGCCACGAAGCCGATGCCCATGCCGTGGCGCAGCGCCTCCCAGTAGACGCTGACGTCGTCGGTGCGAAAGCAGAAGTCCTCGCGCTGCAGCGGCGCGCCGAGCGCGGCCGAGCTGCGCAGGATGCTCTCGTCGCGGTCGTAGCCCAGCAGGTCGTGCCGCGGCAGGTCGCTCCAGTGGCGCGGCGTGCCGCGCCGGCGCAGGTAGTCGCGCTGCGCGAAGGCACCGAGCGCGAAGCGGCCCACGCGCCGTGCCACCAGGCTCGCGGTCTCGGGCCGGGTCATGCGCAGCGCGATGTCGGCCTCGCGCCGCAGCAGGTTGCTGACCTCGTTGCTGGCCACCAGCTCGATCTGGATCTCGGGCAGCTCCAGCCGCATGCGCGCCAGGATCGCCGGCAGCAGGTGGCGTGCCGTCGCCTGGCTGGCCGACAGCCGCACCGTGCCCGAACTGGCGGCATTGGCGCCGGCCACGCTGCGCGACAGCGCCAGCGCGCCGTTCTCCATGACGCGCGCCGACTCGGCCAGCTGCGTGGCCATGGCGGTGGGACGCAGGCCCTGGCCGGTGCGCTCGAACAGCAGCACGCCGAGCTGCGATTCGAGCTCGGCGATGTGCCGCCCCAGCGTCGGCTGGCTCGCGTTGAGCAGGCGCGAGGCGGCCAGCAGGCTGCCGCTGTCGAGCGCCGCGAGGAAGGAGCGGATCAGTCGCCAGTCGAAATCGAGGTCGGTGCCGCGCCGCACGGGGTATTCAATTCTGAATATCTGTTGTCAACGGTTGTCTAATTGTGAAGTCATTCTTGACTTCCGATAATCCCCGGCATGGACGAGCGAAGAAACTTTGTCCGGCTGCTGGGAGGCGGTGTGGTGTTGGCCGCGGGCGCCGCGGCACTGGCCACCTGGTGGCTGCACGACGACATGCCGGCGGCGGCCCTGGAGATCTGGAACGGTCCGGGCGACGAGCCCGACGTGCGCCGGCGCGCGCTCGCCTATGCGGTGACCGCGCCCTCGGCCTACAACCGGCAGCCCTGGCGCGTGGACCTGCGCGAGCCCGATGCGATCGTCCTGTACTGCGACCGCGAGCGCCTGCTGCCCGAGACCGATCCCTTCGGCCGCCAACTGGTGATCGGCCAGGGCGCCTTCCTCGAGCTGCTGGTGATGGCGCTGGCCCAGCAGGGCGTGGCGGCCAGCGTGCAGCTGTGGCCGCAGGGCGAACTGCCCGCCGACCCGCGCCAGTGGGACCACCTGCCGGTGGCGCGGCTGCGGCTCGCGGGCGGCGGCACGCCCGATCCGCTGTTCGCCCAGGTGCTGCGTCGGCGCACGCCCAAGCAGCGCTTCGACACCGCGCGCCCGGTCTCGGCCGAGCTGCTGCAGGGCGTGATCGCGGCGGTGCCCGACGGTGGCTCGCTGCGTGCCGACGGCACCGTCGAGATGGCCCGCGTGCTGCCGCTGCGCGGGCTCTGCCTGGCCGCGGCGCGGGTGGAGATCACCACGCCCAGCACCGCGCGCGAGAACCTGCGACTGCTGCGCGTGGGGCCCGCGGAGATCCTCGCGCACCGCGACGGCTTCTCGCTCAACGATCCCGCGCTGCGGCTGGCCGTGGCGCTGGGCCGCTTCGACCGCGAGGTGCCGGCGCGCGAGGGCAGCCGCGCCTTCGAGCGCACCTTGGCGCTGTATGCCGACCAGGCCAGCACCGCCATGGGCTTCGCCTGGCTCAGCACCGCCGGCAACAGCCGCACCGACCAGCTCAACGCCGGCCGCGCCTACCTGCGCCAGCAACTGCGCGCCACCGACCTCGGGCTGGGCATGCACCCGATGAGCCAGCCGCTGGAGGAGTTCGCGGAGATGGCTGCGCACCACGCGGCGGCGCACGAGATGCTGCTGGGCCTGCCGCCGCCGCGCGACGCGCGCGGCCGCACGCTGCAGCTGCTGTGCCGCATCGGGTATCCGACGGCGCTGGTGCCGCCCGCGCCGCGCCGGCCGCTGGGCGAGTTCGCGCTGGCCTGATCAGGCCGCGGTCGGGGTTTCGAGCAGCTGCACCAGCGTGTGCAGCGCATGCCGCACCGTGGCCGCGCGCACCGTCGCGCGGTCGCCGTCGAAGCGGCGCCGCTCGGTGCGCACCTGGCCGTCGACCGACCAGCCGAACCACACGGTGCCGACCGGCTTGTCGGGCGTGCCGCCCGTGGGGCCGGCGATGCCGGTGACCGCCACCGCGACGCGCGCCGGCGCCGAATGCGCGATCGCGCCCAGCGCCATCGCCCGCGCCACCGGCTCGCTGACCGCGCCGTGCGCCTCGACCAGCGCGGCGTCCACGCCCAAAAGCTCGGTCTTGGCCGCGTTGGAGTAGGTCACGAAGCCGCGCTCGAACCAGGCGCTGGAGCCCGCGAGCTCGGTGCAGGCGGCGCCGATCAGGCCACCGGTGCAGCTCTCGGCGGTGGCCAGCAGCCAGCCCTTCTTCAGCAGCAGGCCGGCCAGGGCCTCCACCAGCTCGGGCGTGTCGAGGTCCTGCGACGAAGGGGGCGGGAAGGAGGATTCCATGGGTCGGGGTCTCACCAGGCGCGCCAGAGCGCGATCACCAGCAGCGAGCAGAAGGCCGCCACCAGGTCGTCGAGCATGATGCCGAAGCCGGCGTGCCACCAGCGCACCTGCGCGGCATCGCGCTGCTTGAACAGGCCGTCGGCCCAGGCCACGGGGCCCGGCTTGGCGGCATCGAAGAAGCGGAACAGGGCGAAGGCGACGATCTGCGCCCACAGGCCGGCCGGCGTCACCAGCCACAGCACGATCCAGAACGCGACCACCTCGTCCCACACCACCGCGCCGGGGTCGGCCAGGTTCATGTCGCGCGCCGTCAGCGTGCAGGCCCACCAGCCCAGCGGCAGCGAGACCCCGATGATCCAGCCGATCGCGGCCGGCGACAGCCAGTGCTGCATCACCGAGAACGCGGCCCAGGCCCACAGCGTGCCGACGGTGCCGGGCGCGAAGCGCGACAGGCCGGAGCCCAGGCCCAGCCCGATGAAGTGCGCCGGATGCGAGAACAGGAAGCGCGCGCTCGGGCGGCGGATGGAGGGCGGGGGCATGGCGCCGGAAGTGGGCATCGGACGGGCGGGATCGGAGACGGGAACGGCGGCGTGCATCAGCCGGGAGTGTCGCGCATCTTGCCGCAGCGGGTGCCGCCGGGGCGCGCGGCCCGTCGTCTTCGATTTTATTTATCAAAGAGATTGCTTGTTTAATTCGGAGTGGCAGCCTAGGATCCAGGCACCTTTCCAGATCCGGGCCCGGGCGCTTTTCGCCGCCGGGGCCGACGCTTCCACCATGGCCTCTTCCTCCTCCCCCGCCCTCGACCGCTCCCGCGCCGACCCGCCGGCCACCGCCGGCTGGGGCGAACTCTTCAGCGGCCGCAACGGCTGGCGCGCACTCGCGCTGACCGGCGGCGTCGCGCTGCATGCGGTCAACGTCCACATCGTGACCACCGTGCTGCCCTCGGTGGTGCGCGAGATCGGCGGGCTCGACTGGTACGCCTGGAGCACCACGCTGTTCGTGCTCGGCTCGATCCTCGGCGCGGCGCTGTCGGTGCGCCTGCTCGCGGTGCTGGGCCCGCGCGGCGCCTGCCTCGCGGCGCTGGCGGTGTTCAGCGCCGGCGCCATCGGCTGCGCGCTCGCGCCGGCCATGCCGTGGATGCTGGCCGGCCGCACGGTGCAGGGCCTGGGTGGCGGGCTGCTGGCGGCGCTGAGCTACGGCCTGATCCAGCTGGTGTTCGCGCCGCGGCTGTGGCCGCGCGCGGTGGCGCTGGTGTCGGGCATGTGGGGCGTGGCCACGCTGTGCGGGCCGGCGGTGGGCGGGCTTTTCGCGCAGGGCGGTCACTGGCGCTGGGCCTTCTGGACCCTGCTGCCGGTGGCGGCCGCGCAGGCGCTGCTGGTGGCGCTGCAGCTGCGCCCCGCGGCCGGCGTGCGCCACGAGCGCCCCGCCGTCGCGCCGCGCATCGCGCTGCCGCAGATCGCGCTGCTGCTGGCCTCGGTGCTGGTGATCGCGGCCAGCGAGTTCGGCGCCTCGCTGCCGGTGCAGGCCGCGGGCGTCGCGCTGGGGCTGGCGCTCGGCATCGCCGCCACCCGCGTCGACCGCGCGGCCGCGGTGCGGCTGCTGCCCACGGGCGCCTATTCGATCGCCGCGCCGCTGGGCGCGATCTACGCCAGTGTGGCGCTGCTGCTGATCGGCACCACCACCGAGATCTTCGTGCCCTACTTCCTGCAGCTGCTGCACGGCCACACGCCGCTCGCGGCCGGCTACCTCACGGCCGCGATGGCCGGCGGCTGGAGCGTGGGCTCGCTGCTCTCGTCGGGGCGCAGCGGCGTCGGTGCCGACCGCATGCTGCGCGCCGGCCCGGTGGTCTGCACGCTGGGCCTGGCGGCGCTGGCCGTGCTGTTGCCGGCGCCGGGGCATCTACCGGCCGCGCTGGAGACGCTGGCCGTCGCGCTCGCGCTGGCGGCCGTGGGGCTCGGCGTGGGCATCGGCTGGCCGCACCTGCTGACGCGCGTGATGTCGCGCGCGCCGGCCGGCGAGGAAGGCCTGGCCTCGGCCTCGATCACCACGGTGCAGCTCTATGGCATGGCGGTCGGCGCCGCGGTGGCCGGGCTGGTGGCGAACGCGGCCGGGCTCACGCAGCCGGGCGGCGTCGAGGGCGCGCGCTCGGCGGCCGTGTGGCTGTTCGCGAGCTTCGCGATCGCGCCGGCGCTGGTGGTGCTGCTGGCGCGGCGCGTGGTGTCGACCACGCGCGAGTCCTAGGCCAGCACCCCTTCCCACGGCAGCGCGCGCTTGGCCGCGCGCTCGCGCTGCGGCTCGCCGCGCAGCCGCGCCACCAGTTCGTACACGTCGGCCGGGATGTAGGCGCCGCGCCAGGCCACGTGCTGGTCGGCGCGGCACAGCACCAGCCGGTGCGCGTAGGCCGGCGGCACCACGGCGGCATCGATGTCGAGCACCGTGAGCGGCATGCGGTAGGCGTCGGCCGCGCGTTCCAGCGCGCGCACGTCGGCGCTGCGGTCGAAGCGCAGCAGCGTGTAGCCCGGGCCGAAGGCGTCGTAGAGCGAGCGGCCGTCGGCCAGCCAGAAGTGCGGCGCGCGGCAGCCCGGCACGGTCGAGGCCGTGAAGGCGCCCATCGAATAGGCCGGCGGCACGTGCTCGCCGTCGGGCACGATGATCGGCGAGCCGGTGTAGAAGTAGCCGAAGTTCAGGCCCGCGCAGCAGAACTGCTGCACGTTGAGCTCGTAGGCCTCCTGGCCGATGTCGGCGCGCAGCGCGTCGCCCTCGGGGCCGGGCGCCTCGATGTTCGAAGGCACCGCGCGGCGCGCGCGGATCATCTTCTGCGCATGGTCCATCGCGAACTGCGAGACCTGCTCGGTGATCGGCAGCCGTTCGGCCTCGTAGGCGTCGAGGATGCCCTCGTCGGCCCAGCCCTGCACGCAGGCCGCGAGCAGCCACGCGAGGTTGAGCGCGTCGGCGATGCCGGCGTTCATGCCGTAGCCCGCGTAGGGCACCCACAGGTGGGCGGCGTCGCCCGCGAGGAACACGCGGCCGTTGCGGAAGCGGTCGGCCACCAGGCGGCGACCCACCCAGTCCTCCTTGCTGAGGATCTCGTACTCGAAGTCGGGACCGACGCCGAGGATCTCGCGCAGCGAGCGGTCGCGGTCGACCGAATCGAACTCGGGCTCCTCGGCGTTGAGGTGGTTGTGCACCAGCCAGGTCTCGTGGCCGTCGATGGCGAACATGGTGCCGCAGCGGCGCGGGTTCATCGCGTAGTACGACCACGCGGGCTTGCCCGGGATCAGCGCGCGCAGGCCGGGCGCGCGGATGCAGGTCGACTGCACGCGCTGGATCACCGCCGTGCCCTCGAGCTTCGCGCCCATCTGCTTGCGCACCGCCGAGCCGCCGCCGTCGCAGCCCACCATGTAGCGCCCGCGCAGGCTGCGCGTCACGCCGCTGTCGAGGTCGGTGGCGATCGCCGTCACGCCCTCGGCGTCCTGCGTGAAGCCGCCGACCTGCGTGCGGTTGAGCAGGGTCACGCCCGGCAGCGCGGCCGTGTGGCGCAGCAGGATCGGCTCGAGGTAGATCTGGTTGATGCGGTGCGGCGGCTCGGGCGTGGGCCACCAGGCGTCGGGGCCCTCGGTCTCGGTGTAGCGGTCGCGCCGGCAGGGAATCGGGATGCGCGCGAGCTCGGTGCCGGTCACGCTGGTGCGGAACACCACGTCGTTCGGATGCTCGGGCGGCAGGCCCGCGTCGCGCAGCTTCCGCGCCACGCCCAGGCGGCGGAACTGCTCCATGGTGCGCGACGCCACATGGTTGCATTTCACGTTCGGCGGCTCGGCGAAGGCGCGCGTCTCGCACACGATCGTGCTGACGCCGCGCGAGGCCAGGTCCATCGCGAGCGAGAGGCCCACCGGGCCGGCGCCGACGATCAGCACGTCGGCCTGGAGATCGAGGTCTTGCTTCATGCGCAGGGGGTCTATTCGAGCTTGATGTTGGCGGTGCGGATCACCTGGGCCCACTTGCGCGTCTCGGAGCGGATGTAGGCGTCGAAGGCTTCGCTCGACCCGGGCGCGGGTTCCACGCCGAGGTTGCGCATCGCGGCCTTGATCTGTTCGTCGCCGAGCGCCGCGTTGATCTCGGCATTGAGCCGCGCGACCACCGGCGCGGGCGTGGCCGCGGGCGCCACCACGCCGAACCAGCCGGTCGAGTCGTAGCCGGGCAGGCCGGCCTCGGCCACCGTCGGCACCTCGGGCAGCATCGGCAGCCGCGCCGGGCTGGTGACGGCGAAGGCGAGCAGCTTGCCGGCCTTGATCTGCTGCAGCGCCGAGGGCAGGTCGACCACCGCGAGCGGCACCTGCCCCGCGAGTGCGTCGAGCGCGGCCGGGCCCGAGCCGCGGTAGGGCACCTCGACCAGCTTGACCTCGGCCATCTGCGCGAACAGCGCGGCCGACAGGTGCATCGCCGTGCCGTTGCCGCCATGGCCGATCGACAGGCCGCCGGGCTGCGTCTTGGCGAGCGCGATCAGCTCGCGCTGCGTGCGTGCCGCGATCGAGGGATGGCCCACGATCACGAACGGGATCGCGGCCAGCATGCCCACGGGCTTGAAGTCCTTGAGCGGATCGAAGGGCATCTGCGCATAGAGGCTCGCGTTGGCCGCGAGCGCGCCCGCCGCGCCCACCCCTAGCGTGTAGCCGTCGCCCGGTGCCTTGGCCACCAGCGTGAGCCCGACGTTGCCGCCCGCGCCGGGCCGGTTGTCGACCACCACCGGCTGGCCCAGCTTCTCGTTGAGCCGCGGCACCAGCATGCGCACCACCGCGTCGGCGCTGCCGCCGGGCGGGAAGGTCACGACCATGCGGATCGGCTTGTCGGGAAAGGCGCCCGCCGCGGGCGCCTGCGCGAAGGAGGTGCCGCCGGACAGCGCGGCGGCCGCGGCCAGCAGCAATTGCCTGCGCAGCGGTTGTGTCGCGCCGCGGGCGATCGTTGCGGTCATCGGGACTCCTTGAATGTGTGCATCCGGGTTCTGGCGCCCGATTGAACGCTGGGCGCATTCATTCGTAAATCAAGAAATTCAGAACCAAATATCATGTTTCCTGATGAAAGCGAACTTCAGTCCTACGATCCGCCAGCTGCGCGCCTTCCTCGCCGTCTATCAGCTGCGGCAGCTCAGCGCCGCCGCGCAGCGGCTGTTCGTCACGCAGTCGGCGGTGAGCATGCTGCTGCGCCAGCTCGAGGACGGACTGGGCACGCGGCTGTTCGACCGCACCACGCGCTCGCTCAAGCCCACGGCCGCCGCGCAGGAGATGCTGCCGGCGGCCGAGCGCATCCTGCGCGACGTCGATGCGCTCGCGGCCGGCTTTCGCGACCTGGCCACGCTCGAGCGCGGCCGCGTCTCGATCGCGATCACGCCGACCCTGGCTTCGTTCCTGCTGCCCGAGGCGATCGCACAGTTCCAGCAGCAGCATCCCAAGGTGCGCGTGGTGGTCAACGACTGCGCGCCCGACCAGTTCATCGCGCGCATCCTCGGCGAGCACGTGGACTTCGGCATCGGCACGCCCGAGCGGCCCGGCGCCGAGGTCGAGACGCAGCGCCTCTTGCGCGACCATCTCGCGCTGGTCTGTCGCGACGACCATCCGCTGGCGCAGGCGCGCGTGGTGCGCTGGACCGACCTCGGCCGCCATCCGGTGATCACGGTGCGACCCGGCTATGGCGTGCGGCCCTTGATCGACGGCACCGCCAGCGATGCGGGCGTGGCGCTCGAGGTCGCGCACGAGGTGTCCTTCCTCTCGACCGCGCTGTGGATGACCGCCTGCGGCATGGGTCCGTCGATCATGCCCTCGGCCTTCGCACGCGCGGCCGGCGATCCCGCGCTGGTCATCAAGCTGCTGAGCGCGCCGCGCGTGGCGCGCGACATCTCGGTGGTCACCAAGCGCGGCCACACGCTGTCGGAGGCGGCGCGCCAGTTCCTCGACGTGCTCAAGCGCACGCTGTGAGGCGGCGTGGCGTTCAGGCGAAGTGATCGAAGGAGCCGAAGCGCTGCGCCACCGGCGCGCCCGCGGCATCGACGAAGCGCAGCCCGCTCTCGGCATCGATGCGCCCGATGCGCGTGACCGGCGTCGCGCTGTCGCGGCCGGCCTGCTCGACCGCCGCGCGCGCCGAGGCCGGCGCGGTGAACACCAGCTCGTAGTCGTCGCCGCCCGAGATCGCCATCGCGCGCAGCGTGTCGCGCTCCAGCCCCGCGGCGGCGGCCGAGCCGTCGGCCACGGCCGCGATGCAGTGCATCGCCGCATCGACGTCGAGCGTCGCGCCCACGCGGCTCGCGCGCAGGATGTGGCCGAGGTCGCCCGCGAGGCCGTCGCTCACGTCGGCCGCCGCGCTCGCGATGCCGCGCAGCGCCTGGCCCAGCGCCACGCGCGGCGCGGGCTGTTCCATGCGCGCGCGCGTGCGCTCGAACAGCGGGCCCGGCAGCGACAGCGTGCCGCGGAAGTTCTCGAGCGCGAGCCGCGCATCGCCGAGCGTGCCGCTGGTCCACAGTTCGTCGCCCGCGCGCGCGCCCGAGCGCAGCAGCGCCGCGCCGGCGGGCACCTCGCCGAACACGGTGATGCAGAGGTTGAGCGGGCCGCGCGTGGTGTCGCCGCCCACCAGCTCGCAGCCGTGTTCGTCGGCCAGCGCGAACAGGCCGCGGGAGAAGCCTTCGAGCCAGCCCTCGTCCACGCCCGGCAGCGCCAGCGCGAGCGTGAAGGCCAGCGGCTTCGCGCCGCAGGCCGCGAGATCGCTGAGGTTGACCGCCAGCGCCTTGTGGCCGAGCCGCGCCGGATCGACGGTCGAGAGGAAGTGCCGGCCCTCGACCAGCATGTCCGAGGAGACCGCGAGCTGCATGCCCGGCGCGGGCGCGAGCAGCGCGCAGTCGTCGCCCACACCCAGCGGCGAGCGTGTGGCGGGGCGCTGGAAATAGCGCTGGATCAGGTCGAATTCACCCATGCGCCGAGCATAAGCGGGGAAAGGCATGCGCCGATGGCCGACACGCGGCGCCGCGACGATGCATTAGATTGAAGGGCTGTACGAGGAGACCCGCCGGATGCCCGATACCCTGACCCTGTCCGCGACCGAACGCGTCGGCGAAGCCATGCGCCGCTCGCTCCCGCTGCTGCCCGGCGAGGCGCGCGGCACGGTCGAGGCGATGCTGCAACCCGAGGCGCTGGCGATCGTCGCCGGCACGCTGGTGGTGTGGGCCGGCTCGCATTTCTTCGGCGTGGGCGAGGTGGTCGACATCATCCTGCTGGTGGTCGGCTTCGCGGCGCTTGGCATGTCGGTGTTCTCGGGCGCGGGCGAGCTGTCGGAATTCACCACCAAGGCCGTCAACGGCCGCACCAGCGCCGACCTCGACGAGGCCGCCGGCCACTTCGCGAAGGCCGTGATGCTGCTGGGGATCTCCGCGATCCAGGCGATGCTGCTGCGCGGCGCCGCGAAGCCCGTGGTCCAGCGCGGCATGCCGCGCGTCGAACCGCTGCCCGACGTGGGCACGCCGCCGCCGGCCGGCAACGGGCTGTCGCTGAGCCGGCCGCGCTCGCTGCCCGGCGGCGAGCTCGGCGGCACCAGCATGTACGGCGAGATCGCGGTCTCGCGCGCCCAGAGCCTCACCGAGCAGAAGGTCACGCTGTTCCACGAGCTCGTGCACCGCTACTTCTCGCCGCGCACCGGCCCGCTGCGGCAGCTGCGCGCGCAGTTCCGCTGGAACGCTTATTCGAAGTCCTCGCTGCTGCGCTATCTCGAGGAGGCGATGGCCGAGGGCTACGGCCAGCTGCGGGTGCACGGCCTGTCGCAGGCGCTCGGCGCCTACCGTTTCCCCATTCAATTCGGCTACGTCACCGTGTCGCAGATGCGCGCCGAGGGCATGGCCATCGGCACCATCTCGCTGGGCGGCACCCTGTTCTGGGTCGGCGTGAGCGACGGGCCGATGCCCACGCATCCCCGCATGCCGCAGGCGCTGCCGCCGTTGCCGCCACTGCCCGCTCCACCGTCCTCGCCGCGGCTGCAGCCCGCGCCCGCGCGATGATCGACGAAGCCACCGCCATCGGCGTCGCGCGCCGCATCGCGCTGCAGCAGGGCTGGGCCTTCGTGGAGCCGGTGCAGGCGCGGCTGCGCAAACCCTGGTTCTTCTCGAAGCAGCCCGCGCGCTGGGAGATCGAGAGCAATGCCGTCGCCTTCGGCGCGCGCGCGCGCTTCGTGATCGATGCCGAGAGCGGCACGGTGCTCGAGAAGGGCTACGTGCCGCGCTGAGGCGCGCGCTACGCCGCCCCGCGAAAGCGCAGCGACGCCTGCCGCACCACCTCGGCCAGCAGCCGCTCGCGCCCCTGCCGCTCGCGCAGCCAGCGCGCGTCGTTGCGGTTGGTCTCGACGCTGGTGCGCAGCTCGCCCAGCGCCTGCGTGGCGTTGAGCGCTTCGCTGTGCCATTCGAGCTGGGTCATGGTCATCAGGATGTGGTCGCGCAGCGGCATGTGCTGGCCGCTGGCCGGGTCGACGTAGACCGCGTCGAGGCCGAAGCGGCAGGCCTGGAAGCGGTTGTAGGTGTAGACCAGGTAGTCGTCCTCGCTGGGCTCGAAGGGCTGCTCCTGCAGGAACCAGGCGGCCAGCGACTGCACGTAGCCCGCGAGCGCGGCGGCGCGCGCCACGGTCAGCGGGGTGTCGAAGACGCGGATCTCGATGGTGCCGAACTCGGGCTTGGGCCGGATGTCCCAGTAGAAGTCCTTCATGCTGCGCACGACGCCGGTGCGGGTCATGCGCTCGAAGTAGGCCTCGAATTCCTTCCAGCTCGTGGTGAAGGGCGCGCGGCCCGACAGCGGGAAGGCGAACACCGAGTTCAGCCGCGCCGAGTCGAACTGCGTGTCCTGCCCCTGCACGAAGGGCGAGGAGGCCGACAGCGCGATGAAGTGCGGGATATAGCGCGACATGCGGTGCAGCATCAGCAGCGCCGAGTCGGCATCGGGGCAGCCGATGTGCACGTGCTGGCCGAAGATGGTGAACTGCTTGCTCAGGTAGCCGTAGAGCTCCGACAGCTCGCGAAAGCGCGGCTTGTCGTAGATGCGCCGCTCGTGCCATTGCTGGAACGCGTGCGTGCCGCCGCCGACCACCGCGATGTTGAGCTTGTCGGCGTTCTTGATCAGCGCGTCGCGGATCGGCGTGAGCTGCGCGATCACGTCCTGCGCCGAATGGCAGATGCCGGTCGAGATCTCGATCATGCTCGAGGTCATCTCGGGCACCACGCTGCCGGGCAGCGGGGTCTGCGCCATCAGCCGCAGCATGTCTTCGGCGTACGGCGCGAGGTCGTAGTCGTGCGTGTTCACGAGCTGCAGCTCGAGCTCGACGCCGAGCGACAGCGCCTCCGACTTGTTGAAGGGCTCGAGCTTGACGGCGCGGCTCGCGGGATCGGCCGCGAGCGGCGCCGAGCGCACGTCGTCGCTGTCGGGGTCGATCGCGGGGCTTGGGGGAGTGGTCGTGTGGCTGCTCATCGCTGCGTGTCCTCGGCGGTGCTGCTGAAGGCCTCGGGCGCCCAGGGCACCGAACTCTCGCCGACCGCGTGGATCGCGACCGTGGCGAGTACCGCGCCCAGCAGCTCCATCAGCAGGATCGAGGGCAGCGCGACCTGGGTGATCATGGTGCCGAGCAGCGGCGAGGCGGTGGCGAAATTGGAGGCGATCAGCAGCGCGATCGAGGACAGCGGCGACATCGCGCAGCCGACCCAGAAGGCCTGCTTCCAGCTCGCGCCGCTGCCGGGGTTGGCGATCGCCACGCCGGCGATCTTGGCGACCATGCGCACGGCGATCAGCGCCAGCACCACGCTGGCCACGGGCAGAGTCCAGTCGGCCTGCGCCGCGACGATCGACACCAGCACGAACATCAGCATGGTGAGCAGCGAGGCCGCGGTGCCGAGCTGGCGCTGCCAGGCCCAGGGCTTGGGGTTCAGGGTCTTGAGCAGCACGCCGCCGATCAGCGCGGCCAGCGGCGCGGAGCCGCCGATGTGCGCCGTGACGGCGGCACCGGCCGCGATCAGCGCCAGCAGCAGCAGCGAGGTGTTCTCGCTGGTCGGGCTCATCACGCGCAGCGCGGTGCGCAGCGCCAGCGCCATCAGCGCGCCGACCACGAAGGACAGGCCCAGCACCACCGCGATCGGATAGAGCTTCTGCAGCACGGTCTGCGGCGCGCGCTCGATCAGGCCGGCCTGCGCATAGCCGAGCGCGAGCGCATAGAAGGTGTTGAGCGTGGCCAGCGTCATCGCGCGCTCGGTCACCGGGCCGGCGGCGCGGGTGTCCATGATCACGCGGCTGAGCACCGCGGGCGAGGCGACGATCGCCATCAGCGCGAGCGGGTTGGCCACCGGGTCGGGCAGGCCCAGCAGGCGCAGCACCCAGAACACGCCGAAGTAGGTCAGCGTGGCCTCGAGCAGGCTCTGCACCAGCACCATCGGGTTGTGGCGGAACCAGCGCAGCGGCAGCCGGCCGCCGGCCTCGAACAGCACCACGGCCACGCCGAGCTCGAGCAGGAACAGGCTGATGCCGCGCAGCGGCCAGATCGCGCCCTCGAAGCCGGCGAAGCCGACGATGGTGCCCACGATCGAATAGCCGACCACCTTGGGCATGCCCATGTAGCGGCGCACCAGGTGGCCGGAGGCGGCGGCCGCGGCCAGCAGCAGCGACCACAGCACGGTGGGAAGGCCGGCCGACGGGCGGGCCCATTCGGACCAGAAGCCCATCAGGTCGGCGGTGAGACTCGTCAGGTTCATGCGGGTAGGAAGAAGCTCATGGGCCGGCTGCGCCAGCGCTCGCGCAGCGCGCCGCGGATGCGGGCGCGGTCGGCGAGGCTCGCGCTGTGCGCGCGCAGCGCCAGCCGGAATGCGAAATAGAAGCTCACGCTCACGTTGAGCGCACCGATCACCGGGATCGCCGCCACCGCCCACCACAGCAGCGGCTGCTGCAGCACCGGCAGGCCGAGCGACACCGCGGCCGCGCCGATCTGGCCGGCCGACAGCGTCACGTGGCGCACGTCGAGGCCGAGCCCGAAGAAGCCCGCGACCGCTGGCAGCAGTCCGAGCATCAGGCCCAGCGAAATGTTGGCGGCGAAACCGGAGATGTGGGTGCGCATGAAGTCGGCCCATCGACGGGCCCGGGCGGCGCCCAGGACGGCGCCGATGCGGGGGTTGTACCGCATGGCGGAGTCCAGCCGATGCAGGACAAAGGCGTTTTCTGCCCAGCCCGCGATCAGGCTGGAGGCGAACAGCAGCACGCCGGTGAAGGCCGCGAACAGGGCGGTGGGGCCCGCGAGCGACAGCGACTGCAGCACGGCCGCCGCATGCGCGGCATCGAGCAGCGGCTGGTGCAGCGCGAGCCGCCAGGCGATGGCGAGCGCGGCCACCGCCGGCACCACCACCAGCACGTTGCCCAGCACCGCCGCCACCTGCGAGCGCACCAGGTTGGCGACCTCGTCGACGAATTCGTCGAGGCCGCTGTGGTCCCGGATCCCGCGCAGCCGCGCGGCCAGCGCCGGTGCCGTCATGGCCGGCTGCTTGGTGGCGAGCGTGAGGTGCAGCAACTGGATCGCGACGAAGCTGGCGGCGTACATCACGCCCGAGCCCAGGCCGCTCCAGAAGGCCGACAGGCCCAGCGCGTAGATGCCGAACTTCGCGAGCACCGTGAGCGAGGTCAGCGCGCCGCCGCCCGCGGCCTTGCGCACCATCTGCCGGTAGCTCGCGCGGTCGCGCGTGATGTAGTGCTCGCCGGTCTCGGCGCTGCGCTCGGTGACCTTGGCCGCGAGCATCGACGAGTTCGAGGCGATCAGCGCGCGGATGCTGTTGCGCTCGCTGCCGGCCTGCACCAGCCGGCCGACCAGCCGCGCGATGCTGACCGCGGGCGTGGGCGACATCAGGCCGTCGAGCAGTTCGCGGATGCGCAGCACCCGCTCGCGCATCTGGCGCACGCGGAACACCAGGCCGACCGAGATGCCGTTGTCCTCGAGGTGTTCGTAGACCGAGGCGGCGCTCGCGCGGCAGGCATCGAGCCGGTCGCGGAACGCGACGAAGGCCGCCTGCACCGCGGCCTCGTCGCGCGGGCGGTCGTCGAACAGCCGCTCGCGCAGTTCGTCGAGCTCGGCCATCAGCGCATGGAAGGGCCGGCTCTCCTCGGTGCTGCGCATGCGCAGCCGCAGCTCGGACGAGAAGCCCGCGGCCACCAGCTGGCTCGCGCAGTAGGTGATGGCGTCCATCAGCGTGGCGCGCCAGCGCGGCACGGTGAGGCCGTCGTCCGCCGTTTCATCGGCCAGCAGCGCGCCGATGCGCACCAGCTGCGGCGCCTCGAGCAGCGCGATCCAGCGCGCGTCGAAGACGTCCGGCAGCACCATGCGGAACAGGTCCGAGGCATCGGTGGTCTCGGGCGTGCCCGGCAGGATCTTGCGGCGCAGCCGCTCGTTGAACTCGCTGAGGAAGGCGGTGCGCGGCGCGAAGCCGTAGTCGGCCAGCAGCGTCGACAGGTCGACGTCGCGCGTGAAGGCACGCCACCAGGCGCGCACGCGCTCGCGCAGCTCGGGCCGCGCCTCGATGGCGTCGAGCAGCAGCAGCACGCGGCCCATGGCCGCCTGCGGCGAGGCACGGTCGCCGCGCAGCCAGTCGAACAGGTCGATGAGCCAGATGTGGCGCCGAGCCACGTCGGCGGAAGGATCGAGGCCGGCGAGCAGCCCCTGCAGGTCGCGCGAAGCGGCAGCCATGGGGAGGAGGGAGCGAGAAGGGAGGAGGAGGGCGATTGCCGCAGCGGGAGGAATTCCGTGCGGTGCCCGAGCGGGAAAGGCTAGTGCAGCACGCGCGAGACCGGCGCGCCGCCGATGTCGGCCTCGAGCACGAACATCGGGATCGGCACGTCGAAGCGTTCGCCGTCCTCGGTCACCACGAGGTAGCTGCCGTGCATGGTGCCGCTGGCGGCCTGCAGCCGGCAGCCGCTGGTGTAGCGGAAGCTCTCGCCCGGCGCCAGGAGCGGCTGCTGGCCGATCACGCCCAGGCCCTTGACCTCCTGCGCATGCCCCGAGGCGTCGTTGATCAGCCAGTGCCGCGCGATCACCTGGGCGCCGGTCGAGCCGGTGTTGGTGATCGTGATGGTGTAGGCGAAGGTGTAGATGCCTTCCTTTGGCGAGGACTGGTCGGCGAGGTAGCGCGGCTCGACCTCGATGGAAAGGGGGCTGTGTGACATGCGCGCGATGGTAACTGCTGGGGTTTTGGCGCGGGGCGAGCTTCCCGGCGCCGGGCCGGCTTTCTTGCGGAAATGGCGATGAAGGGATATTCTGGTCGGTATGACCAGAATTTCTCTTCCAGGCCATTGGCCGCTGCAGGACGCCAAGGCGCGCTTCAGCGAACTGGTGCGTCGCGTCCACAGCGAGGGGCCGCAGCACGTCACGGTCCACGGGCGCGACGAGGTCGTGGTGATCGCGGCCGAGGACTTCCAGCGCCTGCAGGGCGCGCGCACGGGCCAGGCCCTGGTCGACGTGCTGCAGGCTTCGCCGCATCGGGACATCGAGCTGTCGGCCGGCGCCTCCGAAGCTTCGCCGGTGCGCAGCGTCGAGCTGTGAATGCCGTGAGCGTCATGAGCGCCATGAGCGCGACCAGCGGCTTCCTGCTCGACACCAACGTCCTGTCCGAGCTGCGGCGCCCGCGCCCCGACCCGCGGGTCGTCGCCTTCGTCGGCGCGCAGCCGCTCGAGAGCCTGTTCGTCAGCACCGTCACCTTCGCGGAGATCCGCTTCGGCATCGAGCTGGTGGCCGACATCCACAAGCGCGCCCAGCTCAACGACTGGTTGCAGCTGCAACTGCGGCCGATGTTCGGCTACCGCGTGCTGCCGGTCAGCGAGGACGTGATGTTCAAGTGGCGGTTGATGGTCGAGCAGGGCCGCAAGGCCGGGCGCACCTTCTCGCAGCCCGACCTGATCATCGCCGCCACCGCCGCGCAGCACGGCCTCGCGGTGGTCTCGCGCGACGCGGGCGGCTATGCCGGCACCGGCGTGGCGCTGGTCGATCCCTGGCGGGCATAGAAGTCCGGCAGCTGCGCTGCGCCTTTGGCCGGCTGCGACAATCGCCGCCCATGACCTTCCGCATCGCCCCCTCCATCCTTTCCGCCGACTTCGCCCAGCTCGGCCAAGAACTCTCGGACGTGATCGCCGCGGGCGCGGACTGGATCCATTTCGACGTGATGGACAACCACTACGTGCCGAACCTGACCTTCGGCCCCATGATCTGCCAGGCGCTCAAGCCGCATGCCAAGACGGCCGACGGCACGCCGGTGCCGATCGACGTGCACCTGATGGTGCAGCCCGTCGATGCGCTCGCGGCCTCGTTCGCGCAGGCCGGGGCCGACTACATCAGCTTCCATCCCGACGCCGCGCCGCACGTGCACCGCAGCATCCAGGCGATCCGCGCGGCCGGCTGCAAGCCGGGGCTGGTGTTCAATCCGGCGCGCGGGCTCGAGGTGCTCGACTGGGTCATCGACGACATCGACCTGATCCTGATCATGAGCGTCAACCCCGGCTTCGGCGGCCAGAGCTTCATCGACTCGGCGCTGCGCAAGATCGAGCAGGCGCGCAAGCGCATCGAGCAGAGCGGGCGCGACATCCGCCTCGAGGTCGACGGCGGCATCAAGGCCGACAACATCGCGCGCGTAGCCTCGGCCGGCGCCGACACCTTCGTGGCCGGCAGCGCGATCTTCAATGCCAAGGACTACGGCGCCGTGATCTCGCAGATGCGCACGCAGCTCGCAGGCGTGGCCGCCGCCTGAGCGGCGACGCGCCGCCGCCGAATCAGCGCCTGGCCTGCTCGCCGACCTTGTCGGCGCGAAGGCCCTCGTCGGTGTCGACCAGGCCGCGTTCGACGTCGTCGTGCGCGCGGCGGCCGCGCTCGGTCGGCTTGCCGTCGCGGGTCTGCTGGCTGTCCGAGGACTGGTCGCGTTCGTGCGGCAGCCGCGGCGACGATTCGCCGTCCTGCGCGACCTTGGTCTTGCCGCCGCCCGCGTCCTTCTGCGGATCGGCGGGCTGCTTGCGGGTCGGGGTGCTGTCCTTGGCCATGAAGGCTCCTTCGGTCGTTGGTGCGCACCAGCTTGCGTGGCCGCCCGCGCGGGGCCGGTAGGACAGCCCAGGGCACGGCTGTAGGCTGCGCGTCGATCGCGGCCATGGCCTCGCGGCCGCTAAGGTCGGCGCTATGAAAAGCGAAGCATCTTTGCGCCTGTCGAAACGCCTCCTCATAATCCCCGCATGGCTTCCTCTCCCTTCGACGCCGTCGCGCACGACAGCATCCGTCTCCACGCCTTCGCCTCCCTGAACCCCGGCCCCCGGCTGCTCGTGATGGGCGGCGTGCATGGCAACGAGACCAGCGGCACCGCCGGCATCGAGCGGGTGCTGGCCGAATTCGCGGCGGGCGAGCTCGCGCTGCTGCGCGGCGAGCTCACGCTGGTGCCGGTGGCGAATCCGCTCGCACGGCGCCGTCTGCAACGCGAGGGCGAGCGCAACCTCAACCGGCTGTTCAAGCCCGCGGCCGAGCCGGCCGACTACGAGGCCCGCGTGACCAACGTGCTGGCGCCCGTGATCGCGCGCCACGAGGTGCTGCTCGACCTGCATTCGTTCCAGAGCGCGGGCGAGGCCTTCGCGATGATCGGCCCGCGCGACAACACCGGCACGCTCGAGCCCTTCGCGCGCGCCGCCGAGGAAGGCCGGCTCGCGCTGCACCTGGGCACGCCGATCGTGGTCGAGGGCTGGCTCGACATCTATGCGGCCGGCCTCGCGCAGCGCGGCGCCGCGGTCGACGAGGCCGCCATCGACTTCGGCCGCGGCACCAACGAATACATCCGCAGCTGCGGCGGCTACGGCGTCACGCTCGAATGCGGCCAGCACCAGGACCCGCGGGCGCCGGAGGTGGCCTGGCGCGCGATCCGTCGCACGTTGGCGCTGCTGGGCATGGCGGCGCTGCCGCCGGGCCTGTCGGCCGGGCCCGATGTGCCGCCGCGCCTGTTGCGCCTGGCCAGCGTGACCGACCGGCTGCATGCCGACGACCGCTTCGCGCGCGACTGGGCCACCTTCGATCCGGTGCGCCGCGGCGAGCTCATCGGCACGCGGCACGACGGCACGCCGCTGACCGCGCCCGACGATGGCTGCATCGTGTTCCCCAATGCGCTCGCACTGCCGGACACCGAGTGGTTCTACTTCGCGCGGCCCAGCGAACGGCGGCTCGACGGCACGGCCTGAGCGCCAGGAATACACGGCGCGCCGTCGCGTTCCTACATCCGCCGCCCCAGGCGCGCGTGACCATGGCGGGCCAAGGAGCCGAACCATGGCCGCTGTCCGCAAGCAATCCACGCCGCGCATCACCCATGCCGACCGCCTCGTCGACGCGCAGAGCGGCATCACCAAGGGCGAGCTCGCCGCCTACTACGCGCGCGTCGCGCCGCTGATGCTGCCCCACCTGCGCGGCCGGCCGGTGGCGCTGGTGCGCGCGCCCGACGGCATCGCGGGCGAGCTGTTCTTCCAGAAGCATGCGCAGCACGGCGAGATGGCCGGCGTGGGCCTGCTCGACCCGGCGCTCGATCCCGGCCACGAGCCGCTGCTGCAGATCGACGTGGCCGAGGGCCTGCTCGGCGCCGCGCAGTTCAACGTGGTGGAGTTCCACACCTGGAACGCGCTCTCGCGCGCCTTCGCCCAGCCCGACCGCATGACCTTCGACCTCGACCCCGGCGAGGGCGTCGAGTGGCCTCGCATGCAGGAGGCCGCGCTGCTGGTGCGCACCCTGCTCGACGAACTCGGGCTGCCGTCCTTCCTCAAGACCAGCGGCGGCAAGGGCCTGCACGTGGTGGTGCCGATCCGGCGCACGCATGGCTGGGACGAGGTCAAGGGCTTCTCGCAGGCCATCGTGCAGCAGCTCGCGCGCAGCGTGCCCGAGCGCATCGTCGCCAAGAGCGGGCCGCGCAACCGCGTCGGCAGGATCTTCGCCGACTACCTGCGCAACGGCTTCGGCGCCACCACCATCAGCGCCTGGTCGGCGCGCGCGCGGCCGGGCCTGGGCGTGTCGGTGCCGCTGGACTGGGACGAGCTGTTCGAGGTCGACAGCTCGGACCACTGGACCGTGGCGACCATCGCCGAGCGGCTCGAGATCGGCAACGCGCCCTGGGCCGCGATGGAGCGCAGCCGCAAGGGGCTCGGCGACGCGATGCGCAGGCTCGGCTACCTGGTGAACTGACCTCCTGCCCCGCGCGGGCAAGCCGATTCCGATCGCGCGAGACCGCATCGACATCATCGATGTGTAACTTCCATTTCATCGATTGGGCAAATGAACGGGTACTCCTAAAGTCCCCGTCCACGAGCCACCCACGATGAAATCCGGCGCTTCCCGCGGCGCCGGCCGGAGACAAGAAACACCATGGAGCGATCCTTCGCCGAAGAAGTCAAGCGCCTCTCGCTGGGCGCGAACGAGGAATTCCACGGCGAGGGCATCCTGGCCGTCACCAAGGCCCTGCTGCAATCGGGCGTGAGCTACATCGGCGGCTACCAGGGCGCGCCGGTTTCGCACCTGATCGACGTGCTCGGCGATGCGCGCGAGCTGCTCGACGAGCTCGGCATCTACTTCGAGAACAGCGCCTCCGAGGCCGGCGCGGCCGCGATGCTCGGCGCCTCCATCAACTACCCGGTGCGCGGCGCCGTCACGTGGAAGTCCACGGTCGGCACCAACGTCGCGTCCGATGCGCTGTCCAACCTCGCCTCGGCCGGCGTGCAGGGCGGCGCGCTGGTGATCCTCGGCGAGGACTACGGCGAGGGCTCGAGCATCATCCAGGAGCGCACCCACGCCTTCGCGATGAAGTCGCAGATGTGGCTGCTCGATCCGCGGCCCAACCTGGGCTCGATCGTCGACGCGGTGGAGCACGGCTTCGAGCTGTCCGAGGCGAGCCAGACGCCCGTCATGCTGCAGCTGCGCATCCGCGCCTGCCATGTGCACGGCAGCTTCGTCTGCAAGGACAACCGCGCGCCGGCCATCTCCACGCGCGAGGCCATCGCGCAGCCGCGCTTCGACTTCGCCAACATCAACCTGCCGCCCTCGATCTACGCGCAGGAGCGCATGAAGATCGAGTCGCGCTGGCCGGCCGCGCTGGCCTACATCCGCGACGCGCGGCTCAACGAGCGCTTCGACGGCGACTGCGCCGACGTCGGGCTGGTGCTGCCGGGCGGCCTCTACAACGGCACCCTGCGCGCGCTGCAGCAGCTGGGCCTGGCCGATGCCTTCGGCAACAGCCGCATTCCGCTGCAGGTGCTCAACGTGGTCTACCCGATGGTGCCCGACGAGCTCATCGACTTCTGCCGCGGCAAGCGCGCGGTGCTGATGGTGGAAGAGGGCCAGCCCAACTACATGGAGGACGCGCTGCACGCGATGCTGCGCAAGGCTGGCTGCGACACGCGGCTGCACGGCAAGGACATCTTCCCGATGGCCGGCGAATACACCGGCGAGGTGCTGGTGCGCGGCCTGGCCGAGTTCATCCGCCAGGCACGGCCCGAAGCGCTCGGCGACCAGGGCGCCGTGCGGGTGGCCGACAGCGCCGCGCCGCTGGCCGCGCTCAAGCCGCGCGCGGTCGAGGCGCTGGGCGAGCCCGTGCCGAGCCGGCCGCCGGGCTTCTGCATCGGCTGTCCCGAGCGCCCGGTGTTCGCCGCCATCAAGCTGATGCAGAAGGAACTCGGCAGCGTGCACGTCAGCGCCGACATCGGCTGCCACACCTTCGGCACCCTGCCGCCGTTCAACACCGGCAGCACGGTGCTCGGCTACGGCCTGGGCCTCGCGAGCTCCTCGGGCATCGCGCCGCTGATGGGCAACCGGGTCGTCAGCATCATGGGCGACGGTGGCTTCTGGCACAACGGCTTCACCAGCGGCGTGGTCAACGCGGTCTACAACGGCCAGGACTCGGTGCTCGTGATCCTGAAGAACGGCTACACCTCGGCCACCGGCACGCAGGCCATTCCCTCGTCGCCCACGCAGCCCGCGGCCAGGCCGCTGACCTTGGACATCGAGGCCGCGCTCAAGGGCGTGGGCGTGGGGTGGGTGCGCAAGGTGCGCAGCTACAGCGTGGCCGAGATGCGCGACACGCTGCAGGAGGCGATGACCACCGAGGAGGGCGGCCTCAAGGTCATCATCGCCGACGGCGAATGCCAGCTCGAGCGCCAGCGCCGCATCAAGCCCGTCACGGCCGCGAAGCTCAAGCGCGGCGAGCGCGTGGTGCGCACGCGCTTCGGCATCGACGACGACGTCTGCACCGGCGACCACTCGTGCATCCGGTTGTCGGGCTGCCCGTCGCTCACCATCAAGCCCAACCCGAGCGCGCTGCGCACCGACCCCGTGGCCACCGTCAACCAGGGCTGCGTGGGCTGCGGCCTGTGCGGCGAGAACGCGCACGCCGCGATCCTCTGCCCCTCGTTCTACAAGGCCGAGATCGTGCAGAACGCCGGCACCTGGGAGCGCCTCTTGCACCGGCTGCGCAGCGGCGTCATCGGCCTCATGGCCGGCAAGGCGCGCGACCGCGCGGAGGCACTGGCGGCATGAACCACGACGCCTTCGAAGACGCGCCGCGCATCGTGACCGTGCTGGTCGCCGCCATGGGCGGCGAGGGCGGCGGCGTGCTGGCCGACTGGCTGATCGCCGCGGCCGCGGCCCAGGGCTTCCCGGTGCAGAGCACCTCGGTGCCCGGCGTGGCGCAGCGCACCGGCGCCACCAACTACTACATCGAGATCTACCCGGTCGAGGCCGCGCGGCTCGGCGGCGCGCGCCCGGTGTTCTCGCTCACGCCGAGCCCGGGCGACGTCGACATCGTCGCCGCCTCCGAGCTGATGGAGGCGGGGCGCGTGCTGCAGGGCGGCTTCGTGCATCCGCGGCGCACCACGCTCGTGGCCTCGACGCACCGCGAGTTCGCGGTGGCCGAGAAATCCGCCATGGGCGACGGCCGCTACGACGGCCGGCGCGTGAGCGAGGCCGCGCGCGAACTCGCGCGGCACAGCTTCCTGTTCGACATGCGCGCGCTGGCCTGGCGCCACGGCACGGTGATCAACACCGTGATGTTCGGCGCCATGGCCGGCAGCGGCGCGCTGCCGTTCTCGCGCGAGGCCTGCGAGCAGGCGATCCGCGCCTCGGGCAAGGCGGTGGAGGCCAGCCTCAAGGGCTTCGCGGCGGGCTTCGAGCAGGTGGCGCATCCCGCGCCGGAGGCCGCTGCCGGCACCGATGCGGCAACGCCGCGCGCGCCCGTCGACCCGCGCATCGCCGCCCTGCCCGAGCCGCTGCACGAACTGCTGGGCCACGGCCTGCAGCAGGTGCTCGACTACCAGGACGCGCGCTATGGCGCGCTCTACCTGCGGCGCGTCGACGCGGTGCTCGCGCTCGAGCGGCCCTTCGGCGGGGAGCTGCCCGTGACGCGCGAGACCGCGCGTTATCTCGCGCTGTGGATGAGCTACGAGGACGTGATCCGCGTGGCCGACCTCAAGACCCGCGGCGAGCGGCTGCAACGCGTGCGCGAGGAAGTGGGCGCGCGCCAGGGCGAGCCGCTGCGCCTGACCGAATACCTCAAGCCCGGCCTCGACGAGGTCTGTTCGCTGCTGCCGCCGCGCGCCTCGGCCTGGCTGCGCCGGCGCCTGGCCCACAAGGCGCACCGGCTCAACGTGGGCCTGCACATGCGCACCGACACCGTGCTGGGCTTCGCCATGCTGTGCGGCCTGCGCTCGCTGCGCGTGCTGCGCCGCGCCGGCGCGCGCTACGCGATCGAGCAGGCCATGATCGAGCGCTGGCTCGACACCGTGCGCGCCGCGCTCGCGCTGAGCCCGCGCCTGGCCTACGAGATCGCGCTGTGCGGCAACCTGGTCAAGGGCTACGGCGAGACCAGCGAGCGCGGCCATCGCAACCTCGGCGCGGTGCTCGACGACATGCAGGCCCAGTTCGCCGCGCCGCCCGGCGACGCCGCCGCGCTCGCGCAGGCGGCCGGGCGCGTGCGCGCCGCGCGCGAAGCCGCGCTGGCCGATCCCGAGGGCCGCACCCTGGCGCGCGCGCTGGGCCTGCCGCCGCCCGCGCCGCGCGTCCACCCCATCCACATCGTGCGGCGAAAGCCGGCGCGCTGAGGGTCCGCATCCCTTCCCCAAAGAGAACGACGACAGGAGACAAGACGATGAGAAACAGCAAGACTTCCACCTTCCTCGGCCGCCGCGCCGTCAACGCGCTGCTGGCCGGCGCGCTGCTGCTGCCGCTGGCCGCGCAGGTCCATGCGGCCGGGCCGATCAAGATCGGTGCCGTGGTCTCGGCCACCGGCCCGGCCTCCTTCCTCGGCGATCCGCAGCAGAAGACGCTCGAGATGTACGTGCGCAAGATCAACGCGGCCGGCGGCGTGCTCGGCCGCAAGCTCGAGCTGGTGCTCTACGACGACGCCAGCGATGCGAACAAGGCCAACGCCTTCACGCGCCGCCTCATCATGCAGGACGAGGTCGACGCCATCCTGGGCGCTTCGACCACCGGCTCCACCATGGCGATGGTGCCGCAGGCCGAGGCCGCGAAGATGCCGCTGATCTCGCTGGCCGCCGCCTCGGTCATCGTCGAGCCGGTCAAGCCCTACGTCTTCAAGATGCCGCACTCCGACCGCATGGCGGCCGAGAAGGTGCTCGGCGAGATGAAGAAGCGCGGCTTCACGCAGTTCGCGCTGCTGTCGGACACCGGCGGCTTCGGCAAGTCGGGCCGCACCGAGACGCTCAAGCTCGCCGAGTCGCTGGGCCTGAAGGTGGTGGAGGACCAGACCTACGGCGAGAAGGACACCGACGTCACGCCGCAGCTCACGCGCATCAAGTCCTCGGGCGCGCAGGCCGTGTTCGTGTTCGGCACCGGCCAGGCGCCGGCCATCATCGCGCGCAACCACCAGCAGCTCGCGATGAAGCAGCCGCTGTACACCTCGCATGGCCAGGCCTCGACCGAGTTCATCCGCATCGCGGGCAAGTCCTCCGAGGGCATCCGCATGCCGTCGCCCGCGCTGCTGATCGCCCAGGCGCTGCCCGATGCCGATCCGCAGAAGAAGGTCAGCGTGTCGTATGCCAAGGACTACGAGTCGACCGCGAAGATGGACGTGTCGACCTTCGGCGGCTATGCGCACGACGCGCTGTACCTGCTGATCGACGCGATCCAGCGCGCCGGCGGCACCGACAAGCAGAAGCTGCGCGACGCCATCGAGGCCACCAAGGACTTCGTCGGCGTGAGCGGCATCTACCGCATGTCGGCCACCGACCACATGGGCCTGGACGTCTCCGCGTTCCGCATGGTCGAGATCAAGGACGGCAAGTTCGTGGAAGTCCGCTGAGTTCGCGCGCGTCACCGGAGAGCGCATGAAGCTCAATGCGAACGATCACCGCCGGCATGCCCGCCGGCGGCTGCCGCGCTTCGTCTTCGACTACGTCGACGGCGGCGCGGAGACCGAGGACTGCCTGCGGCGCAACGAGGCCGATCTGGCCGCGCTGCACCTGGTGCCGACCGCGCTGCGCGACACGCGCCATGCCGACCCCGGCATCACGGTGTTCGGCCGGCGCTGGGCCGCGCCGCTGGGCGTGGCGCCCGTGGGCTTCTCGGGCCTGGTGCGCCCGCATGGCGACACCCTGCTGGCCTGCGCGGCCGCCGCCACCGGCGTGCCGCACGTGTTGTCGACGCCGTCGAACGACCGGCTCGAGGCGGTGCGCGAGGCCGCGCTGCGGCGCGACCCCGAGGCGCTGCAATGGATGCAGCTCTACGTGATGGGCGATCGCGCCATCGCCGAGCAGCTGGTGCGCCGCGCGCGCGCCGCCGGCTATTCGGCGCTGGTGCTGACGGTCGACGCGGCGGTGAGCGGTTATCGCGAACGCGATGTGCGCAACGGCTTTCGGCTGCCGTTCCGCTTCACGCCCTCGACCCTGCTCGACCTCGCGCTGCATCCGCGCTGGTCGCTCGCGATGGCGATGCAGGGCCGCTCGCCCTCGTTCGTCAACCTCGCCGAAGCCGACGACGGCGCCACCTCGGCCCAGCTGCAGGCCGCGCTGCTGTCGCGCACCATGGACCGCACGCTGGCCTGGGAACACCTGGCCTGGCTGCGCCGGCTGTGGGACGGCCCGCTGCTGGTCAAGGGCCTGCTGCATCCGGGCGATGCCGCGCTGGCCGTGCGCCACGGCGCCGACGGCATCGTGGTGTCGAACCACGGCGGGCGCCAGCTCGACGCGGCGCCCTCGACCATCTCGGTGCTGCCGCGCATGGTCGATGCCGTGGCCGGCCGCATCCCGGTGTTCGTCGATGGCGGCTTCCGCCGCGGCAGCGACGTGGTCAAGGCGCTGGCCGCCGGCGCCACCGCGGCCTTCGTCGGCCGCGCCGCGGTCTGGGGCATGGCCTGCGACGGCGAGGCGGGCGCGCGCGGCGTGCTGGCCGGCCTGGTCGACGACATCGCCCGCACCCTGGTGCTGCTGGGCGCCGACCGCGTGGACGAGGTCGCGCCCCACCACCTGCTCGCCAACCTTCCCTTTCCCGGCAACGCCGGGCTTTCCCACGCCGGAGCACGCCATGGCTGACTTCATGCAATTCGTCTTCTCGGGACTCACCACCGGCGCGATCTACGCGCTGGCCGCGCTGGGCTTCTCGCTGATCTACAACGCCAGCGGCGTCATCAACTTCGCGCAGGGCGACTTCCTCATGCTCGGCGCCATGATCACAGCCGCGCTGCTCGGCGCCAGCCTGCCCTACGGCGTGGCCGTGGCCGGCGGCGTGCTGGCCACGGTGGTGGCGGGCCTGCTGCTGTACCGGCTCGCGATCAAGCCCGCGGGCGAGGCCAGCGTGGTGTCGCTGATCATCATCACCATCGGCGCCTCGATCTTCATCCAGGGCGTGGTGCAGATCGTGCTCGGCAAGAACCAGCAGACCCTGCCGGCGTTCAGCGGCGACGCGGCGCTGTCGATCCTCGGCGCCTACGTGCTGCCGCAGAGCCTGTGGGTGCTGGGCACGGCCGCGCTGCTGGTGGCGCTGTGCTTCGCCTTCTTCCGCTTCACCATGGTGGGCAAGGCCATGCTCGCGGTGGCGGCCAATGCGCTGGCCGCGCGCGCGGTCGGCATCCCGACCTCGCGCGTGCTGCAGCTCTCGTTCGGCCTGTCGGCGCTGCTGGGCGCCGTGGCCGGCGTGGTGGCCGCGCCGATCACCACCACGGTCTACGACATCGGCCTGATGCTGGGCATGAAGGGCTTCGTCGCGGCCACGCTGGGCGGGCTCGGCAGCGCGGGCGGCGCGGTGGTCGGCGGCCTCATCGTCGGCCTGCTCGAGGCGCTGATGGCGGGCTATGTCTCCTCGGCCTACAAGGACGCCGTGCCCTTCGTGCTGATCGTGTTCATCCTGCTGGTCATGCCGCACGGCCTGTTCGGCAGCAAGGGAGCGGAGCGGGTATGAAGGCGTCCTCGCGGGCGCTGCTGCGTCCCTCCCTGCTGCTGCTGGCCCTGGTGCTGGCGCTGCTGCCGCTGGCCATGCCCAACAACTACGTGATCGACGTCGCGGTGCGCATCGCGCTGGCGGCCATCGCCGCCATCGGCCTCAACCTGCTGATGGGCTTCGCGGGCCAGATCAGCATCGGCCACGCGGCCTTCGTCGCCATCGGCGCCTACGGCAGCGGCATCGTGACGGCGCGCTTCGGCTGGCCCGCGCTGCCGGCCATCGGCGCCGCGGCCGTGGGCGCGGCGCTGGTGGCCTGGCTGATCGCCAAGCCGATCCTGCGCCTTAAGGGCCATTCGCTGACCATGGCCACGCTCGGGCTGGGCGTGATCGTCAACATCGTGCTGATCAACGAGGTCGCCTGGACCGGCGGCCCCGACGGCATGCCGGTGCCGCCGCTGGCGGTGGCCGGCTTCGCCTTCGCCAAGGTGCTGCACTGGTATGCGCTGGCGGCGGTGCTGCTGTGGCTCGCGGTGCTGCTGTCGCTCAACCTCTACGAATCGCCGGCCGGGCGCGCGCTGCGCGGGCTCAACGGCTCGGAGGTGGCGGCACGCGTCATGGGCGTGGACGTGGCGCGCTTCAAGGTGCGCGCCTTCGTGGTGTCGGCCGTGTTCGCCGCGGTCTCGGGCAGCCTCACGGCGCACTACCTGGGCTTCATCAGCCCCTCGCTGGCGGCCTTCACGCATTCGGTGGAGCTCGCGACCATGGTGGTGCTCGGCGGCATGGCCTCGACCTTCGGCGCGCTGCTCGGCGCCGCGCTGCTGACCGCGCTGCCGCAGCTGCTGGGCGGCCTGCACGGCTACGAGATGGTGTTCTTCGGCCTGGTGCTGATGCTCACCATGATGTTCCTGCCCAAGGGGCTGGTGCCCACGCTCGCGCTGCGGCTGCGCAGGAAGGGCTGAGCCATGCTCGAAGTGAAGAACCTCAGCAAGTCCTTCGGCGGCGTGCACGCCATGCAGGACGTGAGCTTCAGCGTGCGCGCCGGCTCGGTGCATTCGGTGATCGGGCCCAACGGCGCCGGCAAGACCACGCTGTTCAACCTGATCAGCGGCGTCTACGAGCCCACGCGCGGCGAGATCCTGCTCGACGGCGAGAACGTGGCGGGCATGGCGCCCGACCGGCTCGCGCGGCGCGGCATGAGCCGCACCTTCCAGAACCTGCAGGTGTGCATGAACATGACCGCCTGCGAGAACGTGATGCTCGGCGCGCACCTGCACACGCCCAGCTCGCTGCTGGGCGGCATGACCGGCGCCACGCGCCGCGCCGATGCCGCGCTGCGCGAGGAGGCGCTGCGGCTGATCGACTACGTGGGCGTGGGCCGCCATGCGCATGCCCATGCCACGCAGCTCTCGTTCGGCCTGCTCAAGCGGCTCGAGATCGCGCGCGCCCTCGCGAGCCGGCCGCGCCTGCTGCTGCTCGACGAGCCGGCCGCGGGCCTCAACGACACCGAGACCCACGAGATCACCGAACTGATCCGCAGCATCGCCGCCTCGGGCGTGACCGTGCTGCTGGTGGAGCACGACATGAAGCTGGTGATGAACATCTCCGACCACCTGCTGGTGCTCGACTACGGCCGCAAGCTCGCCGAGGGCACCGCCGCCGAGGTGCGCGCCAATCCGCAGGTGATCGCGGCCTACCTCGGCACCGAGGCGGAGGCCTCGGCATGAGCGGCATCGCACTGGAAGTCAGCGGCCTGCGCGCCGGCTACGGCCGCATCGAGGCGCTGCACGGCATCGACCTGCAGGTCGGCGCGGGCGAACTGGTGGCGCTGGTCGGCGCCAACGGCGCGGGCAAGACCACCTTGCTGCGCGCGGTCTCGGGGCTGATCCGCGGCAGCGCCGGCAGCGTGCGCCTGTTCGGCCGCGAGATCGCGCGCGACAGCGCCGACGCGCGCGTGCGCGCCGGCCTGGCGCAGGTGCTCGAGGGCCGGCAGGTGTTCGGCCCGCTGTCGGTGCAGGACAACCTGCTGCTGGGCGGCTACACGCGCGCCGAGCGCCGCGCGCAGCGGCTGGACGAGATGTACGCGCTGTTCCCGGTGCTCGGCGAGAAGCGCCTGCTGGCGGCCGGCACGCTCTCGGGCGGCCAGCAGCAGATGCTGGCGATCGCGCGCGCGCTGATGTGCGAGCCGCGCATGCTGCTGCTCGACGAGCCCTCGATGGGGCTGGCGCCGCTGCTGGTGAGGGAGATCTTCGGCGTCATCGCGCGGCTGAAGTCGCGCGGCATCCCGATCCTGCTGGTGGAGCAGAACGCGCATGCCGCCCTCTCGGTGGCCGATCGCGGCTACGTGCTCGAGACCGGCGCCATCGCGCTCGGTGGACCGGCCGCGCAGCTGCTCGGCGACGAGCGCGTGAAGGCCGCCTACCTGGGCCTGTGAGGAACGACGCACGCATGAACTCCCTTCCCGATACCGGCCTGCGCGTGGCCGACGTGCAGGCGCGCTGCGTCAACGTGCCGCTCGAGCACCCGGTGCGCACCAGCGTGGGCGTGGTGGCGACCGCGCCGCTGGTGCTGGTCGACCTGCATGCGGACGACGGCACCGTCGGCCATGCCTACCTGTTCACCTACACGCCGCTCGCGCTGCGCGCCACGCGGCGCATGGTGCTGACCCTGGGCAGCGTGCTCAAGGACCAGCCGCTGGCCCCCTTCGACCTCGACCGGCTGCTGGCGCAGCGGCTGCGCCTTTTGGGCCGCACCGGCATCGCGCTGATGGCCGGCGCCGGGCTCGACATGGCGGCCTGGGACGCGCTGGCCAAGGCGCGCGGCGTGCCGCTGGTCGAGCTGCTGGGCGGCACGCGCCGCGCCATCGCCGCCTACGACAGCCACAGCATGGACGGCCTCGCGCTCGGCACGAAGCGCGCCGCGCTCGCGGCGGCGCAGGGCTTTCGCGCCATCAAGACCAAGATCGGCCATGCCACGCTGGCCGAGGACCTCGAGGTGGTGCGCGCGCTGCGTGCCGTCGTCGGCGAGCGCGTCGAACTGCTGGTCGACTACAACCAGGGCCTCAGCGTGCCGGAGGCCGTGCGCCGCATTCGCGCGCTCGAGGACGAGGGCATCGGCTGGGTCGAGGAACCCACGCTGCAGGAGGACTACGCGGGCCATGCGCGCATCCGCGAACGCGTGGCGCTGCCGCTGCAGATGGGCGAGAACTGGTGCGGTCCCGAGGAGATGGCCAAGGCGCTGCAGGCCGGCGCCTGCGATCTCGCGATGCCCGATGCGATGAAGATCGGCGGCGTGACCGGCTGGCTGCGCGCCGCCGCGCTGGCGCAGGCGCATGGCGTGCCGATGTCGAGCCACATCTTCCAGGAGGTCAGCGTGCACCTGATGGCGGTGACGCCGACGGCCCACCTGCTCGAGCGCATGGACCTGGCGGCGCCGGTGCTGGCGCGGCCGCTGGCCTTCGAGGACGGCATGGCGACCGCGCCGGCCGAGCCCGGCACCGGCATCGTGTGGGACGAGGAGGCCGTGCGGCGCTATCTGGTCTAGAGCTTGCCGAGCGTGCGCACGATCTCGTCGACCAGCCAGCGGTGCGCCGCGCTGTACTCGTGGCGCGCATGCCAGTGCGCCTGCACCTGGAAGTCGGGCAGCGCCAGCGGCAGCGGCAGCGCCTTGAGCCCGCCCTGGCGCACGTAGAGGTCGGCCACGCGCGAGGGCAGCAGCACCAGCAGGTCGCTCTGCGACAGCAGCTGCGGCAGCACGGTGAACTGCGGCACGCGCGCCACGATGTTGCGGTTGATGCCGCGCTCGGCCAGCATGTCCTCGATCAGGAAGTGGCCCGAGCGCGGCGACGACACCATCACGTGGCGCGCCGCCGAGAAGGCCGCGAGGCTCATGCGCTCGCCGATGCTCGGATGGCTGGCCGACATCAGGCACACGTAGTGCTCGCGGAACAGCAGCGCGCCGTGCATCGGCGAACCGAGCGAAGGGATGTTGCCGACCGCCATGTCCAGGCGCCCGGTCGACAGCTCCTCGCCGAGCGTGTCGGAGATCTGCGCGATCTCGATCTCGATGCGCGGCGCCACCTCCTGGAAGCGGCGCAGCAGCGGCGGCACGAAGTACAGCACGCCGATGTCCGACATCGCGAGCCGGAAACGCCGCGTCGAGCGCAGCGGATCGAAGCTGGCGTTCTGCTCGAGCGTGCCCTCGACCATGGTCAGCGCCTCGCGGAAGCGCTGGAACAGCTGCTCGGCCATGCCCGTGGGCACCAGGCCGTCGCTGCCGCGCGAGAACAGCCGGTCGAGGTAGACCTTGCGCAGCTTCGCGAGCGCATAGCTCACGGTCGACTGCGTGACGTCGAGCCGCTCGGCCGCATGGGTCACGCTGCGGGTTTCGTAGATCGCGACGAACACGCGAACGAGGTTCAGGTCGAGGTGGCTCATGCGGGGCTGAATGTGCCACATGAATGCGGGAACGGGCAGCCGTACGCAGAGGGCGCGAAGGTTACGCGAAGGACGCGGAAGAACAGCCGAAATGTGTGGGCCGCGCCCAGGCGATCGCCGTGCGCCCGACATCGCAGGAACGGTGCAAGGCGGTCGTGCGACGACAGCCCACTTTTTGGGATTTTCTTCTGCGTCTTTCGCGCAACCTTCGCGTCTTCTGCGTTCGGCTGCCCGTATTCAGCCAGCCCCTGCAATCTCCTCGGTCGTCACGTCGAAGCGCGCCAGCGTGTGCGCGCCGAACATCATCGTGATCGGCACGTCGGCCGCGTCGCGTCCGCGCGCCACCGTCACGCGGCCGATGCGGCGCTGGTTGTGGCGCGCGTCGAAGGTGTGCCAGCGGTCGCCGAGGTAGACCTCGAACCAGGCGCTGAAGTCCATCGGCGAGCGCACCGGCGGCACGCCGATGTCGCCGAGGTAGCCGGTCACGTAGCGCGCCGGGATGTTCATGCAGCGGCACAGCGTGATCGCCAGGTGCGCGAAGTCGCGGCACACGCCGGTGCCCTCGCGCAGGCCCTGCGCGGCGGTGCGCGTGGCGCGCGCGCTGGCGTAGTCGAAGCGCAGGTGGCCGTGCACGAAGTCCGAGATCGCCTGCACGCGCGACCAGCCCGGCGCCACGGTGCCGAAGCGGTCCCAGGCGAACTGCAGCAGCTCGCTGTCGACCTCGCAGTAGCGGCTGGGCAGCAGGAAGGCCAGGGTCTCCACCGGCAGCGCGGCGGGATTGTGCTCGATGGCGTCGCGCTCCACCGGATCGGGCGTGCCCGGGTCGGCGATCACGGCCTGGTTGCGCAGCCGCACGTTCGTCACGCCCGCGGGAATCTGCACGCGCGCGCAGGCATTGCCGAAGGCGTCGAAGTAGTGGTCGGTGAACAGCGGCGGCTCGATCGTGAGCTGCTCGCCGCCGCCGCGCAGGTCCGCCACCCGCGAGGGATGGACCTGCAGCATGTAGACCAGCGCGGTGGGCGCGATGGGGGCCGTGGCGAGCGCGAGCTCGATGTCGTAGCCGATCCGGATGAGCATGGGTTCTTTCGCGGGGGAGATTCCCCAACACCGATCTTGGGGCCGACGACACCCGCGCGCGCGGGGTCAACGCGCGCATCGCTCGTAGTCCGTCGCGCTGTCGGCGCCTTCCTACCGCAGGGGCGTCCGCTCTCCCACAGACGGGGGCGGGCCGCCACTACGGGTTTTGCGCGGTGCGACCCCTACGCTCGGTCTCCGCCCGCATCGAAGCCAGGCAGGGAGCGTTCGCAAGTCCTGGCCAGAGCGATCCATATCGCACGGGCGCGTTCAACCGGTCCGCTGGAGGGAATCATGGAGTTTTCGTCGCTGTTCGACTCGTTCGCCACCCATTGGGGCGACGAGATCCTGATCTGGTCCGTTGCCGCCGTCGCCGGCTGCATCTGCCTGGTCGCCGTGGTGAATGTGCTGGACATGCTTCTGGACAACGGCGGCGCTGGATGAGCCTGAGCTCCCTACACGACACCTGAAAGCCCCTCGATGACGCCACAGAACAAGGCCGCCGCCCGGCGCGCCAAGCCCGCCAAGAATTCCAAAGCGGGGGACGCCAGCGACGCCAAGCAGCAGCAGCTCGAGGGCTTCACGCTCGACCATGGAGCCGAGCTGACGACCAACCAGGGACTGCGGATTCCCGACAACCACAACTCGCTGAAGGCCGGACGGCGCGGACCCACGCTGCTCGAGGACTTCATCCTGCGCGAGAAGATCACGCACTTCGACCACGAGCGCATTCCCGAGCGCGTGGTGCATGCGCGCGGCGAGGCCGCCCACGGCTACTTCCAGGTCTACAAGTCGATGTCGCAGTTCACCAGCGCCGACTTCCTGCAGGACCCCGATGCGCGCACGCCGGTGTTCGTGCGCTTCTCGACCGTGGCCGGCTCGCGCGGCTCGGCCGACACCGTGCGCGACGTGCGCGGCTTCGCCGTCAAGTTCTACACCCGCGAAGGCAACTACGACCTCGTGGGCAACAACGTGCCGGTGTTCTTCATCCAGGACGCGATGAAGTTCCCCGACCTGATCCACGCCGTCAAGCCCGAGCCGCACCACGAGATGCCGCAGGCCGCGAGCGCGCACGACACCTTCTGGGACTTCGCCTCGCTGATGCCCGAGACCACCCACATGCTGATGTGGGCCATGAGCGACCGCGCGATCCCGCGCAGCCTGCGCATGATGGAAGGCTTCGGCGTCCACACCTTCCGCCTGGTCAACGCGCGCGGCGAGAGCCACTTCGTCAAGTTCCACTGGAAGCCCAAGCTCGGCATCCACGGCCTGGCCTGGGACGAGGCGCAGAAGATCGCGGGCAAGGACCCCGACTTCCATCGCCGCGACCTCTGGGAGGCGATCGAGAACGGCGACTTCCCCGAATGGGAGCTCGGCGTGCAGATGATCCCCGAGGGCAAGGAAGGCACGCTGGGCTTCGACCTGCTCGATCCCACCAAGCTGATCCCCGAGGAGATGGTGCCGGTGCAGAAGATCGGCCGCATGGTGCTCAACCGCAACCCCGACAACTTCTTCGCCGAGACCGAGCAGGTGGCGTTCCACCCGGGCCACCTGGTGCCGGGCATCGACTTCACCAACGACCCGCTGCTGCAGGGCCGGCTGTTCTCGTACACCGACACGCAGATCTCGCGGCTGGGCGGCGCCAACTTCCACGAGCTGCCGATCAACAAGGGCGTGTGTCCGTTCCACAACTTCCAGCGCGACGGCATGCACCGCCAGACCATCGCGCGCGGCCAGGTCGCCTACGAGCCCAACACGCTGGGCAGCGGCGCCGAGTTCCGCGTGGACGGCGACAGCGCCGGTTTCCAGAGCTACCCCGACGCCGACTACGAGGCGCCCAAGCTGCGCCGCCGCAGCCACACCTTCGACGACCACTTCACGCAGGCGCGCCTGTTCTTCGAGAGCCAGAGCGCGCCCGAGAAGGAGCACATCATCGCGGCCTTCCGTTTCGAGCTGTCGAAGGTGGAGGTGCCGGCGATCCGCCAGCGCATGGTCGACAACCTCGCGCACGTCGACGAGAAGCTGGCGCGCCGCGTGGCCGAGCCGCTGGGCATCGGCGAGCCCGATGCGCGCGCCGCGGCCGGGCGCGCGGGCTTCCGCGAGCACCGCATCCACATGCCGATCGAGGAGTCGCCGGCGCTCAGCATGGCGGGCACCGGCGACGGCTCGATCCGCACGCGCAAGGTCGCGATCCTGGTGGCCGACGGCATCGACTCGGCCTCGCTCAAGCCGATCCGCGAGGCGCTCGAGCAGGCCGGCGCGCAATGCAAGGTCGTGGGCCCGCGCCTGGGCTCGGTCGTCAGCGGCTCCAAGCGCCAGGTCGACACCGACGCCACCTTCGTCAACATGCCCTCGGTGATGTTCGACGCGGTGCTGGTGCCCGCGGGCGCCGAGGGCGCGCGTGCCCTGGCCGCCAGCGGCGACGCGGTGCACTTCGTGCTCGAGGCCTTCAAGCACTGCAAGGCCGTGTGCACGGTGGGCGAGGGCGTGCAGCTGCTCGCCACCCTGGGCATCGGCGCCGACACGCCGGCCGACGGCCTGCCGCCGGGCGTGGTGGTGGCGGCCACGCCGGTCACCAACCTCGGCGACACCAGCGCCGCGCAGCAGATCGCGCAGGACTTCGTCGCCGCGATCGCGAAGCACCGGCACTGGGACCGGCCGAACATCGACGCCGTGCCGGCCTAAAGCGGCAGGCTGTCGTTCTCAGTGGCGCGGCGAAAGCCGTGCTACCAAGCATCTTCTGTCAGGCGCGTTCCACGTCGACGGAGACGCGCTTGATGCTGTAGAGCGAGACTGCGCCTCCGGTTGCCTTCGAAGGGTCGAAGAGGGCTAGATTGATGCCAGTGCTGACGGAGCTTCGGAACACGACGCCGTCGTAGCCAGCTTTCTTGATGAACTCACACAAGTACTGGCTTGGGAGGTAGTCGATGGCAGCACTTCTAGGCAGTACTGGCCGAGTGAGCTCATGACCCAGCCGCTCGAGAAATGGAATATCTGCACGCATCTGGCCGATGGAGCTTGCTTCGCCCAGCAAGAAGGGGGAAACGAGCTGGCGTGGATTGCGTAAATCGACGGCCCGCAATGGGGACTGGATTCGGAACTCGGCCACGCATGCGGTTTCGCCTGTATGGGGTCGGACTTCGGCAACGGCCGTGTCAGGTAAGGACCCCAGATAAAGATAAGGTATACCTGTCGGATTGGCTCGACCGTGCGTTGCCAAATGTTTTGGAGGGGCACCCATCTCCGCGATGGGATAGGCAGTGCTTCCCGCCAGAATTCGAGCCCTGTGCCAGAGTTCCGGCATATCGTCGGCGGGCAGGTAGGCGAGCAGTTGCTCCAGTCGATCGGCGTCAAGAGCCTCGTTCAGAAAGTATCGGTTTCTGAACATCAGTTCGTCCCGCAACATTTCCCAGCGCGCAAGACCTTCACTCCTTGAATGCAGCCGATGGCGAGAATGGCTTTCTAACGATATCGCCGTCATCCAGTATCTCGGCCAGCAATTCCTTGGCGCGAGGACTGTCCATGCGAGGGTGCGAGAAAAGCTGCCAGTCTGTCTTCATCCACTCAACCAACGACTTACCGTCCGGGTCGGGCTCGTAGATGCTGATGAGCATCTCGAAATACTCCGCGAGCTGACCCGGATGGACAAGCGCCACGTCCTCCGATTCGCAGTAGCTGCATGTTCCAAGGACTGGATCCAGCGATGGAATCACGTCATTCCGCAGGCCGCGATCATTGAAGCACTCAGGGCAGCACCGAGTAAGCATGGCCATCAGTGATCGAAGTAGTGAGCCAAGGTCTCGATGTGATGCTTCATGGAAAGTTTCTTGACCTGCGCCAGCCCGGGAAAGTGTCCCTTGGCATGGAGCTCCCGAAACTCCCCGATGGCTTGGCTCTCGAAAACCTTCGAATTCGGTTCGTTGATTTGCTTGACAAGCTTCCCTAGAGCCTGGCCGAACTTTCCCGCCGGATCTGTGGGTGTGTCTTTCGTCGTCGAAACGAAGTGATAGATGTACATCGCATCGTCCTTCTCGGGATCGATGAAGGTCAGATGGATAGTCACCGCGTAGGCGGGGCCTCCGCCTTCGAGAAAATCGTCGCCGACAATCAGAAAGTCTCCGAACCCATCCATGCCCTCTTCTTCGTAGGTGACATGGAGGTCGGAAAAGTCTTCGACGGGAGGGTAGTCCGCATTCTTCTTTTGCCTTCGAAAGCCGTCGCGCAGCAGTATGCGATGTCCGCCTTTGAAGTGCTTGCGGTACAGCTTGCCGCCATACGCTTCGTTGAAGATGTGGCGACTGTTCGGAAGATCGGCACCTAGCGCCTCTGCGAGGCCTTTGGGGTCGCCAAAACCGGCATGCACGAAAGTCGGGTTGTGCCGCTTGTGCGCTTGATAACGTTCTATGGCGGCTTCCAGGGAGACATCTTCTCTCAGAAGGATTCCGGCCGAGATGCCTGCCTTGTCGAGGTACTGATCCTGCAGCATGGCCGTGATCCCCATCCCATCCTCCGAGTAATCGCCATGAAAGGGATTCACAACAACGATGGCCTTACCGTTCGCGTCGCAGATGGCTGTCAGTGCTCGCTGGAGGCCGCTCAGCGCCTCTTTGACCGGTTCGATAATCGGGACGAACTTTGACTTCGCCAGCAACTCAGCCGACTCTCGAACAGTGATCAGTTCAAACTGCTTGCCTCGAAAGTAAGGATGGTACATAGAGCGCTTAAGTCCAAGTTATCGCTTCTTGAAATGATGTGCGCGTCGCATCGATCAAATTCTGATAATCGCCACGTCGCACTGGCACCGATAGGGCAGCAGGCTTCAATGAAGCTGGAAGGTGTTCGATTAGAGCTGCCAGGGAACCGAGACTGCGTGTCCGCCTCAATGTGGAAACCATGCGATCGTGAACTTCGGCAGGTTTCAAATGAGCGAAGCAGTCGCGCATTGCGCCGTACAACAGGGTATTCGGTACGTCAGGCACCGGTACTTCCAGATCATCGAGGATGGCGCGTGCCTCATCCAGGCGAAGAGAATCAAAAATCGTGGCCGGGCAGACCATGTCTGCGCGGTCGGTGGCTTCTCTCACTGTGCGGATGCGATCCCATCGAACAAGGCTCATCACGCCGATGTCTTCATGGGTGCTGCGAGTGACCTCATCGACATGCGGCTCACCAACGATCACGTAGATCTTGGCAAACACCTTTCGATAGTTTGCAATCTGGTTGGTCAATCTCGCCAACGAGTCGCGCTCGGATTTGATCTCATAGACGGAGGCCGTTCCATTCAAGATGGCAAGGTCGGCCTTGCACGCGCCAGCGCGAAACTCCGTGAGCATGCTGGCCGTCTTCAGCGTGTGGCGACCCAAAAGAATGTTGTGAGTCAGTGCGGCGCGATAGACGTACTCATCGCGCAGGCCGGAGCGCCGCAGTACGGTGAAGGCAGCGTCAAATGTCGAACCGACTGTCTCACGCGCAATGTCCCGACCTGCCTGCCCCATCTCGCTCAACAGGCGTGCAAACAAAGGCGAACGACCTCTCTTCGCCATCTCGTGGAACACGCTGGATGAGAACAGGCGCGAGAGCGCGGCAAGTTGAGTTGCGGTAAGTGACATCTTCGTGGTCAGGTCCGCGCTGGCAACGAGGAGCAGTGGGCGACTAGGTTCGATTATCGTGCATGCAAAAGCCATGCGAGAAGAGCCTGCCTCCGCTTGGTGAACTGGCCTGCGAGCGCCTGCTGACGCATGTTTCTCTATGACCTCGGGCATGAAGTCGCAGTGCTGGACCTCTGGATCAGACCCGTGCCGAACGCCGCAGCTGCTTGAGCAGGAGGCCCAGGTACGGGTTCGGGTCGGCCTCGCGGTAGCCCAGGTGCAGCGCCGACACGGCGCTCTTCTCGCGCAGCCGCTGGTAGACCACGCCCTCGAGCCGGATCGACTCGGTACCGCTGGGCACGATCGCGAGGCCCACGCCGGCCGACACCAGGCCGACGATGGTCGAGGCGTCGCGCGCCTCCTGCACCATGCGCGGGCGGAAGCCCGCCTTCGAGCACAGCTCCTGCACCTTCCAGTACAGCCCGATGCCCGAATGGCGCGGGTAGAGAATCAGCGGCTCGTCGCGCAGGTCGGCGATGCGCACCGGCGCCTTGCTCAGCGGATGCGTGGCCGGCACCGCCACCATCAGCGGCGCCTGGTACCAGGCCTCGATCGCGATGCCCGCGGGGATCGGCACGTTGGGATGGCGCAGGATGCCGAGGTCGAGCCGGTGGCCGTGCACCGCGTCGAGCTGGTCGAGCGAGGTCATCTCGTGCAGCGCCAGCGCGATGCGCGGATGCGCGGCCTGGAACTCGCGGATCGCGGCCGGCAGCGTGGCCGACAGCATCGACGAGGCGGTGTAGCCCAGCGCGATCTTGCCGATGCCGCCGGTGGCCGCGTCGCGCGCCTCGCCCTTGGCCGATTCCACCGACGCGAGGATCGCCTGCGCGCGCTCGAGGAAATGGCGCCCGGCCTGCGTGAGATGCACGCGGCGCTTGTCGCGGTCGAGCAGGCGCACCTGCAGCTCCTCCTCGAGCAGGCGGATCTGCGTGCTCAGCGGCGGCTGCGCCATGTGCAGCCGCTGCGCCGCGCGCGTGAAGTTCAGCTCCTCCGCCACCGCCACGAAATAGCGCAGATGCCGTAGTTCCATCGATATCTCCTGCGTATGAAAATCTGTGACCAATCAGTATTTCCAAATATAAGGCCGACTGCCTACAGTCGCCGCCATGGAGACAAGAGACACCCCTTCGCCGGCCTTCGCCGGCCACACCAGCCCCGTGATGCAGCGGCTCGCCCGTCGCCAGTGGGTGGCCGCGCTCGGCGTGCGCCATGCGCGCGGCGCCGAGATCGCGCGGCTGGCCAAGGCCAGCGGCCACCATGCGATCTGGGTCGACCTCGAGCACAGCGCGATGCCGATCGACGCGGCCGGCGCGATCTGCGCCACCGCGCTCGACATCGGCCTGGTGCCCTTCGTGCGCGTGCCCGAACGCGAATACGGCGTGATCGGCCGGCTGCTCGATGCGGGCGCGGCCGGCATCATCGTGCCGCGCGTGGAAACCGCCGAGCAGGCGGCCGACGTGGTCGCGGCCTGCCGCTTCCCGCCCGAGGGCCATCGCTCGGCCATCGCCGCGCTGCCCGCCTTCGGCTACCGCCGGCTGCCGGCCGCCGAACTGCGCGAACGCGCCAACCGCTCGACCGTGGTCAAGCTCTTGATCGAGAGCCCGCGCGGCATCGAGAACATCGAGGCCATCGCGCGCGTGCCGGGCGTGGACCTGCTGGCGATCGGCAGCAACGACCTCGGCGCCGAGATGAACCTTGCGGGCGGCCCCGCCGTACATCCGCGGCTGCGCGAGGCGCACGACGCCGCGCTCGCGGCCTGCGCGCGCGCCGGCAAGCCGCTGGCCATCGGCGGCGTGGCCGACATCGCCTACGTGGCCGACTGCATCCGCCGTGGCGCCGCGCCCTTCCTCATGACCGGCATCGACACCGACCTGCTGCTCGCCGTGCTGCACGAGCGCGTGGCGCAGGCGCTCGATTCGGTGCGGCCGCTCGACGGCGCCGTGCTGCTCGACTGAGCCTCTTCAAATTTTCGATTCGACCTTTTCCATGACCGACCAGATCCTCGTTTCCAAGCCGATGCGCGATGCGCAGACCCTGAGCCGCGCCGCCTTCGAGGTGCCCGCCGGTGCCTGCGATGCGCACGTGCACGTGTTCGGCCCCGAGGCACGCTACCCGCGCGTGCCCGCGCCGCATTACACGCTGCCCGACGGCGACCTGCCGCAGCTGCGCGCCGCGCTCGGCGTGCTCGGCCTCGAGCGTTTCGTGATCGTGCAGCCCAGCTTCTACGGCACCGACAACCGCTGCATGCTCGACGCGCTCGACATCGCGGGCGATGCCGCGCGCGGCGTGGCGATGGTCGAGGACGGCACCTCGGCGGAAGAACTCGCCGCCATGCATGCGCGCGGCGTGCGCGCGCTGCGGCTCGACCTGTTCCTGCGCTCGGGCCTGCCCACAGCCGAGCTGCAGCGCTTCATCGCGCGCAGCGTGGAGCGCACGCGCGCGCTCGGCTGGCATGTCCAGTTCTACACGCCGGGCTGGGTGGTGCGCGACCTGATCCCCTTCCTGCCCGAGATCGAGAGCGACTTCGTGATCGACCACATGGGCTACATGCTCGAGAGCGACGGCCTCACGCGCGCCGACTTCGACCGCCTGCTGCGCGCGGTGCACGACGGCCGCGGCTGGTTCAAGCTCTCGGGCCCGTACCGGCTCGCCAAGGACGGCAACTACGCGCGGCTGCGCCCGCTCGCGCAGGCCATCGTCGAGGCCGTGCCCGAGCGCGTGATCTGGGGCAGCGACTGGCCGCACATTCCCGAAGGCGGGCGCGACACCGGCGAGTTGCTGAACCTGCTGGGCGACTGGATCCCCGACGCCGCCGCGCGCCGGCGCATCCTGGCCGACAACCCGGCGCGGCTGTTCGGGTTCTGAGACCATGGATGCCTCCACGATCGAAAGCCCGGCCATGCAACTGAACTGCATCCAGGAACTCGCCACCACCGGCGCGCGCGCGGTGGCCGGCTTCGTCCACGGCGGCACGCGCTACCTCGCGGTGCCGCAGCTGGCGCGCGACGTCGAGGGCCAGCCCGCGAAGATGACGCTGGGCGACAGCGACCTCGAGATGCCGGTGTACCGCTGGGACGGCGGGCGCTTCGTGCCGCATGCCGGCCTGCCGGTGCCCGGCGGCGAGGACGCCGAGTTCTTCCGCATCGGCGAGCGCGCCTTCCTCGCCACCGCGAGCCTGCGCAGCGGGCGCGATCCCTACACGCTGGCCGTGCCGTCGACGATCTTCGAGCTGGTCGACGGCCGCTTCGAGCCCTTCCAGCGCATCGACGGCTTCGCAGCCAAGCAGTGGCACCACTTCGCGATCGGCGAGCGCCACTTCCTCGCGCTCGCGCAGGGCGTGACGCTGCCGGGCGAGCAGCCCGCGCGGCCGGTGTCGTCGTGCCTCCTCGAATGGGACGGCGCGCGCTTCGTGCCGTTCCAGGACGTGCCCTCGGCCTGGGGCTACAACTGGGCCTTCTTCGAGGTCGGCGGCGAGCGGCTGCTGGCCCATGCAGACCATGCCGTGCCCTCGCTGCTGCTGCGCTGGAACGGCGAGCGCTTCGAGCCGTTCCAGCAGCTCGATGGCCGCAGCGGCCGCGCCTTCTGCTTCTTCGAGACCCAGGGCCAGGCCTGGCTGGCCTTCGCCAACCTGCATGGCGACACGCTGCTGTACCGCTGGCAGGACGGCGGCTTCGCGGTGCATCAGGTGCTCGCGGGCCCGGGCGGACGCGAGTTCGCCTGGCGCGGCGATGCGCACGGCGGGCACCTGGTGCTCGTCAACTTCCTGCACGGCACGCGCGAGGCGCCGATCCCCGAGCTCGAGTCGATCGTGTTCCGCATGCAGGAGGGCCGCTTGGTCGAGGCCGCGCGCTTCGCGACCTCGGGCGGCACCGACGCCGCCTTCTTCGAGGCCGACGGCGCGCTGCATCTCGCGGTGGCCAACAGCCTGAGCGCGGCGGTGCGCTTCGCGACGCCCAGCCGCATCTACCGCGTCGAGGGCCTCGGCGCCTCCATCACGGGCTGACCCGCCATGGCCACCTATGCACCCCACGAAAGCCCCGAGCTGGTCCGCCTGTTCGAGACCTACACGGCCGGGCCCACGAGCATCGGCGCCACGCTGACGGCACGCACCGCCGCGGCCAGCGCGCACGATCCGCTGATCGTCGCGACCAGCACCGACATCGTGCTGTTCCCCGGCGGCGGCCGGCAGCCCGAGATCGAGGGCTTCCGCCTGTCGACGCGCGGCTTCAAGGAACTTGCGGGGATCTCGCACCACGGGCCCGCGGTCGCCTCGCTGCTGCGGCTGCGCGAGCTCGATCCCGAGGGCGAGCTCTGGCGCGCCGAGACGCAACGCCTGATCGACAGCACGCGTGCCGCGCGCGCCGCCAACTCCGAGGCGCTGTGGCGCGACACCGTCGCGGTGCCCGCCTACCGCGGGCGCGAGGCGCGCATCGCGCAGCTGGTCGACTACTCGTGCGCGCTGACCGAGCGCTACCTCGAGCGCGCGCTGCGCGAACCCGAGACTTTCACCGCCGCCGACATGCGCGAGCACTACATCGAGGCGCGCGGCGATGCCGTGGGCGCCACGGTGCCGATGAACGCCGTGATGATCGCGACCTTCTTCCTGGTCGGCATGGACACCGGCCACCGCGTGATCGGCTGGTTCGACCGCCATGCGATCGACTGGTCGCGCGCCATGGTGCTGATCGTCGGCCGCCAGGGCCGGCCCACGGCCGGTGTGACCTGGACCACCAACTCGGTCGCCGCCATGATCCTCGCGGCCTCGGGCCAGCGGCTCGCGCTCGACCGGCTCTACATCGCGCCGCACGGCCCGAGCTTCAAGGTGGCCGAGCTGCCCGACCTCGCGGCGGTGCGCGCCTTCGAGGAGCCGCTGCGCCAGATCTGGGCCCACACCCGCACCGTGAGCGAACTCGGGCCGCTGATGTACGAGGGCTATCCGCGCTTCGAGCCCGGGGCCGCGGGGCGGCCGCGCATCGACGCGCGGACCGAGTCGGTCGGCGAGATGCCCGCGATCGCGAGTCCCGACGACTGGTTCGCGCTCAACACGCGGTTGCGCGTGGTGCTCGAGGACCCGCGGCAGCTGCTCTCGGGCTGCGTGGTCGACTACGCGGTCGACCAGCTGCGCGCCAACGGCAACGACCCCGCGCGGCTGGTGGTGCCGGGGCTGGACAACGTGAGCTATCCACCGTTGGCGCCACGCGCCGGCGGTTGAGCGAAACGCGGCGGACCGATCGGGTTCGCGGAGGCGGGACAACAAGACAAGAGCAGAACGGCAGGCACGCCGGCGGCGACGCCGCGCGCATTCGATTCATAGAAAAGAGAAACGGAGACAAGACACCATGAGAAAGCTTGCAACCCTGTGGGGCGCCGCCCTCGCGCTGACGCTGGCCAGCGCCGGCGCGCAGGCGCAGTCCGGCGCCTGGCCCCAGCGCCCGATCCGGATCATCACGCCCACGCCCGCCGGCGTGGGCTCGGACGTGTTCGCGCGCGCCTATGCCGAGCGGCTCGGCCAGATGCTCAAGACGCCGGTCGTGGTCGAGAACCGCCCCGGCGCGCTCGCGGCCATCGGCACCGACGCGGTCGCCAAGGCCGCGCCCGACGGCTACACCATCCTGTTCTCGACCAGCAACCCGTTCACCATGACGCCGTTCCTGCTGTCGAAGCTGCCCTACAACCCGCAGGCCGACCTGGTGCCGGTCACGCAGGCGCTCAAGGGCGGCTCGTTCATCGTCGCCAACCCCTCGGTGCCGGCGAAGAACCTGGTGGAGCTGGTGGCGCTCGCGAAGAAGGAGCCGGGCCGCGTGAGCTTCGCCTCCTACGGATCGGGCAGCACCGCGCACCTGGGCTTCGAGCTGTTGCAGGACGCCGCGGGCATCGAGCTGCTGCACGTGCCCTACAAGCAGAGCGCCATGCCCGACGTGATCGCGGGCCAGGTGATGCTGGGCTTCGAGCCGCCGATCTCGGCGCTGCCCAACATCCGCGCGGGCCGCATCAAGCCCATCGCCTACACCGGCAGCCAGCGCAGCGCCGCGCTGCCCGACGTGCCCACGCTGGCCGAGCGCTACCCGGGGCTGGAGGTGTTCACCTGGCTGGGCTTCTGGCTGCCCGCGAAGACACCGCCCGAGATCGTCGACCGCTTCAACCGCGAGATCCGCGCGGCCACGCAGTCGCCCGAGCTGCAGCGGCTGATCGCCGAGGCCGGGCTCGAGCCGATGGGCACCACGCCCGAGGAGACGCGTGCCATCGTGCGGCGCGAGGCCGAGGCGATGGGCAAGCTGATCAAGGCCAAGAACATCCGCATCGACTGAGCGCTCTCGGGGCACGCCCCCAGCGCCGCATTCCGCACCACCACCATCACGCCGCGCCGGCCCGAGGGCCGCAGCGCCGGCTTTCGCTCGCCCTTTCTCGGAGACACCCATGCGCCACATCCCCTTCGCGTTCCGCGCCGTCCTGGCCGCCCTGTTCCTTGCCTCCCTGCCGCTGCTCTCGCAGGCCCAGTCGAGCGTGCAGGTCTTCGGCACCGTCGACCTCAACTTCACCTACAGCAAGGCCGGCGGCAAGAGCGTGCGCGCCATGGACCAGGGCGGCAACATCTTCCCGAGCCGGCTGGGCTTTCGCGGCAGCGAGGACCTCGGCGGCGGGCTGGTCGCGAGCTTCTGGCTCGAGTCGGCGCTTTTGCCCGACACCGGCGAGTACCAGGGCGTCTACTGGCACCGGCGCTCCACCATGAGCCTGTCGAGCCGCACCTGGGGCGAGCTGCGGCTGGGCCGCGACTACGTGCCCACCTTCTGGAACGTCTCGCAGTTCTCGCCCTTCGGCACGGTGGGCGTGGGCGGCTCGGCCGCGATGGTCGAGGGTTGGCCGATGGGCCTGGGCGGCGCGCGCACGCTGGTGCGGGTCGACAACTCGGTCGGCTACTTCCTGCCGCGCGACCTCGGCGGCTTCTACGGCCAGGCGATGTACGCGATGCCCGAGGGCGCGGAAGGCATGCGCTATGCGGGCGCGCGCCTGGGCTATGCCAGCGGCCCGCTCGACATCGCGGCCGCCTACGGCCGCACGCCGGTGGCCAACGGGCAGGTCTACCGCACCGCGACCGTGGGCGGCACCTACGACTTCGGGCCGGTGAAGCTCTATGCCAACTACCACCGCCACCAGGCCTTCAACGACCGCCAGGTGCACGTGATGGTGGGCGCGAGCATGCCGGTGGGCGCGGGTGTCATCAAGCTGTCGGCCGCGCGTGCCAATCGCAGCGGCCCCGGCCTCGATGCCGACGACGCGACCCAGTTCGCGGTCGGCTACGTGCACTGGCTCAGCAAGCGCACGGCGGTCTACACGGCCTATTCGCGCATCCGCAACCGCGGCAACGCGGCCTACGTGGTGGCCGATTCCTCGCCGGCCGGTTCGCCCGGCATGCCCTCGAGCGGGCTGCAGTTCGGCATCTCGCACAACTTCTGAGACCGGGGCGTGACGTCCCCCTAGTCCATTTGCGCTAGACCGTATTGCGAATAGGCGGGGGTAGGGGCCGTCCCTAGACTTTCCCCACGAGGCCAGAACGGCGCGCACTTCCGCGGCGTCGATGCCCGCCAAGGCGGGCATGCCGGCCGCGCGCGGGGGTCCAATGGCGAGGTTTTCGAGAATGGGATGGGCGCTGGGATGGGCCGGCGTGGTGCTGCTGACGCAGCTGTCGCCGGCGCAGGCGCAGGAAGGCCCGAGTGCCGAGGCCGCGGCCAGCAAGATGGAGCAGGCCCGGCTCGCCGACACCGACACGCTGCTGGCGCTGACCAGCGAAGGCGCGGTGCTCTACGGCCAGGACAACGTCAAGCTGTCGGGCTACCAGTACTGCAGCCAGGCGGTGGCGCTGGCCGAGGCCGGCGAGTTCCGCCAGAGCGTGCGCGCCGCGAGCAAGGCGCTGCACCTGGCCAACACCACCAACGACCCGAACCTGCGCGCGATGGCCAACCGCGACTTGGCCATCGTCTACAGCTATTCGGGCCAGCTCGAGAAGGCCGAGCAGTTCGCCCGCGAAGCGCTCAAGAGCGAGGCGCGCGATCCCAAGCTGGTGGTGGGCCCGGTCCAGAAGGTGATCGGCGACGTGCGCACGCGCCGCGCCGACTACGACGGCGCGATCCTCAGCTACGACGAGGCCCTGGCCAACAGCTCGCCGCGCTATGCGCCGCTGGTGCAGGCCTCGCTGGTCAATGCGCTGATCGAATCGGGCACGCCGGCCAACACGCAGCGCGCGCGCGAACTGATCGGCACGCTGCCGCAACCGAAGGACGCGCCGCTGGCCGCGCAGCTCGACCGTACGCGCGCACGGCTGCTGCTGGCCGAGAACAAGCCGGCCGAGGCGCGCGATCTCTACCGCACGCTGGCCACGCGCCAGGTCGGCGCCGACAGCGGCTACTACCAGCTCTGGGCCTGGGACGGCGTGGCGCGCAGCGAGGTGGCGCTGGGCCAGAAGCAGGCCGCGGCCGAAGCCGTGGGCCGCGCGCTCGATGGCGTGGACAAGGTGCGCGCGAAGTTCCGCAGCGAAGAATTCAAGATGGGGCTGTTCTCCGACCTGCAGTCGGTGTTCGAGCGCGGCGTGGCGATCTACAGCGACGCGGGCGACAGCGGCCGCGCCTTCGAGGTCAGCGAGCACAGCCGCTCGCGCGCGCTGCTCGACGCGGTGCGCGGCCGTGCGAAGCTCAGCGAGCAGGCCGCCGCCACGGTGGACCTGGCGACGCTGCAGCGCACGCTGGCCGCCGACGAGCGCGTGGTGCAGTTCCATTCGCTGCCCGACCGGCTGATGGTGTGGGTGGTGAGCCCCGCGGGCATCGAGAGCAAGACGATCCCGGTCAAGCGCGAGGAGCTGACCGAGCTGGTCGAGACCTTCCGCAACACCATCGTGCGCGGCCGCCGCACCGCGATCACCAACGCCGACAAGCTCGGCGCCGCGCTGCTCGGCCCGCTGAACCTGCAGCCCGGCCAGCGGCTGGTGATCGTGCCGCACGGCCCGCTGCACTACCTGCCGTTCCAGGCGCTGCGGCTGAACGGCCGCTACGTGATCGAGACGCACCCGGTGGCGGTGGCGCCCTCGATCAGCATCGCGGTGCAGCTCGCGCAGCGCACGCCGCGCGTGAACGCCATGCTCACGGCCTTCGGCAATCCGCGCATCGAGGACAAGTACGACCTGCCGGGCGCCGAGAGCGAGGTCAAGCAGCTCGCCCAATACTTCCCGAGCAACACCGTCTACATGGGCGCGGCCGCCACCAAGACGCAGTTCCGCGACGTGGCCTCGCGCTCGCCGCTGATGCACGTGGCGGCGCACGCGGAGGCCGACGAGGTCGATCCGCTGTACTCGCGCATCCTGCTGGCCAACGAGGGCGGCAAGCAGAACTTCCTCGAGGCGCACGAGATCCTCGAGCTGCCGATGCAGGGCACGGCCCTGGTGACGCTGTCGGCCTGCGAGTCGGGCCTGGGCCGCATCGCGCAGGGCGACGAGGTGCTGGGCTTCACGCGCTCCTTCCTCTCGGCCGGCAGCTCGAGCCTGATCGCGTCGCTGTGGCCGGTGTCGGACGACGCGACGGCGGTGCTGATGAGCACGCTCTACGGCGAACTCGCCAAGGGCCGCGACCTGCAGAAAGCGATGCAGGCGGGGCAACTGGCGGTGCTCAAGGATCCCAAGATGTCGCATCCCTTCTTCTGGGCGCCGTTCAATCTGATCGGCAACTGGCGTCTGACTGTGGGGAGCTGATATGCAGCGTCTTTTTTTACTGCATTGCGGGTCGGGGCGGGCGTGTGCCGACGGGGTACTCCCCTCCGCGAATGTCCCCCGGCCTTCGGCCTCCTCCTTGATTTCGCTGCGGGGAGTACCCCATCGACACACGCCACACGCGCGGCGCCTGCGCGGCCGGCATCACCACTGCGCTCCTCGTGCACAGGGCAGCGGGTGCTTCCCGCAGCGAAATCAAGGAGGAGCCGAAGGCGGGGGACATTCGCGGAGGGAAGCACCCGCTGTCCTGTGCACGCGCCCCGAACAGATCGCAATCCAACAACACCAGCAACCCGCAAAAAGCAAAGCGGTGGAGCCCTGAAATGCGCGCCCTTCAACGCTCTACACCGATCGCCCTCGCCGTCTCCGCCCTGTTCGGCGCCGCCTTGCTCGTGGCCGCCCAGCGTGCCCATGCCACCGAGGCCGAGGAGACCGCCTTGCTGCCCACGCAGGACCCCTGCGGCAGTTGCAACCGACCGATCGCCCAGGCCACCGGCGGTGTCGCGCCGCAGACCCTGCCCGCGCCGTCGCGCAACACCTCCGCCACCGGTGCCTTCAAGCTCAACGACCTGCGCCTCAATGGCGTGAAGGCGCTGAGCAACGAGGAACTGCAGTCGATCACCTCGCCCTACATCGGCCGCGACGTCACGCTGGCCGACCTCGAGGAGCTCGCGAAGGCGATCACCGCGCGCTACAAGGAGCGCGGCTACTTCCTCGCGCAGGCCGTGGTGCCGGTGCAGACCGTGCGCGACGGCATCGTCGAGATCAGCGTGATCGAAGGGCGGCTGGGCCGCGTCGACGTGCTGGTGGCGCCCGAGGCACCGATCGCCGAGGCGCGCGTGCGCGGCTTCCTCGCGCCGCTGCAGCCGGGCGAGGCCGTCAACGCACCCGCCTACGAGCGGGCCATGCTGCTGCTGTCGGACCAGCCCGGCGTCAAGGTCTCGTCGGCGCTGCAGGAAGGCACGCAGCCCGGCACCACCGATCTGTCGGTCGAGGTCGCGGCCGCGCCGCGCTGGGCCTTCACCGCCGAGGGCGACAACCACGGCACCAAGGAGTCGGGCCGCTACCGGCTCGGCGGCACCGTGCGCTGGCTCAGCCCCTTCGGCATCGGCGACAACCTCGACGCGCGCGTCATGGTGTCCGACAGCAATGCGCTGCAGTACGGCCGCATCGCCTACGAGGCGCCGATCGGCACCAGCGGCCTGCGCGCCGGCATGGGCCTGGCGCGCGTGAGCTACGACCTCGGCGGCCAGTTCTCCGACCTCGACGCGCAGGGCCGCGCCGACGTGCTCGATTTTTCGCTCAACTATCCGTTGATCCGCCAGCGCCAGCAGAACCTGTTCCTGCGGATGACCGCCGACCTCAAGGACCTCAAGGACGAGATCCGCGTCGTCGACTACGACGTGAAGAAGCGCGTGCGCGGCATCGGCCTGGGCTGGGCCTGGGAGCGGCGCGACGACGTCTTCGGCGGCGGCTACTGGGCCAGCACCGGCACGCTGTATCACGGCTCGCTCTCGATCCGCGACCCGCAGACCCTCGCGGCCGACCAGGCCTTCGGCGGCCGCCGCACCGAGGGCGGCTTCACCAAGATGAGCTTCCAGCTCTCGCGGCTGCAGTCGATCGTGCCGCGCCATTCGTTGTACCTCGCCATCGGCGGCCAGTGGGCCAGCAAGAACCTCGACGCGTCGGAGAAGCTCGCGCTCGGCGGCGCGCGCGCCGTGCGTGCCTACCCCTCGGGCGAACTGCTGGCCGACCAGGGCGTGATCGGCACCGTCGAATGGCGCTGGTCGGTCAACGAGGAGTTCACGCCCTTCGTGTTCTACGACGCGGCGCGCGGCAAGCTCGCGCGCCGTCCCTCGCCCTTCGACGGCGAGAACTCGCACAGCCTGCGCGGCTACGGCATCGGCATGAGCTGGTCGCGCCCCGGCAATTTCTCGATCAACGCGACGCTGGCCTGGCGTGACGGCACACCGCGGGCACAGACCGACGGCGGCGGCCACAACCCGCGGCTGTACGTCCAGGTTCAAAAGGCGTTCTGACCATGAAGCAACGCACGTCTCCTCTTCTTCGCGCCACCACGCGCCGCCTGCGGCTGCGGCCGGTCGCGTTCTCGCTGCTGTGCGCGGGCGCCGTGCCCGCGATGGCGCAGGTGCTGCCCACGGGCTTCCTGCCCTCGGCGCTGCCGGGCAACGTGGTCTCGATGAGCCAGGCCGGCAACATCATGAGCATCGTGCAGGGCAGCCAGCGCGGCATCGTCAACTGGACCACGTTCTCGATCGGCGCCAAGAACATCGTCAACATCCAGCAGCCCAATGCCTCGGCGATCCTGCTCAACCGCGTGACCGGCAACGAGGTCTCGAACATCGCGGGCCAGCTCAATGCCAACGGCCGCGTGTTCCTGATCAACCCGAACGGCGTGATGTTCGGCGCCGGTGCCACCGTCAACGTGGGCGGGCTCGTGGCGTCGACCTTGCGCCTGACCACCAGCGACGAGAGCTTTCTCGGCGGCACGACCAACTTCACTTTCGAGCGGCTCAACGGCGAGGCGAAGATCGTCGACAACGCCGGCACCATCACGGCGTCGGGCGGCCCCGTGGTGCTGATGGGGGCGGGCGTGAGCAACAGCGGCACCATCACCGCCGACGGCCAGACCGTGGGGCTGGCCTCGGGCCGCAAGATCACGCTCGACCTCGCGGGCGACGGCCTCACCAGCATCGCGATCGCACCCGACTCGATGGCGACCAATGCCTCGGTCAACAACACGGGCACCGTGCAGGCCGACGGCGGCAAGGTCGTGATGGTGGGCCAGTCGACCACCATCGGCGAGCTGGTGGTGAACCAGACCGGCGTGGTGCGCGCGCGTTCCGTGGGCACGAAGAACGGCGAGATCGTGCTCGGCGGCGGTGCCGACAACGAGGTGCGCGTGGGCGGCACGCTCGACGCGACCTCGACCGGCACGGTGGCCGGTGGCCGAATCTCCGTGGCCGCGGGCAATGTGCGCGTGGTGGATCGCGCGCTGCTCGACGCGAGCGGCGATGCGGGCGGTGGTTCGGTGCAGGTCAAGGCACTCAACGGCCTGTCGATCGCGTCGGCCCCGCCGGAAGCGCGGGCCGCGCTGGTCGAGTCGGGCGCGGTCCTGCGTGCCAACGGCCGCGCGGGCAATGCGGCGGGTGGCGAGATCCGCATCGAGCAAGCCACCTACGCCTCGCTGCCGGGCACGGGCAGCGAAGCGCCGCCGGCCACCCGGCTCGGCCTGCATCTGTCGGGCACGCTGTCGGCCACCGGGTCCGGCTCGGGCGCGGGCGGCAACATCGTCACCAGTGCCGATGCGATCCAGGTCGGCGACGACCTCGCGCTGTCGGCTGCGGGCGGCGCGAACGGCGGTGCCAACGGCAAGTGGACGCTGAATTCGAACAAGCAGATCGTGGTGACGCCCGACGCGCCGAACTACGACCCCGGCAGCTTTCTCGGCGCCGGCGGCATGGCCTCGAGTCCGATCAGTGCGCAGGCGCTGGGCGGCGCGCTCGGCCAGGGCACCGACGTCACGCTCGCGAGCAACGCGGCCAATGCCGAGGGCGGGCAGGAACGTTTCGGCGTGCTGTTCGACACCGCGGCCCAGGTGGTCAAGAACGAGAGCGGCACTTCGTCGCTGCGCGTGGATTCGGCCACCGGCATCGCGATGCTCGACGGTTCGACCATCCAGTCGAAGAACGGCGCGTTGAACGTGGACTTCAACGTCGATGCCAACGGCACGGTGCCGGGGGCCGGCAACACCCCGATCGTGACCTCCGAAGGCGAGGGTGCCGCGCAGATCCAGATGACGAACGCGCGCATCGAGACCAACGGCGGCAACGTGCGCTTCTACGGGCAGGGCGATGCCGCCAACGGCCGCGCCATCGGCTATGCCTCCGAGTTCGGCGATTCGGGCGTGGGCGCCGGCATCGAGTTGCGCAACAGCCGCATCTCGGCCTGCGGCGTCGATGCCGCCAGCTGCACCGAGGGCGGCGTCATCAACCTGCGCGGCGAGGGCCGCACGCTGTATTCGAGCTCCACGCTCAACGGCAGCTCGGGCGTGCTGATCTCGAGCTCCGAACTCATCACCGGCAGCGGCGCCATCACCGTCGACGGCGTCGGCGGGCTGGCCGCCAAGGGCGTGGAGATCGGTCGCGAGGCCGGCAGCGTGCCGGGCCCTCGCAGCCGCATCGCATCGACCGGCGGGGACATCGTGCTGCGCGGCAGCACGCGCGGATGGACCACCGGCGATGCCGTGGGTCGGCTGCGCTTCAACGTCGCGGGCGCGGGCGTGCAGGCCGAAGGGGTCGACATCGCCACCGGCGGCAACGTGCGCGTGGAGGGCCAGGGCGCCGACCTCGGCACGCTGCTGGGCACCGACGAATTCGCCAAGCTCTCGGCCTCGGCCACCATCAATGCCTCGCACGGCGTGCTGATCGGCGACGCCGGCATCACGGCCGGCCAGGGCCGGCGCATCGACGTCGTCGGCACCGCCGGCAGCGCGGGCGTGATCTACGACTTCAACGGCGTGCCGACCCCGCCACCGGCCGGCATCGACGAAGGCATCACGCCCGCGGCGGTGTGGATCCGTGCCAGCGGCGACGGCCAGGGCCTGCGTGCCGAGGGCGGCCAGATCAACGTGGTCGGCGGCAACGGCGACGTGCTGCTGCAGCGCGGCGGGCAGGCCGATGCGCTGCTGAGCACCGCGAGCCGCACCGTGGCCGGCGGCGCCATCGCCGTCACCGGCCGCAACATCTACGGCGGCGGCCTCGCGGGCGCCACCGGCAAGCTGGCCGACGCGAGCGGCGCGGGCACGGGCGGCGACATCCGCTTCGAGGCCAGCGTGAGCGACAAGACCGGCGGCATGCTCGCGCTGGCCACGGGCATGGGCCTGCTCGCCGACAGCACCTCGGCCAGCGGCAACGGCGGCACCATCCGGCTGCTCGCGGGCAACGGCCTGCGCGCCCACGGCACGCTGTCGGCGCGCGGCGGCAGCGCGGGCGGCAACGGCGGCTTCATCGAGACCTCGGGCACGCAGTTCGACCTGACCGGCATCCGCGTCAACGCGGGCGCGCCGGCGGGCACCGCGGGGCAATGGCTGATCGATCCCTACGCGGTCACCATCGTCAATGGCGCGGCGGCCGGCACGCTGCCGACCAATCCCTTCGACGCGGTCGCCACCTCGACCATCCAGGACGGCGACATCAACGCCGCGCTCAACGGCGGCGCGAGCGTGAAGATCACCACCGGCACCGGCGGGCCGGGCGCGGGCAGCATCACGCTCGCGAACAACGCGCTGATCGACTACAACGCCGCCTTCGGCCCGCTGAGCTTCGAGCTGGCCTCGGGCAACAGCATCCAGGGCGGCCTGGGCACGGTGATCCGCTCGTCGGGCAAGGGCGGACCGCTCACCGTGCTGTTCAACGCGGGCGTCAATCCCGACGGCACGCCCGCGGCCACGCCCGGCTCGATCAGCTACAACGGCACCATCGCCACGCGCGGCGGCAGCGTCACGATGAACGCGCGCGGCGACGGCAGCCCCACCAGCGGCTTCATCCAGCTGAACGGCGCCACGGTGCAGACCGATGGCGGCGCGGTCACGCTCTACAGCGGCCAGCCCGGCGCGCCCACCGGCTATGTCGCGCTGGTCGACAGCCAGATCGACACCCGCGTCGGCCAGACCGATGCGGGCGCGGGCGGCGCGGTGCAGATCGCCGGCGGCAACGTGACGCTGGCGGGCGCGCAGATCGCGAGCTCGACCGGCAACGTCGACATCCGCGGCACCTCGGCCGACTGGAACAGCGGCGTGGTCATCACCGACGGCCGCACGCCCTCGACCATCTCGACCACCAGCGGCAACGTGACGGTGCAGGGCGTGGCGCGGCGCCAGGCCTCGTCGACCTTCGCGGCGGCGCACGGCGTGCTGGTCAACGGCGGCAGCAGCATCACCACCGGCAGCGGCAGCATCGCGCTGCGCGGCTACAACTTCAACAACGACACCACCGTGCCCGCGGCCACGCCCGACTCGGGCGTGCGGCTGGAGAACGGCGCGCGCATCGTCACCACCGGCGGCGGCGACATCGAGATCACCGGCCGTTCGCAGAACGGCGGCACCGGCGTCTCGATCGAGGCCGGCGGCTCGCCGAGCCTGCCCGGCACGGCGCCCGTGGTGCAGGGCAGCCGCAACGTGGTGCTGCGCGCCGTCAACGACGGCAGCACCGACGCGATCGTGATCGGCACGCCGGTCAGCGCGGCCAACGCGATCAACCTGCGGCCCGGCGGCATGGACGCCAACTTCGCGGTGTCGGACGCCACCAATGCGCCGATCGTGCTCGGCGGCGCTGGCACCGGCGGCTTCTCGGTCTCGAGCGCCGAGTTCGCGCGCCTCGCCGCACCCACCATCGTGGCGGGCAGCGCCACCCATGCGGCCGACATCACCGTGGCCGGCGCCATCGCCACGCCGGGCGCGCTCACCCTGCAGAACGACGCCGGCGGCAACATCGCGGTCAACGGCACGGTCGGCGCCTCGCAGCTGGGCCTGCTGTCCGACGGCCGCATCACGCAGTCGGCCGCGGGCGCGATCACCGCCACCGGGCTGCTCGCGCGCTCGAGCGGCGCGAGCGTCGACCTGCAGAACCCCGCGAACAACGTCGCCACCGTGAGCGGCGGCGCCGAGGGCGGCTTCGCCTACGTCGACGCGAATGCCGTGACCATCGGCGCGCTGAGCGTGAACGGCTTCAACGCCGCGACCAACCAGCTCGCGCCGACGGCCGCCGCGTCGATGTCGGCCGGCACCGTGTTCGTGCGCACGCTGGCCGGCGACCTCACGCTGGGCACCGGCGTCACCGCGAGCACCAGCGCCGACCTGGTGGCGGCGGCGCGCTTCCAGAACCCGGGCGCCTTCACCATCGGCGCCGGCACCTGGCGCGTCTGGGCCGACACCTGGATCGGCGAGACGCGCGGCGGCCTCGCGGGCTCGGGCCCCTTGCCCAACCTCTACCACTGCGCCTACCTGGGCCTGTGCACGGTGACGGTGCCGACCACCGACAACCACTTCATCTACGCGCAGCAGCCGACCGCGATCGTGACCGTGGGCAATGCCGCGCGCCAGGAAGGCGCGCCCAACCCCAGCTTCACCTACAGCGTCAGCGGGCTGATCCTCGGCGACAACGCCTCGAGCTTCAGCGGCGCGCCCGGCACCAGCGCGAACGCCGCGAGCCCGCCGGGCAACTACCCGATCGATGGCGCCTTCGCCTCGGCGGCCGGCTATGCGATCCAGGTGGTGCCGGGCAACCTGCGCGTCGATCCGGGACCGCCGCCGCCGCCCGCGCCCCCAGCGCCGCCGGTCGCGCCGCCGCCGCCGCCCTTCGTCTTCCTCGAGCGGCCCGAACTGCCCTCGGTCGACGTGGTGCGCGACCAGCCCTCGACCTACCTCTACGACCGCAACATCGGCCAGGCGCCGATCTGCGTGGCGACCGGACCGCTGGACGGCGACCGCGCCGCGCAGGGCGGCGACGTGCTGGCGCGCGAATGGTCGCGCGTGCGCTCGCGGCCGAACCTGCTGAGCTGCGTGAACACGGAGCGGCGCAACGGCTGCGCCGACTTCTGAGGGGCGCCAAGTCGATCGATCGCAACCGTTCGGGCTGAGCTTGGCCTGTCCTGAGCTTGTCGAAGGATCGAAGCCTTGCGCAGCGCTTCGACAGGCTCAGCGTGAACGGTTGTTGGTTGCCTTATGCGGTTCAGCGCGCCGTGATGACGAACAGCTGCGCCATCAGGTCGGCCAGCAGGCGCAGGCGAGGATCGTCGGTCAGCGCCGCGTGGCGATAGCCGGCCACATGGGCCTCGAGCCCGTCGATCGGGCCGGCGAAGAACAGCCGGCGCAGCGCGCCGCCGAGCGCGTCGTTCTCCGCGGCGCGCGGGCGGTCGTCGATGGTGCTTCGCGCATGGCTCTCGAGCCGCGGCGTGGCGAGGAAGGGCGCGAGCACCGCGGCGCGCAGGCGGCCCTCGGCCACCCAGCGGTTCAAGGCCATGTCGAAGGCCTGCGCCGGTCCCTCGGCCAGCGCCTCGCGCAGCAGCGGCGGCAAGGCGCGCAGTCCCTTCGGCGTGGCGAGGTAGGCGACCGCGCCCCAGTTGTAGAGGCCGCGCGCATCGAGCACCTCGATGCCGGCGATCGCATCGCGCGGCGCGGCCGGATCGGCGGGCAGCTGCTTCTTCAGCGCCTGCCACAGCGCGAGCAGGCCGGGGGCCGAGGTGTAGGGCAGGCATTCGAGGAACACCAGGTCCCAGTCGGCGAGCTGCGCGAGCGCCTCGGGCCGCAGCAGCGGCGGCAGCGCGCGGCTCAGCAATGCGTCATCCTCCAGCACCAGGAAGAAGTCATCGGGCGGCGCGCCCTCGAGCGCGCGCGCATGCGAGAGAAAGCAGGCGCGTTCGCCGGCGCTGGTCGCGGCATCGGGGCCCGGCGCTGGCAGCGTGGCCGCGTCGATCGCCTCGAAGCGCGCCACGCCCTCGATGCCGAGCGCGCGCAGCTGCGCTTCCATGGCCGCGCGGCGATCGCCACTGCGTTGCAGATTGATGAAGCAACCGTTCATGATGCGGGGATGAAGCAGGTTCTGCCATTGTCTCCCTTGTCTCGCGCCATCGCGCCGATCGCCGAAGGGCGGACCGCATGATGCTCAGCGTGGTGCTGCCGTTCTATCGCAAGCTCGCGGAGTTCGAGCGCGTGGCCGCGCTCAACGCGCCGCACTGGTCGCGCCCCGGCATCGAGGTGGTGATCGCGCTCGACGAACCGGCCGAGGAACAGGGCCTGCTGCAACTGCTCGCGCGCTTCGATGCGGTGCGCTGGCGCGTGGTCGTCAACGACCGGCCGCATGGCTGGCGCCCGCCCTGCCGCGCCATCAACGTCGGCGTGCGCCATGCGCGCGGCCGCTTCGTGCTCGTGCATTCGCCCGAGTCGGCCTACGTCGGCGACGGGCCCGCGCTGGCGCTGCAGGCCGCGCTGTCGGTCGAGCGCGGCGTGGTGCTGGGCCGCGTGGGCTTCGCGCGCTTCGACGCGATCGACGGACCGCTCGCCGCGCTGTTCGCGCGCCAGGTGCCCGAGGCGCTGTTCCTGCGCACCTTCTACGGCTCGCTGTGCGGCCCGCGCGAGGCCTTCGAGTCTGTCGGCGGTTATGACGAATCGTTTGCCGGCTGGGGTGGCGACGACGACGACTTCCGCGTGCGGCTCGAGATGGCGGGCTGGCGGCTGTCGGCCTGCGCCGAACTGAAGCTGCTGCACCTGTCGTTCGAGACGCGCGACGGCGCCGAGCAGTTCGATCCCGACAACGACTGGCGCAAGTGCACGCCCGCGCAGGCACGCGCGAACGGCGAGGACTGGGGGCGCGACTTCGCGCGCATCGCCCGCGACGACGCGCCGTCGGCCGATGCCGGGGCCGTGCCCGCATGGCTGCAACCCGCACCGGTGTTCGCGATGGGCTCGCGCCGCCAGTGCGAACTCTGCGCGCGCATGCTGCACCACGAACCGGCGCCGCACTACTTCTGCCCGCGCTGCAGTGCCGAGCCGCCGAAGCCGCTGGCCGCGCGGCCGCGCATCGTCTGCGTGCTGCAGCTGCGCAACGAGGCGCGGCTGCTCGAAGGCTGCCTCGCGCACCTGCGCGAGCATGTCGACGGCTTCATCGCGCTCGACGACGGCTCGACCGACGACACCGCGCAAATCCTGCAACGCGAACCCAAGCTGCTCGAGCTGCTGTCGAACCCGCCCGGTGGCGACTGGAACGAAACGCGGAACAAGCGCCGGCTGCTCGAATGCGCGCAGCGCCATGGCGCGGGCTGGGTGCTGGTCTGCGATGCCGACGAGCGCTACGAGACCTTGTTCCTCGAGCACCTCGGTGCCATCGTCGATTCGCTGGCCGACACGCAACTGGGTTGCCTGTCGCTCGCGGTGCGCGAACTCTGGGACGCGCCCGACCGCTTCCGCGACGACGGCCGCTGGGGCAGCAAGTCGCGCGTGTGCCTGTTCCGGCTGCCGCGCGAGATCGCCTTCGACGCGGCGCCCGCGCTGCACGGGCCCTGGTATCCCGACGCGGTCGCGCAGCATGGCCGGATGTTCCGCAGCTACTTCCGGCTCTACCACCTGCGCATGATCCGGCGCGAGGACCGCATCGCGCGGCGCGACCGCTACCGGCAACTCGATCCCGAGCGTCGCTGGCAGGCCATCGGCTACGACTACCTCACCGAGGAAGGGCCGGAACTGCGGCTCGAGAAGATCGCGCCCGAGCGCGGCTACGACATGGCGAGCTTGCCGGCCGACCTGGCCGCGCTGCTTCAGGCCGACGGCCCGGCGCTGGCCGCGAGCGAGCGCGCGTAGTCGCCGCGGTAGACGCGCGTGCCGGTGTGGGTGAGGCGCGATTGCGTGTCGACGAAGACCTGGCCGCCGATCGATTGCCAGCGGCGGCAGAAGGCGAAGTCCTCGCTGAGGTAGCGGCCGTTGCCGGGCTCGGCCCAGACGTCGAAGAAGCGGTGGTGCGGCCAGGCCGCGGCCGCCTCGTCCTCCATGCGGTCGGGCGTGTAGCGCAGCTCGGGCAAGGCCTGCGCGAGCCGCTCGAACACGGCGCGCTCGATCAGCATGAAGCCGGTGGGCGCGTCGAGCACCTCGACGAAGCCGTCGGCATCGATGCGGCCAGCGACCTCGGGGCCCGTGAGGTTGACCGGGTACACCGCGTGCTTCGCCTCGAAGTCCTCGCGCGTGCTGCCCGCGGGCAGCGGCTGCGCGAGGCCGGCGCGCGGCCAGCCGTCGTTCTTGTGCGGATAGGCGCCGGCCACCACCGCGCGGCCGGCCAGCAGCAGGCGCAGCGCGGCCTCGGGCTCGAAGCCGATGTCGGCATCGATCCAGAACAGGTGGGTCCAGCGGCTGTCGGCCATGAACTCGGCCACCAGCCGGTTGCGCGCGCGCGGGATCAGGCTGTCGCCGTCGAGGAAGCGCGTCTGCATCGGGAAGCCGTGGCGCCACGCGAGGTTGACCAGCCCGAGCAGGCTGCGCACGTAGTCGCTGGTCATCGCGCCGCTGTAGCTGGGCGTGGCGACGAAGGGGCGGATGTCTTTCAGGGCGTCGATGGGCAGCATCGTGGCGGGCGAGTGGTGAGGCCGGACCCCTGCCGTTCGGGCTGAGCCTGTCGAAGCCTCGCGCGGCGCTTCGATCCTTCGACAAGCTCAGGACAGGCCAGGCTCAGCGTGAACGGTTGCGGGGAATGGACCGTGTTCATGCGGGCTGCGCATGCCGCCGCGTCGACAGCAGCGCCCGAAGCTTCGCCGGTGCCACCGGCTTCGTCAACAGCGTCGCGCCGCTGTGGCGCAGCCGCTGCAGCGCGTCGGGCCCGGTGGCGCCCGAGACCAGCACCGCGAGCGCCTCGGGCTGCAGCCGCTTGGCGGCGTCGATCACGTCCATGCCGTCGGTGTCGCCGGGCAGCTGCAGGTCGCACAGCACGGCGTCGTAGGGGATGTCGCCGGTGCCCAGCCGCGCGATCGCCTCGGCGCCGGTGGCCACGCATTCGACCTGGCAGCCCCACTGCTCGAGCAGCGCGCGGCTGCCGTCGAGGATGGCCGGGTCGTCGTCCACCACCAGGCAGCGCAGGCCCGCGAGCGGCGCGGGCGCGGGCGGCGCCGGCTGCGGCGGCGCGATGTCGGCGGCATTGGCCGCGGGCAGGGTCAGCGCGAAGGTGCTGCCGGCGCCGAGCGCCGAGCGCAGCGCGATGCGCGTGCCCAGCAGGGTGGCGATGCGCGCGCAGATCGCGAGGCCCAGGCCGAAGCCGCGGCGGCGGTCGCGCTCGGTGTTCGCCACCTGGTAGAACTCCTCGAAGATGCGCTGCTGGTGGATCGGCGCGATGCCCACGCCGTTGTCGCGCACCTCGATGCGCACGCCGCGCCCGCCGTCGGGGCCGCTGCGCGCGCGGCGCGCGGCCACCAGCACGGTGCTGCCCGCGGGCGCATGGCGCAGCGCATTGCTCACGAAGTTGCCGACGATGCGCTTGAGCAGCGCCGCGTCGCTGCGCACCGCGAGGCCGCGGTCGCTCCAGCGCAGCCGCACGCGCAGCTCGGCGGCGCTGGCCGCGTGCTGGGCCTCGAGCTGGTCGAACAGCGCGGCCAGCGAGACCTTGGCGATGGCCGGCGTGAGCACCTGCGCGTCGAGCCGCGAGATCTCGAGCAGGTCGTCGAGCAGCACGCCCATGAACTCGGTGCTCTCCTGCAGCCGCAGCACGGCCGGGCGCTGCGTCTCGCTGGCGCCGGGCAGCAGGCCGTCGATGAACAGGCCCATGGCATGCAGCGGCTGGCGCAGGTCGTGGCTGGCCGCGGCCAGGAAGCGCGCGCGCGACAGCGCGGCCTGCTCGGCCTCGGCCATGCGCTGCAGCGCGACCGCGGTGGCCTCGCGCACGCGCTCCTCGCTGACCTGGCGGTTGTGCTGCAGCCGCTCGGCGAGGCGGTCGATGTCGTGCGCGAGCATGGCCAGCTCGTGCGTGCCGCGCGAGCCGCCCTCGACCACGCCGCAGCGCATCTCGAAATGTCCGGCCTCGAGCGCCGCCACCGTGCGCGACACGCGGCGCAGCGGCCGCGCCACGGTGCGCGCCATGTGGCGCACCGAGGCCCAGGCCGCGAGCAGCGCCACCATCGCGATGCCGATGCCCGCGAGCAGCGAGCGCGTGCGCTCGCGCGAATAGGCGGTGGTGTCGCGGAAGGTCTGCACCAGGCCGACCGGCGTCTCGCCCGCGGCGGTCGAGCCCGCGGGCGCGAAGGCGCTGGCGCGCGAGGCCTCGCGCAGCGTGACCGGCGCGGTGAACATGCGCAGCTGCGCGAGCGAGCCGGCCTTGGGCCCGGCCGTCACGTAGACGCCGGCGCTGTTGCTGATCTCCACGCGCATCACCTGGCCGCCGCGCAGCGCGGCATTGGCCACGTTCTGCAGCGCGGGCAGGTCGCCCGCGTAGAGGCTCAGGTCGGACATCGCCGCCACCTGGCGCGCCACCGCCTGGCCCTCGGCGTCGAAGGCGGCCTCGAGCGTCTGCAGACGGTTGTGGGTGAACCAGGCGGTGAGCGCGAGCGCCACCGCGACGCAGGGCACGACGCCGAGGCGGAACAGGTCGCGCTGCAGGTTGCCGCGCACCACCAGCGCGCCGGCGCTCGGCACGGGCGTCTGGGCCGGCGCCGTGGCCGGGCTGGGATCCGCGCCCTCGGGCGGCCGGGTGGCGCTCATCGGGTGGCGGTCAGGCGCTCGGTCAGTTCGCGTTCCTCGGGCAGCCGCAGCCCGAGCCCGCGCGCGACGGTGGGATTGATGCGCACGGTGGCGGGCGTCGCGGCCTCCACCAGCGGATTGCCGCCGCTGCCCGCGCCGCCGCCGCCCGTGACCTTCTGCGCCAGCAGCCGCGCCTGCTGCGCGAGCTGCGCCGGCGTGGAGACCGCGGCCGCGAGGCCGCCCGAGCGCACCAGGCCCTCGCTGGCGCCGAACACCGGCAGGCCGGCGCCGGCACCGGCGCGCAGCACCGACAGCGTGGCCGCCTGGTTGTCGCCGATCAGGTCGGGCAGCACCATCAGCGCATCGCTGCGCGGCACCACGGCGCGCAGCGCGGTGGCGAGCGAGCGCGCATCGGGCGCGTACTCCACCTGCAGGTCCCAGCCGCCGCCGGACTGCGCCTGCGCGGCGCGCTGCAGGTCGCGCACCAGCGGTTCGGATTCGGGCGTGGCGACCACGCCGATGCGGTGGCGCTGCGCCGGCAGCACCGCGCTCACCAGCGCGAGCTGGTCGGTCATGGCCGGATCGCGCAGCAGCACGCCGACGCGGCGGTCGGCGCGGCGCAGCGCGGGGCTGGCGCGCAGGCCCTCGTAGTCGAGCCGGCTCAGCATCGCGAGCACCAGCGGCTCCTGGCCCGGACGCTCGATGGCGGCGCGCGCGGCCACCGCGCCCACCGCCATGGTCAGCGAGCCGCCGTCGGCGCTCGAGATCGAGGACCGCATGCTGCGCGTGCGCACGCCGACGTTGACGTCGCCGGGCTCCGCCGCTGCCGTGTCGGGTGCACCTGGAGCGAGCCGCACCAGCTCGAAGCGGCTCGCGGGGTCCAGCCCCTGGCGCAGCTGCTGCACGAACTCGGCATGCGCGGCGAGGTCGTCGCCCATCAGCACCGTGAAGCCGGCGGCCGGGCACAGCGCGGCGCCCAGCAGCGCGGCGCAGGCCAGCAGCGCACGCGTGGCGCCGCGCAGCAACCGGGTCGTGCAGGGGAGGGGGAGAGAGGTTTTCGCGGCGACGGACATGAAGGCTTCTGCCACAAGGGGCGACGGTTCAATGTACGGAAGCGCCCCCCTTCGCGCGATAAGGCAGAGGGCTTATGCCCGCGGCGCGCACCCTGATGGGGTGTGAGGAAGTTCACACGGCAACGGCCGCTTGGCCTATCTCCGATGGCGTATCGCCACCGAAGCCCGTTGCCCCGGACGTTCTCAGGCCTGCACGGCCTGCGCCGCGGCCGCGCGCTGCGCCAGGATCGCCTGGCGCAGCACGCGCGGCGACACCGGCTTGTAGAGCACGGTGATGCCCGCGCTCTGCACCTCGCGCAGGCGGTCGGGCTTGGTCTCGCCGGTGACCAGCAGCCGCGCGGTGCCGATGCCGATGCCGCGCGGATGGCGCTCGAGCGCGGCGATCACGTCGAGGCCGTTGTCGCCGCCCTGCAGCAGCAGGTCGCTGACCACCACGTCGGGCGGCGTGGTCCAGCGCTCGGCCATGGCCAGCGCCTCGGCGCGCGTCTGCGCGGCCAGCACCTCGGCGCCCCAGTTCGACAGCACCACCGTCAGGCCCTCGAGGATGGTGCGCTCGTCGTCGATCACCAGGATGCGCAGGCCCGTGAGGCAGTGCTCGTCGTTCTCGGGCACGGGCAGCGCGGCCACGGTCGGTGCCGGCAAGGCGGCCGGCGCCGAGCGCACCAGCACGCGCACGCAGGTGCCCTTGTTGACGCGCGAGCTCAGCTCCACGCGCGTGTTGAGCAGCTCGGCCAGCCGCTGCACCGTGGCCAGCCCCAGGCCCATGCCGCGCGTGCCGCGCGCGGCCTGGCGGCCCGAGGGCTCGACCTGGTAGAACTCCTCGAACACCCGCGCCTGGTGCTGCTGCGCGATGCCCACGCCGGTGTCGACCACGTCGATGCGCACGCCGCGCCCGCGCTGGCGCGCGCCGATCAGCACGCCGCCCTCGAGCGTGTGGCGCAGCGAGTTCGACACCAGGTTGTTGAGGATGCGCGACAGCATCACGTAGTCGCAGCGCACCCACAGGTCGGTCTTGCGCGCCACCAGCCGCAGGCCCTGCTGCTCGGCCACCGGGCGGAAGTTGCGGCTGATCTCGTCGAACAGCCGGTCGAGCGGGAAGTCGACCCACTGCGGCTGCAGCACGCCGGCGTCGAGCTGAGAGAGGTTCAGCAGTTCGGAGAACAGCCGGTCGAGCGAGTCCACGCATTCGCGGATGTGGCCGATGCGCTGCAGCCGCAGCGGATCGGTCTCGCCATTGGCCAGGCCGTCGGAGAACAGCGTGAGCGCATGCAGCGGCTGGCGCAGGTCGTGGCTGGCGGCGGCCAGCAGGCGGGTCTTGGCCTGGCTCGCGACCTCGAGCTGCTGGTTCTTGCGCGCCAGTTCGGCCGTGGCCTCGGTGATGCGGCTCTGCAGCAACCGGTGGCTCTCGGCCAGCGCGCGCGCGGCCTCGTTGAAGCCGCGCTGCAGATGCTGCACTTCGGAGGTGCCCTCGATCGTCACGCTCGCGGCCTCGCCGGCGCCGAGCCGGTCGACCGCCTTGCCGAGCGCGCGGATCGGCTCGCTGATGCGGCGTGCCGCCCACCAGCCGGCCAGGCCCACGCCCACCAGGCTGGCGCCGAGCACCAGCACCACGTTGAGCCAGACCGAGCGGCGCGCGTTCTGCACCGCGCCGAGGCTGATCTCGACCATCACCTTGCCGCTGGCGCGGCCGTCGTCGCCGACGATCGGCACCACCACCTGCAGGCCCTCGCCGCGCGCGCGGTCCATGGTCTCGGAATTGGCCACGATCTCGCCGTCCTCCGACCAGATCTGCACCTGCTGCACGTGCGGCTGGTAGGTGCCCGACTGCGCGGTGCGCTGCAGCGCGCGCCGGTCCATGCGCGCGATCGGCGCCTGCGCCACCGTGGCCACCTGCAGCGCCACCGTCTGCGCATTGGCGCGCATCAGCTCGGTGAGGTTGTCCAGGTGCTGGCGCGTGAGCACCGTGATCGCCACCAGCGTCGCCACCATGGCCGGCAGCATCGCCAGCAGGATCAGCTGCTGCGCGAAGGTGAGCCGCGCCAGGCCGCGGACGACGGCGAAGTTCCAGTTCATGGATGCGGGAAGGGCATGGCCGGCGAGCCTACGGAGGCCTTGCAAGGCAGGGAAGACGGGAAAAACATCACGAAAACTGCTTCTGGTTGATATCTAATGGCGTCCGCTTCGCCATGTTAGACCGGCCGGTTCGTTGCGGCCCTTCTCGTTCGTCCAAATATGCCGGCTTTCCCGCGCCGTTCCAAAGGCCCCTCCGAACCCACCGGTAGTCGTCGCCCCGCCTGGCGGCGCTGGCTGGCGGTGGCGCTGCTGGGTGCGGCGCTGCCGCTGGCGGCCGCGGCCCAGGGGCAGGCCGCCCCGTCGCTGCCCTCGGTCTCGACCATTCCCCCCTCGGCCCAGCCCACGCCGACCCAGCCCGTCAAGGGCGGCTTCACGGCGGCCGCCGGCCATGGCGCCGAGGCCGCGCCGCTGCGCTTCGGCATCCTGCCGCTGGGCGGCGCCTTCGAATCGCGCAGCGACTGGGACCCGCTGCTGGCCGAGCTCAGCCGCGCGCTCGGCCGGCCGGTGGCGGTGCTCTCGGTCAATTCGTACGAGGCGCTCGAGCAGGCGATCCAGCGCGACGACGTCGACATGGCCTTCCTGTCGGGCAAGATGGCGCTCGACGCCGTGAGCCAGCGCCGCATGAAGGTGGTGGCGCAGGTGGTGCGGCACGACGGCCTGCCCGGCTACCGCGCGCTGCTGCTGGCGCGCAAGGCGCCGCCGTTCAACACGCTGGCGGGCCTCTTGGCCGACCCCGACCGCTGGCGCCTCGCGCGCGGCGAGAAGCAGTCGGTGTCGGGCTTCATCGTGCCGCAGCTGCAGTTCTTCCTGCCCCACCACATCGCCATGGAGACCCGCTTCGCGAGCGAGGTGGTGGGCACGCACCAGGTCACGGCGCTGGCCGTGGCCAACAACGAGGCGGACGTCGCCACCAACAACACGGCCGACTTCGAGCGCTTCAGGCTGCGCTTCCCGGCCGAGGCCGGCCGGCTGCAGGTGCTGTGGGAGTCGGAGCTGATCCCGCATGCGCAGATCGTGATGCGGCGCGACTACCCGAGCGAGCTGCGCCAGCGCGTGCAGGCCTTCCTCGTGGCCTACGGCCGCGCCAAGGGGCCGCGCGGCGATGCCGAGCGCGTGGTGCTGAAGTCGCTGCACGACCTCGCGGGCTTCGTGCCGGCCGACAACAGCTCGCTGCTGCCCGCGGCCCGGCTGGCCTACCAGCTCGCCACGCAGAACGCGAAGACCGCGCAATGGGTCAACGATGCCGCGCGCCAGGCCCGGCTGCAGCGGCTGGACAGCGGCTACGCCGAGCAGGTCGGCGTGCTGAAGGACGTCTCGCCTTGATCGCCTGGCTGCGCGCCGCCTTGCTGGCCGTGCTGGCCTGCGCCGTGGTGCCCGCCGCGCTGGCGACGCAGCCGGCGCCCGTCAAGGCGATTCGCTTCGGCGTGCTGCCGCTGGGCGGCGCGGTCGAGTCGCGCGCGCTGTGGACGCCGCTCCTGGCCGACCTCGGCCGCGCCATCGGCGTGCCCGTGAGCGCCTACTCGGTCTCGTCGTACGAGGAGCTCGACCGTGCCATCGGCCGCGACGAGGTCGACATGGCCTTCCTGTCGGCCAAGATGGCGCTCGATGCCGTGACCCAGGGCCGCATGAAGGTGATCGCGCAGATCGCGCGCCGCCCCGGCATGCCCGACCACCGCGCCGTGCTGCTCACGCGCAAGGCGCCGCCCTTCAACAGCCTCGAGGCGCTGCTCGCCAAGCCCGAGTCATGGCGGCTCGCGCGCGGCGACAGCCGTTCGGTGACCGGCTTCCAGGTGCCGCAGAGCGAGCTGTTCCTGCCCAACCACATCGTGATGGAGACGCGCTTTCGCAGCGAGATCGTCGACACCCACCAGGCCACCGCGCTGGCCGTGGCCAATGGCGACGCCGACGTGGCGACCAACAACACGACCGACTTCGAGCGCTTCCGCGAGCAGTTCCCGGTCGAGGCCGAGCGGCTGCAGGTGGTGTGGGAATCGCAGCCGCCGCCGGGCGCGCCGATGGTGGTGCGGCGCGACTGGCCGCCCGAGTTCCAGGCCCGGCTGCAGTCCTTCCTGACCCACTACGGCCAGGGCAAGGGCGCGCGCGCCGATGCCGAGCGCGAGGTGCTCCGGACCCTGCGCGCGGGCTTCGGCTACGCGGCGGCCGACGACAGCGCGCTGCTGCCGCAGGCCCGGCTCGACCGCCAGCTCGGCCGCCAGCGCGCGATGGCCGCGCAGTGGGTCAACGATGCCGCGCGCGAGCAGCGGCTGCAGCGCATCGAGAAGGTCTACGCCGACCAGGTGCGGCTGCTCGGCGGTAACCCCGCGCGCTGAGACATATCTCCCGCCCGGCGGCGCCGGCGCAACCATTGTTCGCAGTGCCAACGCGAAGGCGCTTGCACACTGCGCGACCTCGTTTCCCTGGAGGTCACGCCGATGTCGAATCTGCCGCGCACCTTGTCGGTCCTTGGACCGGCGCTTCCCCTCGTCGATGGACAGCCCGCGCTGCGGGCCGTGCGGTTGTCGGGCCGCGAGGGGCTCAACGCGCTGTTTTGTTATGAGCTGCTGCTCGAGTCGCCCGGTGACGCCGACCTCGACCTCGATGCCTTCATCGGCCGCGAGATCCACTGCCGCATCGCGCTCGACGACGGGCTGGAGGGTGTGCGCGAGATCAACGCGCTCGTCGCCGAGGCTGCCTTTCTCGGCGAGGCGGGCCGCCACGCGCAGTACCTGCTGACATTGCGACCCTGGCTGCACCTGGCCGAATTGCGCACCGACTGCAGGATCTTCCAGGACCTGACGG